>Ga0335075_10009771_pt1 | contig 14597 bp, 9 predicted proteins | sample Lox_Sample_24_FD_206723 | JGI IMG/M metagenome (GOLD analysis project Ga0335075, IMG submission 206723) | Soil microbial communities from Loxahatchee National Wildlife Refuge, Florida, United States - Lox_Sample_2.4 | ecosystem: Environmental > Terrestrial > Soil > Wetlands | place: USA: Florida...
TTCCTCATACCTGTGGGGGGTATCCGGGAAGAGGTGACATCATGATCACGGGTTGTTACCTGCTAATAACGCGGTGAACAACCCATGATCATGGAACAGACGGCCGCGCCGGCTGCCGCCCGGCACGGACATATCCGGCCAAAAGGGGAGCATCCGGGCTGCATGCCCCCTGCCGCCCCTGGCCGGGCGCGCGAGATGACGGGAAAACAAGCCTCTGGGACCACCCCCGTCACCCCTCACCCGAAACTGCGAAACACCAGTGTCAGTAATGGGTCATTAATCTTGGCTAGTGCGAGCCGAGCTGAGCACTGCTGTAAGGCCGGGATGATGCGAGTATGGCCGGTGCCCACCGCTTTGCCTGGTGTGGTTTGCTGGTTGCCGTGTCTGACGATAACCCTGTGACCGGACGGCGGTTTCTGACCGGTTCCCAGTACGCCGACGACCGGCACCTCCGTTCACGCGTGTCCATCTATGCGTATGCCGAGACAGCGGCGGACCCGCGGTGGCGTACCTCGGTGATCCCGTGGGACGGAACCCAGGTCGTGGCCGATGTGGGATGCGGCAACGGGTTCGATCTGCGCCAGATCGTGCCGCAAGGCAGGTGCCGTCACGCCATCGGCATTGACCTGTCCGCCGGGATGCTGCGCTCACTGGAGGACCTGCGCCAGTCCGGCGGCCTGTCGCTGGTCCAAGCCGACGCGCAACACCTCCCGCTGCCCGACCGGACCGTTGATGTGGCCATGGCCATGCACATGCTTTACCACGTGCCCGATATCCCGGCCGCGATCCGTGAACTGCGCCGCATCACCAAACGGGGTGGAACCGTGCTGGCGTCCACCAACAGCCCTGCCCACCTGGCCGAGATTGACGACCTGCTGTACGCTGCGATCTCCAGCCAGCTCGGCCGCCCAGCCAAGGCGATGCCTGCCCACAGCTTCACCACGCAGACCGGTACGGCCGTACTGAGCCAGGAATTCTCCAGCGTCACTCTGCGCACCCTCGACCTGTCGCTCTCGATCCCCACCGCCCAGCCGGTCATCAATTACGTCGCTAGCATGCGCGAACCCGTCCTCGCCCAGATTGGCGAGCCGCTCGACTTCGACGCCGTGCTCGACGACATCGCCGTGAAGGTCGAGCAGGTCATCCAGGCCCAGGGCAGTTTCCGGGCCACCACACACATGGGCGTGTTCGCCTGCCGCTAAGCCGCCGCGTCAGGCTGGTCTAAGCCCGGGATTCCGCTGGCTGTGGACCAGGCCGTGCGGGCGGGCGGCAGGCTGGTGACCGCGGTCGAGGTCACCAGCTGATTGGAGCCTCGATCCGCGCATGCTCGACACCTATATGCCATCGATCTACCGATGGGCTCTTTGCGAAGATGGTCCAGGGTTGAATAGGTTCACATATTGCCACAAGAATGCCGTCGGGCTGCAGGTTTACGCTCCGCGTAAATGAACTATGCGAAAAGACACCCCCCGCCCCGGCCGGACTAAGCCGGGCTAGATCCAACGTCGGTTCGCGCGGGCCGCCGGGTCGTGCGGCGAAGGTAGGCCAGGCCCTGTTCCATGTGAACGCGCGGGCCGGGATTGATATCCCCCGCCCAGCCGGGAAGCTCTGTCTCTCCGCGCACCCAGCAGTGAAGCCGCGTTCTGCCCTGCTGAAGCTCATCGCCGCGTTCGTGGTGAAGATACCGAATCCGAAGTAGACCGTTAGCAGGTCGGTAAGGCGCTCGCCGTCGGACCGGTCCCCGCGGATCCGGCCTTCGCCGAGCAGGCGCAGGTGACACAGTTCGTGCACGGCGATCGCGGCCAAATGTCCGGGATCGGAGGTTTCCCGCTGATCTAGCGAGATCACCAAGCGGCCACCTGCCATGCGGAAGTGGCCAACAGCGTGACTCTTGCCCGATGCGGTCACCACTTCTTTCTCGGCCTTGCCATCGAATAGCTCAAGTGCGAAGCTTCCCGGGTCCACCAGAATCAGCTCACACAGGCGAGCGACGAGTTCCTCGATCTCGCCGACGGACGCCGAGTATCCCGTGCTGGACAGGAAACCCGCGGTCGGCAGCACTGGGTCGCGATAGATCAACGAGGTACCGAACTGGCCGAAGAACCAGCGGATTGACGATTCCATCCACTCTTGCCACGCCACCGCCTTCCTCGGCTCCCGCCGGAGCTGGTTTCATGATCCGGCCATGTGCCTCCCGGTGCCGGGACGCCACGGATCAGGCCGCCGATTGGCGGGATCTTTGATTCCCGATCGGACGCCCTGGTCGGCCATCGGCTCGTCATCGAAGCGCGGGATGACATGCAGGTGAGGGTGGAGTCCGTTATCGTTCCAGCCGAGCGTGTAGCTGTCCGGAGCGAGCCGCTTGTGCAGCTCGGCTCGCACGAGAAGCAGAAGTTCCCGCGTTGCTGCCCACTCCTCGGCGGTCAGGTCGAACACAGAAGCACGGTGAACTTTCGGGGCGATGCCGCCGTAGCCTGGCATTACGTCAGGCGGATCACGGGGTCTCTGGTCGAGGCGTAGATGCAGAACTCGTTCTCGAAGTACAGGTCCGCCTCGCGCATGCTGTCGTGATCGCAAAAGACACAGTCTTCGGTCATGGGGTCGTTCTGCTCGCCGACCGAGGCGAGCAAACGAGTTGAACCGGCATTGACCGGCCGCAGGCGAGGTATTGATCCCCTGGCCGAATCCTGGCTTCATGAGCCAACCCCATGCGGCCTGTCTTGGCTCACGATTCGAGGTTCGCGGCGATTGCACCGTGCTGACTGGCGGTTTGCGGGTTTCCGGAAGCGGATTTGCGCACTACTGATCTTTAATTCATGGCGTCTGTTCCGCCTGGCCCGAGGATTAGCCTCCCGGCTGGCCCGGGCCCGGAGATAATCTCGGCTGCCTGCAGATCCGGCGCATATTCCCCGGTTCCCGCGGCCCGCTGGAATGTCAGACCCCGAACCTATAATCGAATACATGACCGAGGTATTGATTCGGGATAAGCCTGCTTTTAACACCGAGCTGATCCCGTGCCCGAGCCAGGATCCGGCGGTCATGCCGGTGGAGCACCTGGAGGCCCGGATCTGTGAGCTGGCCGGGCACCTGACCGCCGCCACCTGCCAGTTCCTGCTGCTGATCGCCGACTTCGACGCCCGCCAGGGATGGGCCGCCTGGGAGATGCCCTCGTGCGCGGCGTGGCTGTCGTGGAAGTGCCAGATCGCCAGCGGCACCGCCCGCGAGCACGTCCGCGTGGCCCGCGCCCTGGGCGGCTTCCCGCGCATCCGCGCCGAGTTCGCGGCCGGGCGGCTGTCGTATGCCAAGGTCCGGGCGCTGACCCGGATCGCCACCCCCGGCACCGAAGCCGACCTGGTCCAGATGGCCACCCCGATGACCGCCAACCAGCTGGAACGCTTCGCCCAGGCACACCGGCGGGTCACCCGCGCCGAGGACGAGGACGTCCGGTCCCGCCGTAAGCTCACCTGGCGGATGGAGGAGGACAAGGCTTTCGCGTTCACCGGGTACCTGCCGCCCGAGGCCGGGGCGGTGGTGCTGCAGGCCATCCGCGCCGCGCGAAACGACCTGGAGCATCCCCACGACGATGCCGAGGATGGCGTTTCCGCGGAAACACCCGCCCAGCGGCTGCACCGCCACGACCAGGAAAACGGCATCGACTGGGACAGGGACACACCGCCGCGGCAGCGGCCCGGGACGGCGGTCCAGGACCTGGCCGATGCCCTGGTCGAAGTCTGCGCCGCCTACCTGCGCGGCAAGATCGTCTCCGCCGACAACGCCGACGTCTACCAGGTCATCATCCACGCCGGCACCCAGGCCATCACCACCGAGGATCCCGAACCAGACGCGGCCGGAGAGCCTGTCGATGTTTCCGCGGAAACATCGACAGGGCACCCCGCCCACCCCGGGCGCTGCCACCTCGACGACGGCCCCGCCATCCACCCCGCCGCCCTGCGGCTCATCGGCTGCAACGCCACCATCAGCACGATGATCCACGACACCGACGGCAACGTCCTCAACGCCGGGCGGCGCAGCCGCAAGCCACCGGCCGCGCTGCGCCGCGCCATCCGCGAACGCGACCACTCCCGCTGCCAGTACCCGGGCTGCGAGTCCCGCCGCACCGACGCCCACCACATCCGGTACTGGTCCAACGGCGGCGAAACCAGCTACCACAACCTCTGCAGCCTGTGCAAACGGCACCACAAGCTCGTCCACGACACCGGCATCCTCATCGCCGCCGCCAAGGACGGGTTCGCGTTCTACACCCCGCACGGAGCACGGATCCCGGCCAGCCCGCCGCTGCCCGAGCCCCGCGGCGACATCACCGGATGCCACCCCGCCGCCATCACGCCTGCCACGATCATCCCGCCGCACTCCGGCGAACGACTCGACCTCCACCTCGCCATCTGGATCTGCCTCAACAACGCCCGCAGCAAAGCCGACCGCCGACAAAACATGGAAGCCCAGACCCGCCACGCACCGCCGGAACATCGTTGGTGAGATAGTCCCCGCCGTGACCGCGGGGCGGCCGCCCGCATCGCTGCCACCGGATTTGAACTCTTGACATCGAGGTCACGCACGCTTACGTTCCGTATTGCACAGAAACTAACATCGGACGTCGTTTACGAGCATCTCAGCACCGGGATCGTCGAAGGAATGATGATTCATGAAGAATCGTGCGCTTCGCGTGTACGCAGCTGGTTCATCGTCCCGGAGCCGTCGTGCGCTGGCCGCGGCCCTGTGCGCGGTCGGCATAAGCAGCGCGTTCATGGCCGCGGCACCGGCCAGCTCGGCCGCGGCCGCGTCCAAGGCGGCCGCGTCCAACGCGGCCGGCGCGGCATCGCCGCCGGCCTGCCCCGGCGGCTCGTCGTCGGCCAAGCCGCTCTACCTCGACACCCATTACTCGTTCGCCGAGCGCGCCGCCGACCTGGTTTCGTGCATGACGCTCGCGGAGAAGGTGCAGCAGCTGCACACCAACAGCGCCCCGGCGATACCGCGGCTCGGCGTCCAGCAGTACACCTACTGGAGCGAGGGCCAGCACGGAGTCAACCTGCTCGGCGCGGACACCAACAGCGGGTCGGCGTCCGGCGGAGTGCACGCGACCAGCTTCCCCACCAACTTCGCCTCCACGATGACCTGGGACCCGCAGCTGACCTATCAGGAGACGACCGCGATCTCCGACGAGGAACGGGGGTTCCTTGATAAGTCGCTGTGGGGAACAGGGCAGAACAATCTGGGGCCGTCGGCCAGCGACTACGGGTCGCTGACCTATTTCGCGCCGACGGTGAACATGGACCGGGATCCGCGCTGGGGCCGCACCGATGAGGCATTCGGCGAGGATCCGTACCTGGTGAGCCAGATGGCCGATGCGTTCGTGGACGGCTATCAGGGCGAGACGATGAGCGGCAAGCTCATGACCCCGTACCTGAAGGTGGCGGCCACGGCCAAGCACTTCGCGCTGAACAGCGAGGAGGATGACCGGACCTCGGGCAGCTCCAACACGACCGACGCGAACATCCGCGATTACTACACCAAGCAGTTCCAGAGCCTGACCGAGAACGCGCACGTGGCCGGGGTCATGACGTCCTACAACGCGGTCAACGGCACGCCGTCGCCGGCCAATACCTACACGGTCAACGAGCTGCTACAGCGCACCTACGGGTTCAACGGGTACACCACGTCCGACTGCGGGGCGGTCGGCGACATCTACGCCTCCAACGAGCATGACTGGGCGCCTCCGGGGTGGACCACCAGCACCGTCAACGGGAACACCACGTGGACGAACAACACCACCGGGCAGCAGGTCTCCGGCGCGGCCGGCGCCCAGGCCTTCGCGGTCCGGGCGGGCACCGACCTGAACTGCACCGGCGCGGAGTACACCCTGCCCAACATCGAGCAGGCGATCAACGCGGGCATCCTGTCCGAGGGCGTGATCGACAACGCGCTGGTGCACCTATTCACGATACGCATGGAGACCGGCGAGTTCGACCCGCCCAGCCAGGTCGCCTACACCAAGATCACCAAGAGCGTGATCCAGAGCCCGGCGCACCAGGCGCTGGCGGAGAAGATCGCCGCCGACGACATCGTGCTGCTGCAGAACAACAACGTGGCAGGCACGTCAGCCCCGCTGCTGCCCGCCAACCCGTCGAAGCTGAACAACGTCGTGATCGTCGGCAACCTGGCGAACACGGTCACCCTGGGCGGCTATTCGGGTGACCCGACGCTGCAGGTCAACGCGGTGCAGGGGATCACCGCCGCGGTCAAGGCCGCCAACCCCGACGCCACAGTCACCTACGACTCCTGCGGCACCTCCACCACGACGACCACGCCCGCGTCCTGCTCGGCGGCCACCCTGGCCGCGATCAAGACCGCCGACCTGGTGATCGTCTTCGTCGGAACCGACGAGAACGTGGCCAGCGAGGGCAACGACCGGGCCAGCCTGGCGATGCCGGGCAACTATGACTCGATGATCAGCCAGGTAGCCGCGGTGGGCAACCCACGCATGGCGATGGTCATCCAGTCCGACGGCCCGGTCGACATCTCCAGCCTGCAAGATCAATTCCCAGCGATCGTTTTCAGCGGGTACAACGGCGAAAGCCAGGGCACCGCGCTGGCCCAGGTGCTCGACGGACAGGTGAACCCGTCCGGGCACCTGGACTTCACCTGGTTCAAGGACGACTCCCAGCTCCCGCCGATCTCCAACTTCGGGCTGACCCCCTCCCAGACCGGCGGGCTGGGCCGCACCTACATGTACTTCACCGGCACCCCCACCTACCCCTTCGGCTACGGGCTGTCCTACAGCAAGTTCGCCTACTCCAACGTCAACGTCGCGCCCAAGCACGTCACCGCGAACGGCACCGTGCACGTCAACTTCAACGTCACCAACACCGGCACCACCGCGGGCGCGACCGTGGCCCAGCTGTACGTCGCCCAGAAGTTCAGCGTGCCCGGCGTCGAACTGCCCATCAAGCAGCTCGAGGGCTTCCAGCGGACCCGGATGCTGGCGCCCGGCCAGAGCCAGCACATCAGCCTGACCGTGCACATGCCCAGCCTGAGCGCGTGGGACGAGCAGTCGCTCAAGCAGGTCGTCTACGACGGCCCGTACCAGTTCCAGGTGTCGTCCGACTCGAGCGACAACGACATCATGGGCTCGGGCACCGTCCGCGTCACCGGATCGATCACCCCCAAGGTGCAGTACGTCACCGTGCAGCCGGACCAGGTCATCTTCAAGCCCGGCGACACCTTGGACCTGACCGGGAAGAACCCGTGGATCGCCCCGGACACGAACTCCTCGCTGGAGCAGCCGCACGCCAGCGCGGACAACATCATCGAGGCCGTCAACAACAACGAGGCGTTCGTCGACCTCTCCGACGCCCACGTCACCTACGCGAGCAGCAACCGCAACGTGGCGACCGTCAGCTCGACCGGCATGCTGACCGCGGTCGCGCACGGGGTGGCGACGATCAGCGTGACCGTGAACGGGGTCACCGGCTCGGTGCCGATCGTCGTGCAGCAGCCGCTCACGATGAACGCGCCCGCGATCGCGGCTCCCGGCTCGACGTCCACCGTCACCACGACGCTGCCAAACACCAGCAGCAAGCCGCTGACCAACGTCAGCCTGACGCTGAGCGCGCCCAGCGGGTGGACCGCGACCGCCACCTCACCCGCCACGTTCGCCACCGTGGCCCCGGGCCAGATCGCGCAGACGACGTGGAGCGTCACCGCTCCGGCCAGCGTCAGCCCCGGTAGCTACTCGCTCACCGCGAACGCGGACTTCACCGATGCCAACGGGCCCGGGACGGCAACCGCCACGGACCAGATGTCGGTGCCGTACCCCTCGCTGAGCGCCGCCATAAACAACACCGGGATCGCCGATGACTCCAACCCGACGGCCGGGAATCTGGACGGCGGCGGGTTCAGCTACTCCGCGGAGGCACTCGCCGCCAAGGGCCTGACCCCAGGCGCTTCGGTCGTGCACGACGGGGTGCCCTTCACCTGGCCTAACGCCCAGCCAGGTACGCCGGACAACGTGGCCGCGGCGGGCCAGACGATCGCCATCTCCGGGTCCGGCACCACACTCGGCATCCTGGGCAACGGGGACTACGGCACCGCGGACGGCGAAGGCACGATCACCTACACCGACGGCAGCACCCAGCAGTTCGATCTCAGCCTGCCCGACTGGTGGGCGAACACCAACCCGCCCAATGGCGACATCCTGGCCACGATGCCGTACATGCTCGAGCCGACCGGGAAGAACACCCAGAACAACAGCATCTACTACGTCGGCGTGCCGCTGCAGCAGGGCAAGACCGTCCAGTACGTCACGCTCCCCGATATCGGTGCGCCGCCGCAGTCGGGCTCGACCGCGATGCACATCTGGGCCTTGGGCATCGGATGCTGCTCGTTCGCGGTCAAGGCCCCGGCCACGGTCACGCCCGGGCAGACCGTCTCCGTGCAGACCGTCCTGGGCAACGCCAGCACCCAGGCGGCAACCAACGCGTCGGTCTCGCTGAGCGCACCCTCCGGCTGGACGGCCTCGGCGAACGCGGCGACCACGGCCGCATCGCTGGGTGGCGGGCAGAACCTCACCACCGGCTGGTCGGTCACGGTCCCGTCCTCGGCCGGCTGCGGCGTGTACCAGCTCAACGGCGCCGCGACGCTGACCACCGCGGCGGGCGCGGCCGTGTCGCTGCCGCAAAGCGCCACCGTCGACATCGTGTGCCCGTCGTTCACCGCCGCGCTGGACAACGTCGGCATCACGTCTGACTCCAGCACCGCGAGCGGGAACATGGACGGCCAGCAGGACAGCTACTCCGCCGAGGGCCTCGCCTCCGCCGGGCTCAGTCCCGGGTCGACAGTCACGGTCAACGGTGTCGCGCTGACCTGGCCGAACGTGCCAGCTGGCCAGAATGACAACGTGGTGGCAGAAGGGCAGACCATCGACCTGTCCGGTTCGGGCGCCACCATGGTCTTCCTCGGTTCGGGAGACTTCGGCGCGGCATCCGGCACTGGCACGATCACCTACACCGACGGGACCACGCAGTCCTTCACCCTGACGCTGAACGACTGGTACGACAACGCGCCGCAGACGGGCGGCACGCTGGTCGCCAGCACGCACTTGAACACCTCGACCGGCCCGGGAACCCACGAGGTCGGGGTCTACTCGGCCTCGGTGACGCTGCAGCAGGGCAAGACCGTGCAGTCGGTGACCCTCCCCGCGATCAGCTCGGGCATCATCCAGGGAGTCAACGCGATGCACATCTTCGCTATAGGGATCGGCTGAGCCTCCGGTGAGGCAGCGAGGATTCCCGTGAGCTGACCGCTATCGCGCAGCGGCGCTAGGTCAGCGTCGCGACTAGCGTTGGCGCGAACGTCAGGGTTCAGCGTGATCTGCAGCCACAAGGTGCGGCCATTCAGCCACGGGTGACGGCCATGGGATCGGTAAGTTAGTGTTTTTGGGGGGAAGGAGCAGGTCTCACTAGTCACAAGCACACCACCTGCCCACTTTACGTACTCTACGCACCCACATTTCGGACATGGTGCCCGCGAAAGTGGTCACAGAGTACGCAAAGTCGCTCCGGCATCCGAAGTACGCGCGTCCCCGCGGTGCCTGCTCGTTGTACCGTTCGCGCGAACACCTCCAGACCGTACATACGGGCTGAATATCCACTTCGCCGATCCCGTGGGTGACGGCCGGGATCAACTAGGTCCTCGCCGCCGAGTGCCCGCACCCCATCAACCAGCTCGGCAGTCGTCCGGCGGAATCGTCAATGACACCGGCCGTCGAACGCGAAGCGCAAGCATTGTAAGTGGCAGTGGACGAATGGTCGATTTCCGCGTACGCGCGTGGCGTTTGCCCTGAGCGCACCGCTGCCGCGAACCCGAGCAGGCCGACGATAACGCTACGCAGGCGTGTCGCCATCCGGTCAGGTCGAAGCCGGTTAAGGCCTGCTGCGCAGAGCCGTTCCGCGTGCTCGCGGGCTGAGAACTTGGCATCGAGCTGACCACTCTGTATCCTTGTCTTATGACAATAGATAAAGCGATCAGCAGATCGCCGGTCATGAGGAAAGAGAGGGTCTGATGGCCGAACACGATGCCGGGGGCAGCGTCCAAGCACTGCGGACCGAGCGCCTCGGCCGGCGCTACGGCAGGGCGTGGGGGCTGCGGGACTGCACGTTCGAGGTGCCGGCCGGCGCGGTGGCCGCGCTGGTCGGCCCGAACGGCGCGGGCAAGACCACGCTGCTTGAGATGATCACCGGGCTGCTGAAGCCCACCGAGGGACAGGTGTCGGTCTTCGGCCAGACCTCGCGCGCCGGCACGGCGGCGACGCTGGCCCGGGTCGGCTACGTCGCCCAGGACCATCCGCTGTACCGCGATTTCACCGTCGCGGACATGTTCCGCCTGGGCCGGGCGATGAACCCCGGCTGGGATCAGCAGCTGGCGGCCGGGCGGATGGACACGCTGGACATCCCGCTCAAACGCAGGGTCAAGGCCCTGTCCGGCGGGCAGCGGGCCCAGGTCGCGCTGACCATGGCGCTGGCCAAGCGCGCGCCGCTGCTCGTGCTCGACGAGCCGATCGCCAGCCTCGACCCGGTCGCCCGGGCCGAACTCATGCGGGACGTGACGGCCGTGGCCGCCGGCACCGCCCTGACCGTCCTGATCTCCTCGCACGTGGTCGCCGAGCTGGAGCGGTTCTGCGACTGGCTGATCGTCCTTTCCCGCGGGCACGTGCAGCTTGCCGGGCCGGCCGCCGGCCTGCTCGCCGCCCACCGGCTGCTCACCGTCCCCCGTGACACCCCGGACGCCGAGTTGCCGGGGCGGGTCATCTACCGCGACGACGACGGCGGGCACTCCGGCGTGCTTGTCCGCGCCGACCCGGCCCGGCCGACGGCGCAAGAGCACCCCGGGTGGCAGGCCGACCCGGTGAGCTTCGAACAGCTCGTCATGGCCTATCTGCAGCGCCCGGCACCTCTAACGACCCAAGACGATCCCGCCCCGGCCGCGCAGCGGCCCGGGCCGAACATGAAGGAGCTTCCGCGATGATGTGGGTTACCTGGCGGCAGCACCGCGGCCAGGCCACGGCCTGCCTGGCCCTGCTCGCCGCCCTCGCGGTATACGCGATCATCGAGGGCACCTCGATGCGCAGCGCATTCAGCAGTGACGGCCTGACTGGCTCATGCCTGGCCCGCACCCAGGGAACCGGCTGCCTGAACGGGACCGGCGCGTTCATGAACGAGTTCGGCTCCGAGGTCAACATCGCGTTCTGGTCGGTGGCCCTGATCGTCCCCGGGCTGATCGGGGTCCTGGTCGGCGGGTCGCTGGTCGCCAGGGAACTCGAGTACGGCACCTGGCGGCTGGTCTGGAGCCAGACCGTTCCCCGGACCCGGTGGCTGGCCGTCAAGCTGGCGCTTGTCACCGGCGGGCTTATCGTCCTCGGCGCCGCCATGACCGCGGTAATCATGTGGTACCGCGCGCCGATGGACCAGCTCACCGGGCGTCTCATCCACAACGCCTTCGACTTCGAGGGCCTGGTCCTCACCGCCTACATCCTGTGCGCGTTCGGGTTCGCCGTGCTGGCCGGGCTGCTGATCCGCCGCAGCATCCCGGCCATGGTCGCCGCGTTCATCCCGTGGCTGGCCATCCGGCTCGTGGTCGAGTTCGTGTTCCGCCCCCACTTCATGACCCCGGCGACGGGGCCGGTGTCGGCGAACTGCACCTCGCCGCAACTCGGATGCGGCTACGGCATCAGCTCCGTGCCGCAGATCACCGGTCACATCGGCGACTTGGTGCTAAGCATGAACCCCGGCAACCTCGTCACCTACCAGCCTGCCGACCGGTTCTGGCCGTTCCAGTTCATCGAGGCCGGCATCTTCGTGGCCCTCACCGCCGCCGCGCTCGGCGCCACCATCTGGCTGCTGCACCGGCGCGCCCACTGGACCGCCTTATCTCCCGCCCTGCCGCCCCGGCCACCGACCGGCGGGGCGGCGGGGGCAGCGGGGCCTGGCTTCAGGCGTTGAGATAGGTCAGCACCGCGAGGACACGACGGTTGGCATCCTCGGCGGGATACAGTCGAGCTTGGTGAAGATGCTGCCAATGTGCTTGCTGACCGCTTTCTCCGTGACCACCAGCCGGGAGGCGACGCCCGCATTGCTGTGTCCCTCAGCCATCAGCGAGTACCTCGCGTTCCCGCGAGGTGAGCCGGCCCAGCTGCTCATCCCGGTCATGGCGGGCCGCCTCCGGCGCGTGGATGCGCACCGCCCGCGCCGTTGTCGCCGACGATCGCGACCAGCCTGCCGTGATCGTATTCCAGCTGGACCCAGGACCATCCCCCGAACGCATGTCCGCAGGGTCTGCCTGACAAGCCGCGCAATGCTCTCGCCAACGTCAATCATCCCCGCCTCCACTCCCCTCGGCACCGTTCCGCCTTCCTATTGTGGGTGCCGACGGCGGTCGGACTCAGTGGTGTTAACTCCACCCTTCGATGAAAGACCTGGCTTACATGGGCCGGGCCGGGTTGCCGCCCCAGCGTTCGCGGGGTGGCACCTTCTCGCCCTTCATGAGGAAGGAGTCCGGCTGCAGTTGCGCCCCCCGGCCTATGGTCACGCCGTAGTGGATGAAGGATCCCGTACCAATGGTGCAGTCGGCCTCAAGGACGGTGTAGTCCGCCTTGAAGACGCCGTCCTCCATCGAGTGGCACTGGATGACAGATCCCGCGCCGAGCGTGCAGTAGTCGCCAATCGTCACCAGCGTCCGCTCGGGGATGCCGCATCCGTCGTCGAAGACCCGTCGGCCGATCCGGACGCCGACCAGACGCCAGATCAGGCTCTTGAACGGGGTGCCGTCGAACATGCCGACAAAAGGGGTCAGCAGCTTCCAGTAGCGCTCGTGCCACCAGAAGTACGGGTCGTAGATCGAGCAGTACTGCGGTCGCAGTGCCCGGAATCGCATCACGCCCCGCTCGACAAGCAGCAGGTACGCGAAGCTGAACAGCACCGTCGCGACCGTCAGCCCCGCGATCGCCAGCACGCCGTCGCTGTGGAACGACTCCCACGCCCCGATCGCGAACAGCGTGAGCACGATCGTGTGCAGCCAGCGGATGCCCAGGAACAGCCCCATGGTCCGGAGGTTATGGCGGTTCTTTGCCCGCAGCCGGTGGCGGAAGCCCCGCCCGGTCCTGAAATGGTCGAAGCGCCCGTCGCTGGTGGCCGACCGGGGAATCTCGAAGCACGGCGAGCCGAGCAGTCCGGCGTTGGCCCGGACCGGCCCGTCAAGCGGCACCATCGCCTTGGTGGCGATGAGGCAGTTATCGCCGGTCCGGGCGCCGGCCGGGTAGGCGACGGCGTTGCCGATGAAGTTGTAACGCCCGATCGACAACGGCATGACCCGGAACGACGTGGCGGAGTAGTCGGCGTTGATGAAGGTGGCGCCGTCCGCGACCGTCGAGCCCCGCCCGATCTCGACTCCGAACGGCGTCTCGTGTTTCAGATCAGCGCCGAAGTTCGAGCCGGTCTGCTCGAAGTCGGGCATCCGGTAGCCGAGGATCCGCAAGTAGCCCGTGACGTAGGAGCTGTCGCCGAGGAGCTCAAGGTAGAAGGGGATGTTGGTGAGGCTCTCGATCGCTTTGTGCACCATGTGACGCACGCTGTTAAGCGGGTAGGCGCGGCCGGGTTTGATGAACCGGCGCAGGATCCGCGGCACCGTCACCGCGATCGCGAGGCCGGTCAGGATCGAGCCGATGAAGAGCGCGGCGGACAGGACCAGTCCCACCCCGTAGAAGCTTGCCCTCGACATCCCCTCGGGTCCGAGATCCGACAGCGCGGCGACCTGCGGGATCCTGAGCGCCCGCACGATAACGCCCGTCACCACCGGAATGGCGACGAATACCAGGAAGAGCAGCTGGATCGCGGCGGACAGCGCCCTCCGCACCGGCCTGGGGCGGAGCGACTCGACGCGCTGGTAGTCCACGTCCGTGCGCTGCGCCGGGGAGCCGTGCCAGCGCTGCCCGTCGGGAACGGCCTGGGATTCGTACAGGGCCGAGGTGTGCCCGAGCTGGGACCCGTTGCCCACCGAGGTGCCGATGTCCAGGACGGTGTGCTCACCGATCAGCGCATGGCTGCCGATGCTCACCGGCCCAGTCTGGATAACGCCGCCAACGACCCGGTAGCCGGTGAACGACGATTCCACCCGGATCAGCGTGCCATCGCCAATCGTGAGCATGTCGGTGCAGACCGGCACCGTGTGGGAGTGGATGACCACGCCGCGGCCGATCTTGGCCCCGAGCAGCCGCAGGTAAATCGAGTAGATGGGCGAGCCAGGGAACAGCAGTGCGAGCGGGCTGGCCTGAGTCAGCCGTCTCACCACCCAGAAGCGCAGGTAGGCCGGGGTCCAGACCTTGATTTCCCGAGGCTTCCAGCGGCCCACCAGGATCCACTTGGCCAGGATGGGCAGCACGCAGAGCAGGCCGAAGGCGCCGGAACCGGCGGCCAGCGACCGCAGGTAGAGGCCCACGTGGCTGGTGTAGCCGGAAATCCAGTCGTACACGTAGGTGAGGACCGCCGCGGAGACGGCCAGCGAGGCGAGACCGGTCAGCAGCTGCACGG
>Ga0335075_10009772_pt1 | contig 14596 bp, 14 predicted proteins | sample Lox_Sample_24_FD_206723 | JGI IMG/M metagenome (GOLD analysis project Ga0335075, IMG submission 206723) | Soil microbial communities from Loxahatchee National Wildlife Refuge, Florida, United States - Lox_Sample_2.4 | ecosystem: Environmental > Terrestrial > Soil > Wetlands | place: USA...
CGTCGACGCCCCGTTCGGTCCCGCTGACGATGATTCCGAACGTCCGGGCGTGACCGTCTCAGCCCCCGGTTCCCTCTCGCTCGCGGAGGGCCTGCCGCGGCGGACCCTCGTGCTGCGGAACACCGGGTCGCGGGACGTGTGGGTCTCCTCCCACTTCCCGCTCGACCAGGTCAACCCGGCCATCGCGGTGGACGGCGACCCGGCCGGCTGCCGGCTCGACCTGCCCGCCGGGGAGGCGCTGCTGCTGCGACCAGGCGAGTCGCACTCCGTGGAAGCGGTCGTCGTCGCCGCGTCGGCCGCGGGCTCGTCGTGACCGCGCTGGACCGGGCCGCGTACGCCGCCCGGTACGGGCCGACGGTGGAGGACCGGATCCGGCTGGCCGACACGGACCTGTGGGTGGAGGTCGAGGCCGACGACGTCTTCCCCGGCGACGAGCTCGTCGGCGGGTGCGGTAAGACCTTGCGGGACGGCGTGCTGGCGACCGCGCAAGCTTCCCCGAGGGACAGCGCCCTCGACATGATCATTCCGAACGTCCTCGTGCTCGACCCCCTGCTCGGCGTCCGCAAGACGTCGATCGGGATCGCCGACGGGCGGATCGTGGGCACCGGCCGCGCCGGGAACCCCGACGTGCAGTCCGGCGTGGATCTCGTCGTCGACTCGCACACGGCGATCGTGCCCGGCGAGGGGCTGATCGCCACGGCGGGCATCATCGACTCCCACGTGCACCTGTCCAGCCCTGCGATCGCCCCGGCCGCACTGTCGTCCGGGATCACCACGATCGTGGGCATGGGCATGGGCGGGGTCTGGGACGTGGGCGCCAACCCGGCCTACAACATGCGGTCGCTGATCGCCGGCTGGGCGGGAGTGCCAATGAACGCCGCGTTCCTGGCCCGCGGGTCATCGCGGTCCGCCTCGCTGTTGTCGGCGGCAGTGGAATCGGGCGCCGGCGGGTTTAAGGTACACGAGGACTGGGGCGCGACACCGGCGCAGATCGACACCTGCCTGACGGTGGCGGAGTCAACCGGCTTGCCCGTGGCCCTGCACACCGACACGCTCAACGAGTCCGGGTACTTGGCCGACACCGTCGCGGCCACGCGCGGGCGGACAGTGCACGCCTACCACGTGGAGGGCGGCGGCGGGCACCCCGACGTGCTGTCAATCCTGAACTGGCCGCACATCCTGGGATCATCGACGACCCCGACGCTGCCGCTGACCGTGGCCACCGTCGCCGAACTGCTGCCGATGACGATGACCGTCCACAAGCTGAACGCCCGTTATGCCGCTGACCCGGAGATCGCGGCGAGCCGCATCCGCCGCCACGGCATCGCCGCGGAGAACCTGCTGCACGACCTAGGCGCGATCAGCATCGTCAACTCCGACTCGATGGGCATGGGCCGGATCGCCGAGGTAGCGCGGCGCACCTGGCAGCTAGCCCACGTGCAGGCGACGCTGGCCGGGGAGGCGGGCCCGTCGTTCGTGAACAACGAGCGGGTGCTGCGCTACCTCGCGAAGCTGTCGCTCAACCCGGCGATCGCGCACGGCATGGCGGCGCACGTCGGCTCGCTGACGACCGGGCGGCTGGCAGACATCGTGCTGTGGGACCCGGCACGCTTCGGCACCACGCCCGAACTGGTGCTGAAGTCCGGCTTCGTCGCCTGGGGCGCCTCCGGCTCCGGCTCGGGCTCAACCCGGATCACGCAACCGCGGAGGATGCGCGCATTCTTCGGCGGCCTCGGGGACGCGCCTCGCGTGTTGTCGGCCGAGTTCGTGGCGGAGCCCGTGCTGGCGGATTCCCGCCTGCGGGCCGCGTTGCCGACCGGAGTGCGCTACCTCCCGGTCGAGGGCGCGCGCGGCCTAACCCGCGCGGACATGGTACGCAACGGTGTCGTGCCGCGAGTGGTTGTCCCGGCCGGAGACGCCCCGGTCAAGGTGGACGGCACTCCTGTACCGGTCCACGAGGCGGACAGCCTGCCCCTGACTCGGCTGCACTACCTGGGCTAGCTGAACCCGGCCAACTGCCAGGCAGCGACCCACTCCTTGCTGTCATCAGCGCGGAGAGTCACATCTCGCGTGGACAAACCTGTCGATCGCGCAATCGACCCGCTCTGTTGGTACATGTCGATACCCCAACACGCCGCCGCCTCATGATCGAAGCGACACACAACCCGTGACCTAGCCGCGTGTGTCCGAGACGGACAACACCGCCCGGATACACGCGGGCCCGGCTAGTCCCACAGCCAAGCCACCTCCTGACCGCTGGCGGTGGCGAGCGGATGCCCGTCCAGGCTGAACGTCACCCCCCAGCGAGCGGCAGGCACAGTCAGCCGCAGCGTCTCGTGGCGTGCGCCGGCCGGAACTGCGCCAGGACCGCGTGTCAGGAACCGCCGCGCGGCACCCGCGAGTCGGCACAATGATAATCAGCGACATGTTGTCTTGCGCTCGTTCTAGACTGACGTCCTTATGGACCACGGCGGCGTAGTGTCACAGAATCGGGCGGCCCTGCGGGCCACTATTGACTTTGCGGAAAAGCAGCTAGGAACTTTGGCGTGGGAGCCAATGGCAGGGTCCGAGGCCGCCGGCGAACTGGCGAACGCGGAAACCCGGAATGATGGCTCCCCGTGGAGTGAGAGGCCGCTGAGAACCGCCTACGCGGCGGCCAACCTAATGATGCTCGGCGTCGTCGATGATCTAAAAAGTCTTGAGCGGCTATTGGTCAACCAAGTGCCGGTGATCGGGCCAACCATCCTGGCCCGCTCCGCGATCGAGATCGCCTCGGGAGCTTGGTGGCTTATGGAGTCAGGCATCGGTGCACGACGCAGGGTGTGCCGGGAACTTGTCTTGAGCCTGACAAGCGCGCGTCGAGTCAAACAGATCGCCGATGAGTATGCGGAGAGCTTTCGGCAGAGCGGCAACCCGATCCCGGTAGGTGTCGACGCGATGATCGCCGAGGCTCGTCAGCAAGAGTCTATGGTCTTGCAGCGGATAACAGAGCTAGCCATCGCAGCACCCACCTCTGGCCCCAGAATTGAGAATGAGAAGGCCGATTCAGCTACAGATGCCACGGCCGAAATGTTCAAGGCGCTGCAGCCGACGAACCTACCGACGAATCTGCCGACCACGATCTTTTACCGGACCTATTCCGCAGTAACGCACGGACAGTTCTACGGGCTAACGAACTTTATGACGCCCGCCCTCCAGCCGGACGGAACGCCGTTCTGGCAGTGGGGACCGAATTCGGAAATCCTGGACAGCACGATCCAGATAGCAATCGCAGCATTCCGCGAGACCTCCCACCGTATCGCCACGGTCATGGGCTGGGATCAGCAGGATGCCGAGATCTGGGATGCCGAAGTTCACGCGATTTACAACGGCTAAGGGCAGATCCCACGTCAGATAGAATCCACGCAACCTTCAGCCAGGACATCTATCGATCCTACGGGCGGGTAAGCGCTTAGGAGAGTGACAGTCGCAGGATGACCGCGACAACCGACGCGATCACGCAGTAGCGGGAGTGGTCGTCGACCCCGGTCACGATCTTCGCCTCGGTCCCGCTGGCCAGGAACATCCCGCCCACGATGTCCAGCTGCCACAGCGTCATCGGCTCATCCCGCTCCCAGCGCAGATAGCTGTCCCTCGGCCTCTTGCGCGGCCCGGGCTCGATCAGTCCGTGGCGGACCAGGACCCAGTAGACGCTCATCCGTGACGGCACCGGGACCACGCCCAGGCGCCCGAGCTCGTGGGCGATCCGCACCGGACCTCACTTCGGGTGCTCCCGCCGCACCCCGCAGACCGCGGCCTCAACCTTGTCCGGGGTCTGGTGCGGGCACAACTCCGGACGCCGCGAACGGTCAGCGAGCGCTCCGAGGTCACCTTTGGCGTAACGCCGGACCCAGGCATGGACGCTCAGCCTGCTCACCCCGAACCGGGCTGCGACCTCCGTCACGGGCAGTACGGACCCGACCGCCTCCGTGTCAAATCCGCGGCTCCGCTTCCGGGAAGCCCATAGGCACAGTGCGGAAAGACCAACACCTACACTCCCGATGACAGCCTTGCGGAAGACTGCGAATTCGACAAAGCAGACAAATGGGTCAGTGCAAACCGACTGCAACGCTCCTCGTGCAACTGATCGATAACTCTGCTGCTATCCGACTGCCGGGCCGCTGCGCCGTGCGCTAGCCTATGCCCATCTCTCTTATCGCAATCCAGAATCAGGGACGATGTCGAACTACGACCTTACCAGACTAGGTGCCCAAGAGTTCGAGCACATGGTTCAAGCGCTTTTGAAAGACGTAATCGGCAACGGTACAGTTACTTTTGGCGCTGGGCAAGATGGTGCAAGAGAGGCGACGTTCGAGGGAGAGGCCCCCTACCCATCGCAGTCAACCCGATGGAGCGGACGTTGGATTTTTCAGGTTAAGTATCATGATGTTGCGCTTCTTGGCACCGACAAGGCGCGTAAGGCAGTAATTAAAGATTTGAAAAAAGAGCTAGAAAAAATCGTAAATAAGTACAAGCACCCGTGTGACAACTATATTCTAATCACTAATGTCCCTCTGACTGGCACAGTACGGTCTGGGAATATAGATGTAATTGCGAAAACTCTAACTGATGCGCAGCGTGGGTACGTGAAAAACATCCACGTATGGTCAGCAGACGAGATTAATCGATTCCTCGACCAAAACGAATCCGTACGAACTAAGTATTTCGAGTTCCTTGTGACCGGCGACTTGATCGCAAAATTGATTGCTAAGCAGGACGCAGAACTGAGTGAAGTTGATCGTACCATTGATAGCTATGTTAACGTAACTTTCTCCCGAGAGCAGAACGCACAACTCGATCAGGCCGGCGACGTATCAGAAGATGCCCTAAAGCTTCAAAAGTTGTTTTTCGACCTAAGTACTCAGCCGCAGGAAGGATCCTGGCATTACCCATACGATCCGGGCCAAAGGGAAGATATCTCCGAACCTGCGTCACGTCGCACTATCTACAATACTGTGCAGTTCCTCCTCGGAGAAGAAGAAAAGCGTGTAGTGCTCATCGGTGGCCCCGGCGAGGGCAAATCCACGATTGGACAATATCTAGCCCAGCTGCACCGTGCCACCTTGCTTGGTCGGCTCGAAGACGTCGCAGTTTCATCGAGCTATCGTCCTGCATTTCCACGCTTGCCTATTCGCGTGCTACTAAAAGACTTTGGCCAGTGGCTCGCAGAGCACCGAGATGACGATCAGGTGGTACATGGGACGCTCGAGGATTATGTCTGCAGGGACATCGCAAGGTCGACCTCACGGACGATCACGCCTACTCAACTTCATCAAGTACTAAAAGATAACCCGGTCCTTCTTATACTTGACGGCCTGGACGAAGTAACTGACCTAACTCTTCGCAAGACCCTGCTCACCCGGATCACTGAGTTTACCGGCAGGTGTGAAAAGGTTCTTGACTCCGATCTGCAAGTGCTTGCAAGCACACGCCCGACGGGTTACGTAGCGCAATTCGATCCCCGAACCTATACCCATCTGCAGCTTGTAAGACTCACGGCAGAACAAGTGCGTGGCTATGTGCAAAAATGGACGAAGGCTAAGGATCTTGAGCCCACTAAAGAAGACCGAGTCATCCGGACAGTCGATGAGTGTCTTTCGGATAAGCAGATAAGTGTTCTTACCAGTACTCCGCTCCAAATCACAATTCTTTTGTTGATCATCTCGACAAGTGGCAAGCCCCAATATCAAAGAGAGGCTCTCTTTAGCGACTATCTGGATGTGATTTATAAACGGGAGACCGCAAAAGGTCGGAATATAATAGAGTCCGACAAACAGCTGCTTATCGCTCTCCACAAATATATCGGCTATGTGCTTCACGAAAATACAACGCGAGCCGAGACAACAGGAGGTCTACTCGCAGCGGATGCTTACTCGAAGCACGTAGAGCAGTTCTTGAGGTGGAACGACCCAATAGCCAAGAGCGACAAGCTGCGTCGAGATTTGCTCGCGATAACAAAAGAGGCGGGGGAGCGCCTCGTACTTATAATCGAGCCGACAGAAGGGCACTACGGTTTCGAGCTCAGGTCTATTCAGGAGTACTTCGCTGCATGTCACTTGGCTGACACGTCTCTGAACACTCAGGAGAGATATGCTCGATTTGACGTGATTGCACGGCTCCCGTATTGGCGCAATGTGGCATTGTTTTTTGCCGGAAGAGTGGGTAACCGCTACCTCGGAGAGGCCGCCAACATTATCGAAGTGTGCCTAGCAATGAACCGCGAAGGGCCTGGGGCACTACTGGGTTCTGGGAGTGATCTCGCATTCCAGCTCGCCGCCGACCGTTCGTTTGGCCCGAACCGACGCTTGCAGCAACGTCTCGTGGAAGTAGCGCTTAGTGCATTTGAAGACGAGCTAGTGGTGCGTCGCCTACCGACCATTTTGGAAGAACTTCAGCGGCTCAATGCAGGCGATCAACAGGAGATCGTACTTCCCCTATTGAAACAGCGTCTGCGCAATCTGAATGTCAATTTCGCTGGTCCCGTTGCGACGGTCTTGCTCGCTATAGACAACTCCGACCCAGACGCCCTTGCAGCACTACAACGAATGTCAGAATTGCCGTCACTCCGGGTAGAGGCTATCGAGATCTTCCTGTCATCAGTAAACCCAGATTCTCCTCAAAGTCCCCAACTCGCCACCCTCGCCGAGAAGTTGACAACCAAAGACGTTGAGCGGCTTCTGCATGTTTCAAGAGGCCGTCAACTAGTAGCGACTATTCGCACTCTCGATCATTCAGGCGTAGACAATTATGTGCTTCTAACGGCTATTTCGAATTTTCCCACCAGACTTACAATTGCATTGGGCATGCGAGAATATGGCGACTACATTCGTGAGCAGATAGCGAAACCGTGGCCAACCGGAATACTTGACCAAGTCGTTCGACTGTTGCTCATACATACGTATATAGCAAGGCATGAAAATACGGGGATGTCGAATCGACCCCGACATAACTTTGATATTAATACTATCAGTCTACCCGACTCTATTAGAGTCGGCAATGTTGAGGCATTCCACCAGAGTGATGAGCACGCAGCCTACCCATTGTTGCACTGGCTTTTCTGGATCACTCACCTAATTCTTGGTGATGTTACGCCCACTTCAATTTCGGAGTTCTTCGTCTTCTTCCGATCAAACTACAGAAAGTTCGACTTTGATCGTCTTTTTGCTCTCATCCCAGCTGACCAATACCCGTACTTTGATCTACTTCTGACTGCAATTCGGTCCAAGATGAGAGTCCCGTGGAAGGCGTTGGAAGCGGTCTTCCAGCGTTTCGCGGGGTCAGAGGGGCTCACTGCGTGGGTCACGGCGCGAGACACTTTGGTCTTCACGGAATCCAGGTCAAGAAGAAGCCTGGAGAATTCCTACAATTATGGTCTGTCAGGTATCTCGGATGTGAAGCGTCGGACCGCAATCCTGAAAACTTTCGATGGCCGATTTGCGACAGTTCTGGCCGACTATGCTTTTTGGTCGCTTCATTCCCGTCCTGTCAGTGAGCCCGACCAATCCGCGTCCCTCGATCGTTTCATCGAATCACTCGCTGAGGACGGTCTCATTACGAGCCCACGTGCACAATGGATTAGAAGGATTTTCTATGGACGTCAGTCGAGAATTTCTTCAGGGCAATATTCTCGCTTGCTAGACGTGCTAATCGAATTGGGATGCGGTTCCATCAAGCCGGACGCCCTTGCGACCGTCTTGATTTCTGCAATGCAAGCTGACGAGCTCTCCACTGGGCAGGTCGCGGCAGTCCTCGAGACAATTACACTACCGGCGAATGTCCCATATCTATTTGTTCCGACTTCATTGCACGATGGTCCTCTGGCGTACAAGAATCTGCTTGAGATCGCGTCTCAAACGGAGATGTCCTCGGCGCGGGAATGCGCAAGATTGCTGCTGGACTCGCTGATTAATTTTCGTCAGCAAATGCGTTCTTCCAATGACCGGGCCATAATACGTTTCCGCGGTTTCGCTGAGTTCCACCGCGCCCTAGTGGCGGCCCCGGAGCGCAGTGCACTGCGCCCGGCAGTTTCATTGTTTGCGATCAGACGCCCGACTGCTGAACTAGACTGGGAACTCTTGGCGGCCTTGATTCTCAGATGTGAAAGAGCCAAGGAAGTCGATGCAGTTAGATCTTTGAAGATGGATGACTGGGACGATTCAAAGTACATAGAGCGCGCGATCCGATTTCTCATGGAACTTATTCCCAGGGTCAAGGCTGTTCAAGTGAAGCTGATCCTTGTTGGTTTTCTTGATGTCCTTATCTCGAAGAGCTCCCAGAGCTTGGCTGAACAAGAGAGGGCTCTCGGTCTCCCTTTGAGGGAACACGAAGAGTGATAGGCCGAGCAAGTGACTCATTCACTCGTAGCGGCTCTTGGCAGTAAAAGCAGTTGCATCATGGGTTACCGGAGCGACGATCGTCCGTCGAGGGTTGGTTCCAGCGCTATCGGACACGTTGAGGGTTCGGGAACCGCGAACCGCCCGGTTCGACGCAGCTACATCGCGCGGGAGGTCGTGAGTGGGTGTAGAGACACCGACCCCCTCGACAGCTGCCGAGATCTCAGCCGCAGGTCAGGCAGCATAACGACCGGTTCGCCAGGGTCAGAAAGGCCCCTGCACAAGACCTGGCCTATTGGCTGGACGATCGACCTGCAGGTTAGCTTGACCGGAGCCTTACTGAGTCCTGTTGCTCCGGGAGGTGAGCTTGCTGGTCAAGCTGCAACCATTGTGCTAGGTCGGCGAACAACTCGCCGGTCATCTGGGACGCCTTCGGGGAAAAGCCGTCGGAGCAGATCGGCTGCGAAGACAGGTTCGAGTCCCTAGGCCTCCGGCCGTGTGGAGCCATCATCAACCGCCGAACGCCAGTCGCCGAGCTGACGGCTGAACTGGTGGCCTCGCCTACCGAGCCGTTACGCGGCAAGACGTTGGTACTAGAACCAGCTTGCCACGGGATCGGCGCCCTCGCCCGTCGACACGCGGCAACGTTGACCGCCGACTCCGTGTCATCACCTATCCCTTGATGGCCGCGAAGCCAGCGTTAATGCAATTCCCTCCCGAAGGGGAAAGCTAGTGCTGTAGTTCGGAATTGCACCTAGACCAGTTTCGGGGACTGAGTTACTGTCCGATCATGGGGAGATTCTTGCAGCGTTACTGGGGTTATCTCGCGCTCGTTCTAGTGATCTTGGGATGGGTCACTCACACCTTCGGGTATGCGGTGGTCTTGATCTTGTCGATAGTCGCACTTGTCTACTTCCTAGTGCAAGCACCGCTGACGTGCGGTGCCGCGATACGCAACGGAGATAACTGCCGCAACAACTCTCACGGCCTACTACTCGGCTGCTGGATTCGCCAGCACAAATGGCAAAGGGCAAAAAACATTTTCGTATCCCACAGGTGGCAGCACATAATCCGCGATCTGATGGGCTCGCCAAAGGATGCGCTCGGGACCATCGGTGGCCTTGTGTCAATCGTCTCGCTCTTCGTGGCTCTGCCTCTTGCGATTAAATGACAGTCAGCCTCTGAGGTACGTGCGTATGTAGTTCCCCGCACATTCGGTGGCGGCTTGCGGTGTATGGTGCGCGTGATGGCACTCAAGCGTCAGTCCGTCAGGCAAACGAACGGTGCCATGAAAAGCGGGCTTTGCAGCCGTATTTCTGTAAGCCGGCGCGCGAACGGTGCGGCGAGGGGCAGATTTGCGAGCGCGTGAGGTGCTACGCCGACGCCTGCGGGAACGTACAACCGGCACGTAGACCCTTAGCGGACCTATGCCGAAGCGGATTCCGATCCCCATCGTTTCCCCCTACGGTCGCATGTAGTCACATTATGCCCATGAGTGGGACAACAGGGACGCTGGGCGCATCAGATCTAGTCGCCGCCTAGTCCTTCTCGCCCGGGGCGTCGACGTTTTCCGGGGCTCATGGATCGCTCACGAGTCGCGAGCGTTGCCTTCTGGATCTTCTGGCAAAGGATTGGGGCCAGAGTCACTAGGCGGCGACGGGGGAGGCTGGTCACGACCGCGAAGGATACGCAAGACGTCTAGGCATCGTTTGGCGCGCTTCTCATCGCCAAGGACAGCGATCGTCCCGGCAAGCAGTCGCAAGAAGGCATCAGGACCGAAGCGCAAGATGACAAGCACTAGGGCTACCGGGCCTAGGACGGGTTCAACGTACTCGGGTAGGGCCATTACGCAGGTCTCCGGGCATGAGTTCGGAAACCAGCGTCTGAGAGTCCCTACCCCTCCGGCCCCATTGCTTGAACGACCTACCGAGCCGCTTACGCGGCAAGACGTTGGTACTGTCGCCAGTCTGCCACGGAATCGGCGGTGTTGCCGGGCGACACGCGCGAGCGTCGCCTAGCCTTCGCCCTCCTGGGACTGAGGGCCGCTCTCGCATATCGCCTTTTCCATGAGATCCAAGACCGCGCCCAGGTCGAGCGAGCGCACCGTGACCGTTCCGTCCGTGGCCTCATAGGTGGTCGGCTTCATCGGCCAACCCTCGGGCCTCAGGCGCTTGATACTCCAAGACGGATACTGCTCAAGGAGCTTTTCTTCCCGCGTCACGTTGTCGGGCCAGCTCCGCTCAAGCGCGCTCTGGTGCGGCGGATGCTCAGTCGTTCCCATGCTGTACAGACTAGATCAGAGCAGAGCAGATCAGAAGTACCCTGTGACCTGTACTTATCTGGGCCGGCTTACGTTGAGCATGTGACGGTTGATCACTCCTCGCCGACGCCGGCCTATGAGCAACTGGCCAGCGTGTTGCGTGCGCGCATCGCCGCCGGCGAGTGGTCGGCCGGCCCGCTCCCGAGCGTGAAGGCCCTACAGGATGAGTACGACGTCGGGCGAGACACCGTGCTCCGCGCTATCGAGATCCTTCGCTCCGAGGAGCTTGTGTTCACCGTGCCGCGTCGAGGAACGTACGTATCCCAGGGCCGTCATTAGGCCCCAACTTCTCGCCCGCGACTGGAGCCAGGATCACCGTAATCATGGCGGTCGCTGCTAGGCTTCCGCTTAGCACCGGTTGACTATGCCAACAGACGTACGAACCAGAGCCAACCGCGCGTTCCCTTAGAACGATGACCCAGCCTTGGGTACCAGCAGCAAGGTCGGGGGCCGGTGCTGTAAGGGAGTTGGGCAGGCGCGGTAGATGCTAGGAGCGTGCCGTCGTGGTGGCTGCGGTCATCATCATCAGCGTTGTTCTCGTCACCGGGCTTGTCTTCTACGCCATGCACCGGAGCAAGCCGAGTCGCCTTAAGCTAAGCGCTACTCTCCTGAAGCTGTTCTCCTTCAGCATCGAGGTTGAGTCCCAAGACGACCGGATGGGACGCGAGTTGCCGCCTAAACCGGATGGTGCCGATGGTAAGTCTGCCGCCTGAGGTCGTGCCTCCTCGCCCCGGGTGCCTCTTGCGGCCCGGAGCGTTCTCCGGTCACTCCACGACACGACCTCGGGGGGCCTGTTGCACCCCTTGCCACGCCCCAGGGTGTACCCGTTTACAGGGAATGGCATGAGCACACTTCTTACCGTCGAAGCGACCGCGGCACGTCTCGGCATCGGCAAGTCCACGCTCTGCCGTACGTGCATTCGGCGATAGCGCCAGAGCGCTTCTTGCTGTTATCAGAGTTAAGCGGGCAGTTCGTGGGACTCGAAGAAGGTCCACATCGTTGTGTTCGCGTCCACCGCGTTGCTTTGGGGGCCTAGGGCCTTGGTTACGGCGGATGGCATCGTTGGGCCGCCGGGCCATTCGTGGCCCTCGCCCGTGAGGGCGTAGAGCTCGACGGCGGTGCCTGCCTGGCAGGTTGCGTAGTCGGTCAGAGTGTAGCCCGTGGCCTTGACGGTCCGCGGGGTGCCGCAGCCGTCGCGGGTCGCCCAGCGGGCGGCCGCCTCCGGAACCGAATAGGTCCAGTAGGCCTCGCCGTTGCCGTTGAACGGGTCCACCGGGTCGGCGGTGCCGTGGAAGGCGATCACCGGGACCGGCCTGGTGGCCGGGCATGGGCTGGGGAATCGGAGGCCAGAGACTGGGGCTACCGCGGCGAAGGTCTGCGATGCGTCGCAGGCTAGCTGGCTCGACATCCGCGCCCCGCCGGACATGCCGGTGGCGTATACCCGGCGCGTGTCCACGCAGTACTTGGCGGCGAGGGAGTGGACCAGGCCCGTGAGGAACGTGATGTCGTTGGCCGCGTTCGCTGGCGGGTACTGGCCGCCGAGCAGCGGCACGCCGGGGATGTTCCAGTCGTAGCCGGGACCCGCCGGGATCAGCGCCTGCGGGTACGCCACGATGAACCCGTCGGTGTCGGAGGTGACGTCCATATCGCTGAACGCCTCTTGCGCCGGGGCGGTGCTCTCGCTGCCGTGCAGGTTGAGCACCAGCGGCACGGCCGTTTTCCCGGTGTAGCCCGCGGGCACGTGCACGATTACCAGGCGGAGGTGGCCGCCGGACACCAGGTGGTACACGGTAGAGCCCGCGGCAGCGGCCTGCCCGCAACCCGATCCGCTGGTGGCGGTGAGCGCATTTCCCGTGATCTCCGTTACCGGGGCGGAGCTCTGAGTGCTGGCGCAGCCCGCGATCAGCGTGGCTAGTACGGTGATGCCGGCCAGCGCCTGAAGGCAGCCCCGCCAGCTCCGGTTCCTGTCAAGAAGGCCCATCGTCCCACGCTCCTGCCTGTGGACCGCTTCTTGCTGTTATGAATCGGTTTCGGTGCCGAACAGGCGGCGCAGTACCCGCCCGAACAGGTCGTCTGGCACCGCGCCCGGGTCGATCCGGCGCCGCCGGACCAGGCCGTTGAACAGCGCCATCGCGACGAGCGTCATCTCTTCTGGCGAGATGCCCGGGGGCGTCCCGTACCGTTCCATCGCCGCGGCGATCACCGGTTCGAGGCCCCGGTCCTCCTCGCCGAGTCTCTCGGCGACTAGCTCCATCGCCTCGGGGTTGCGGACCGCGTACAGCCAGAATTCCGCCGCGAGCGGCGACATCTCGCCCCGGTAGTCGGCGATCGCGCTGATGTACGTCGACAGCGTGGCGAACGGGTCGCCGCCGCTGGCGGCGGCTTCCGCGAAGATCCGCGTGACGGCCTGCACCCGGTTCCCGATCTGGCGGGACTGCCCGGTGCGCAGCAGCTCGAGGAACAGCTGCTCCTTGTTCGCGAAGTTGTAGTAGACCGCGCCGGTCGAGTAGCCGGCCTCCTCGGCGATCTCCTCGAGCGAGGCCCCGGCGAAGCCCTTCCGCGCGAACACCTGCGCCGCCGCGGCGAGCAGCTGCGCGCGCGTCCGCTCCTTCGCCTCGGCCTGGGTCAGCCTGCGCCGCGGCGCCTCGTCCTCACTCACATAATGAAGTCTATGAAAATAGGTTCCCCTATGTCCATAGGTTGCGCTATGTTTGCGCTAGCACCGCACGACAGGCATGCTTGGGGCCGTAGCAGGCCGAGGACCCACCGTCGGCGAACGGGGAGTGCACGTGGCCGAACCTCCGGGGCTCATCGAAGCCCGCGAATTGACAAAGCGATTTGGCGACAAGGTGGCGGTCGACCACCTGACGTTCAACGTCGAACCAGGCCGGGTCACCGGCTTCCTCGGCCCGAACGGCGCTGGCAAGTCCACCACGATGCGCCTGATCACCGGCCTTGACCGGCCCGACAGCGGGTCGGCCACGATCGGCGGCCTGGCCTACCGCCAGCTGACGAAGCCGCTGACGCGGGTGGGAGCGCTGCTCGAGGCGCGCAGCCTGCACCCCGGCCGCAGCGCCCGCAACCACCTGCTGTTCCTCGCGCAGACCCAGGACATCCCGGTCAAGCGGGTGGACGAGGTGCTCGACCTGGTGGGCCTGCGGGAGGTGGCGCGCAAGCGGGCCGGCGGGTTCTCGCTTGGCATGACGCAGCGGCTCGGCATCGCGGCGGCGATGCTCGGCGATCCCCCGGTGCTGCTGCTCGACGAGCCCGTGAACGGGCTGGACCCCGAAGGCATCCGCTGGGTCCGCACGTTCATGCGCCAGCTCGCCACCGAGGGCCGCACGATCCTCGTGTCCAGCCACCTGATGAGCGAGATGGCGGTCACCGCCGACCACCTCATCGTGATCGGCCGCGGCAGGCTGATCGCCGCCTCCTCGACCGAGGAGTTCATCCAGCGCAGTTCGGAACGGTCGGTCCTGGTCCGGACCCCGGACACCGCCCGGCTCCGCGAGCTCATCACGAGCGACGGCGGCACCGTACAGAGCACCGACGGGGACGACGGGCTGATCGTGACCGGGCTGGAAGCGCCGCGGATCGGCGAGCTCGCCGCGTCGGCCTCGCTCGTGCTGCACGAGCTCACCCCCCGGCTGCCATCCCTGGAGGAGGCGTTCATGGAGCTGACCGCCGACAGCGTCGAATTCGGCAAGGCGGGCGGCGCGGCCCCGGCAGGCACGCCGCACGCTGATACCGCGGCCGCGTCATCCCAGGCAGGCACGTCATGACCGCCGGGCTGCTCGAGTCCGAGTGGACGAAGATCCGCTCGGTCCGGTCCACGGTCTGGTCGGTGCTCGCGTTCGTGGTCGTCGCGATCGGGTTCAGCGCGCTGATCATGGCGGTCATCGCC
>Ga0335075_10009773_pt1 | contig 14595 bp, 10 predicted proteins | sample Lox_Sample_24_FD_206723 | JGI IMG/M metagenome (GOLD analysis project Ga0335075, IMG submission 206723) | Soil microbial communities from Loxahatchee National Wildlife Refuge, Florida, United States - Lox_Sample_2.4 | ecosystem: Environmental > Terrestrial > Soil > Wetlands | place: USA...
CGGCGGCCCGTACTACAGCAGCCCCAGCGCCCCCGGCGGCCCGTACTACAGCAGCCCCAGCGCCCCCGGCGGCCCGTACTACAGCAGCCCCAGCGCCCCCGGCGGCCCGTACTACGGCGATCCCGGCGGCCCGTACTACGGCGGTCCGGCCGGTTCCGGCGAGCCCTACTACGGCGGCCCGGGCGGCCCGTACTACGGCTACCCCTATAGCGGAGGCGGCGGCGGATCCCAGGGCCCGCGCGGCCCCATGCGGCGGCTGCGCCGCGGGGCGCTGATCGTCGGCGTTGCGCTCGTGGCCGGCCTGGGCACCTTTTTCGCCCTGGGTGGGGCCGACGGCACGCCGACCAGTGCGGTGCTGACCACCGCCCAGATAACCGCGCAGACCGACCCCGGCCTGGTCGATGTGGCCTCCACGCTCGGATACGAGCAGGCCGAGTCGCTCGGCACCGGGCTGGTGCTGACCTCGTCGGGTGAGGTACTGACCAATAACCACGTGATCGAGGGCGCCACCTCGATCACGGTCACCGACATCGGCAACGGCCAGAGCTACAAGGCCAAGGTCGTCGGCTATGACCAGACCAAGGACGTCGCCGTGCTTCAGCTGCAGGGAGCCTCCGGGCTGAAGACCGTGCGCCTGGGCGACTCCTCCACCGCGGCGGTCGGCCAGAAGGTGACCGCTATCGGCAACGCGGGAGGCAAGGGCGGCACCCCGTCGGTTGTCACCGGCGAGATCACCGCCCTCAACGCCTCGATCACCGCCTCGGACGAGGGCTCGGGCACCACCGAGAAGCTCAGCGGGATGATCAACGACAGTGCGCCCATCCAGGCCGGTGACTCGGGCGGGCCGCTGGTCAACAGCGCCGGGCAGGTGATCGGCATCGACACCGCCGCGTCCAGCGCGACCGGGTTCCAGTTCCAGTCCCAGCAGGCGAACCAGACCCAGGCCTTCGCGATCCCGATCAACGAGGCGCTCTCCCTCGCCAGCCAGATCGAGCACGCCGACGCCTCGTCCACGGTGCACCTCGGTGCCACCGGGTTCCTCGGCGTCGAGGTCATGTCGGCCAGCAACGCCGCCCAGAACGGCATCGCGAACGGCTCGGGCGCGGCGGTGCAAGAGGTTCTCGGGGGAACGCCCGCGGCCAGCGCCGGCCTGACCGCCGGTGACGTGATCACCTCGATCGACGGCAAGTCCGTCTCCTCGCCGTCCGCGCTGCAGGCCGCGATGGAGCGGCACCACCCGGGCGACCGCGTCACGGTCGGCTACACCGACCAGTCCGACCAGAGCCAGTCCGCCACCGTAACCCTGGCCAACGGCCCGGCCGATTAGGTAACTCCTTCGCGGGCAGTGCCCTGCAGCGCGGCCTAGCCGTCACAGCTGGCCGTTGCGCAGGGCATTGCTTATGGCCAGCACGGCCTCGGTGGTGACGCCCGCGGCGACCGGGCTCAGCGCGGCCGGCCAGGTCGACAGCTTGGCCACCACCGTCTGCGACGGCACGTGCACGAAGACGTTCTGCCCGTTGATGCCCGAGGCCTGGAAGAACGGCAGGTCAGGCTCGCGGATCCACCAGCAGTTGCGGTAGTGGGCTCCGGCCGGGTAGCCGGGCGACCCGTCTCCGCCGGCGAACGCCTGCGCGCCGTCTGCGGCCCCCCGGATCGTGTCGTCGATCCAGGCGGCGGGCACAACCGGCCGGCCGGCGGCCAGCCCGCGTTGCAGGTACAGCTGGCCGAACCGGGCCAGGTCGCGCAGGGTGGCACAGATACCGCCGTCGGCCATCGGGTTGCCCCGGGCGTCCACGGTGATTTCCGCGTCGAACTCGGCGCCCATCGGCTGCCAGAGTTCGCGTTCGATGAGCTGGTGCAGCCGCACGCCGGCCGCCCGCTCGATCACCCAGGCCAGCACGTCGGTGAGGATCGAGCGGTAGCGGAACGGGCCGCCGTGCGGCCCGTCGTTCTGCAGCGTGGCGAAGTAGCCGAGCGCGTCCGCCGGCCTAGGGTCCCCGTTGTCCGGGCGCCACAGATACACCCGCTCGTAGGTGCGCACGTCGGCTTCGGGATTGTCGTAACTCTCGTCGAAGCGGGTGCCTGCCCGCATGTCCAGCAGATCCTGCACGGTCGCGTCCTCGAACGAGGTGCCGCGCAACTCCGGGACGATCTTCTCGATGGTGTCAGACACGGCCAGGGCACCCCGGCCGGCCAGCACCCCGGCGACCGCCGAGGTCACCGACTTGGACACCGACATCAGCAGATGCGGGACGTCGGGCGCCATGCCGTTGAAGTAGTGCTCGGCCACGACCTGGCCCTGGTGCAGCACCAGGAAGCCGTCGGTGTAGGTCTCGTCCAGCATCTCGGCCACGCTCAGCTCCCGGCCCAGGGCATGGAACCGCAGGCGCCGGATGTCACGCTCCGCGCGCGGGAGCGGGGCCGGGGCGGCTGCACGCGCGATCCTGGCCGTCGGAATCAGCTCCCTGATGTGCTGGAAGGCCCACCGGTTGAACGGTGGGTCCTGCCAGTTCGCCAGCGTGACCAGGGACTGTGCCGGGAACGGGGGCACGCCCGGCATCACCTGGCAGCTCCATCGATCAGGTAGCCGGCAGCGATCTCACGATGCTCGCTGGGCGTGCCGAGCATCAGCTCCGAGGACTTGGCCCGCCGGTAGTACAGGTGCGCATCGTGCTCCCAGGTGAAGCCGATCCCGCCATGGATCTGGATGTTGTCGGCGGCGGCGCGGAAGTAGGCCTCGCTGCACAACGCCTTGGCCAGGCTGGCCACCAGCGGCAGTTCGTCCGACTGTTCCTCCGCCGCCCAGGCCGCGTAGTAGGCGGCCGACCGCGCTGACTCGACCTCAAGCAGCAAGTCGGCGCACATGTGCTTGATCGCCTGGAAGCTGCCGATGAGGCGGCCGAACTGCATCCGTATCTTCGCGTACTCGACACTCATGTCCAGGCAGCGTTGCGCTCCCCCGACCTGCTCGGCGGCCAGCGCCACGGCCGCGAGCCGCAGCGTACGCTCCACGACGCCGGCCGCGCTGCCCTCGGCGCCGATGAGCCGGGCCGGCACGCCGTCCAGCGACAGCACCGCCTGCTTGCGGGTCATGTCGAGCGTGTCGAGCAGCCGGCGCCCCAGCCCGTCAGCATCCGCCGGCACGGCGAACAGGCTCGGGCCGCCATCGGCCTGGGCTACGACCAGCAGCAGGTCGGCGGTGTGGCCGTCGAGCACGAACGACTTGCGGCCGTCCAGCGTGTAACCGCCGGCGCCGCGACGGGCCCGCGTCCGCAGCCCGGACGTGGTCCACGCGCCGTCGTCCTCACACACGGCCAGGGTGGCGATCGACGTGCCGTCGGCCAGGGCGGGCAGGAACTCCTCCTGAGCGGCCTGGTCCCCGCTGGCCAGCAGGGCGTGGACGGCCAGGACCGCGGTGGCGAAATACGGTGCGCACAGCAGCGCGCGCCCCATCTCCTCACACGCGATGGCCAGCTCGACCGGCCCGGCGCCGGAGCCGCCGTACTTTTCCGGGACCACCAGGCCGGGCAGGCCGAGCTGGCCGGCCAGCTGGGCCCAGGTCTGCGGGTCGTAGCCCGGCTCGGTCTGCATGAGCCTGCGCACCTCGGCCGACGGCGACTTGTCCTGCAGGAAGCGGCGGAGGGTGGCGGCCAGCTCGCGCTGCTCGTCGGTGAACGTGAAGATCATGACTGCTCCCCTGACACCTGGGTGCCGACCTTGAGCTCGCGGAACGGCATCGTCCGCGACGAGTCGGGCTCCCGGGGCAGCCCGAGCACCCGCTCGCCGATGATGTTGCGCTGGATCTGGTCGGAGCCGCCGTAGATCGACGGCCCGGGCGTGGCCAGCAGCTGGCTGGCCAGCCGGCCGCCGAGCGGCCCGTCGTCACCGGCCAGCATCCCCAGCGGGCCGGCGATCAGCGAGGCGGTGTCGCGCCACTGCCGGGCGACGCGGGAGGCCATCAGCTTCCCGAGCGAGGCCTCCGGCCCGGCCCGGCCGCCGGCTTTCAGCGCGGCGCTGGCGCGCTGGCCGTTCCAGCCGTTGGCCGCGGACAGTGTGTACAGGCGCACGATCTGCTGGCGGACCTCGGGATCGCGTTCGCGCCCGAGTTCGGCGGCCAGCCTGACCAGCCCGGCGATGCCGCCGGTGGTCATCGCGGTGCCGCCGGTCCCGAAGCTGCGGGGGTTCGTCTTCGCGGCGGCGATGAACTCGCCGACCGAGACCTCCTGCTGCTGCAGGAACCTGCTGCCGCCCGGAGCGGTGAGCCGGAAACCCAGCCCGGTCGCCGCGCCCAGCGACGTGCGCTCGAAGCCCAGTGTGGACTGCGCCACGGCCCACCCGCCGTTCAGTTCCCCGATGATCGCGGACGCCGCCACCCGCGCGCCGGACAGGAACACTTCGCTGAAACCGGACTCGCCGGTCATCTGGATCAGCGGCCGGACCTCGACCCCCGGCTGGTTCATCGGCAGCGCGAAGTAGGTGATGCCGCGGTGCTTGGGCACGTCCGGGTCAGTGCGGGCGAGGAGCATTCCGTAGTCGGCGATCTGCCCCATCGACGTCCACACCTTCTGGCCGTTGACGATGAACTCGTCGCCGTCACGTTCCGCCCTGGTCTGCAGGCCGGCCAGGTCCGACCCGGCTCCCGGCTCGCTGAACAGCTGGCACCAGAGGTGGTCGCCGACGAGCACGGCCCGGACGAACTGCCGCTTGAGGTCGTCGCTGGCATTCGCGATGATCGTCGGCGCGGCGAGCATGACGCCCAGGCCGGCCGGCGGGCCCGGCGCGTCGACGCGGTTGAACTCCGCGTAGGTGAGCGCGGCCAGGTCCGGCGGGAGCCCCCGGCCATACCAGCCGGCGGGCCAGCCGGGCCGGGCCCAGCCGGAGTCGGCCAGCCGCTCCAGCCAGGCCCGCAGGCTGAGCTGCGGGTCGAAATTCTCCTCGATCCAGTCGCGCGCCTCCCGGCGCACCGAGCTCGCCGTGGCTTCCACTACCGACTCCGATCTCCCGCTGGCAGCGGGGGAACCTGGTCCGTTATCCGTTCTTATGAACTTGCCTGAACGGCTCGTCGCGATCAAGTGCGGTCTCCCGGGCCAGCCCGAGTATCCGCTCGGCCAGGATCGTGCGCTGGATCTGGTCGGTTCCGCCGGCGATCGAGACGGCCGGAACCGACAGCAGGACCTCGCCGACCGTCCCGCCGGTCGGGTCGTCCGCGCCGGCCAGCATGCCGGACGGCCCGGCGATCAGCGCGTGTACCCGGGCGGCGGCGCGGGCAATGTTGCTGCTGGCCAGCTTGGCCAGGGATCCTTCCGGGCCCGGCGGCCGCCCGGCGGCCCGGGCGGCGGCGGCCCGCTGTGCGGTCCACCGCGCCGACCAGGCCAGCGTGATCAGCCTGACGATCTCCTGCCTGACCAGCGGGTCGGTGTCCCGGCCAGCCGCGATCGCGCGCTCGATGACCAGGTCAGGCCGCCCGGCGCGCTGCGGATACCAGCGGTAGGGCGCCATCGCCCGCTCCCACTCTTCCGCCGCCTCCCGCAGCGCCCGGCCCGCTGGCGCCTGGCCGGCCGATGCCGGAGGGGCCGCCACCTGGGCGAGTCTGCGCTCGTGTGCCAGCGTGGCCAGCGCCACGGGCCAGCCGCCGCCGACCGCGCCGACCACGTTCCCGGCCGGGATCCGTGCCTGGTCGAGGAAGACCTGGTTGAACGAGGCGTACCCGTTCATCTGCCGCAGCGGCCTGGCCTCGACGCCCGGCTGGCGCATCGGGAGGATGAAGTAGCTGATGCCGCGGTGCTTCGGCACGTCCCAGTCGGTCCTGGCCAGGAGCATCCCGTAGTCGGCGTGGTGCGCGGAGGTGTTCCACACCTTCTGGCCGGTAACCACCCACGCGTCACCGTCCAGCCGGGCCGTGGTGGTCAGCCCGGCGATGTCGGATCCGGCCCCCGGCTCGCTGAACAGCTGGCACCAGCCGATCTCCCCGGTCACGGTGGGCCGGATGAAGCGCTGCTTGAGCTCGTCCGAGCCGTGTTCCAGGATCGTCGGCCCGGCCAGGCTCACGCCGACCCCACCCCGCGTGCCGACCGCGCCGGCCCGGGCAAACTCCTCGGCCACCACGCCGGCGGCCGCCGCGGGAAGGCCCCGGCCGCACCACTCGCGTGGCCAGGTGGGGCAGGCCCAGCCGGAGTCCGCGAGCCGGATCCGCCACTCCCGCAGGCTCAGCTCCGGATCCCAGGACTCCGCCAGCCACGCCGCGACCTGTGCTCGCACCTCGGCCAGGTCGGTCATCGTTCCTCGAAACGCGGCGCGCGGCGCTCGGCCATGGCGCGCACGCCCTCGCGCCAGTCCGCCGTCTCCCGCAGCCGGTCCTGCTCGGCGCCTTCCCGGGCGGTCGCCGCCCGCACCTGGCCGGCCAGGTGGCCGTGCATGGTGGCCCGGATCGACCGCACCGCCAGCGGGGCCGAGCCGGCGATCTCGGCCGCCAGGGCGTGCGCCGCGGCGCGTACCTGGCCGGCCGGTACCAGCCGGTCGCACAGCCCGATGCGCGCCGCCTCCTCACCGCCGATCCGCTGGCCGGTGTACAGCAGTTCCAGGCTGCGTTGCTGCCCGACGATCGCGGGCAGCGTCACCGACAGCCCGAACCCGTGGTGAAAGCCGAGCCGGGCGAAGTTGGCGGCAAAGCGCGCCTCCGGGCAACCGACGCGGAAGTCGGCCGAGCAGGCCAGGCCGAGACCGCCGCCGATCGCCGCGCCGTGCACCGCGGCCACCACCGGCGTGGTCGCCTCGAACAGGCGGATCGCCTCCCGGTACAGCGAGCCGGTTCCATCGGCCAGGTCGTCGCCGTCGCCGCCGCGGCCGGTCAGCTTCGCCCCCGCGCAGAAGTGCTTCCCCTCCGCGCAGAGCACGATCGCCCGGCACCCGGGGTCGGCGTCCAGCGCGTGGTAGGTGTCGGCCAGCGCGCTGATCAGCGCGCGGTCGAAGTAGTTATCCGGCGGGCGGTGCAGCTCAACCGTGGCCACGAAGTCCTCGCCGAGCGCGACCGTTATAGCTGGGTGCCGCTGATCCGCCGCCATGGACATCTTCGCTCCTCCGCCGCCCCGACCATTATGGGCCGGCTTCCGCGGGCTAGCCGACCCCCTGCCCGGTGGCCGTCAGCACCTCTCGCGCCTTGGCCGCGACCAGCGGGTCCGCATCGCCGGCCAGCTTTTCGGCCAGGCCCCTGGCCACCACGGCCGGCCGGACCGCGGCCACGGCGAGCAGGGCCACGGCGACCGCGAACCGGTCGCGGGCTTCGGCACTAGCCGCCAGCGATTCGAAGATCACGTACGCGGCGCGCCGGTGCAGGACCAGCTCCGCCGTGGCGGCCATGGCCGGCGCCCAGACCAGCCAGTCCTCGGCGCCCGGGATGGCCAGCCGGCCGAGCAGCTCGACCGGAACGTCAAATGGCGCCGCCGCCGCGCGGTCCCGGAGCAGGTTGGCCGCACAGGCCCGGGCCGGGTACCCGGGGTGGGCGGCCATGGCCTCGATCATCTCGTCCGGCACCAGCACGGCGTCGAGGCCCGACACCGCCTCGAGCAACGTCGCCGCGGCCAGCGCGCGGGCCTGGTCACCAGATTCGGTCACCTCACGGTGCAGCTGGCGGGCGACCCAGCGCCGCTGCTCCCCGGCCCGGTCGCGCAGCAGCGGGTAGATCCGCCGGTACGCCTCGTCGTGATCGCCGGGGGCCAAGCCGGCCAGCAGAGCGCCAACGTCATCTGGCTCCCTGGCACTGACCGGATGCGGATGCGGCCCCGCCGCCGGGCTGGCCGGCGCGGGCACGATCCCCCACTGTTGGAGTTGCTTCAGGACAACCTCGGCCGCCGCCGCCGGCTTGGTCACGTCGAGGCTGTCGTAGGTCGGGGTGATGTCACTCGGCAGCAGCACGCCCGGCGACTTCAGGATCTGGGCGTGGTCGCGCAGGTGCGGGCGGCCGACGGCCTGCTGGATCTCGTCGATGATGTTGGCCCTGGGAATCTTCGTGCCGTCGCTGAGCTCGTAGTCGGCCGTGCACAGCGCCACGAACGCGGACGACGCGTCCAGGTAAGGCTCGGCCTTGGCCTCCGCGTCACCGTCGGCGCCGGGCAGCGGCGGCTCATCGCTCATGATGACCGCGCGAAGGCCATGGCCGGCCAGGGCATCGCGAAGGGGCCACGCGACCGATGGCTTGAACTTCTCGGAGCAAGACAAGAAGACCGTGACCTGTCCCCGTAGCATCTGGGTCACTCCTTTGCGGATGGCCTGCCAATGGCGTTGGCGCCGCCTGCGCTCACCTATGCCCCCGCAGCGTTGCAGCGCGGCCGCTCGGGGGTGAGCAGGAAGCTGATATTGGTCTCGCATTCAGGGAAATCCCTGAAGTAATCCCGGAACAGGACCCGACGGTGCCGGCCTGATACCGCGAGCCGGCCGCGATGAAGCTCAGTGTGCCCACCGCTCCCTGCTGAAGGGCACACTCGTCCGCGTTCACAGTTCTTCCGATACACCAATTGACCGAACACTCCGTGGCGTATCGCTCCCCCGGCCGGTACCCGGCCGATCCCCACCGATCCCCAGCTGATTTTCGCCAATCCTCCATGGCCATCGCAACTCATCTGGCGGCTCAGTCATGATCAGGGTAGATATATCCCGGTATGTGGCATCACACGATCGCCGGGCGCTGGCAGCCCACCCCGCTGCCCGGGACCAAGATCAAACTAGTGGGCACGCCCGTGCGCAGTGGCCTCGTGCGGTCTGTGAAAGGCATCCGCCGCTCGCGACAAAGTAAGGGTGACGACCTATTCGCACCAAGGGGCCGCGACATGACGGACTGGTTCGCATGACCGCCATCTCCGCGCGCAGATGGGACGACGACGCACAGCAGGTTGAACTGTCCTTGCGTGAGCCGGAGCGCTTCGGGGTGGTATTCGACAGGCACTTCGCCGAGATACATGGATACGTCGCCAGACGCCTCGGCCGCGACGCCGCTGATGACGTGGCGGCCGAGACGTTCTTGACCGCGTTCGGATCGCGACGGCGATTTGATCCCAGCCGCGGCACGGTGCGCGCGTGGCTGTACGGAATCGTGACCAACCACATGAGCGCGTACCACCGGCAAGAGGTGCGGGCCTACCGAACCCGGGCGCTGGCCGGCCTGCAAGGTGTCGAGGAAGGGCATGCGGATCGCGTCGCCGAGCGGGTCGACGCTGGGGCGGCAGGCCGCGAGCTTGCCGGGGCGCTCGCGGAGCTTTCCCGCGGCGACCGGGAGGTGCTGCTGCTCGTCGCGCTCGGCGGGCTCAGCCACGCGGACGTCGCGGCGGCGCTCGGCATTCCCTACGGCACGGTGGGTTCGCGGCTGAACCGGGTCCGCAAGAAGCTGCGCGGGCTGGCCAGCGTTGCGCTTGAGATGGAACCGGAGGACAGCGGCCTTGGATGAGCTGCAGCTCGTACGAGACTTTTTCAGCGAGGCGCCCCCGCCTGACCCGCACACGGCCGCCGCCGTGAGAGCGCACATGTTCACCGGCGGACCGGCCACCAGGCGCCGATTGGCCAGGCGACCGATGGCTGCCCCGCCCCATGGCCTGGTGCTGCGGCTGGGCATCCCCGCTGTGGCCGTCGCTGCGGCCGCCGCCGTCGCCGTCGTCCTGGTCCAGGGGCCGGCCGCCCGCAAGCCGGCCGCGCGGGCGCCCGCACCCCCGCTCTCACGCGAGGTGGCCATGAGCGTGTTCCAGCTGCCGGATGGCGCGGCCGTCGGCGGCTCGGCCGGGACGGCCAGGGACATCCTGCTCACGGCGGCAAGGATGGCGGCGAGGGCGGCGCAGCCTGCTCCGGAGCGCTACTACGTGACGCCGGGAATCGTCGGCAACTTTGTGCGGGTAGGCCCGCCCGGAAACCGTTATCTCGTCCTCGAGGTGGTGAACAGGCAGGACTGGGCGGCGACGAACCCGAGCGACGGCAGCCCGGACATGTCACAGGCCCGCTACGTGCAGGCGGCCTCGCCGGCCGACGAGGCCGCGTGGCGCCGGGATGGCTCGCCGGGAGTGTGGAAGGACGTCGGCCAGGAAACAAACCTGGCTGATCCGGTCGAGCCGGCCGATGGGTGGTTGCTCCCGCTGAGTACGGCTCCCGGGAAGCTGACCGCTGGCACGGCCGGGTACGGCGCGCAGCCGTTCATCGTGGGCGACCAGTTCTTGTCCCTGCGCCAGTTGCAGGCCCTGCCGGCCAATCCGGCCAAGCTCAAGACCCTTCTGCTGGCGGGCTGGTCGGATTACAGCCGGGTAGGCAGTGCGACCTCTTACCTCTTCCAGACGGTCCCAGCAGTCCTGGAGATGCCGGTGACACCGGCGGTCCGGTCCGCGCTGTACAAGCTGCTGGCCAGCCTGGCCGGGGTGCAGAGCATAGGCGCGATCACCGACGTCGCCGGGGAGCAGGGCATCGCGGTCGCCTACACCGCCAGGTATTCGGGCTGCGCCAGGCAGATCGACCTGGCGTATCCGGGTCTGCCCTACCCCCCGCTGTTCTCGTCGTGCACCATTCAGCAGGTCCTGATCATCGGCCCCGGTGACGGGATGCCGCTGGCGGAAGAGCTCCGCTACACACAGCTGCCAGCCGGCCAGCACTGGTCGGCACCAGACGGGCTGTTCTCCTACGAGGTCTTCGGCAGCCCGTACTGGACCAACCACGACCGCCCAAGCCCGCCCAGGAACTAGCCGGATACCCCGTTGCTTACTTCGCGACCGCGGCTCACGCTCCACCCCGAAGCTCATGATCTGGTACGTCTACGGAGGTGCACATGCGTTATCAGCTGTTCACGTTAGGTGCGGCCGTTGCCCTGGTCGTCGGCGCTGGCTCCGGGGCCGGTGCCGGTGCCGGGCGAGCAGGCGGTGAGCCGGCCGCTGGCCAGCCGACCTGCATTAACTTCGTCAGCTTCGGCCCGATGGCTGCGGCTGCTGGCCGGTCCGGAACGCGGAGTATAGGCGGCATGACTTATGTGCCGCGGGGACAGGATCGCCCGGCGGGCCGCGCGGGGGTCTGGGCCGGCCCGGCGCCGGCCTGGTCGCGGCCAGCGGGCATGAGGCGGACGGCCGAGTACACCGTGACGGTCACCGGGACCAGCGTCGGGGGCCGTCCAGCCGGTGGCCAGAACGACGTGTTCCTGGTCAACGCCGATGATCCGGCCCTCAGCACGTCGGTGATGGGCTTCGCTGACGGCGTGGCGAAGTTCCGGGTCCCCGCGGGCAACTACTGGGCGCTGGGGGACTTCACCAAGCTGCTGCCCAAGCAGGACAGCTGGGATGAGTACCTGGACATGCTGCCTGAGTTCGCGGTCAGCCAGAACACCACGGTGCACGTGGCCGCGCAAGCGGCGACCAGCCGTATCGGCGTGGTTGTGCCGCGGCCGGTAACCGAGCAGTACCTGACCTTTCAGCTGATCCGGTCCGGTGCCGCGGGGCCGCCGGTCAGCCTGGGCTGGCTGCTGGCCAACGCCGGCCCGAAGGCACCCGTCCCGGGGCTGTACATCAACCCGGTGTCGGTCAGGCCTGCAGCCGGGGAGCTGACCACCGTCACCAACGAGCAGCTGGGCTCGGCGGTGTTCCCCTCCGGCAGCCGGTACGTGTACGACCTGGCTTACCAGTCCACCGGGACCACGCCGTCCCACCGGTACGTGGTGAATCCGGACGCGCTGGCCACCGTGCACCTGCGCTATTACGCCGCTGCGGCGTCGGCTGGGGTTTCGGGAACGTTCCCGGCCTTCCCGGTCAGCAACGTCTGCCCGCTGGGCGGCGCCATCTTCGGCGACATGGCCTTCCCGGCCAGCCAGACGGTATACCTGACGGCCAGCCGGGCGCTGACCTGGCAGACGCAGTACATCCAGAACACCGCCCTTGACTACTCCGGCGGCCAGACCGGCCCGTTCCAGGCTTACCTGCCCGGCGAGCAGCAGACCCAAGACTTCGGCGCCTACCCGTTGCACCCGGCTCCCGACGCGCGGCTGAGCGATCTGCCCGCCCAGCCGCCGGTGCAGGTATCGGCCGGCCGGGCGGGGAACACGCTGCGGCTGGCCATGACCGCCTTCAGCGACAGCATTCCCGGCCACGCCGGGCAGGGCACGTTCCCGCCGGTGACCGCGGCGGCCAGCTACCAGATCGACCAGAACGGCACCAAGATCGCAGGCGGGGCCGTGCCCGGTTTCACCGGGCCGTTCGCGGCGACCGCGACGCTGCGCCCGGCACCGTCGGTGGTCCAGTTCAGCCTCAGCACGGCCGAGTCAGCGAAGCTGAACCCGCTGTCGGTGGCCAGCCACACGGTATGGACCTGGCGGTCGGCACCGGTGTCCGGAGCCACGCTGCCGCCCGGATGGACATGCCAGCCCGGCGGGATAGCGGACCGCGCGTGTGCTGTCCAGCCGCTGCTGACACTGCGTTACAACGTCGTCGGGCTGGGCCTGGACGGTGCCGCCGCCCCCGGCCAGCAAGTAGTGAACATCCTGGTCGGGCATCTGCAGCTGGCCCGGGCCGCGAAGATCACCGCAGCGAAGGTGTCCGTGTCCTTCGACCACGGGAAGACCTGGCAGGCCGCCCGGATAACCGGCAGCGACGGCAGTTACGCCGCGGTGTTCCGCGCTCCGCCGGGCACCCAGGTCACGCTGCGCACCAGCGCGTCGGACGCCGACGGCGGCGCGATCAACGAGACCATCACCAACGCCTACCAGACCGCGCCCTGAACGCTAGCGCCGGGGCGGCGCGGTGCGCTTGCGGATGGCGCTCATGACCTCCTGGGCGACGCGGTCACCGGCGTCGGGGCGGCCGTGCTCGCGAGCCCGGTCAGCCAGCCTCTGCCGCTCGCCGGGGTTCTTGAGCAGGGCCAGCAGCTCATCGCGCAGGCGTTCGGGCGTGGCGTCGGGACCGGTCAGCAACCGGGCGGCGCCCTGCTCGGCCAGGTGGCGGGCGGTACGGCGCTGCTCGTCGCCGCCGGTGGGCACGAGCGGGATCAGGATGGCGGCCTTGCCCAGCCCGGTCAGCTCGGCGAGCGTGCTGGCGCCACTGCGGCAGATGACCACGTCGGCGGCGGCCAGGACGTCGGGAAGCTCATCGTGGATGTAGTCGACCACCCGGTAGCGGCTGGCCAGCGGCCCGGGCAGGCCCGCCGCGGCTTCGCGCGCCTTGGCGAAGCCGTACTCGCCGGACTGATGCAGCATGTGGCAGTAGGGCAGCACGTCGGGCAGGATCCGGGCGACCAGCTCATTGACCTGCAGGGCGCCGGTGGCGCCGCCGGTCACCAGGACCAGCGGCGGCTGGGCATCCGTCCCGTACGCGGCCAGTCCCCGGCGCGGGTCGCCGGCCAGCACCTCCGGGCGGATGGGGTTGCCGGTGACCACCGCACGCCCGCGCGCCCGTCCGGGCAGGTGCGCGACTGAGGACTCATGGCTCAGCAGCACGCGGGTGGCCAGCCGGGCCAGGATCCGGTTGGCCAGCCCGAGCGTGGCGATCTGCTCGTGCATGACCAGCGGGCGGCGCAACGCCCAGGCCGCCACGCCGATCGGGACGCAGACGTAGCCGCCCGTCGACAGCACCACATCGGGCCTGGTGCGCAGGACGATGCCGAATGCCTGCAGCACCCCGAACGGGATCCGGAACGCGTCGGCGACGTTCCTGGCCAGTTCCCGGGGCGTCGGCGAGCGGCGCAGCTTGCCGGTGGTGATCGCCCGGAACGGTATGCCCTCCTGGCGGCAGATCCTGGCCTCGAGGCCGGTGGCCACGCCAACCCACAGGAACTGCGCGTTGGTCCCGGTCTCGGCGAACCGGGCCCGCAGCGCACGGATCGTGGTCAGCGCGGGATAGGTGTGTCCCCCAGTCCCACCCCCGGTGACCACGATTCGAACTCCCCGGAGGTTTTTCGCACTATGGGCGCCCATGCCTGCCGTTTCGAGTCAGCGTGCGTGTGTGAGCACACTGATCGTAGCGGGACGGTTAGTCGAGGCCGTCCCGCTGCGCCCATTCCAGCAGGGTGTCCAGCGAGTACGCGGAATCGTCGATGCCCTGGTGCAGGTCGCCGAGCTCGGCGAAGCGCCCGGGCACGGTGGCGATCGTGAACTGGCGCGGGTCGACGTGGTCGATCTCATCCCAGGTGACCGGGGTGGACACGATCGCCTCCGGCACCCCGCGCACCGAATACGCGCTGGCGATGGTGTGGTCCCTGGCGTTCTGGTTGTAGTCAACGAACAGCATCGTGGGGTCGCGGTCCTTGCGCCACCACGTGGTGGTGACATCACCCGGGGCCCGGCGCTCGACCTCGCGGGCAAAGGCGTGCGCGGCCCGGCGGACGTCGGCGAAGCCCCACCGCGGCTCGATCCGGACATAGACGTGCAGGCCGTTGCCGCCGGAGGTCTTCGGCCATCCGGGCGCGCCCAGCTCGCCGAGTATCTCGCGGACCACGCGGGCCACCCGGCGCACCGTGTCGAACCCGCAGCGTGGCATGGGGTCCAGGTCGATGCGCCACTCGTCCGGCCGTTCGGTGTCCGCCCGGCGGGAGTTCCACGGGTGGAACTCGACCGTCGACATCTGCACGGCCCACACGACGCTGGCCAGTTCGGTG
>Ga0335075_10009774_pt1 | contig 14594 bp, 9 predicted proteins | sample Lox_Sample_24_FD_206723 | JGI IMG/M metagenome (GOLD analysis project Ga0335075, IMG submission 206723) | Soil microbial communities from Loxahatchee National Wildlife Refuge, Florida, United States - Lox_Sample_2.4 | ecosystem: Environmental > Terrestrial > Soil > Wetlands | place: USA: Florida...
AAGTTTGGAGTGAGGCCCGGCGCCCCGCTCTCGCCGGGCCTCACAAAGGATGACGCGCACCTCGGCTAGGGGGTTCACAAAAAAAGCCGGAGAAACTCAGGAAATTCTTCCCGGGTCAGGGCGTGCACTCGTTGGTCAGGCAGATCCGCCGCGAGACGGCCTCGAAAAAGACCTTGCCGACCTGGGTGGGATCGGTGACCGGGTACGCCTGCCCGTCCCCGGCCTGGGCGATCTGCTGCAGCGCGGTGAAGTTCCCCTTGCCGCCGAGCATCAGGATGATCAGCTCAACGGGCTTGGTCTTGCTGGACAGATGCTTGAGCCGGCTGACCAGCGTGGCGGTCGGCATGTCGCCGGGAGCGTCATCCACCCCGGCGGTCAACACGATGACCGCGTTGGTGTAGTTCGGCTGGTAGCTGTCGACCATCGACTGGTACGCGGCCAGGATCGTCTTGTTCAGCGCGGCGGGCGTGCCGGACAGCGGGTGCAGCGACTGATCGACCTGCTCGATCTGCTCGCGCCGGCTGATCAGCCCCAGCTCGCCGGGCAGCGGACCGACCGGAACCAGTTGCTTGTAGGGCTGGCTGCCGTTGACGTTGTTGGCGAACTCCCAGATGCCCATCTGCGCGCTGTCCGGGAACAGCGCGAGCCCGAGCAGGGCGGTCTTCGTCAGAATGTCCTCGAGGTTCAGGTCGCCGATCCCGACCGACGTTCCCATCGGGGACGAGACGTCCATCACGGCGAGGTCCCGGGACCCGATCTGCAGCTTGCGCCAGGTCTGCAGCGCCGTCTGCGCCTCGCCGGGTGTTGCCGGTGCGGCCAGCTGCAGCGGCTGCTGGGCCAGCCCGTAGGCGGCCGGTATGGTCGCGGTCACGCCGTTGGCCGACCGGAAGCCGTAGTAGCGGACCAGCCCGGCCGTGTAGCCCTGCTGCAGCGTCTTGCCGAACTCGGTGGCGGCCTGCTGCATGGCGCGCTGGGTCGAGGTGATCACGTAGGGGTAGTCCAGCTCCGGGTCGCCGAGCTGGCCGGCGTTGCCGGTGGCGGAGGGGTACCGCGCGGCCAGCGGCTGGCCCGGGTGGGCCGCGTCATAGGCGAGGACCGCCTGCTCGGTGGTGACCGTCACCGGGTGGGCGTCCAGCGGCGGGTTGGCCAGGGAGTTGAACGCGGCCAGGGAGACCGGGTCGTCGAACTGGTTCGAGGACTGGGCCGAGAGCACGAAGTCGGTCAGGCTGGCCCGCGCGGTCGCGCCGTTGCCGAGCAGCCGCTTCATCTCGACCAGCGTGGCCAGCCCGACGGCGCTCTCGGTGGGGTCGGGCAGGTTCAGCCGGACCTGCTGCGTCGACGTTGGCCCGCCGACCTGGGTCGGGAGCAGGAAATTCCAGCCGACCGAGTTGTTGTAGGCGGACACCTGAGTCGCGGCGGCCGGCGGCATGACCATCATCAGCGGCGACCGGGCGACCGTGACACCGGTCGGCTGGACGCGCTGCGCCCCGATCGCGAAGGTGCGGGCCACGTCCACCCACAGGCTCGAGTCCGGGATCCATGCGTCGAAGTTGGGCAGACCGCCGCCCGACGTCTGGCCGTCGACCACCGAGGCGACCGCGGCCGGCTGCGCCTGGCTGACCTGGACCTCGACGCACCGCCCGGCGGCCACATGGTTCTGCTTGTTGAAGAGCTGGCCGATGCGCTGAATGGCGGGGGCGATGTCATCGGAGACGGCGACGTTGAGCACTAGCGGGTGATTGTTGCATTGAGCGCGCGCCATGACCGCCTGGGCGGTGAGCGTGCCCATGACGACCGCCGAGATCCCCAGCGCGATGACGAGCAGCAGCCCCACCTTGACGTGTCGCTCGCGGCCTCGTCGGCTGACGCGGCCCCGGCGTGCGCGCTGGTTCACAGGACCCCTCAACGTGTCTGTCGCGACGGCCCGGCGCCGGTCCTCGACGAGGCCGCCCCGGACCGAGCATGACTCTATCGGAATGTCGGCGTTGATCAGCCGACTTGCCCCGTTTTCGCGGGACTGGCCGGTTCGCCCGGGGGCGGCGACGGCGGGCCGGGTCGGCCACACTAGGCAGGGTGAGCAGCCTGGTTCCGGTCGCCGACGCGGACGATCCCCGGCTCGCGGACTACGTCCGGCTGACCGACGTCAACCTCCGCCGGAGCCTCGAGGCGCAGCACGGCCTGTTCGTCGCCGAGGGCGAGAAGGTCATCAGGCGGGCGATAGCGGCCGGCTACCCGGTCCGCTCCCTGCTGGTCACCCGGGACAAGCTGGCCGTCCTGGGCGGCCTGGCCGAATCCTGCCCGGGCCCGGTGTACCTGGTCGCGCCGGAGGTGGCCGCGCGGCTGACCGGCTACCGGGTGCACCGCGGCGCCCTGGCCGCCATGCAGCGCCGCCCGCCGGCGTCGGTGGGCGAGGTGGTCGGCCGCGCCCGGCGCATCGTCGTGCTCGAGGACATCGTGGACCACACCAACGTCGGCGCGATCTTCCGGTGCGTGGCGGCCCTGGGCTTCGACGCGGTGGTGCTGGCCCCGCGATGCGCCGACCCGCTGTACCGGCGATCGGTCCGGGTGTCGATGGGCGCGGTGTTCGCCGTGCCCTATGCGCGGATGGACGACTGGCGGGACGGCCTGGCCGGCCTGCGGGCGGCCGGGTTCCGGCTGCTGGCGCTGACGCTCGCGCCGGATGCGGTGCCGATCGGCGACCTCGCGGCGACCGGGCCGGACGCCCGGCTGGCGCTGCTGCTCGGAACCGAGGGCGACGGCCTGTCGAGCCGCTGGCGGGCCCAGGCCGACCTGAGCGTGCGGATCCCGATGCGACGGGGCGTGGACTCGCTCAACGTCGCCTCCGCGGCCGCGATCGCCTGCTATCTGCTGCAGGAGTCTTGACAATCCCGGGCGGCCTGGAGCACATTCGTCGGGTTAGGAAAGTTTCCTTACTTTCCTGCGGAAATGTGACAGCGCGGCCCGCCACAGGGGAGGCGCCGGCCGGAGAATGCGACAGCGCGGCTCGCCGCGGGGGGAGGAGCCCGCCGGAGAGGAGCCTCGATGACGAGGTCGCGCTCAGGGTCACGTCCGGCGTCCCGCCCGTCCCGCCGCGGGATGCGCCCGCGGTTACAACTCGCCGGAGTGCTGGCCGGGGTCGCCGCCGTCTGCGGCATGGTGGCCGCCGTGGCCAGCCCCTCCGCCGCGGCCGCGCAGCCCAGGTCCGGCGCGGCCGCGATCCGGCTCGCCGCGGCGGCCCAGCCCGGCACATCGGGCACATCGGCCGCGCCGGCCGCGCCGGGCGGCGCGACCGACGGCCTGACCACGATCGGCCTCGGCGGCTGGCAGGTCCAGAGCACCGCGGCCACGACCAGCTGGACCAACGGGCAGGGCGCGACCGAGGACGGCAACCAGATCTCCGAGCCCGGCTTCACCGCCGCCGGCTGGCTGCCGGTGGCCCCCGACGACGCCGGCGCCGTCGGCACCGAGGTCGAGGCGCTGCTGCAGAACGGCGTCTGTCCCGACGACCCGGGCCTGCAGCCGGTCAACCAGAGCGGCGACAGCAGCCAGAGCGTCTTCTACTCCGACAACATGCAGCTCTGCTTCGGCGCCCCGATGACCAGCCCGGGCGCGGACACCGACCCGCTGTTCGACGTCCCGTGGTGGTTCCGGACCGAATTCTCGGCCGGGCTGGCCCAGGGGCAGGACGCCCGGCTGGTGATCAACGGCGTGATGGGCCAGGCCGACGTCTGGGTGAACGGCACCGAGGTCGCCACCGAGGCCACGGTCGAGGGCGACTACACCAGCTACTCGTTTGACGTCACGAACCTGATCAAGCCGGGAACGAACTCAATCGCGCTCGAGCTGTTCCCGAACGACCCGGCCACGATGTTCACCCTCGACGACGTGGACTGGAACCAGATCCCGCCGGACAACAACACCGGCATCCAGTTCCCGCTCCAGCTGCACGTCTCGGACGCGCTGGCCATCTCCGACAGCTACGTCACCCAGGACGACGCGCCGGACATGAGCAGCGCGGCCCTGACCGTGCACGCCGACGTCACCAACACCACGGCCGCGACGCAGACGGGCACCGTCCAGGCCACGATCACCGCGCCGTCAGGCGGCGGCTCGGTCCAGGTGTCGCAGCCGGTGACGCTGCCGCCCCACGGGGCGCAGACCGTCACGTTCACCCCGGGACGCTTCGGCCAGCTTGTCCTTGACCACCCAAAGCTCTGGTGGCCGTACCAGATGGGCGGCCAGCCCCTGTACACGCTGCACGCCGGCGTGTCCGCCGGCGGCGGGACCTCCGACACAGCACCCGCGGTCGACTTCGGCATCCGCTCGGTCGCCACCTACCTGACCCGGCCGTCGGCCATGGCCCCGGAGGGCGCGCGAGTCTTCGAGGTCAACGGCGTGCCGTTCGACTTCCGGGCCGGCGGCTGGTCGGAGAACCTGTTCCTGCACTACTCCGCCTCGGACCTGGCTACCCAGATCACGCTGATGAAGAGTATGGGCATCAACGGGGTCCGGACCGAGGGCAAGCAGATGCCTCAGGACTTCTACGACCAGATGGACCGGGCCGGGATCCTGATCGACGCCGGCTTCCAGTGCTGCGACAAATGGGCGCCGTCCTCCAGTGGCCGGGGCGTGACCTCGCAGGACTACCACGTCATGTACCTGTCCTCGCTCACCATCGGCCAGCAGCTGCGCGATCACCCGAGCGTGCTGAACTTCAGCTGGAGCGACAACCCCCCGATCAACGAGCAGGAGACCGCCTCGCTGGCCGGGTTCAGCCAGTCCGGGTTCACCGGCCCGATCATCTCCTCGGCCGAGTACAACGTGTCCGGCGAACTCGGCCCCTCCGGCGAGAAGGAAGGGCCTTACGACTGGGTCCCGCCGAACTACTGGTATGACACCTCGCACTCCAGCAACAACGGGACCGACGACGACTCGACGCTGACCAACGTCGGCGGATCCTGGGGCTTCGACAGCGAGCAGAGCGCGGGCGCCACGGTGCCGACCATGGACTCGATCCAGCGCTTCCTGTCGCCGTCGGACCAGGCCGCGCTGTGGCAGCAGCCGGACGCGCACCAGTACCACGCCAACTACGAGTCGACGGACGGGTCGCACTCCGGATACTCATTCGGCACCCTCGACAACCTCGACGTCGCGATCCAGAACCGGTACGGGCCATGGAGCAGCCTGCAGCAGTACGTCCAGGAGGCCCAGGTCCAGAACTACGAAGACACGCGGGCCCAGTTCGAGGCGTACATCGACCACTGGGACAACTTCCCGACGCCGTCGACCGGGACCGACTACTGGCAGCTCAACAAGGGCTGGCCGACGCTGCTCTGGGACCTGTACAACTACGACTACGACCAGGCCGGGAGCTACTTCGGGGCCAAGAAGGCCAACGAGGACCTGCACGTGCTGTACGCGTATGACACCGGCCAGGTCACGGTCGACAACCTGACCGGGGTCGGTCAGGGCGGCCTGTCGGTCGAGTCGCGGGTCTACAACCTGGCCGGTCACGTGCTGGCCGACCAGACGGCGGGCGGGATCGCGGTCGGATCGCAGGGCGTCAGGACCGGGGTGCTGCACCCCCGCGTCCCGGCCGCGACCAGCCCGCCCGCGCCCGCCCAGACCTACTTCGTCGAGCTGATCCTGCGCCAGCACGGCGCGGTCGTGGACCGCAACGTGTACTGGCTGTCCACCCAGCCGGACGTGATCGACTGGGACAGCACCGAGGGCAACCCGCAGGCCGACAACGGCTCGCCGCTGAGTCAGTACGCCGACATGACCGCGCTGCAGACGCTGCCGTCCGAGCCGGTCCAGGTGTCGGCCGACACCAAGGCGCAGCGCGGCCCGGGCGGCGACGACGTCGTGACCAGCGTCACGATCACCAACCCGTCGTCGAACCCGGCGGTCGCGTTCTTCCTGCGCGCCGACGTCCGGCGCGGGACGGCCGGCGCCGCGGCCCAGTCCGGGGACAACCAGGTGCTGCCGATCACCTGGAGCGACAACGACATCACGCTATGGCCCGGTGAATCCCAGACGCTGACCGCGTCCTACCGGTCGTCGCTGCTGCACGGGGCCACCCCGGTGGTGAGCGTCTACGGCTGGAACGTGCCGGACGCGACGTTCGCCGCCGCCCAGTCGACCGCGGCGGCCGCGGCGGAGGGGGACGCGGCCGCCGCGGCGCACGTGCAGCACTTCGGTGCCGCGGACGGCACGCCGCTGACCCGCGGCCGTGCCCGCCCCGGCACCGGCCAGCCGCACGGCGCGGGCGCCGCCGCCGCGAAGGCCGACGCCGCGACGGCAGCGGCCGGCCCGGCGCTGACCGTCACCTCGGTCGCGCACTCGCCGGACACGACGCCGTCGACCAGCTTCACCCAGGGCGACAACGCCGACACCTACACGCTGACCGTGACCAATTCCGGCCACGCGGCCACCGACGGCACCACGCCCGTGACGCTCACCGACATCGTCGACCCCAACCTGAGCTTCACGTCGGCGGAAGGCGACGGCTGGACCTGCGACACCTCGAACGACCCGACGATCACCTGCACCGAGACCGGGGGAGCGGGCGGCACCCCGGCCGTGCTGGCCCCGGGCCAGTCCTACCCGCCGGTCACCGTGACCGTCCAGGTGCCGCTCGGCACCGGGTTCGGCAGCCAGGACTCCTACGACGGGCTGCACGTGACCAACGGCGCGAGCGTGGCCGGCGGCTCGCCGCAGGCCCCGTCCGCCGAGATCGCCAGCCCCACGCCGATCGTCGGCGTGCCCGGCCTGAGCGCCGACAACGCCGTCGACGGAGCGTTCCGCCAGGGCGACCCCGGCGACCGGTATGAGATCACCGTGATGAACACCGGCGGCGCCCCGACCAACGGCTCGCCCGCCGCGCCGATCACGGCCACGGTCACGGTGTCGGCCGGGCAGACGATCGACGCGCTGTACGGCAGCGGCTGGACCTGCAACCTCGCCGCGATCACCGCCCCGCAGGCCGAGCCGGCCGACACCTGCTACCGCGGCGACGTGCTTCCCGGCGAGAACGGCGAGGACCCGCCGATCACGGTGGTCGTCAGCGTGGCGGACGACGCCCCGGCCACCGGCACCGAGACGGTCCAGGTCGACGGCGGCGGCAACGTCGGCGGGCCGGCCTCGGTCGCCGCGACCACCGCGATCGCCCCGGCGCCGCCGCCGCCGGTCTCGACGCCGTCGGCCGGCACCCCGCCCGAGCTGACCGTGACCAGCTCGCACGCGGGCCACTTCGCGCAGGGTGACAGCTCCGACGCCTACACGCTCACGGTGTCCAACGCGGCGGGGGCCGGCGCCACATCCGGCGCGGTGACCGTCGCCGACCAGCTGCCCGCCGGGATCACCCCGGTCGAGATGACCGGCGCCGGCTGGACCTGCTCGCTGGCCCCGCCGACCCTGCCGAACACGTCGTCGTCGCGGCGCAACCCGGTCACGAACACCTTCGAGCCACAGCCGGTCTGCTCGCGTTCCGACGCGCTGGCGCCGGGAATGTCGTGCCCCCCGATTACTCTCAAGGTCGCGGTCGCAGACAACACCCAGCCATCGGTCACCAACACCGCGACAGTGGAAGGGGGAGGGGAGGCGTCCGGCGGCGGAAGCGGCGTGGCGGCCACCGGAACCGACCCGACCAGCGTCCGTCAGCTGCCGGCACTGGCGGTCTTCGGCTACCCGTCGGCCGGCGGGGTGCCGTACGCCCCGTTCGCGCGCGGCCACGACGCCGCCGACGTCTACCACGTCACCGTGGCCAACGACGGCTACGCGCCCACCAGCGCCCCCGTGCGGTTCGCCGCGGGCCTGCCGCCCGGCCTGACCGCGGTCTCGATCGCCGCGCCGGCGGGCTGGTCGTGCACGCTGGCGACCGTCTCGTGCGTCACCCGTAGCGGCGTCAGCCTCGCCGCAGGCGAGCAGGCGGAGTTCACCGTGACCGTCGGGGTCTCGGCCGGGGGGCTGTTGAGCGTAAATACCCCGTTTACCGCCGACGGCGGAGGCGAGGTCCCTTCCGCCGGCCTGGACACCAACAACGACTACAGCATCGTCAGCAACGGAGGTGAGTTCACCGACCCCACCTACGTCGCGCCCGGAGGCTAGCCGGAACCCGGGCGGGAACGCGCACAGCGCGCCGTTGCTGATCCTGCGCAGCAGCCAGGTACGCGGCCCGCAGGCGGGCGTGGGCGGCGGGCGGCGCGCCGAGGTGATCGAGGCCGAGCAGGGCCGCGCCGGCCACCGGCGGGATGTCGACGATGCGGATCGTCGCCCTGGGGGCCTCTTCGGCGAACCGGCGGCTGATCTCGGCGGTCAGCAGCGGGTCGCGCGCGGTCATCAACCCCCCGCCGAGCGCCACCGGCACCGGCTGGTCATCGAGGCCCAGGCGGCGCAGCGCGGCGACCGCCATCACGCACACCTCGTCGGCCAGCCGCCGCACCAGGTTCAGCGCGACCTCGTCCCCGGCCGCCGCCGTCTCGAACAGGACCGACGTCAGGCCGAGCCCCCGGTCCCAGCCGATCGCCCCGGTGTGCAGGCCGACCGCGACGTCGTGCATGCTGGCCGCGCCCAGGTGGGCGCACACGCGCTCGAGGAGCGCGGTCGCCGGGCCGCGCCCGTCCTCGGCGCGGCTGGCCCAGAAGAGGACCTGCCGGCTCAGGCCGTGCCCGCCGCCCCAGTCGCCGGTGAACTCGCCCAGCGCGAGGTAGCGGGCGGTCCGCCCGTCCGGGGCCACGGCCACGCAGTTGATCCCGGCCCCGCAGGTGACGGCGGCGCCCCAGTGCGGGCCCGGCCCGTCGAGGCCGGCCCGCAGCACCGCGAACGTGTCGTTGGCCACGTGCACGCTGTCGCTCCAGCCCTCGGCGCGCAGCATGTCGTGGAGCTGGCGTTCCTCCTCGGGCAGGTCGGCGTTGGCCACGCAGGCCGACAGATGCCGTGCGATCCGCCCCGCGCCGGGCTGATCCGCCGGCCGGCCCGCGGCGGCGGCCGCCTCGCGGGCCGCGGAGCCGAGCACCTGGAGCGTCTGCGCGGGCACCAGCATCCCCGGCACGCCCGGGCCGCGCGCGCTGGCCAGCAGCGTCCCGTCCGCGGCGACCAGCGCGACGTCGGTCTTGCTGTTGCCCCCGTCGATGGCCAGGACCGCGGGGAGCGCGGCGTCGCTCAATGTCCCTGGGCCCAGGGCAGATAGCGCGCGTTCTCGGCGATCAGCCGGTCGGCGAGCCGCCCCGCGAGGTCGTACTGGCCGATCAGCGGGTGGGCGAGCAGCGCGGCGCGGACCCGGTCCCGGCCGCCGCGCAGCGCCGCGGCGACGGCTAGCTCCTCGTACGCCGTGACGTGCGCGACCAGGCCGCGCATCCCTGGCTCCAGGGGAGCGGCCGGGAGCGGTTCCGGGCCGTCCGCGCCGACGACGGCCGGGACCTCGATCACCGCGTCGTCGGCGAGGAAGTCGAAGGTTCCGGCGTTGCGCACGTTCAGCACCTGCCGGTCGCGCGCGTCGGTGACGAGCGACGCGAGCAGCGCCACCGCCGCCTCGGAGTAGAACGCGCCGCCCCGGTGGGTCAGCAGCTCGGGCTTGCGGTCCAGCGCCGGGTCGGCGTACAGCTCCAGCAGCTCGCGTTCGATCGCGGCCACCTGCTCGGCCCGGGTCGGCTGGCCGCGCAGCGCGGCCACCGCGGCGTCATGCTCGTAGAAATAGTGCAGGTAGTACGACGGGACAACCTCAAGATCATCTATAACGCCCCGGCCCATCCCCGTGTGGGCCGCGATGTCCTCGCCGTGCGCGGCGATAAGACCGGGCAGCACGTCGGCCCCGTCGACCAGGGCGGCCCGCTCCCAGGTCAGGTGGTTCAGCCCGACATGGTCGAGGGCCACCCGCTCCGGGGAAACGCCGAGCAGCTGGGCGAAGTGGCGCTGGAAGCCGATCGCGACGTTGCACAGCCCGATCGCGCGGTGGCCGGCGTCGAGCAGGGCCCGGGTCACGATCCCGACCGGGTTGGTGAAGTCGATGATCCAGGCGTCGCCGGCCGCCCGCTGCCGGGCCCGCTCGGCGATGTCGAGGACCACGGGCACGGTGCGCAGCGCCTTGGCCAGCCCGCCGGCCCCGGTGGTCTCCTGGCCGATGCAGCCGTACTCCAGCGGCCAGGTCTCGTCGCGCTGGCGCGCGGCCTGGCCGCCGATGCGCAGCTGGATCACGACCGCCCCCGCGCCGTCCAGGCCGGCGTCGAGGTCGGAGGTCCAGGTCAGCCGGGCCGGATGGCCGTAGCGACGCATGATCCGGGCCGAGACCGGGCCGACGACGTCGAGCCGGCCGCGGTCCGGGTCGACCAGAACCAGCTCGGTGATCTTGACCTCGTCGGCCAGCCGGGCCAGGCCGTCGACGAGTTCCGGGGTGTAGGTGGACCCGCCGCCCACCACGGCTAGCTTCAACCGAACGCCCTCACTTCCGCGCCGCTGCGGGCCACATGGCAGGCCGCATCATGATCGGGGGCCAGCTCGGTCAGCTCCGGCGTCACGTGCTGGCATTCGTCGATGGCCAGCGGGCAGCGCCAGCGGAACCGGCAGCCGGGCACCGGGTCGATGACCCGCGGCGGCTCGCCCCGGTCGGTCTCCGCCCCGACGTTCAGCGGCGCGCGGGGGTCGGGCACCGCCGACAGCAGGAGCTGGGTATAGGGGTGCCGCGGGCTGGTCAGCAGCTCCTCGGTCGGGCCCTGCTCGGCGATCCGGCCCGCGTACATGATGATCAGCCGGTCGGCCACGTACCGGGCGCTGGCGATGTCGTGGGTGATGTACAGGATCGACACGCCCTGCTCGTCGCGCAGCTGCGCCATCAGGTTGAGCAGGCCGATCCTGATCGACACGTCCAGCATGGAGACCGGCTCGTCGGCCAGGATCAGCTTCGGGCGCAGCGCCAGGGCCTGGGCGAACCCGACGCGCTGCCGCTGGCCGCCGCTCAGCTCGTGCGGAAACCGCTGCAATACGTCGGCGGCCGGGGTCAGCCCGACGGCCTCGAACACGCGCTCCGCCTCCTGCCGGCGCTGGGCCGCGGACAGCTCGGACCGGTGCAGCTTGAGGCAGCGCATGATGCCGTGCGACACCCGGAACACCGGGTTGATCGAGGCGAACGGGTCCTGGAAGACCATCGGCACCTCGCCCCGGTAGCGGAGCACGTCCCGGCGCGAGCGGATGGCCGACAGCGGCCGGCCCTCGAGGTAGATCTCCCCGCTGGTCGGCTTGTAGATCTTGGCCAGCAGCCGGGCCATCGTGCTCTTGCCGCTGCCGCTCTCCCCGGCCAGGGCGACGATCTGCCGCTCGCCGATCGAGATGCTGACGTCGTCGACGGCGTGCAGCGTGCTGTGGGACAGGGCGCCGCCGATACGGAAGTGCTTGGTCAGCCCCTCGGTGTGCAGCAGCTGGCCGTCCGCCGCCTGGTCAGTCATCGCCGCCCCCTTCCTCCGCGTGCAGGAAGCAGCGGACCAGCGTGCCGTTCACGTGGTACAGCTCGGGGGATTCCTGCCGGCACCGGTCAAAGACCTTCGGGCACCGGGGCGCGAACCGGCAGCCCGGCGGGGGGCTGGCCAGGTTCGGCGGGCTGCCCGGGATCCCGGTCAGCGGCACCCGCGGCCCCCGGATCGACGGGAACGCCTCGGTGAGGCCGATCGTGTACGGGTGCAGCGGGGAGTCGAACACCTGCCGGGTCGGGCCGAACTCATCGACGCGGCCCGCGTACATCACCATGAGGTGGTCGGAGAAGTGGCTGACCAGCGACATGTCGTGGGTTACGAAGATCACGGCGAAGCCCAGCTGCTCCTGCAGCTCCTTGATCTGGACCATAAGCGAGCGCTGCGCGACCACGTCCAGCGCCGAAGTCGGCTCGTCCATGATCACCAGCTCGGGCGTGAGCAGCAGCGCCATCGCGATCATGGAGCGCTGGCGCATGCCGCCGGACAGCTGGTGCGGGTAGCTCTTCAGGTGCACCGGATCGATCCCGACCATCCGCAGCACCTCGGCCGACCGCGCCTCGATCTGCTCTTTCGAGGCCACCCCGTGCGCGCGCATCGCGTCCTTGTACTGGGCCGCGATCGTCTTCACCGGGTTGAGCGCGTTCATCGCGCTCTGCATGACCACCGACAGGTCGCGCCACCGGACCGAGGCCAGCTGCCGGTCGGTCAGCCCGACCATGTTCTGCCCCCGGAACACCACGCTGCCGCCGGTGACGGCGGCGGGCGGGACCAGCAGCTGGGCGATGGCGAACAGCAGCGTGGACTTGCCGCAGCCGGACTCGCCGACGACGCCGATGAACTCGCCGGCGTCCAGGTCGAAGCTGACGCCGTCCACCGCGCGCACGGTCCCGCGTTCGGTGGCGTACTCGACCGCCAGGTCGCGGACCTCGAGCACCGGGCCCGTGGTCACGGTGGTCCCTGTGGTGACGCTGGCCGGGGTCTGGCCGTTACCTGGGGCGCTTGACACGCTTCCCCCGTATGCTCCGCACCGGCCGCAGGGCCGGGTTGCCGATTTCGTCGAACGCGTAGTTGAGCAGCGCGAACGCCGCCCCGAGGGCCACGATGCACAGCCCGGGCACGATGATCCACAGCGCCTGGCCGGTCTGGAACGCCTCGTTGTTCTCGGCCCAGTAGAGCATCGTGCCCCAGCTCACCGTGTTCGGGTTGCCGAGCCCGATGAACTGCAGGCTGGAGGAGAACAGCACCGCGTACAGGGCGTTGGTCAGGAAGCTGGCCACCAGCAGGGAGGTCATCGTGGGGATGATCTCGACGAGGATGATGTAGATCGAGCGCTCGCCGCGGACCCGCGCGGCCTCCAGGAAGTCGCGGTTGCGCAGCGAGAGCGCCTGGGCGCGAAGCTGGCGCGCGGTGTAAGACCACGAGACCGCCGTGACCACGGCGATCAGGACCAGGGTGCTGGCCCCGTGCAGGTAGCTGGCGATCACGATCAGCAGCGGGAACGCGGGGATGACCAGCAGCACGTCGGTGAACAGGCTGAGCACGCCGTCCCAGGCGCCGCCCAGGTAGGCGGCGGCCACGCCGATCAGCATCGCGATGATCGTGGCGCTCAGGCCGACCCCGACGGCGATCAGGAGCACCGGCCGGGTGCCGTAGATGATCTGGGCGAACAGGTCCTGGCCGAACGCGGTCGTGCCCAGCAAGTGGCTGGACGACGGGCCCAGGGCCCGGCCGTAGATCTCGGCGCTCGGGTCGTCGTGCGCGATGACCCCGGGGAACAGCGCGACCAGGATGAACAGGACCAGCAACCCGGCCCCCACCGTGGCCTTGCTGTTGGACCGGATGGCCCGGGTCATCCGGCGCAGCGAGCGCGCGCCGCTGATGCCGCCCTGCGGCATCAGGCCCCCGCCCGGGGTCAGGGCCATCGCGGGCTGGCCGGGCTGGCCGGACTCGCCGGTGTTGCCGGGGCCGCCGGGTGCTTCGAGCGTGGCCATCGCTACCTCGCCCCCCTCGTCCGCGGGTCGAGCATGGCGGTCACGACGTCGGCGATCAGGATCGCCAGCAGCACGGCCCCGGTGATGAGCAGGAACAGTGCCTGCTCCAGCGGGTAATCGTTGTTGTTGACGGCCTGCAGCAGCAGCCAGCCGACGCCCTCGTAGTTGAAGACCAGCTCGATCAGGATCGCGCCGCCGACCACGAAGCCGAGCGACATGGCGAAGCCGGTGAGGTTGGGCAGGATCGCGTTCCTGGCCGCGTAGTCGAGCATGATCCGGCGGCCGGGCAGCCCCTTGGCCCGGGCCATCCGCACGTAGTCCTCGGCCAGCGTGGTGATCATCGTGTTGCGCATGGTCAGGATCCAGGTGCCGATGGTCGTGATCAGCAGGGTGAACGAGGGCAGGATCGCGTGCTCGAGGACGTTGCCGATGAACGCCAGGTTGAGCCCGGGCGTCAGCGTGATGTTGTAGGTGAAGAAGTAGGGCAGCCAGTGCAGCTTCACGCCGAAAACCAGGATCAGGATCAGGCCGATCCAGAAATACGGGATCACCGTCATGATCACGAAGATCGGCGGCATGATGCTGTCCAGCCGGCCGCCGCGCCGCCAGGCACCCAGGATCCCGATCGCCGTGCCCAGCAGGAACGCGAGGATCGTGGTCAGGCCGACCAGCCCGAGCGTCCAGGGGATGGCGTCGAGCACGATGCGGCCGACCGACACCCCGGGCTGGGTGGTCAGCGACTCGCCGAACTTGAACCTGGCCACGTTGCCGAGGTAGCTGAAGTACTGCGCGGCGAGGTTCTGGTGCCCGATGCCGAACTGCGCCTCCATGACCTTGAGCGCCTGCGGGCTGAGAGAGCCGCGATGCAGCGCGACCATGGCGATGGCCGGGTTCCCCGGCATCAGCCGCGGCAGGAAGAAGTTGAGGGTGAGGGCCGCCCACAGGGTCAGCACGAAGAAACCCAGGCGGCGCAGCACAAACCTCACGCCGTGCCTCCGGGCTTCCTCACGCCGGGTCTCCCGGCTCGGTCATGGGTTCCTCCTGGTTGACACCCGATCGTCCCCTAACGCTGGCCTACCAGGCCGTGGGGGGGGCCGGGCGCGCCGCCCGGCGGGGGGGGTGGGGGGCCGGTAGGGGGCCG
>Ga0335075_10009775_pt1 | contig 14594 bp, 13 predicted proteins | sample Lox_Sample_24_FD_206723 | JGI IMG/M metagenome (GOLD analysis project Ga0335075, IMG submission 206723) | Soil microbial communities from Loxahatchee National Wildlife Refuge, Florida, United States - Lox_Sample_2.4 | ecosystem: Environmental > Terrestrial > Soil > Wetlands | place: USA...
GGCTGGCCGACGAGGGCGCCTGCGTGGTCGTGGCCGACCGGTACACCGAGTCGGCGGGGGCCGTAGCCGAAGAAATCGGCTCCGCCGACGTCGCCGTGCCGGTCATCGCCGACGTGACCAGCGAGGATGAGGTGACAGCGGCGTTCGATGCGGCGGCCCTCGCGTTCGGCGGGGTAGACCTCGTGGTGAACAGCGCCGGCCTGTCGATCTCCAAGACGCTCACAGAAACGACGGCGAAGGACTGGGACCTGCTGCACGACGTGATGGCGCGCGGGTCGTTCCTGGTGTCGCGGTCGGCTGCCGCGATCATGGAGGCGCAGGGGCTCGGCGGGGACATCGTGTACATCGTGAGCAAGAACGCGGTGTTCGCCGGGCCGTCGAACATCGCCTACGGCGCGGCCAAGGCGGACCAGGCGCACCAGGTGCGGCTGCTCGCCGCCGAGCTGGGCGCTATCGGCGTGCGGGTCAACGGGATCAACCCCGACGGCGTCGTGCGCGGGTCGGGGATCTTCGCTTCTGGGTGGGGCGCGCAGCGGGCGGCCGTGTACGGGGTGCCCGAGTCCGAGCTCGGCGCGTTCTACGCGCAGCGGACGCTGCTGAAGCGGGAGGTGCTGCCCGAGCACGTCGCCGCCGCCGTGTTCGCGCTGTGCGGCGGCGACCTGCCGCTCACCACCGGCCTCCTGATCCCCGTCGACGCGGGGGTGGCGGCGGCGTTCCTGCGATGACGTCATCCGCCGTCGTGGCCGGCGTCGATCTCGGGGCGTCCGGCGGGCGGGTGCTCGCGGCCCGGGTGTCGCCTGACGGGGTGGCGTTGCACGAGGTCAGCCGGTTCCCGAACGAGCCGGTGCTCGCGGGCGGCACGCTGTACTGGGACATCTTGCGGCTGTATTCGGCGGTGGCTTCCGGGCTGCGGGACGCGGCGGCCTCGTTCCCGCTGGCCAGCGCGGGGATCGACTCGTGGGGCGTGGACTACGGGCTGCTCGACTCCTCGGGGGCGCTCGTCGGCAACCCGGTGCACTACCGGGACGAGCGGACGTCCGGGGTGTCCATCCCGGTGTCCGCCGCCTCGCTGTACGCGGTGACCGGCATCCAGCACCTGCCGTTCAACACGATTTACCAGCTCGCGGCGTCGCTGGGGACGCCGTCGGTGGCGTCTGCCGCGACCTTCCTGCTGATCCCTGACCTGCTGGCGTACTGGCTGACGGGGGCCGTCGGGGCCGAGGTGACCAACGCGTCGACGACCGCGCTGCTCGACGTGTCGTCCCGGTGCTGGGCCGATGGGGTGATCGACCAGGTGGGCATCCCGCGCGGGCTGTTCCCGCCGCTGCGGCAGCCGGGTGACGTGATCGGGCCGGTGCGCGGGCTGCCCGGGGAGGTGCCGCTGCTCGCCGTGGGGTCGCACGACACCGCGTCGGCGGTCGCGGCGGTGCCGGCCGCTGCTTCGGCCTTCGCCTACATCTCGTCGGGGACGTGGTCGCTGGCGGGTCTGGAGCTATCCGCGCCGGTGCTGACCGAGGAGAGCCGGCTGGCCAACTTCACGAACGAGGCCGGGATCGACGGGACCGTCCGGTACCTGCGCAACGTGACCGGGCTGTGGCTGCTGCAGGAGTGCCTGCGGTGCTGGGGCTCTTCGTCTTCGGCGGAGCCGCCCGACTCGCTGGAGTCGCTGCTGGTGTCGGCGGCGTTGGTGCCTGCGCTGCGGTTCGTCATCGACGCCGACGATCCGGTGTTCCTGCCGCCGGGCGACATGCCCGCGCGGATCGTCTCGTGGCTGTCCGCGCGCGGGCTGCCGGCGCCGTCCGGGCCGGCCGAGATCGTCCGGTGCATCCTGGACAGCCTGGCGCTGGCGTACCGGCGCGCGCTGCTCGCGGCGCAGTCGCTGTCCGGGCGGCACGCCGACGTGGTGCACATCGTGGGCGGCGGGTCCCGCAACGAGCTGCTCTGCCAGCTCACCGCCGACGCGGTGGGGCTGCCGGTCGTCGCCGGGCCGGCCGAGGCGACCGCGCTCGGCAACGTGCTCGTGCAGGCGCGCGCGCTGGGCGCGGCGCCGGTTTCGCTGGGCGGGATGCGGGCCCTGCTGCGGGGTGGCGGCATCGAGTTGCGCTCGTACGCGCCGTCGGACGACGGTCGGGCGTGGGAGGCCGCCGGCCGCCGCGCCGGCCTGGACGGGTGAGCGTGAGCGGCCGGGTGTTTGACACGTTCCAATATCGCGCCTCAGACTGTCAGTCAGTCCACTCGAAAAGCGGGTAAACGTGCCTGTCAGCATCAGGGAGGTCGCGGCGCACGCCGGTGTCTCCGTCGCCACGGTCTCCAACGTGCTCAACCGGCCCGAGATCGTGGCCCGGCCGACCCGCGATCGGGTCAACGCGTCGATCAGGCAACTGGGCTTCGTCCGCAACGAGTCCGCCCGCCAGCTTCGGGCGGGGCGCAGCCGCACGATCGGGCTGGTCGTGCTCGACGTGGCCAACCCGTTCTTCACCGACCTGGCGCGCGGCGTGGAGGACGAGGCGAGCAAGGCCGGCCTGGCGGTCATCCTGTGCAACAGCGATGACCAGGAGCGCAAGGAGAAGCGCTACCTCGAGTTGCTCGAAGAGCACCGGGTGCAGGGCGTACTGATCACCCCGGTGGCCGGCGCGGGGTCGCGGCTGGCCCGGCTCCAGCGGCGCGGCACGTCCGTGGTGCTCGTGGACAGCCGGTCCCCCAGCCGCGGCCAGTGTTCGGTGGCGGTCGACGACGTGCTCGGCGGTGACCTGGCGATCTCGCACCTGCTGGAGGCCGGCCACGAGCGCATCGCCTACGTCTGCGGGCCGCCCGGCATCCGGCAGGTGGCCGACCGCCTCGAAGGGGCGCTGCGCGCCTTCGCGCGGGCCGGCCGTTCGCCGGACGACTTGCAGGTAATCGACGCCGGCGCGCTCAACGTCGCGGCCGGGCAGAAAGCCGGCGCGGAGATCGCGGCGCTGCCCGCCCGGGCCCGGCCGACCGCGGTGTTCTGCGCCAACGACCTGATCGCCCTCGGCGTGCTCCAGGAGATGACCAGGAACCGCATCCGGGTGCCCGAGGAGGTCTCGATCGTCGGCTACGACGACATCGACTTCGCGGCGGCCGCCGCCGTCCCGCTCACCTCGGTGCGCCAGCCCCGGCACCAGCTCGGCAGCACGGCGGCCCGGCTGCTGCTCGATGAGGCGGCGGCCGACGACACCCACCAGCACCGCCAGGTCATCTTCGAGCCGGAGCTCGTGGTGCGGCAGTCGACGCAGCCCGCGCCGGCGCGGCGAAGCTAGCTCGCGTTTAGTCCGGTCGTGGTGAGCCAGCCCGCGATGCCGGCGACGACCTCCGGGTCCATGTGCTGCGCGGGCTCGTATTCGGCGGGCGTGGACGGGCCCTCACCGGGGAAGAACAGGTGGTTGTCCGCCGGGTAGACCTGGATCGTGACGTCCGGCCTGCCGTCCAGGGCTTTTTGCCACCGGGACAGGTCGTCGGCCACGGTCACCTGGTAGTCGCGGCCGCCCTGGACGATCAGCACCGGCTTGCCGAGCGCGGCCGCGGCGTGCGGCGCGTCGTAGTCGCGCTGGTCCAGCCAGTAGGCGGCGGGAACGCCGAACGGCAGGTCTTGCGGCGGCGTCGACTCGGACAGGCCCGGGTCCTCGACCGCCGCCGCCTGCCGGGTGACGACGTCGAGCGCGGCGGACTGGGCGGCCGCCTGCCGGTCGTTCAGCGAGGCCAGGTAACGGAACTGGCGCACCATGGCCTGCTGCAGCGGCTGGGCGCCGCCCGCCAGGATGACCAGGCCCGCCACCGGCGTCCGCGCCGCGACACGCGGCGCCACGGTGCCGCCCTGGCTGTGCCCGGCGAGGAAGACCCGCGCCGGATCCACGGCGGGATGGCCGCGCAGCAGGTCCAGGGCGGCGACGGCGTGCGGCACGTACTCGTCGGTCAGCGTGAAGCGCGGGTTCTCCCCGACCAGGTCCGGGTGGGCGCGGGTGACCTTGTCGAACCGCAGCACGGCGATGCCGGCGGTGGCCAGGCCCCAGGCGAGGTCCTTGAACGGCTTGTTGCGCCCGATCGTCTCGTCCTGGTCGTTCGGTCCGGAGCCGGCCAGCAGCACCACGCCGGGCACGGTTCCGCCGTGGCCGTCGTCGTGGCCGCCGTCGTGGCCGCGGGGGACGCTGAGCGTGCCGGGCACCGCCAGCGGGCCGTCGCCGACGGTGATGTCCTGCTCCGTGAACGAGTCCGGGTCCGCGTATGGCGGCGGCGCCCAGGGGGCGGCCGGTTCGGCCGCGCTGGCCGGCAGCAGCTGGATGCCGGTGACCCAGCTCTCGCCGCCGTCCTGGCCTTCGTCGCCTTGGTCGCCTTCGTCGCCTTCGTCGCCTTTCTCGCCGGTCAGGGCGACGGCCACGGTCATGGTGCCGCGTTCGAAGGTGACCGGGACCTTCACTAGCACCATGCCGGGCCCGGCGGACTCGGTCACCGGTGTGCCGAGTCCGGAAACCGGGCCGTGCCTGGCGATCTCCGCCTCCCAGGCCGCCCGCAGCGCGTCCGGCGGCACCATCGGGCGAAGCGACGGCGGGAACCGGTCGCTGATCTCGGCGAACCGTCCCTGCTCCGCCATCTCGATGACGGCCAGCGCCGCCGTTTCGTGGGTCATCAAACGTCCCTCCGGGTGAGCACGATCGCGGCGATGAGCAGGACGGCAGCCGGCCAGGCGACCAGGATCAGCCACGACCGGTCCGGGGAGAACAAGCCCGCCGACGGGTGCGCCGTCACCTCCTGGTAGGCGGCGAAGGGCAGCGTGAGCCGGCCGAGCCGGACGTTCCACGGCGCCGGCAGGGCCAGGCACACCGCCGCCAGGAGGGCGACCAGCGCGATCGCGGCCGCGATGGCGCCCGCGGTGTGCCGGATGACCGCGCCCACGCCGACGCCCACCAGCGCGCAGGCCGCCAGCGTGAAGCCGGCCGCGAGCACCGCCCGCAGCGCCCCTGGCGAGGTTAGCGACAGGCCGCCGTGCTTGCCGGTGAAGATCGCCTGGGCCAGGAAGAAGCAGGCGAACGCGAGCACCTCGCCGATGACGAGCGCCGCCGCGCCCGTGACGGCCGCCTTGGCCGCCAGCACGGCCCGGCGGCCGGGCACCGCGGCGAACGTCGTGCGGATCAGGCCGCTGGAGTACTCGGACGTGAACACCAGCACGCTCAGGACCGTGACCGGCAGCACCGTGTACTCGGCGAAGGCGAGGAAACTGGTGGCGAGCCGGTCGACTGGCGGGGCCGGGGCGCCCGCGGCGCCGTGATGCCGGGCGCCCGGCGCGGCCACGAAGGTCGCCGCCACGACCGCGGTCAGCCCCAGCGTCACGACAGCCGCGATGGCCACCGTCAACCGGTTCGAGCGCAGCGACCGGAGCTTGGTCCACTCGCTGGCCAGCACATCCCGGGCCCGGATGAGCCTTGCTGGCGCGTCGCCGGCGCCGGCCCCGGCGCCGGCCGGGCCGGCGGCGTGCAGCTGCTGCGCGGTCATCGGACGGCCGTCCCCGCTGGCGCGGCCGGGCTCAGGGCGCCCCCCGCCCGGTAGTCGGTGCTGGTGCCGGTGATGGCGAGATAGGCCTCTTCGAGGGAGGCGTGCCGTGCCATCAGCTCATGGACCGCGATGCCGCGGCTGACGGCGAGGTCGCCGACGGTGGCCTGGTCCATGCCGTTCACGGCCAGGGCGCCGTCGTCTTCGCGCCGGACCTTCGCCCCGCTGGCGGCGAGCAGGCTGGCGAGTTCCCCGGCCCGGGGCGACCGGACGAGCACGTCGTGCCTGGCGCCGGCGATGAACTGGGCCGTGGAGGTGTCGGCGAGCAGCCTGCCGCGGCCGATGATGATCAGGTGGTCGGCGGTCTGCGCCATCTCGCTCATCAAGTGGCTGGAGACCAGGATCGTGCGGCCTTGGGCGGCCATCGCCCGCAGCAGCTGCCGGATCCAGTGGATGCCTTCCGGGTCCAGGCCGTTGACCGGCTCGTCGAGCAGCAGTACCGGCGGGTCGGCGAGCAGCGCCGCCGCGATGCCCAGCCGCTGCTTCATCCCGAGCGAGAACTCGCCGGTCCGCCTGGTGGCCACCGTCTCGAGCCCGGTCAGTTCCAGGACCTCGCTGACCCGCCGCCGCCCGATCCCGTTGCTCTGGGCGATGGCGAGCAGGTGGAACCAGGCGGCGCGGCCCCCCGGCAGCGCGGTCGCGTCGAGCAGCGAGCCGACCTGACGCAGCGGGCGGATGAAGTCCTGGTAGCGGCGGCCTCCGACCAGGGCAGTGCCGGAGGTGGGCGCGTTCAGGCCCAGGATGACGCGCAGGGTGGTGGTCTTGCCCGCGCCGTTCGGCCCCAGGAAGCCGGTCACCGTGCCCGGACGGACCGCGAAGCTCAGGTCGTCAACCGCGGTGACGGGGCCGAAGCGCTTGGTCAGCCGGTCCACCTCGATCACCACTGGGGCGCCCGGAGCCCGGCGCGGGACGTGCGGCCGGGCCACTGGCATGCCTGGCACGTCGGGCACGCCTGGCACGTCTGGCAGGGACGGCGGCGGCGGGGCGGGACCGGCCGGCCTGGTCCAGTCACGGCCGAAAATCAGGTACGCCAGGCCGCCCCAGGGGATCGTGACGCAGATGAGCACCGCCCATCCCCACTTGGGGATGTTGCGCACCCGCGCGCGGGACAGGTCGGCCAGGCAGCCCACAACGAAGACGACCGCCACGGCGAGCACCGCTATCGCGAGACCCAATCCCGGCTTCACTAGGCACCACCGTCCCTCGTCGCGACCAGCCTACCGCTATCAAAACTGTGAATGGTAACGTTTCTGCGAAGAAAAGCTAAACTTGCTGGCATGGCAAGCGCTGACCTCCTGCTGCACCCGGTGCGGCTCCGCATCGTCAAGGCGTTCCTCGGCGACCGGGCGCTGACGGCAGGCCAGCTCGCCGCCGAGCTCGACGATGTGCCCGCGGGCAGCCTCTACCGCCACCTGGCCAAGCTGACCAAGGCGGGCGTGCTCCAGGTCGTCGCCGAGCGGCGGGTGCGCGGCGCGGTGGAGCGCACCTACACGCTGCGCTTGTTCGCCGCCCAGATCCAGCCGGACGAGGCCAGGGCGATGACACTCGACGAGCACACGCAGGCCTTCACCGCCTACGTCGCCGGCCTGCTCGCCGACTTCGAGCGTTACGTCGCCAGCAACCCCGCCGACCCGGTCCTTGACGGCGCCGACTACCGGGTCGGTGCCCTATGGCTCAGCGACGCCGAATTCCTCGATCTGATCCGTGACCTGCGCGTCGTCTTCGCGCCGCGGCTGGCTAACGCCCCCGGGGAAGGCCGCACGCGCCGGCTGATCTACACGGTGGTGCTGCCCGATCCAGGCAAAGGCGCCGACGTCTAATACCTGAGCGCTATCCGGGACCGCACAGTTGGCTCCCAGCGCCGACGCCCTTGGTGTGCCCGGCTCCGTAGCGTCGGTGTCATGGTCAAGCCAACAGCAGGAGGTCTCTCATGAACACCAGTAACCTGCCCGGCGAGCTGCTGATCCTGCTGATCGCGGTCGCCGTCATCGTCTCCGTGGTCGCGATGGCCCTGCCCCGGCAGCGGCGCCGCCGGATCCAGCGGGCCTGCGCGTGGACAGTCGGCGGCGTGTTCGGCGCCTACCTGGTCGGACGCGGCGTCGCCGAGTTCTTCACGGTCAGCTACGGTGACCCCGGCAGCTACCGGCTCGCGTGGGGCGGTCCCAGCCTGGCGGGAGTGTTCGCCGTGCACAGCGGTCCCGGGCTCGCCGTCCTGATCGCCGCGGCCGTGTACGTCTGGCGGCGGATGCGTTTCAGCCCCCGGGCAGCCGTCACCCAGTGAACGGCATCGTCAACGGGTGGTCAGGCCGGCTCGCTGCCCGCGATCTCCGCGAGCTGGCCGGCCACCCAGCGGTACACGTCGTGGGTGCGGACGTGCTCGGCCATGGCCGCCAAGGCCTCGCGCTTGGCGCCGGTCGGCAGTCCGAGCGCGTGCTCGATCCGGTAGGACAGCCCCTCGACGTCGAACGGGTTGCACAGCACGGCCTGCGGCAGCTCCACGGCGGCGCCGGTGAACTCGCTCAAGACGAGCACACCGGTGCCGCCGCGGGCCTCCTGGACGGTCACGTACTCCTTGCAGACCAGGTTCATGCCGTCAATGAGCGGCGTGACGAGCAGCCCGTCCGCGAGCGCGTAATAGGCGGCGAGCTGCTGCTGGTCCAGTCCCCGGTACAGGTAGTGCACCGGCACGTCGCTGCCCGGCTCGGTGTACCGGCCGTTGATCCGCCCGACGTGCTGCTCGACGGTGGTGCGCAGCTGCCGGTACTCGCGCACGTCGTCCCGGCTGGGCACGGCGATCTGGAGGAACGCGAGGCTGGTCCGCAGCTCGGGGTTCCGTTCGAGCAGCAGCTCCACCGCCAGCAGTCGCTCGACGATCCCCTTCGTGTAGTCGAGCCGGTCGACGCCGAGCAGCAGCCTGCGAGCGCGGAACTGGTCGGCCAGCACCTGGATCTCGTCGGTGGTTTCCGGGGCGGTGGCGTGCCGGGTGAACTCCGCGGCGTCGATGGAGATCGGCGCGGTGACGGTTCTCACCTGGCGGCCGTCGGGCAGCGCCACCGACGAACCGCGCACCTCGACGCCTGACCCGGCCAGCAGCCGGGTGCAGGAGCGGAGGAAGTTGCCGCGGTACTCGTCGGTGTGGAAGGCGATGACATTCGCGCCGAGCAGGCCCGCCAGGATCTGCTCCCGCCAGGGCAGCCGGGCGAAGATGCCCGGCGACGGCCACGGCACGTGCAGGAAGAACCCGACCGGCGCGGTGTCCCCGCGGCGGCGGATGAGCTGCGGCACCAGCATCAGCTGGTAGTCGTGCACCCACACGATCGCGTCCGGGTGCTCGTCAAGAGCCGCCACCGCCCGTTCCGCGAAAATGGAGTTGACGTCCCGGTAGGTGAACCACCAGCTCCGCTCGAACCGGGGTTTCTCGATCGCGTTGTGCAGCAGCGGCCACAGCGTCGCGTTGGCGAATCCGTGGTAGTAGTTGCGGAGCTGGGTGGCGGTCAGCCCGATCGGCAGCAGCCGGACGCTGGTGTCCGGCAGCGTCGCCGGCATCCCCTTGGTCCCGCCGTCCCAGCCGACCCAGGCGCCGGGATGGGAGGACATCACCGGCCGCAGCGCCGTGACGAGGCCGCCCGGCGACAGCTCCCAGCCTTTCTCACCCTGCTGGACCGGAAGCCGGTTGGCGACCGCCACCACGGGCCGGTCCTGGGTGGCGGCCTGCGGTTCGCTCATAGCGGCCACCGTATCGTGGACACGTCGGCTAGCCGCGGCCCAGGATGCTCTGCGGGAGCGCGCCGAGCAGCCCGGCGGGTCCGTCGTAGACCTCGGCGGCGCCCGCCTCCAGCAGCTCCGCGCGGCTGATGCCGCCGCTGAGCACGCCGATACAGGGCACCCCCGCCTGGCCGCATGCTTCGACGTCCCAGACCGTGTCGCCGACGAAGACGGCGGCGTCCGGCTGCACGCCGGCCTTGTCGAGGGCTACCCGCACGAGGTCCGGCGCGGGCTTGCTGCGCTCGACCTCGGCCGCGGACGTGGCCTCGTCGATAGCGTCGTCGGCGTCGAGCGCCGCGCGCAGCGCCGCGAACTCCCGCGGGTCCGCGGAGCTGGCCAGGACCACCCGCAGCCCGCGCTTCTGGCAGGCGCGCAGCAGGTCCGCCGCCCCGGGCAGCGGGCGCTGCCGGGACCAGTACGTCGCGTACAGCGCGCCATGCGCGGCCCGCAGGCCCGCGTCGCCGTCCCGGTCCCGGCCGGGCAGCAAGGCGTCAAGCATCTGGCCGGAGCCCATGCCGATGGACCGGTGGATTCGCGCCATCGGCACGTCGTGACCGGCCTGGGTGAACGCCTCCCACCAGCAGACGGCGTGCAGGTAATTGCTGTCGACCAGGGTGCCGTCCACGTCGAACAGGACGGCGGCGGGCTTCGCGTTCATGTCCCGCGGCTACCCGCGAGGCGCGGCCTGAACCTCACTGCCCGGCGAGGCGAGCGGCGAGCCGCGGGTACACGCGCCTGGCGTTGGACTCGAAGATCTTGCCGCGCTCGGCCTCTCCTAGCTTGACGTTGTCGACGTAGCGCTTCGTGTCGTCCCAGGACGCGCCGGTGTCGGGGTTGTCCCCCCGGACGGCCCCGAGCATCTCGGACGCGAACAGGATGTTGTCGGCGCTGATGACGTTCGTCAGCAGGTCCATGCCGGGCTGGTGGTAGACGCAGGTGTCGAAGAAGACGTTCTTCATCACGTGCTCGCCGAGCGGCGGGCGGTTCTCCCGCACGGTCAGGCCCTGGTAGCGGCCCCAGTGGTAGGGCACCGCGCCGCCGCCGTGCGGGATGACGAACCGCAACGCGGGGAACCGGCCGAACAGGTCGCCCGAGACCAGCTGCATGAACACCGTGGTGTCCGCGTTGAGGTAGTGCGCGCCGAGCGTGTGCACCGCGGGGTTCTTGGACGTCGACACGTGGATCATCGCCGGCACGTCGAGTTCGATCATCTTCTCGTAGACCGGGAACCAGTACTCGTCGGTCATCGGCGGCGAGCTCCAGAAGCCCCCGGACGGGTCGGGGTTCAGGTTGCATCCGACGAACCCCAGCTCGGTCACGCACCGCTCGAGCTCTTCGACCGAGTCCTCAAGCGAGCCGCCCGGGGTCTGCGGCAGCTGGCAGACGCCGGCGTAGTTCCGCGGGAACAGGGTGGTCACCCGGTGCACGAGGTCGTTGCTCGCACGGGCCCACTGGCGGGCGGTGGCCTGGTCGGTGACGTGCTGGTCCATCCACGACGCCCGCGGCGAGAAGATCGTCAGGTCGGTGCCGCGCTCGCGCATCAGCCGCAGCTGGTTCGACTCGATCGTCTCGCTGATCTCGTCGTCGCTGATGACGGGCACCGTCGGCACGGGACCGTCCGTCGCGGCCAGCCGCGCGTGCAGCGCGTCCCGGTACTGCCCGAACGCGGCCGGGACAGTCGTGTAGTGGCCGTGACAGTCAATGATCATCGGTTGCTCAGCCTTCCTGCGATCTCGATCGTTACCCGTCCCGTTTTAGCACTGCTAGCGGGCAAGGTTGGCGTGACAGACGTGCAGGCAGTGCCGCAGCCCGGAAATCTCGTCGCTGTCCAGGCCGGTGAGCATTGTCGTTTCCAGCGCGGCGACCCGGTCCCGGTAGCCGTCGAGCAGCTCCCGGCCGGCCGCGGTGAGGGCGACGACCAGCCGCCGGCGGTCCGCCTGGTCGCGGTGCCGCTCGATCACCCCGCGTCCCTCCAGGGCGGTGATCATGTCGGCCATCGACTGGGCCGTGACGAAGGAGTTCCGGGCGAGCTGCGCCGACGAGAGGTCGGGGTGGCGTTCCAGCACGGTGAGCGCCGTGTACTGCAAGGCGGTCAGCCCGGCGGGGCGCAGGAGATTGTCCAGGTGCGACCGCACGGCCAGCTCGACCTGCTTGACGAGGTAAAGGAGCATCGGCTCGGATCCAGCGGACGTCGCCGCCGTGGCGTCGGCGACGTCCGCGGTCCTCGGAGTTGGCATGTGCCGAGGCTACCCCTTCGCCTCGGGATCAGCCGCTCACCAGCCGCCGGGGAAGCGGGTACCGGGTCCGGGGGTGGCGCCGGTCAGCGGGCCGGGATGGTAGTCGGTGAACCGGGCCGGGCCGAGGTTCAGGGCGGTGGCGACCCGCTCCAGGCTCGCGGTCGTCGCGACGTTGTCCCAGTGGCCGGTGGTCACCCGGTGCATGACCGCCTGGACGCCCGCGACGAGCTCGGCCGGGCTGAAGTTGCAGTGCCCGAAGCTCTCCGTGTACGCCTGCCGGAGCAGCCCGCCGTCGCCGGCCTGGTCGACCAGGTGCCGGTAGTCGTTCTCGTTCTGGACCGGGACGAGGTTGTCGCCGATCGTGTGCAGGTCGAGCTCGGGAACCTCGAGCCGCCCGGTCGGGACGGATGTGGAGATCAGCGAGCGTAGGGCCGCCGGGTCCGCCTTGATCGTGGTGTTCGCGGTGAGCGTCGCGAGGTCGCCGTTCAGGTTCAGGCCGGCCTCCCGGTAGAGGGCCTCGACCTCGTGCTTGAAGGGCGAGTTCGCGAGGGCCTGGGCGAAGTTCGTGCCGACGTCCCAGGTGGCGTTGCCGCCGTCGGCCTGGTCGATCGAGACCCGGCCGAGCTCGATGAAGTCCATGATGCTGAATGCCCCGCTGAACAGCGTGTTGTACTGGGCGGCCTCCTGGCCCGCCGGGTCACTGTCCGGGACCGGCGTGGCGCTCGTGGAAAGCCACGGCGTCACGTTCAGGAACGCCATCGCCAGCGCCAGCCTGGCCCGGCCTGCGGCCGTCGCCTGCGCCGCGGTGGCATCGGCGGTCAGCGCCGCGGCGGTGGCCGCGGCCGTGGTGTCATTCCCGAATCCGACGAGCTGCGTCTCCGGGCTGCCGAGCAGCTGCGCGATCGCGTACTGGCCGTCGATCTGGTACTCGTTCAGGTTCACGCCGCCGCCGACGATGCCGCAGGTGGTCAGCGCGCCGTTGATCTTGCCCGCGCCTTGCTGCGCCTCGAGGGCGCTGACCAGGCCGCCCATTGAGGTGCCGAAGGCGAGCACGTGGGCCGGCCGGGACGGCAGCACGGTCGATTCCACCGCCGCGAGGGTCCCGAACTGGTCACTGACAGCGGCGTCCAGCGCCCATTCTGAGCCGTTCGGGTCGTAGGACGACCCGGCCAGCGCGTAGCCCTCGGCGAGCAGCGCGGCCTGCGTGGTCGGGTCCGGCGCGTCGGCGGCGGTGAGCGGCCCGAAACCGTGGCTGTACAGCAGCAGAGTCCCGTTCCACTGGGCCGGGACATCCGCTATCCAGATCGTCCCGTCGGCCAGGGTGCCGGTGTAGTGGGTGCTCGCTGCTGTCGTGGCGGCGGCCGCGGAGGCGGCCGCCGGGACACCCGCGGCGACCGCGAGGCCCACCGCGATCACCGCCGCGCACAGGCCCCTTTTCCCGATTGTCACTGTCCTGGGCTTCACGCCCACCTCCTCGTGGTCGCAATGCGATTGTGCGAGTGGTAAGTCAGTTCCCGGCGTCTCGAGGTGCCCGTTCCGTGCGCCGGGAAGCACCGAGATCGGGCATGGGCGCCTGCCTGCATCTGGTCAGCACGAGGTTCAAACCGATGCTGTCACACCAGCAATCGGATGTACAGGTTTCCTGATCTTTTCACGGCCGTGCACCTGTCACCATGCGGCAACGCCGGCCAACGGGCGATGCCGGTCGCCCTGCTAGCCGATCATCTGGCCGACGTCGAACGGCTGCTTGAGCAAGCCGAACCGCCGCATCGCGTCGGCGACGCGCTGCAGGCGGACACGATCCACGCCGAGCGGGAACTCCGGGAGCGCCATGACGGCGGCGGCCTGCGGTGACACGCCCAGGAACGACTCCGCCGCCCGCTCGACGGCGGCGCGATCGGAGTCCGCCACAGTCTGGCCCTCCTCCAGGGCGCGGAGGAACGCGGCCTCGGTTCCCGGGTACTTCTGCTCCCAGGTCCGCGTGACGGCGTAGCCGACGATGGGGAAGTTCTGCGTCGCACCCTGGTCCAGATCGGCGACCTCCAGCGCGCCGGTCTGCTGTTCAGCCGAGCTGAGGAACGGCTCGGGTACCCACGCGGCGTCGACCTGATGAGCTTTGAGCGCCGCCGTCATCTCTGGGAACGGAATGGGGACGAGCTTGACCTCCGACAGCGACATGCCGTCGTCCTCCAGCGCCAGCCCCACCAGGATGGTGCCGATATTGTTCAGCACGTTCACGGCGAGGGTCGCCCCCCTGAGCCCGGCCAGGGTGGTGATCCGCGATCCGGGCAGTGTCACTATCTCCTGGTTGCCCGGCTGGATCACCGACCCTTCGGCGATGATGCGGAGGTCAGCGTGCTGCTCCGCGTCGGCCTGGATGTAGGAGACGTAGTTACCGAGCGTAATGTCGTAAGTGCCTTTAAGCTGACCGCTGATCGCGTCCTCGGCGCTGATGATCGGCACGATCTTCACGTGCAGGCCCGCGGCGGCGAAGAACCCCTGCTGCCGTGCGATATACAAGCCAGCGGTGTCGGCCGCGGGGACCGCCCCGACGACGATGCTGGTCTTCCCCGGGGCAGCTGACTGGGCAGGGCTGCCGGAACTGCTCATGCAGCCTGCGGCGAGCGAGGCGAGCCCGATGGCCGCGATGACCTTGCCGACGCGGCGGGATCCGCTTCCGGCCGGAGTGGCCGGGATGCCCGGGCCGGGGGCACGCATCCCGGAGGCCGTATCCGTCTCGAGGCCGGGATTGCCGAAATCGACCATGAGGTGCCTCCTAGCACCGGTACCCGAACGGATGTGAAGCACATCACACACGCCTACATATACAGGATTCCTGACAGTATTTTTCAGGAATCCTGATCATTTTCCGATGGACTACGTCACCGGCGATTCCGCACCCCCACCCCGGCATTGCAGACACGGCGATCGCCGCTCGTCGATCTTGCGAGGACGGCACCATGGCACCATGTCAGGATGATCGAGAATGAGATCTCCGGGTGGCCCGGCGCTGACGAGACGGCGGAT
>Ga0335075_10009777_pt1 | contig 14592 bp, 7 predicted proteins | sample Lox_Sample_24_FD_206723 | JGI IMG/M metagenome (GOLD analysis project Ga0335075, IMG submission 206723) | Soil microbial communities from Loxahatchee National Wildlife Refuge, Florida, United States - Lox_Sample_2.4 | ecosystem: Environmental > Terrestrial > Soil > Wetlands | place: USA: Florida...
CGGCGCGTGCACGCCGGTGAGCGGTTTCTGCCCCCCACGGTGACGCAGACACTGGCCGCGCGCCGGGCGGATGCGGAACTCAGCGCGCGTGAGCGGCAGGTGCTCTCCCTGCTGGCCCGCGGAAGGTGCAACAAGGAGATAGCCGCGGAACTGGGCATTGCGGAAGTGACAGTCAAATGCCATCTGAGCGTGATCTTCCTGCGGCTGAACGTCACCGACAGGACCCAGGCCGTCATCGCCGCCGTCCAGCGCGGACTGGTGCACTTATAGAGGCGGCGCATCCACAGCCCCGCCCGGGTCAAAGAGCCGCATCGATCGGGGAATTCATTCTCCGGCTTTCCTCTGTCGGCGACCCGCAATTCCGCTGTAGCCTCGCGGTCCAGCAGCCCGCACAGGCGTGAAACTCCATGACTTTCGAGTTGCCGACCATACGTTTGTATGATTGCCAACCGGTCCTTGTCTGGCCTAGGGTAGATGCCGGTCGCCAACCCCGCGCCGTGAGTATCACCCGGTGATCCTGTGAATCCCGCTGTAGTGGCGCGGTTTCTGCCAGTCCGGCCAGATGTCGCTATCACGACGCAGATCATGATTCGAATGCGCTCACAAGCAAGAGAACACCACATACAGAACTCACCGGGAGCAACCGTATGAAACTCGACGCGGCATCCGTAACACGTCACATACTCGTCCTGATCGCGATTCTTACGCTAACCGGAGTAATTCAGGCGCAGGTATTTACGGGACGTGTAACCGATGCGACAGGGGCTGCAATTGCAGGAGTTACTGTCGTTGCTCACAACCAGGATACCGGTGTGAATACGCCTACTGTAACCACAGCGACGGGAGACTATACCATCCCTTATCTGATTCCCGGACACTATTCCATGTTCGTGAAAGCGGCGGGCTTTGAGACGGCCGAGCACACCGGAATCGTGCTGCAGCTTGCTCAGACGGCAACTGTAAACTTTTCCTTAAGCGTTGGCTCCGTGACCCAAACGGTGACAGTCAACTCGAACACGTTGCTCGACGTGGGAAAAGCCGATACGGGTGAGGACATTGAGACTACGCGAGTGACGGAACTTCCGCTGGACGGAGGCGACCCCGGCATGCTCACCACGCTGAGCGCCGGCGTCGTCTGGACCGGCAGTCTTCAATGGCAGCGGCCATTCGACGACACGCAAATGAATACCTCCATCAACGGCGGTCAGGCCGGATACATAGCGCTGATGATGGATGGCGTGGCCAACAGTTCCTCCCCCATCAACAATGTAGGCCAGTCGCTTATCTCGTATGTTCCGCCGGTGGACACCGTGCAGGAGTTTAAGATCATCACCAACCCCTACGACGCGCAGTACGGATTGATGGCCGGTGGCGTGGAAGACGTCGACCTGAAATCGGGAACCAACACACTGCATGGAACCATTTACGATAACGCTCGCCGCACCTTCCTCGATGCCAACACCTGGTCAGATGACTGGTACATCGGTACGGCGACTCCCGGCACCAATCTAGCGCCTTATGCAACGCCGCAGATGTCGTGGAACCAGTATGGTGCGGAACTCGATGGCCCTATCTACCTGCCCAGGGTTTACAACGGACACAACAAGTCCTTCTTCACGATCGCTTATGAGAAGTTCGGCGAGATTCAGCCCGAGACCCTCACCACCTCGGTGCCACTGTCGGGCTGGGCTGATGGCAACTTTACCAATCTGACCTATTGGACAGGTTCGACGTACGCCCCCGTCAGCCTGCTCGATCCTGAAAACATCTCGCAAAACTCAAATGGATCATGGGTGCGTGTCCCCTTCGGTCCGACGGATACCATCAACCCAACTCCCGCTCCGGATATTATTCCTGCGTCCCGGATTAACCCGATGGCGCAGAAGATCATCAGCATGTTCCCGGCGCCCAACACAACAATTGCGCCCGGCGGCACTTCATATTCTGACAACTACACCATCCCGGCACCCGAAATCGAGCGCTATCGCAACGTGCTTGCCAAGTGGGACGATAACCTGTCCGCTAAGGACCGCTTCAGTCTGCACTACGGATACTGGGAACGCGTCGAAGATGTAAACGAAAACGGACTCTCCGGCCCTTTGGAATCAGGGCATGTGCCCTACGGCGAGCGCAGCCACACCTTCACTCTGGAAGAGACGCACACCGTTACCCCCAAGCTGCTTCTCGATTTTCGCGCTAATGTGGGCATAAGAGCGGACTACACGATTGCTGCCGCTGCCTACGATCCGACCGCTCTCGGCTGGTCGGCCTCGCAGGCAGCTGCAATGGGTTCCGCAGCCGTCGCGGAGTTTCCCTATCTCGACCTCAGCGAATTTGCCAGCCCAGGCACCACCGGCAACGGGCAGACCGTATTGAATTCGCTGGTTATGTTCCCGACGATGAGCTGGATCAAGAACAAGCATTCGATCCATGCCGGCCTCGACGTGCGCTTCTGGCAATCCGGAAACGATGTGATCGGTGGCGGAAATAACTTTTGGATTGACCGTACCTGGACCCAGACCGAATGCGGAAGCTGCGGCTCCTGGGATCCCGCCAGCGGAAATTCCATCGCCTCCCTGCTGCTTGGCAACCCAACCTCGGGCAGCGACACCATCAACGTCAAGACCTACTGGAGCGCCCATTACTGGGCGCCGTTCCTTCAGGACGACTGGAAAGTGAATCCCAGGCTCACGCTGAACCTTGGCATTCGCTGGGATTTCGTGGAGCCGGAAACGGAACGGCACAACTACGGGAACGGTGGATTCGATTCCACGGCCGTCAACCCCATCAGTTCGGTGGTTTCTGTTCCCGGCTACGGCCAGCTTCTCGGCGGCGTCACCTTCCTCGGCGTCAACGGATATGCGCGCTCGGCTTATCCGCTAACCACGACCGACATTCAGCCGCGCTTCGGAATCGACTATGCTCTGAACAATAAGACGGTGCTGCGCGCCGGCTTCGGCGAATCGACCAGAAGCCCCGAGAATGCTCCGAATAATATCGGGTACAGCGCCACGACCAGTTACGAGGCCAACGATCCTAACTACCCGGGGAGCGTGTACCCCAATCTCGCCAATCCCATTTCCAACCCATATTCTTCCGTGGTGCAGCCCACAGGACACTCAATGGGAATGTTGACGGATCTCGGGCAGGGCCCCTGGACCATTAACCCACGCTACATAATTCCCACTTTCTGGAATTATTCGGCGGGCGTCGAACGGCAGTTGTCCGAACACGACAAGCTGACGATCCAGTACGTCGGCAGCCGTCTGTACAACGGGGATTGCTCGAACGAATCTTCCTATGGCGGATGCCCCAACATCAATCATGAGAGTGCCGCCGCCATTGAAGCAGCGAACTGCGATCCGGCTACTGGCGGACGATACGAGAACTGCGAAAACAATAACGTTCCGAATCCCTTCGTCAACGTGAGCGCGTTCTCCGGATCGAGCTACTACTCCGATACGACCCTCAACTTCCTCAATCTGACGCGTCCCTTCCCCGAGTTCAGCGATATGACTATGTGGCAGGCGAATACGTCGCGCACCTGGTATAACTCGCTCCAGACGACGGTTGAGCATGCGTGGAGCCACGGTCTGGTTGTGCACGGCACCTGGACTTACTCAAAGCTGATGGATGCCGGCGGGTATAACGACTCTACCTTTCTCGTCCCCTTCAGGGAGATCGATCCCAACGATATGTCGCATCGGATCACGGTATCCGGCGTCTATGATCTGCCCGTGGGCCATGGGCGGATGTTGTTGTCCGGCGCGAACCGGTTTGTAAACGGCGCGATCGGCGGTTGGGAGCTGGGCAGCGTCTACATTTATCAATCCGGAACTCCCTGGCTCCTTCCGGGCAATCCCAATGAAGTGTATCTGCACAGCGCGTATGTTCATCCCCATATTCAGAAGGATGATGGCTATATCCGTATGGTGGCTGCCTGCGCCGAGCAGTATCAGGAAAACACTTCAACCGGTGTGTATGGTCTCGTGCAACTGCCCTTTGACTACGACGGCACATGTACGCAGGGCGCCAACTTCCTGCAGTTGCCGAGTTATGCTCCGTATCCCGATAACATCTATACCGGGATCCGGCTGCCGCGTTCGCATCAATTTGATACCGATCTTTCAAAGAACTTTCCAATTTACGAGCGTCTGCACTTGCAGGTTCGCGCATCGGCCTTCAACGTTCTCAATCATCCGCTTTGGTGCGAAAATCCTGACGGAAGCACGGACGACTCCACGTTTGGCTTAATCGAAAGAGGGCCGTGGGGTCAAAGCAACCTGCCACGCGAGCTGCAACTCTCAGGGAAGCTTACCTGGTGATCGCTTGCAGATGGCTGATATCGGTAAAACTGCGCCTGTGACAGCCACTGGCATTCCGCTTGCGCCTCGTCACCACGGTGTCCGGGAGTGTCCGGGCCGGGCAGTCCTTCAGAGGTATGGCAGAATGCGAGCTTGATACATGCCCGGGCCTGGAGTTCCCTGATGAGATTGCACCATGCGCTCTTGCTGGCGGCGGCCGGTCTCGCCGGCGCCGCACCTTTGCATGCCTCCACGTTCTATGTTGATGCCGTTCTCGGGCACGATTCGAACTCCGGCACTTCTCCGGCCGCTGCCTGGCAAACGCTCGACCGGGTGAATGCCACGCGCTTTCATCCCGGCGATCGCATCCTGTTTCGATCCGGCGACCGATGGCAGGGCCAGTTGATCCTCTCCAGCTCCGGCGATGCCGGAGATCCGATTAAGGTGGACCGCTACGGCCCGGGGCCGCTCCCGCACATCGACGGAGCAGGCAAGGTGGAAAACACCGTGGAACTGCTCAACGTTCAGTACCTCGAAGTGCGGCATCTTGAGATCACCGATCATGGCGACGAGCCCGCACTTCGCCGGGGTGTGCTCATTGCTGTCGATAACTTTGGAACTGCCCATCATGTGATCGTCGCCGATCTGTATATCCACGACATCAACGGCACAAACCAGCGCAAGGATAACGGCGGGATCGTCTTCCGCACCAGCGGACGGAGGATTCCCAGCCGCTTCGATGGCCTTCTGATCGCGCGCAATATCGTCTGGAAGGTCGACCGCACGGCGATTGTGGCAGAAAGCGACGAATTTCAGCGCAGCAGGTGGTTCCCCAGCCTTCATGTGGTGATACGCGATAACTTTGCTGAGAACATCGGCGGAGACGGCATCGTGCCGTGGGCAACGGATGGCGCACTGATCGAAGGCAACGTGGTGCTGCACTGCAATCAGCGAGCCGATACCTACAATGCCGGCATCTGGCCCTGGAGTACCGATAACTCCCTGTTCCAGCTCAACGAAGTGGCCTTCACGCGCGGAACCTTCGACGGCGAAGGGTTCGACTCGGATTTTAATTCGCGAAACACGCGCTTTCTCTATAACTATAGCCACGATAACGACGGCGGCTTCATGCTGATTTGCACGCCGGTGCGCCGGAACACGCGCGAAAACTACGGCAACACCGGAACCGTCATCCGCAACAATGTCAGTTACGACGACCATTCCCGAACCTTCAACCTGAGCGGCGCGGATCAGGTGACGGTGGAGAATAATGCAATCTACATCGCTCCTCACGACCGGGTTCAGGTGTTGCTCGTCAGCAACTGGGATGGCTGGTCGAACCGTGCCCTGTTTCGCAGGAACTTTTTCGATTCGGCTGGCCTCGCCAGCTATGGACATCAGACAGCGAGGAATCCGGACGGCACCTATCAAATCGCTCCGGGATGGGGCGGAGCCAACGGGATTCTCTTTCAGGACAACCGCTATTGCGGACGGCAGATCGATGCGCCCAGCGACCGCGGGGCAGACTCCGATCCGGCATACTGCACCGCGCATCCCGACTGGACCGAGCCGGTTTTCGACCCCCGCCACCCCGAGCAATACGCGGCTTACCTGCGAGAACACCGCGAGTGGCTGGTGCGGCTCTTCACCGCACAGTTCGGAACTCCGCCACACCTCGAGACGCCGCATCCATATTCGAGCGGAAAGGCGTGACTCTGCACCCTGACCGTGTACACGGCTGGCCGCCCCTCCTGAGTCCGAGTCAGCCGCGATCGGGCTTATAGTGTCAATGCCAGCCCCAAGTGCGAAGGAGTCTGCATTTGCTCTTCCGGTAGATGTGTCCAGCTTCCAGGTCCCCGCCACGACCTGAAGAACCCGGTGTTATGGCACCGGAACAAGCAAGCTCTTGCTGATGACCGTCGTCAGGCCATCAATGATGTCCACATGCGCGGCGACCAGAGCAGGGCTTTGCTGCCAGAGGCTCTGAGCGGTGTTCCAGGCATTCTCGCGAGCGGCCGACAGGTTCCACGCCGCAATGGTGTCGCTCAGGTGCGAGATTGCAGGCAGATCGTCGCCGAGCAGGCGCACGTTGAGCGTACTTTTCGCCTCCGCGATCAGACCGTCCAGGTTGGTATTGAGCGAGGTATAGTCGCTGTATTCCGGTGTTCCGTGCTGAGGAACTGTGCCCGTGTCCTGACACGTCGTCATGATTGCAAGAGGCAGATCGTGGTTGATGTGGGCGTTCACGCCTGCCAGCGCAAACTGAATCCGGGCGATCTTCTGCTGATCCCGCACCGAAAACATCGCCGACCAGCAGCCGGGTACCGATGCCCCGGTAAGGTCGGCCCGCAGAGCATCAAAAAAGAGAGTTGCGAACTTTACATCCAGCGTTGACAGCCATGCGGGATTATTAAATCCGCCGCCGGACACCCGGGTTTCCACCGCCTGCGTGACCTGGTAGTACAGCCAGTTGAACCATTTCAGACCGTCGCCCGGGATGCAGATACCATCGATCACCTGCATGGTGTTCAAAACATCTGCGACCGACTGCGGCGCAGCCTGGACGGCCGCCAGAAGTGCGTTGTCATAGGGAAACATGCCGGTATCGAACCTTTCTTTCTGACTTACCCTCGGAACCTCTTCATCAGGATTGCCGAAAGAAACTCGGACGGGAGAGCGTTGGGATCTGTCTTATCGTCGCGTAATTCCAGGCGGAGGAATCACTGGCTGGAAAGACCTGGGTTGACGCGTTGCATTGGAGTTCCCTCAGGCGTCATGAAAAACGTGTCGATCAGAAACTGGATGAATCGCTGGGTGAAGATGGTGCTGTGGTCGGGCACGACGTCCGGATCAATTTCCATCATCCAGTAGGGTGTACCGTTGCAGCGGCCGGGGCGTTCCTGGATCGCGAAACACGTCTGCGTGTCGGCGAGGCGAAAGGTGCTCACGACGTTCAGCTGCTCCTGATTGAAGAGGTCGCGGTTGCATTGCGCGATCGCCTGCGGATTGTGGATCGTAATGGTTTCGCCAGTGGAGGCCACGCGCATCTGGGTTGCGCCGACGGCCTTCAGCATCACGTGGCTCTGGAGCACCTGCATGTGAGGCGCTGTGTTCATGTAGAACGAACTCTGCGGGAGGGCGCCCTCTTCTTTGGTCCGGAGATCCCAGTGCGGATGCGCTACATGCGGATCGTAGCAGGAGAGCCCGTAATGGCCGTTGGGGCCGGAACCGAGATCGCGAAAGCTTCCTGCCATTTTGAAGCGCAGCGCCGGCAGAGCGTGGCCGATGGGAACCGCGACCTTGGTTGCCAGATCGCCCGTGGAGGTCAGCGACACGAAGAGCGGCCGGTCGGCAGCGTTGGCATCGGGTGGATCGGCGGTATTGGCCGCCGCTCCACTGGCCAGAAATGGCTGGTAACGATAGCTCTTACTCACGAGAAAATCCAGCATCGGCCTCGCTTCCGTGGCCGCGCCGGCCGGGTTGATAAAGATGACGAGGTCGGGGCGGGCATCGGCGGCCGCTGCCGCCAGCCGCAGCTTCTCAGCAGCTGCGGCCGATCCGGTCGGAAGCGCGGCGGCTTCCTGGGAGTAAATGGTCGCCTGCGCAATCTCGCTGGCAGTGGCCTCACTGATGGCGCGCTCCAGGAGAAGACCACCAAAGGAATGTCCGATGAAGATGGCCAGAGCCCGTCTGTTCTCGTGGGTGCGCATGGCAATTTCGGTCAGCGCGCTGGAGAGGCTGGCGCTGGGAATGCGGGTGGCGGTCGCCTCGCGGTTGTAATAGGACAGTTGCTGCCCCAGGGGCCAGGATGGGCGGATCAGGTTGCCACGCCAGCCAATGTAGATGCCAATAATGGGCCGAGTTCCTTTCAGCCGCGCGTAGATATCCCGCAGCGCAACTTCGAACCCGGCAACATTGCCGTTATCCGGGGCGGCGTTGTTCTTCCAGCCATGGACGAAGGTGACGACCACCGGATCGGCGTGCGCGTCGGTGTTCGCCCGGCGAATAACGCTGAGCGCAGTGTTGAGCTCGCCCTTGTCCCAGAGTTCTCCCATATCGTCGACTTCAATGAAGGCGAGACAAATGGGAACACTCACGGCAACGCAGTCCTGATTGGCTTGAACCTGCGTGACGGCAAGGCCATTCACTGAGGGAGGTGCAACTTCGATGGCAGGATGCTGCAGGCGATAGGGCTGCAGCGGCACCTGGCAACCCTCGAGCAGAACGAGCGCGAGGGTGACCAACAGCAGTCGTGCAGCGGCTCTCATGGATTACCTCCGGCGGAATTCGGGTGATTGCGGTGCAGGAGCGCCCCGAGGACCCTGGTCACCTCGGCGTGATATTCGGTCCAGAAGGAGGACAGGACGGCGGTGCCGAATGCACCTGCGGCGCGCTCGCCAACCTGTGGGAACTTGTTTTCGGGCCCTGGATACCAGGGATATCCCGCATAGGCGCCGGCGAACTCCCCGGCGAAGCGCGAGATGGCCGGAATGCGGCGCCCGTCTCCGGAAGGGGTTGAGCGGCGGACCGTGATCACGTCGTACCAGGCGTGACCAAAGCGCTGCCAGCCATCGTGCGTCATCTGATCGAGTGTCTTGTCCCCGGCGGGAAGGCGTGCAACCGCCTGTTGGCGGCGGCGAATGACGCCGGGATCGTTGTTGTAGGCGAGGAAGCGGGGATCGTCGTTGAGAATGAGACCCGCGATGTATTGCGCGGTGCCCTTACCCACGGTCTGGGTGTACCGCACGCCCACACGCTGACCGTAACCGTACCAGGTGCGCTTCCATTCCGAAGGCGACTGGGTGATTTGCGCACCGAGGCCATAGACAACCGCACTCAGCCCCGCCTGGTCGGTGACGGAGCCGGAGACAAAGTCGAGGGTCCGCTGCTTCGGCGTATAGCGGCAGTCCAGCTGGGTCAGGTCGGTCGGAAAGGCGCCCGGACAAACTCGAACCGTATCCGGAATCGAGAGCGGAATGGCCTGGGCGTGAGTAGATGCGGTGGACGCACTGGCGGCCGCAAGCAGCAGCAGGATCGGGCCTCGCAGAGTCCGCATGGCGGGTTCACGCAAGCAGCTGGCGGAAGTAGTCGTTGAGAAGGCGGTCGTTGGGGTCGAACTGCGCGCGGGCCGCCTTCATTGTCTGCAGCCGGTCGCCGCAGAACTTCTGCAACATATCTGCAGTCAGCCCGGGGGTTTGATTCATAAGCCCCCGGCCGTTGCGGTCCATGCAGAACTGGTTGTAGGCGACGAGGAAATCGTCCCATCCGGGATTCGCAGTCGAAACCGGATCGATAGTCATCACATCGCCGTCCCAGGAATAGGAAAGCAGCGATTTCTGGTCCTGCGCGATGTAGTAGCCGACATAGAGCAGGTCGGAGCGATAGCCTTTCTGCTGGTAATAGGTCTTGCAGAATGCGAAGAAGTCGGTGATGGCCGACGGAAACTCAGCTTCGGGGAAGGCAAAAAGGCTGAAGGTGTAGCGGCTGTCGTTGGAAACCGGCGGATAGCTGATGATCTGGTCGCCGGGAATGGTGTAATCGCTCGAAACAATGGTTTCGAGCTGCAGGCGCCAGGCTGCATTAAACGTGTCGATGATTCCGTAGCGGATGGACGGAGTCGAGACGTTCTGCGCAACATCGTGGCCGAATTTGGGGCCCGAGGTGCCCCAGATGTTGTTGCGCAGGGCCCACGCTGAGCGGTTGGGCTCGCCGGTGGCGCCGGGATTGTATTTGCGGAACTCGACGGTGATCTTATCCGCGAAGGGAAAGAGGTAATACATGATCGAGTAGCCCAGCGCTTTCAGGTCAGGGAGCGCTGCCAGAAAATCCTCAAGACTGTAGGTCGTGTGGTGCACATGCATGGGCGTAAGTGGCCGCACCTGATAGGTGACCTCGTAGATGATTCCGAAAAGGCCATAACTGGAGCGCACCTGCTGCATCAGGTCGGGATTGGCCGCCTCAGTAACTTCCGTCAGATCGCCGCTGGGCAGGACCATTTTGACTCCGGTGATGTAGGAGCCCACCTGGCCGTATTCGCCGGGAAACGATGCGTCCTTCGTCCCCGCGCAGGCGGCGCTGCCGGCGGAAAGGCTGCCGATTTCGGTATTCACGTAGAACTGCAGATTCTGGGCCTCCAGAGCCTGGGCCATCTGCAGATGCGTAGCATCGGCCTGGACGGTGAGCCCGCCGGGGCCCATGTTGAGGATCTGGTTCATCTTCATCTGGATGAGAGTTCCGCCATCGGCCACACCGCAGGGCGCCGTGGAGTGGTTGGAGCCGACCGCGCGCACCGGCGAGGGATAGGTCACCGGATCCTTCATAACCCGCACAATGTCATCGACGCTGTTGGCGTCTACGATCACCGCAGGATGGGAGACGATGTTGCCAAACCAGTTGGTGACCGTATTGACTGCACTTCCTGTGGCAGCCGTTGCCATGCCGCACCTCGTGGGTTTTGCCAAACGTAAGCTCCGCCGTCAGGCGGATTGCTGGATCATGTCGAAAGCTTTCTCGCTGACCATATAAATGGGCGTGACGATGAAGTAGCCCGGAATTTTCGGAAAAACGGAAGCGTCGACGACGCGCAGGCCCTGCGTGCCGCGGACGCACAGGCGGCTGTCCAGCACGGCCATCGGATCGTTGTCCGCGCCTATTTTGCAGGTGCAGGAGGCATGGTGTCCCCACGCTTCATTGCGGATAAACTGCCGCAGCTGATCGGGCGTCGAGTACGCCGGACCGGGAATTTCTTCACTGGTAATCAGGCCGTCCCGCTGTAACCGCTGGTTCATCTCGCGCACGAACTGAACTCCGGCGACCACCGCATCCAGGTCAGGATCGCTGACCCGGGTTCCATCGCCGAAATACTGGAAGTTGACAGCCGGCGGGTCCCAGGGCGCGGCCGATTGCAGGCCGACGGTGCCGGTGTTGCTGGTGCGTGCCTTGAGGATGGCCCATGTGAAGCGGTCGTGATGATACTCAAATAATTTGGAGTAGCCTGGCTGGTAACCACGGAAGAACCCGGGCAGGCCAAAGATATACAGATCCGGCTCTTTGAGGCCGGGGCTCGAGCGGCGAATGATCCCGATGAGCGCCCCGTTGGAAGCATAGACGCCATCGCCTTTTTGTATCCACTGCTGCATGCAGGGGTCCGGCGTTGGATCGGGCGGAGCGAAGGTAGCCTGATTGATCAGGGCGAAGTCGCGCGCGAAACAGGAGACGACGGTAATTTCGTAACGGTCCTGGAGATTCGCGCCAACTCCGGGAAGATCGACGAGGGTTTCGATGCCGAACTTGGCCAGCTGGGCGCGCGGTCCCATACCCGAGAGAAGGAGCAACTGCGGTGTGTTAAACGCGCCGGCAGCAAGGATCACCTCGCGGCCGGCGGTGGCCTGCCGGCGCTGCGGCACCGATGACGAATTGGCTGCCGCGGGATCGGCGCGGTAGAGGTGCGGCTGCTCGATAAACTCGACGCCGATGGCCTTCGTGTTTTCGAAGAGCACGCGCGTGGCCAGGCAATTCTGCTGGATGGTCAGATTCTGCGGGAATTGCTGCGCCACACGCAGCAGGAAATCGCGCGGGCCGTTTCGCTTGCCGTGGCCGACCGCCAGCGGCGTGAAGGCCAGACCCTCAGGGCTGGAATCGGAGTTGCGCGAATCGTTTGGATCGAGACGGGTCTCGATGCCGACGATGGGGGAACCCAGATGATCCGCGAGCACGTCGCGCACGCCGTTCAGCAAAAGCCCGATGAGTTCCTTGTCCTTCAGCACCAGCAGAGGGTCGGCTTCGCTGGTGGTCAGCCAGCCGTTGAACCCGTGGCCGTCGGTGTGATTGCGCCAGTCTTCCTTTGCCTGGAAAAGCTGGGCGATGCTGGAGAGAGCCTGATCCACGTCGGCCTTGACCGTTCCCGGTGCGGGAACGTACTGGCAGTTTTCCACACGCTCGAAGCAGGAGCGCATGGCATCTGCGCGCCACGACCCATCGCCGGTAACAGCGGCGATGTAGTCCCAGTCCTCGTCCTGAGGAACCACCGTGATCATCGCGTTGTGCGCGGTGCATCCGCCAAGAGTGCCGGCGCGCGGATACCATATCCAGTCACGGCCATCGCGCTGCACGACTTTCGAATCGCGTGCCTGCTGTGCGTCGTCGGTGTAGTGTCGGACGAAGTAGTTCCACGCGCAGCCCGCATACTCGGTGGAAAGGCCGTGAAAGATCGGTACTTCGTACATCATGCGGCCCATCTCGCAGGCCGACCCGGAGTCGCTGCCGGCCTCCAGCAGCAGCACTTTCGATCCGGCTCGCGCGAGATTGGCCGCGAGCGGTCCGCCTCCGGCTCCGGACCCGACAACGATGTAATCGAAATCGCTCACGGCATCTCCCCGTGCCTGCATACGGGAAACAGGCGTCGTTCAGAAAGTCTTCAGGTATTCAATGAGGGCCAGTTTCTCCTTGTCGCTGAGGGGCGGCTCCCCCTCCGCGTAGCTGGTGCCGAAGTAGTGACCCCGGTTCACGATGAAGTCCGGACATTTGCTCACCTGCATGAGCGGTTCGGCCAGATTGGCGAACACTTTGCGCGCGTCGTCGTCGCTGGGATTGGGGCCTAGCGCCTCCAGATCGTGCTTCAGACGCAGCAGGATGCTCAGCAGCTTCTTATCGTGATCGATTTTGCCGGCAAGGTCAGCATCGTCGTCGAGCAGATCGATATTGGCGAGAAGGTCGACGGGCGTCCCCGCCGGAATAGGTCCAATCTGGATTCCTCCCGCTTCAAAAACACTGGGCAGAAGGCTATGGCCGATCCCGGTGAGGCCTTTCAGGTTATCCGGCACGTATCCTGGGGCGATGCGGATATAACTGCGCGTTGTGGTGCGATCGATCAGGGAACCCGCGACCTGAGCGCCGACCAGATTGCCGATCACCGGGTCTTTGTCGCGCCGCTCCGGCCACAGCATCTTGGTGATCGCATCCTGAAAGGCGGCCATGCGATTGTCGACCGAAGGGCTCGGGTTCCAGTCGTCGTTCGGCGCATTCGGATTAAGCCGGCCGACGCTGTTGTTGAGCAGATAGGGTGCAGTGGACCACAGGCTGATGAGCGAGGCGGGGCGCGTGTAACCGCGTCCCCCGGCAGGCATTTTGAACGCGTGCGCCTTCCCGTTGAATGGATCGTAGTAGGTGATCGTGCCAACCGACGGCAGATCCTTGTAGGTTTCCGACGAGAAGTTATCCCAGATATTGCCGCGGATCGCATTGGTCGCCAGCGGACTGCAGGCATTGGTTTGCAGCAGCGTGACGGGAACGCGAAATTCGGCCGACAGGAAATTTTCGTCCAGAAAGTCCGGCGCCTTCACAATGGCTTCCATCTTCTTCCTGAAGTCCGACGTTTCCGTCCATTGCCAATATGCGGTCCAGCACTTCATGTAATCGGGACCGGAGCAGCCACCGGGATCGAGACCGGGCGCGGGGGTCGGCAGCTTGCTGGAGTGGCAGCGTGCGCAACGGTCGGCGAATGCGGTCTTGCCCAGATTGAGCGTCTCTGCATCGGCGGTCAGGTATTTCGTTCCACCGGGGGCATCCTTCAACTTATGCGGCGCAGTGCTGGCAAGGAAAAACAGAGCCATGTTCGGCGATTGCGCTTCTGTAGCCTGCCAGTAAACCGAGTTCCTGCGCGCGACGGCAATCTCGATCGGCGTGGTCTGTTTGCCGCCGACGAGAGCGTTGAAGTGCAGCAGCCACTCCTCGCTGAAGAGGCCGATGTTCAGGTAGACACGGTTGAGCGCACCCAGAACGCCAACAGAATCCGCGCCATCTTTCAGCACTCGGGGAGAATAGGCGGTTGCCGGCGAGACGAAATACTGCGCCAGCGGCGACGATGCGGGCACGAAATCATTCAGCTGTTTATTGTTGATGCTGCCCCCGGCCAGGGTTTCTTTGCCGAAGCGCAGCGCCTGATTGAGCCGCGGCCCCACGTCGTAGATAGCGTTCATGGTCCGCGGGTTGTTGATGTTATCGGTCGATACCAGTGAGGTGTCCAGGGTTCCCGGCCGCTGACTGTGGAACAACTGAAAGACGTAGTTGCTGGGGTCGGCCTGCCAGTCGAAGATGCGATCCAGCCAGAAATACTGAGCGCCGACGTTCGAGGACAGATTTTCCCATGCCGGATGTTCGGGGTCGGCCGGAGGCTTCACCGGGTTCGGTCCCACGTGGCAGAACGCGCAGGACATGCCCACACGGTAGGGCCGAATCAGATTTCTGTCGTTGTAATAGCTGGGGTCGGTGTAGTACCGGACCGGATCCC
>Ga0335075_10009779_pt1 | contig 14591 bp, 11 predicted proteins | sample Lox_Sample_24_FD_206723 | JGI IMG/M metagenome (GOLD analysis project Ga0335075, IMG submission 206723) | Soil microbial communities from Loxahatchee National Wildlife Refuge, Florida, United States - Lox_Sample_2.4 | ecosystem: Environmental > Terrestrial > Soil > Wetlands | place: USA...
CAGCTGTGATTTCATCGCCGGCTGCGACGGCTTTCACGGCATCAGCCGCAGCAGTCTGCCGCCCGGCGCGATCACCGCATACGAACGCGTCTACCCGCTCGGCTGGCTCGGCATTCTCTCCGACACGCCGCCGGTCTCCGACGAATTGATCTATGTCCACCATCGGCTCGGCTTCGCACTCTGCTCGATGCGTTCGCCGACGCGCAGCCGCTATTACCTGCAATGCAGCCTTGCCGACGACATCGATTCCTGGCCGGACGAACGCTTCTGGGAGGAGCTCAAGCCGCGGCTTGACGAGGAAGCCCGCGCGCATCTGATCACCGGACCCTCGATCGAAAAGAGCATCGCGCCGCTGCGCAGCTTCGTTGCCGAGCCGATGCGCTTCGGCCGGTTGTTCCTCGCCGGCGACGCCGCACACATCGTGCCGCCGACTGGCGCCAAGGGCCTCAACTTGGCGGCAAGCGACGTACGCTACCTTTCACAAGCCCTGGTCGAGCATTACGTCGAGAAATCCGACGCCGGCCTCGACCATTATTCCGAGCGCGCGCTGAAGCGGGTGTGGAAGGCAGAGCGCTTCTCGTGGTGGATGACCACGACACTGCATAAGATTTCCGACAATCCGTTCGATCAAAAGATTCAGCTCGCCGAGCTCGATTATCTGTTCGGCTCGAAAGCCGCAGCGACGATGTTCGCCGAAAATTACGTTGGGCTGCCATATTAGGTAGCATTTCAGATAGTATTGATGAGACCGCACCCTTCACCAGGCAGCCGGATCCTATTTGGGCATGGAGTTTATCTTGCCGCCGCGGCGCTCATACCCCCGATCGCGCCGGGCGCGTCCCGAGTAATTTGCGGTCATGCGGCTTCACGGCCCCATAATTCCTGTGACGCGAGCCGCGCGCCTTCAGCCAGTGCCTCCAGTTTCGCCCACATGATCGAAGGGTGGACGCGCCGCACATAGGGCGTCTGCGCAAAGCCGCAGTCGGTGCCGGCCATGATGTTCTCCCGTCCGACCAGTTTTGCGATGCGGGTGAGCCGTTCGGCGACCAGCTCCGGATGCTCGACGACATTCGTTGAGTGGCTGATCACGCCGGGAATGAGCTTGCGCCCCGGCGGCAATTTCGCCTTTTCCCACACCCGCCATTCATGCTCGTGGCGGGGATTGCCCATCTCGATGCAGTAGGCGCCGGCCTTCACCTCCAGCACGAGATCGACGATGTCCTTGAGCGGCACGTCGGTGACGTGCGGCGTGTTAAAGCTGCCCCAACAGATGTGATAGCGGATGCGATCTTCCGGCAGTCCGACGATGGCGTGATTGAGCGCCGCAATGCGCACCGCGACCCATTTGCGGTATTGCGCGAGCTCGTCGGCGGCAAAGGCAACGTCGTACATATAGGGCAGGAACGCATCGTCGATCTGCACCATCAGCCCAGCGTCGACGATCGCCCGATATTCTTCGCGGAGCGCCTCGGCGAGCTTGAACAGAAATTCTTCGTCGTCCTTGTAATATTCGTTGTTGTGGCGCGGCACCGCGCTCGCCGGCGCGACCACCGGCAAGAACGCGTCGGCGACCGCCGCGCCCTTGAGCGCGGTCTTGAAGATCGCAATGTCTTTTTGCAGCGCGGCTTGGCCCTTGTAGGCGATCGGGCCGACACAGGCGACGGTGCCGCGCTTCGGCAGTTTCTGGGTCGGGAAATATTCGGCGTAAAAATCCGCGAACAAAAGCTGGTCCCGTCCGGCGCCACGCGCCATTTCGACCGCGCGCTCCTCGATGCCGCTAAGACGGTCGAGCACGTAGAACGACCAGCTGCGGAATTTGCCGTATTCGCCGTCGCTCACGATATCGATGCCGGCCTGCTGCTGCTGCTTGACGACCTCGGCCACGCTGTCGCTCAGGCATCGATCGAAGGCCGCCTGATCGACCTTAACGCCGTTGTCGATCGCCTCGATGTATTTCGAAAGCGCGAGCGGGCGAATCAGACTTCCGACATGCGTCGTCGGGATGCGATCGTGAGCCATTGCCATGATGCAAAATCTTTGCTGCAACCACAGTCGAGATATCGTTCCCGCAGATCCGCGATGAGGCAAGCCGCAAGAATGCCAGGGAACCCCGGGCAAGCTTAGCACGTTAATCATTCAATTCGATCCGCAAAGGAGGTCCGTCATGCCTGCGCTCTTGTGGATCGCGTTCTGGTCGAATTTGACGGGGGTCGCGATGGGTTGGCAGGAAACTGCGCTGCCGATCCGCGTGCGGGCGAAAGACCGTCGCGATCCCCCGGCCGAATAGCCGATCGTTAAGCCAAACACTCGCTATCGCCGGTCTCGGCGCGATGTTGCAGCCAGCGCACCGCGCCGGTATCTATACGCGCCTTTCGCGCCGGCCTCGCGATCGTTGCGGCCGCCGGCGCGCTTGTTCGTGGAAACAGCGCAGCGCGTGTCATGGCCCGTCTGGTGATGAAATTCGGCGGCACCTCGGTCGCCGACATCGACCACATCCGCAACGTCGCGCGCCATGTCAAGCGCGAGGTCGACGCCGGCAACGAGGTGGCGGTGGTGGTGTCGGCGATGGCGGGAACCACCGACCAGCTCATCGCCTGGTCCGAGGCGGCGCTGCAAAAACGGCGCATTTTCGACGCCCGCGAATACGACGTCGTCGTCTCCACTGGCGAACAGGTGACGGCCGGCCTTCTCGCCATCACCTTGCAGGACATGGACATCAACGCCCGCTCGTGGCTCGGCTGGCAGCTGCCGATCGTGACCTCGAACGCGCACGCCTCCGCACGCATCGCGGACATCTCCGGCGCCGAACTGATCAAGCGTTTTGCCGCCAGCAAGGAAGTAGCGGTCATTGCCGGGTTTCAAGGCGTGCACAAGGACACCGGCCGCATCACCACGCTCGGCCGCGGCGGCTCCGACACGTCTGCGGTGGCGGTGGCGGCGGCGATCCGCGCCGACCGCTGCGACATCTACACCGACGTCGACGGCGTCTATACGTCGGACCCGCGCGTCGTGCCGCGCGCGCGGCGGCTCGACAAGATCGCGTTCGAGGAAATGCTCGAGCTCGCTTCGCTCGGCGCCAAGGTGATGCAGGTGCGCTCGGTCGAGCTTGGCATGCTGCACAACGTGCGCATTTTCGTGCGCTCGAGCTTCGACCGGCCCGAGGACGTCGACCCGCATGACACGCCGCCGGGCACGCTTATTTGCGACGAGGGGGAAATCGTGGAGCAACAAACCGTCACTGGTATCGCCTTCTCGCGCGACGAGGCGCAAATCTCGATCCGCGAAGTGGAGGACAAACCGGGCGTCGCCGCTTCGATTTTCATTCCGCTGGCGGACGCCAATATCAACGTCGACATGATCGTGCAGAACGTCTCCGCCGACGGCAAGACCACCGACCTGACCTTCACCGTGCCAGCGGCGGACTATCACCGCGCGCTCGACGTCATCACTAAGGCGAAGACGGCGATCGGCTACAAGCGGCTCGACGGCGCCACCGACGTCGCCAAGGTGTCCGTCATCGGCATCGGCATGCGCAGTCACGCCGGCGTCGCTGCGCAGGCGTTCCGCGCGCTGGCCGAGCGCGCGGTCAACATCCGCGCCATCACTACCTCGGAGATCAAGTTTTCGCTGTTGATCGACGCTAATTTCACCGAACTTGCGGTCCGCACGCTGCATTCGCTCTATGGCCTCGATCAGGCGCTGCCATATTCGTGATTTCAACGCCGACTCTCGCTGCGGCGCACAAAACTAGCAACCGTCATCACGCTGTCTGCGGCTTGCAGTTTGCATAGCGCATTCGATATAGCCTTGAGGATGCTCGCCGCGGCCCGGGGCTCAGGCGAACTCATCTTCGATGTGGCCGGTGCGACTGCGGGCGGCGCGGCCGGTCAAACGAACGCCCGAGGGACCTCACGCCATGAGAGGCGCGTTAGGCGGTCCGCGCGTGCTGTTGCGCCGACTCCGCGAAGTCATGGCGGAGCCGGTCAGCGCGCAAGAACGCCTCGATAAGATCGTAGTGCTGATCGCCGCCAATATGGTGGCCGAGGTCTGTTCGTTCTACGTGTTGCGTGTCGATTCGACCCTCGAACTCTACGCCACCGAGGGCCTCAATCGCGACGCGGTGCACCATACCGTGTTGCGCGCCGACGAAGGTCTGGTCGGCCTGGTCGCCAGCCAAGCGAGCGCGCTGAATCTTTCCAACGCCCAGGCGCATCCGGCCTTCGCTTACCGACCGGAAACCGGCGAAGAGATTTATCACTCCTTCCTCGGCGTGCCGATCCTGCGCGCCGGCAATACGCTTGGCGTGCTGGTGGTGCAGAACCGGGCGCGGCGCACCTATTCGGAAGAGGAAGTCGAGGCGCTGCAAACTACGGCGATGGTGCTCGCCGAGATGATCGCGTCCGGCGAACTGGCGGCACTAGCACCTCCCGGCGGCGAGCCGGCGGCGCGACGCTCGCTGCATCTGACCGGCATGGCGCTGTCGGAAGGCATCGCGCTCGGCCACGTCGTGCTGCACGAGCCGCGCGTCGTCGTCACCAACTACATCGCCGACGATATCCCGAAAGAATTGAAACATCTCGCCGCAGCGGTCGAGAGCTTGCGCACCCAGCTCGACGAACTGATCGAACACGGCGACATGGCCGACGGCGGCGAACATCGCGACGTGCTCGAAGCCTACCGCATGTTCGCCCACGATCGCGGCTGGGTGCACAAGCTCGAGGAAGCGGTGATGACCGGGCTCACCGCTGAGGCTGCGGTCGAGCGCGTGCAGTCGGATACGCGCGCGCGCATGCTGCGGCAGACCGATCCGTATCTGCGCGAGCGTTTGCACGATCTCGACGACCTCGCCAACCGCCTGATGCGCCAGCTCACTGGCCGCGATCATGCGCCGCCGCGCGACAACCTGCCGGAGAACGCCATCCTGGTCGCCCGCTCCATGGGACCGGCGGCGCTGCTCGATTACGACCGCAAACGGCTGCGCGGGCTCGTTCTCGAGGAGGGCGGGCCGCAGTCGCACGTGGCCATCGTCGCGCGCGCTCTCGGCATTGCCGCAGTCGGCGAAATCGACAATGCCACCGGCATGGCCGATCCGGGCGACGCCATCATCCTGGATGGCGCGGCGGGCGAGTTGCATTTGCGGCCGCTACCCGACATGGAGGCCGCCTACGCCGAACGCGTGCGGCTGCGGGCGCGACGGCAACAACAATACCAGGCGTTGCGCGATCTGCCGTGCGTGACCAAGGACGGCGAAGAGATCACGCTCATGATCAATGCCGGCTTGAGCGTCGACCTGCCGCACATCGCCGATACCGGCGCCGCCGGGATCGGCTTGTTCCGCACTGAGCTGCAATTCATGGTGGCGCCGAATTTCCCACGCGCCAGCGAACAATATGCGCTGTACCGCGCCGTGCTCGACGCTGCCGACGACAGACCGGTGACCTTCCGCACGCTCGACATCGGCGGCGACAAGGTGCTGCCCTATATGCGCAATATCGAGGAGGAGAATCCGGCGCTGGGCTGGCGCGCGATCCGGCTTGGCCTCGACCGGCCGGCTTTGCTGCGCACGCAATTGCGTGCGCTGTTGCGCGCCGCCGGCGGCCGCGTACTGAAAATCATGTTCCCCATGATCGCGACCGTGGCCGAATTCACCCAGGCCAAGGAGCTGGTCGAGATTGAACTGACGCATCTGCGCCGGCACGGTCACAAGCTGCCCGACCAGGTCGAGGTCGGCAGCATGGTCGAGGTCCCGTCGCTGCTTTATCAGCTCGATGAATTACTCGAACGCGTCGATTTTCTCTCCGTCGGCACCAACGACCTGGTGCAGTTCCTTTACGCGGTCGACCGCGGCAATCCGCGGGTCGCCAATCGCTTCGATCCACTCTCGGCACCGGTGTTGCGAGCACTCAAGGACATCACCGACAAATGCCGCCAGCACGGCAAACCGGTGACGCTGTGCGGCGAACTTGCCTCGCAACCGATCGGCGCGCTGGCGCTGGTCGCGCTCGGCTACCGTTCGTTGTCGCTCGCGCCGTCTGCGGTCGGCCCGGTCAAGGCGATGCTGCTTGAGCTCGATTGCGACAAGACCGCCGCCTTCCTCCAGCCGTTGATCGAGACGTCGATCGGTGCCGTGCCGATCCGCGCGCAATTGGAAAAATTCGCCGTCAGCGAATCGCTGCAGGTTTAAAGTCGTTCGATGCTGCCCGATCAAAAACTCGATGCGCTCGTCGCCCGCCACGCTGCGCTGCAACGCGATCTGGCAGTCGCGGTGCCGCCCGAAACCTATGTGAGGCTGTCGCGCGAATTTGCCGAGCTCGCTCCGGTGGTCGAAGCGGTGAACGCTTATCGGGCGGCGCGACGCGAGCTCGAAGGCGTCATCGGCCTGATCGAGGATTCGGCGACCGACGCCGAGATGCTTGCCGTCGCCGAAGCCGAACGGCCGCAGCTCGAGGCGCGGTGCGCGGTGTTGGAGAAGCAATTGCGGCTGGCGCTCATCCCGAAGGACGCCATGGACGAGCGCAACGTCATTCTCGAAATCCGTGCCGGCACCGGCGGCGACGAGGCGGCATTGTTTGCCGGCGATCTTTTCCGCATGTACGAACGCTACGCCGCCAAACAGGGCTGGAAGGTCGAGATCGTGACCGCGAGCGAAGGCTCGATGGGTGGTTTCAAGGAAGTCGTCGCCGAAATCCGCGGCCGCGGCGCCTTCGCCATGCTCAAATACGAATCCGGCGTGCATCGCGTGCAGCGCGTGCCCGATACCGAAGCCTCCGGCCGCATTCACACCTCGACCGCGACTGTCGCCGTGCTGCCCGAGGCGCAGGACCTCGACATCGCCATCAACGACGCCGACCTCAAAATCGATACGCTGCGCTCGAGCGGCGCCGGCGGCCAGCATGTCAACAAAACCGAATCGGCGGTGCGCGTGACCCACATTCCCTCCGGCATCGTCGTCATGATGCAGGAGGATCGCTCACAGCACCGCAATCGCGCGAAAGCGATGGCCGTGCTACGCACACGGCTCTACGATTTCGAGCGGCGGAAGCAGGATGCTGCGCGTGCCGCGGAGCGCCGCGGTCAGGTCGGCACCGGCGACCGCTCCGAGCGCATCCGCACCTACAATTATCCGCAAGCCCGCGTCTCGGACCATCGCATCAATCTCACGCTTTACAAGCTGCCGCAAATCCTGGAAGGGGAAGCGCTCGGCGAGATCATCGACGCGCTGGTCGCCGAACATCAAGCGGCGCAGCTCGCCGCCGAGGAGGCGGAATGACCGTGCCGGCCGAGGGCGTCGCCGCGCTTACGATTGCCGGAGTGCGGCGTGCATTGGCGGAGAAATTCCGCGCTGCCGGCATCGATTCGCCTGAACTCGCCGCGCGGATCCTCGTCGGCCATGCCCTTTCACTTGATCATGCCGGGCTTGCCGCTGGCGCTGTGTGCGCGCTCGATACCGCAGCGCGCGACGCGATCGCCGTGCTGGCGCAGCGCCGTCTGGCACACGAGCCGGTCGCTCGCATTGTTGGCAGCAAGGAATTCTGGAACCTGCGGCTTCGCATCGACGCCGCCACCTTCACGCCGCGGCCGGAGACGGAAACGGTGGTCGAAGCGGCGCTGGCCGCGATTGGCGCCGCCGACGCGCGCCGGCAAAAACTCCGCATCGCCGATCTCGGCACCGGCTCCGGCGCGCTGTTGCTGAGCTTGCTCACCGAGTTACCCAACGCTGTAGGCATCGGCACCGACTTGAGTGGCGATGCGCTGCGCGTCGCGCGCGGCAATGCCCGACGATTGGGGTTGCACCGCGCGAATTTCGCCGCCTGCGACATGGCGGCGGCGCTCGGCGGACCGTTCGACCTCGTCGTCTCCAATCCGCCCTATATCGCGTCCGGCGAAATTGCCGCGCTCGCCCCCGACGTGCGTGATTTCGATCCACGAATGGCGCTCGACGGCGGAGCTGACGGCCTTGATTGCTATCGATCGATCGCCGCAACCGTGCCGGCGTTGCTTAAGCCGGGCGGCACGCTTGTCGTCGAAATCGGCGCCGGCCAGGCGCCGGCCGTCGCCGCCTTGTTCTCGGCGGCGGGGCTGGAGCTGTGGCCGCCGCGCACCGATCTCAACGGCGTGGCTCGCGCACTCATCGTAACGAATGTCGGGGAAAACGGGCCAAGAAAGCGACCGGGAAAACAGTCAAGGTAAAGGTCAAGATAAAGGGTAGAGAAAAGGGGCATGAGCGGAGAGCATTGGGCCTCGGCAAAAAAGCAGCAAAATAGCACTTGGAATATCTGCCGGAAGCGACTAGTTTGCGTTCACGGAATCGGCCCGAGATGACAGCGCCGCGCCGCCTTGAACGCCAAGAGTGTCCCTCATAGAGGTGCGGTCCTCTGCAGAGGTTGGCGGCGCAGGCTAGGTGAAACGAAAGCCGGGATAGCCAAAGCCGGATCGGACGGCAAGCGAGATCGCCAAATTCAGACCGAGAAGTTTCATCGGTGCAGCGCGTATTGGTAAATGCTGCGCAAAATGAAGGGTTCGCAACACCGCCGCGAAACCGCCGGTGAGGGCTGGATTGCTGATGATTCGCGAGACGAGCGCGCGCGACTGTGCAGGCGCCGCCGGAACGATCGTCCGGCTTTAATACGTGAGCTTTATACGAAAGTTTCAGACGCGAGGCTGAAGTGACATTGACTAAGCTGAACCGGCGAGCGTTCATGCCGCCGCAAATGAGGGGGTTGGCGAAACAGCAACCATGAGAAACGGTCAGAACAAGCGCATGCGGGGTCGCAACCGCAAAGGTGGTCATCATCACCAAAATCCATTGTCGCGCATGTACGAGTCCAACGGACCGGACGTGAAAATTCGTGGAACGGCATCCCACGTCGCCGAAAAATATCTCCAGCTGGCACGCGATGCGCAAAGCTCCGGAGACCCGGTTGCCGCCGAGAACTATTATCAGCACGCCGAGCATTATTTCCGCCTGATCGCGGCGGCGCAGGAGCAGTTCCGTCAAAGCCAGCCCTATTACCAGCAACAAGGCGGTCAGCAGGTCGGGAATCTTGGCGATGACGGTTACGACGACGGCGACGGCGAGCAACCGTCGATCAGCGGCGAGCCGTTTGCGCCGCGCGAGCCGCAACCGTTCTATCCGCGCGAACAGCAGCAGCCGCAGATGCAGCCGCGCCCACAGCACTTCCAACCGACCAGCGAACAGGATGTAGAGCGGCTTCCCTCCTTCATCACCGGCGGCCAGCCGCAACAGCCGCCGCAACAGGGTCAAGGCGGCAATGGCCCCAACGGCCCGCATAATTCTTACGGTCCCAACGGCTATGACGGTTCGTCCGACCGCTTCCCGCTGCATCGGCGGCGGCGCCGGCATCGCGGGCCGCGCGACCACTCCATGCAAGGTGGCGGCGAGGGCGAGGCGCCGATGACGCCCACCGACCCGCGGCCGACCGAGGACTGAAAATCAGCCGCCGCGCGGCGCCTTTGCGAGCCGGACCAGCAACCAGATCGGCACCACGATAACGGCACCGAGCAGGAAATAGCGCCACAGCCAGCGCACCACATCGAAGCCCATCGTCCAGATGTGCACGATCAACCGGCGGACCGATTCCACGATATTCCACGGATCGAGGCCGATCGCGGCCAAGATAACGCCCACCAGAATCGACAGCAGAATAAGCCGTCCGACCACCGCCAGCGGCGGACCGCCGAAGAAGCGTTGCACATAGCCACCCCCCGGCCGGTCGTGCGTCTGATGGTCTTGGGTTTGGGCCATCTTAAATCTCCGCTCGCGCCACTTATCTAAACTGCTGCGTCCCGCGCAAGCGGGACATTCTGATTGAACAATCGCCAATGAGCGCGCCCACGAGCGTGCCCATAAGCCCGTCGAAGATCGCGCCGCACGGCGCGGGACCGTTGCCTAGGCTTCGCAACTGGCGCTAAGTTGCGCGCGCCCAGGCATCGTACTGGGTCGGCTAAAGGACACTTCATGGCCAAGATCGAAGATCACGCGCTTGCGTCGACGGCAAATCTCAACGACGACATCGGCGAGGAAAAGCGGCTCGCCATGTACCGGATGCAGGTCACGATCCGCGATGCCGAGCAGCGCGCCTTTGATCTGTTCCTGCAAAACCTGGTGAAAGGTACCAGCCACCTGTCGCTCGGCCAAGAGGCGGTCGCCACCGGCTTTGCCGCCGCCATGCGCCCGGGCGATCTGTCATTTTGCACCTATCGGGGCCACGCGCATACGTTGGCGCGCGGCGTACCCATTGCCAAAGTCCTGGGCGAATTGATGCAGCGCGACATCGGGCTGATGCGCGGCAAGGGCGGCTCCATGCACCTGACCTCGGTCGACCACGGCGTGATGGGCTCCTACGCGATCATCGGCGCACATTTGCCGATTGCCTGCGGCGCCGCCTGGCGCGCCCAGTACAAGGGGCAAAAGGACGTGTCGGTTTGCTTCTTCGGCGACGGCACGACCAACATCGGCGCCTTCCACGAGGCGCTGAACTTCGCCGCGGTGTGGAAGCTGCCGGTCGTATTCGTCTGTGAGAACAACCTCTATATGGAATATACGCCGATCGGCGAGGTCACGGCCGTTCCGCATCCGGCCGCCGACCGCGCCGCCAGCTATGGGCTCCCCCGCATCATCGTCGACGGCAACGACGCCGATATCGTCTATCGCACCGCCGTCGCCGCTTACGACAAGGCGCGCGCCGGTGGCGGCCCGTCGTTGATCGAATGCCTGACCTATCGCTACAGCGGCCATTCGCGCGCCGACCCGGCCAAATATCGGCCCGAGGGCGAGCTGGAAAAGTGGAAAGAGCGCGATCCGATCAAAATCTATCGCGAGCGGCTCAAACAATTCGGCGTCGGCGAAGAGACAATCGTCCGCATCGATAGCGATGTGAGACGCGAAGTGGATGAAGCGACTGAGCTGTGCAAGGCGGCACCGCCGCCGGCGCTCGATATCCTGACCACCGACGTTTACGCCGACGGAGGTTTTGCATGGCGGAACTAACCTATCGCGACGCGGTGATCCGCGGCATCGCGCAGGAAATGACGCGCGATCCCGACGTGGTGTTTCTCGGCGAAGACATCGGCAAAGCCGGCGGTGTGTTCAAGGCGACTGTCGGCCTATACGAGCAATTCGGCCCGGTGCGCGTGCGCGACACGCCGATCTCCGAACAGGCGATTCTCGGCGCGGCGATGGGCGCCGCCATGACGGGGCTGAAACCGATCGCGGAGATTATGTTCTCGGACTTCATCGCGGTCTGCTTCGACTACATTGCCAACGAGTTCGCCAAGAGCCGGTATATGTCGAACGGTCAGGTCAAATGCCCACTGGTGGTGCGCACCGGCAATGGCGGCGGCGCGCGCTTTGGCGCGCAGCACTCGCAGAGCGTCGAGAACTGGTGCATGATGATTCCGGGCTTGAAGGTGGTGGCACCGTCGAGCCCGCGCGACGTCATCGGCCTGATGGCGGCCGCGGTGCGCGATCCCGACCCGGTCATCTTCTTCGAGCATAAATCACTCTATCCGACCAAAGGCGAGGTGCCCGACGGCGAGATCGTTGATACGCTCGGCGCGGCGAAGATCGTGCGGCCGGGCAAGGACGCGACCGTTCTGGCGCTCGCTTTGATGGTGCCGCGCGCGCTTGCTGCCGCGGAAAAGCTCAAGAGCGAGCAAGGCATAGACTGCGAAGTGATCGACGTGCGCTCGCTGGTGCCGCTCGACACCCAGACCATCCTCGGCTCGGTCGCGCGCACCCATCGGCTGTTCACGGTGGAGGAAAATCCACGGCTGTGCGGCTGGGGCGCCGAGCTCGTCTCGATCGCCGCGGATGAAGCGTTCTACGACCTCGATGGACCGCCGGTGCGGATCACGACACCGCACATTCCGCTGCCGGCCGCCGACATCTTGGAGGATCTCGCGCTGCCGAGCGTCGATCGCATCGCCGAGCGCGTGCGGCACAGCCTGAATGCCTGAGTGGAGGAAAGCATGGCGAACGAACCGACCCGCGAAAATCCCAACGGACCGATCGGCACCGAAGTTCTCTTTGAGAACGACCAAGTGCGGGTTTGGGACATGAAGGTGCCGCCCGGCGGCAAGAAAGCCTGGCATCACCACAAGCTCGACTACGTCATCATCAACGTCACCGGCGGCAAGATCGAGCTTGAGAACGTGGAAGGCAAATCCATCATCGCCGACGACAAGGTCGGCGGCGTCATCTGGCGCGATGCCGGCGAGAAGCACGAGCTACGTAACTTAAGCGGCCAGCTCTATCAGAATATCCTCGTCGAGTTGAAAAACGGCAAGTGAAAGCCGCCGCCAAACAGCAGGCGAAAATTCGTGACTAACCGGCAACTCGTCAGATGAGTTCGCAAAGCATGAGCGCAAGGATGAGTTCAACGTACGACAACCTCCTCGCCAACGTGCCGACCGATCTGTGGATCGGCGGCAAATGGCGTAAATCCTCCGACGGCGGCCGCTTCGATGTCATCGACCCGGCCACCGAGAACAAGGTCGCTTCGGTCGCCAGCGCCACGGTCGAGGACGCCAAGGCCGCGCTCGATGCCGCGGCTGCCGCCTTCCCCGGCTGGGCCGCCAAGAAGCCGCGCGAACGTGGGGAAATTCTACGCAAATCCTTCGAACTGATCACGCGCGATGCCGAGCGGCTGGCGAAGCTCATCACCATCGAGAACGGCAAGGCGCTTTCGGATTCGCGGGGCGAAGTCGCCTACGCAGCTGAGTTCTTCCGTTGGTATGCCGAGGAGGCGGTGCGCAATATCGGCGAAGTCGGCCGGGCGCCCTCCTCCGGCGCGCGCATCTTCGTTCATCATAAGCCAGCCGGCATTGCGGTCCTGGTGACGCCTTGGAACTTCCCCGCAGCTATGGCCACGCGCAAGATCGGACCGGCGCTCGCCGCCGGCTGTCCGGTAGTACTTAAGCCGGCTTCCGACACGCCGCTCACCATGCTCGCGCTGATGCCGATCCTGGAGGAAGCGGGCGTTCCCGCGGGCGTGGTCAATGTCATTCCCTCGCGCTCGTCCAGCAAGGTGGTGAGCGCCATGCTGCACGATCCGCGCGTGCGGGTGGTGTCATTTACCGGCTCGACCGAAGTCGGCCGCAAGCTCCTGCACGAAGCCGCCGACAATATCGTCAAGCCGGCGATGGAGCTTGGCGGCAACGCGCCCTTCATCGTGTTCGACGACGCCGACATCGACGCTGCGATCGACGGCGCCATGGTCGCCAAGATGCGCAACATGGGGGAGGCCTGCACCGCGGCCAACCGCTTCTACGTCCACGAGAAAGTGCATGACGAGTTCGCCAAAAAGCTCACGGCGAAGATGGCTGGGCTGAAAATGGGCAACGGGCTCGACGACGGCGTCGCGCTTGGGCCGCTGGTCAACAAGGAGGGACTCGACAAGGTGGTCGAGCTGGTCGACGACGCGGTGAAGAAAGGCGCCAAGGTGCTTACCGGCGGCAAGACCCCTGATGGACCCGGTTTCTTCTATCCGGCAACGGTGCTCGCCAACGTGTCCAACGACGCCAAAATGCTCAGTGAGGAGATTTTCGGACCGGTAGCGTCGCTGCAGACGTTCAAGTCTGAGGACGAGGTGATCACCCGCGCCAACCACACTGAATATGGCTTGGTTGCTTACCTCTATACCAAGGATTTGAGCCGCGGCATGCGCGTGTCGGAACAGCTCGACTTCGGCATGATCGGACTAAACCGCGGCATCGTCTCCGATCCGGCGGCGCCGTTCGGCGGCGTCAAGCAATCCGGCCTTGGCCGCGAAGGCGCGCATGAAGGGCTGATGGAATTTTTGGAGACACAATACGTATCGGTGACGTGGTGATTTTTTCCTATGCCATCATGCCCGGCCTGCGCGTCTTAGCCATCGCGCCTTAGTCGGCGGAGTCTTGGTCGGCGGAGTCTCGGTCAGCGCAGTCTCGGTGATCGAGTCAAAGTCGTGGATGGCCGGACAAGCCCGACCATGAAGAATGAGAGAGTACGGAATTGAAATGAATATCCTCATGCCGCAACTTGGCGAGACGGTCGCCGAGGGAAAAATCACCCAATGGTTCAAGTCGGCCGGCGATGCGGTGAAGCCGGGCGACAATTTGTTCGAGATCGAGACCGACAAGGTGTCGATGGAGGTGCCGGCGACGGAAGCCGGCGTCTTAAGCGAAATTCGCGTAGTAGCAGGCGAAGTGGCGCCGGTCGGCGCCGTTGTCGGCGTCATCGGCGACGCAACTGGCGGCGCGACAGCAGCAAAACCGGCCACCGCGCCGCCGGCGGCCAAGGCGCAACCGGCGCCGCTGACCGGATATGAAAGCGAGCCCGAACCCGCGCCGGCACCCGCACCCCGTCGTCCGATCAAGCTCGATCCCTTCCACGAGGTGCGCACGCCGGAGCGCAATTTCGGCCCGGCGCGCCTTTCCGGCGGCATTACCGTCACTCCGCTGGCGCGTCGGCTCGCCGGCGAAGCCGGCATTGATCTCTCGCGCCTCACCGGCTCCGGCCCACGCGGTCGTATCGTCGCGCGCGACGTGCAAAACGCGCCGCGGCCGGCAACGGCGCGCGTCGAAGACCT
>Ga0335075_10009780_pt1 | contig 14589 bp, 9 predicted proteins | sample Lox_Sample_24_FD_206723 | JGI IMG/M metagenome (GOLD analysis project Ga0335075, IMG submission 206723) | Soil microbial communities from Loxahatchee National Wildlife Refuge, Florida, United States - Lox_Sample_2.4 | ecosystem: Environmental > Terrestrial > Soil > Wetlands | place: USA: Florida...
AGCAGGCGAAGCACCCGGTACAGCGACGGCTGGTGGACGCCGGTGACCCGGGCCAGCTCGCCGGAGGTGACGGCGCCGTCGACGAGGAGATCGGCGATCCCCAGTTTGGCCACCGCGTAGACGGCCCGCGAGCTGTGGATCCCCCAGATGATCCGCAGCATCGCGTTCGCTGCGGCGCGTTCCGACTCGGTTGGGGCGGTGTGGGCGGATCGCCTGGCGTCGCCGGACGCGGTAGGCGCATTAGTCGTGTTCATGGTCGCTCCCTGGATCTGCCGCATTCGGCAGCATCCTTACCTCAGCGGGTATCCGGGCGCCTACCAGGCGATTACGGTCGCCTTACCGGCGCTCCGATACGCTCGGCCTATCGTTGCATCGACGGGCGGCGAGTCGGCCCGCCGGGAACAAGAGGTGCGCGGTGGAGTTCCGAATCCTCGGTCCGATTGAGGCAGTTCACGACGGTCAGCCACTCCCGATAGGCGCCCGGGCTCGTGGCGTGCTGGCGATGCTGCTCCTCGACGCCAACCGGGTGGTCTCCGCCGACAAGCTCGCCGCCGAGCTGTGGCCGAGCCTCGACCCGGTCAGGGCCGCGGCGAACCTGCAGGTCCGCCTGACAGAACTGCGTCGGGCGCTGAGAACGGCAGGCGAAGCTGAGCGGCTGGCTACCCGGCCGCCCGGCTACTTCGTCGGTGTCTCCGTCGACGAGTTGGACCTGCTCCGATTCGAGCAGCTCGCGGCGACTGGCCGGGCCGCGCTGGCAGCCGGAGACGCTGCCGCCGCGGCCCGCCTACTGGATGAGGCGCTGGCGCTGTGGCGCGGGCCCGCGCTGGCTGACCTGGGCGATCGTCTGTTCGCGGTGACAGAGCGAGCGCGCCTGGCGGACGCGCGACTTGACGCCGTCGAGTTGAGGATGGACGCGCTACTGGCGTGCGGGCGCCATCGAGAGACGATCGCTGAGCTTGAGGAGTTGACCGCGGAACATCCGCTGCGAGAGCGGTTCTGGGCGCAGCGACTTCTGGCGCTCTATCGCTGCGAGCGCCAGGCCGATGCGCTGGCGGCCTACCGGGCGGTGCGCACCGTGCTGGTCGGCCAGCTCGGCATCGAGCCAGGACCCGAGCTGCGCGAGCTCGAAGCCCGCATCCTGCGTCAGGACAGTCGGCTCGAGTACGGAGATCTTGAACGCCCAGTCGGCGACGACGCCGGCCGGCCGGTGACCCGCTACGTCGCCAGCGGCGGCGTCCACATCGCCTATCAGGTTCTCGGAGCGGGCGACCGCGACATCGTCTTCGTCCCAGGCGCGATGAGCCACCTCGACCTGCTGTGGGAAGACCCCGAGACGGCGACCTTCTTCCGCCGCCTGTCCACCCTGGGTCGCCTGATCCTGTTCGACAAGCGCGACACCGGGCTCTCTGACCGCGCCCCGGCCGACTCCCCGCTGGAAGAGCGCATGGACGACGTGGCGGCAGTGATGGGGGCGGCCTCCTCAAGCCAGGCGGTGCTGTTCGGCTACTCCGAAGGCGCGCCCATGAGCATCCTGTTCGCCGCCGCCCACCCGGAGCGAGTCAGCGCGCTGATCCTCGGGGCGGCAACGGCGCGCTATCCCTGGGCGCCCGATTATCCATGCGGAAAAGGGTCAGACGAGATGTTCGAGGCCCTCACCGAGATCGCCGCGCGTCGCTGGGGTCAGGGCGAGACCATCGAGTGGTTCCTCCCCAGCCGGGCGGGCTCGCCTGAGGCTCGCCGACTATTCGCGCGTTTCGAGCGCATGGCGGTCAGCCCGAGCGCGTTCCTGCGAATTGTCCGGATGATCCGCCAGATCGACGTGCGGGCCGTCCTGCCCGCGATCCATGTGCCGACGCTGGTGATCCAGCGTCTCGACGACCGCATGACGCCTCCCTGTCATGGACGCTACCTGGCCTCCCACATCGCGGGTGCCCGCTATTTCGAACAGCACGGCGACCACTCGCTGCGGTTTGCCGGAAGCGGGGACAGCGACGCCCTCGTCGACGAGATCGAGGATTTCCTCACCAGCGGGTCGGCTGTTCAAGGCCCCGATCGCGTGCTGGCGACCATCCTGCTGGCCGAGGCGGCCGCCGAGGCGGCAGCCCGCGCGCCGGCCGATCCCAGGGCCGCCTATCGAGTGCGCACCTGCCGGGGCCGCCTTATCGAGAGCGCCCCGGGTGGCGTCCTTGCCACCTTCACCGCCCCTGGGCAAGCCATCCGCTGCGCAGCCGCCATCCGCGACGATGCCGCCGCACGAGGAGTGCAGGTACGCGCGGGAATCCACGTCGGCGAAGTGGACCTCATCGGCGCCGACGTCGCCAGCCCGTCCGTCCGCATCACCCGCTGCATCGCCGCGCTCGCGCAGCCGGCCGAGATCCTCGTCTCCCGGGCGGTCAAGGACCTGGTCATCGGGACCGGCATCTCGTTCGCCGAACGCGGCCAGCACGAGCTCAGCGGGGTGCCTGATCAATGGCAGCTGTTCGCCGTCACCCCATCCGGCTAACCGGACCTCTGACCTGTCGGTGGAATGCAGGGGCAGCGGCCCCGCCGAAGCTCAGGCTGCGGGGCGGTGGGCAGTCATCCAGGCCGTCGCGAAGTCGACCAGCGCCCGCTGCGGCGTCAGCCGCGTCTCGGCGTCGCCGACCTGACCGATGGACAGCCCGTGCGCGACCTCGAAGGCCGCGCCGATCTGCTCGAAGTCATCGGTGTTGGCGACGACATCCGTCCAGCTGATCCACTCACTGGTGCCATCGGCCCGCCGGACCGAGGCGCCGGTAGCCGCGCGCGGCGGCGACTGCTGCCGCCACTCGGCCAGGTGCAGCGAGGTGTTCGAGTCGTGCCCGCAGCCGAGCAGCAGCACCTTCCCGCCGAGCCGGTAGATCACCCCGAGCGGAGAGCTCTCGCCGAGCGCGTCGGACAGCTGATGCCCCCCGGTGACCGACTCGGCCTGCCGGCCGAGGGCAGCGAACGACACCTGCGGATGATCGCTGCGCACCGCGCCCGGCCAGGTGCGGACCGTCTCGGCGATGACGCCCATCCACCGGCTCGGCGTGCGGGATTTATCGAAGCCCGGCGAGGCCGAGCGGATCGTCGCCCACCACGACTCCGGAACCGGCGGGTTGCACCAGTCGGCCGGGTCGGTGTTGTCGGGCGTGTGGGTCGGCACCACCAGCGTGCCCGAGGGTCCGAGGACGTCAAGCAGCGCCTGCACGACCGCCTGGGTGCCGCCCGCCACGAAGCCGAGGCTGCTGGCCGAGGAGTGGACTAGCACCGTGTCGCCCGCGGTCAGCCCGAGCGCCCGCAGGTCAGAACCGAGTGACTGCACGGTGTGCGGCGCGAGCTGATTCATCGCATCGACCTGATCCATCTCATTGACCATGCTCAACCGGGACTCAGCCGGCGCCCTGCGCGGCGTCCACGCCCGGCGGAAGGTCGCCGACCATCGACGCGGGGTCGACGATCCGGTCGAACTCGGCCGCGCTGACGTACCCGAGCGACAGCGCCGCCTCCCGCAAGGTGGACCCCGTGTGGCTGGCCCGATGCGCGATCTCGGCCGCCCGGTCATAGCCGATGACCGGTGACAACGCCGTGACCAGCATTAGCGACCGGTCGACGTCATCGGCGATGCGCCCCGCGTTCAGCGACGCGCCCTCCACGCAGAACTCACGGAACGTCCGGCACGCGCCCGCAAGCAGCGTGGCCGAGTGCAGGAAGTTGGCGATGATCACCGGCCGCATGGTGTTCAGCTCCAGGTTCCCCGACGAGGCGGCGAAACCGACGACCGCGTCGTTGCCGAGGACCTGCGCGCACACCATCAGCATGGCCTCGCACTGCGTCGGGTTCACCTTTCCCGGCATGATCGAAGACCCCGGCTCGTTCTCGGGCAAGATCAGCTCGCCCAGCCCGGCCCGCGGACCGGAGCCGAGCCAGCGAATGTCGTTGGCGATCTTCGCCAGCGGCACCGCCAGTCCGCGCAGCCCGGCCGACGCCGCCGCCAGAGCGTCCGAGCCGCCCAGCGCGGCGAACTTGTTCGGCGCGGTCACGAACGGATACCCGGTTGCCTCCGCGACCAGCGCCGCCACCTCAGCCCCGAATCCCGGCGGTGCGTTGAGCCCGGTGCCGACCGCGGTCCCGCCCACCGCCAGCTCGTACAGGCCCGAACACGACCGGGCAAGGCCGTCAAGCGCCGCGGAAAGCTGGGCGGCGTACCCGGACCACTCCTGCCCCACCGTCAGCGGGACCGCGTCCTGCAGGTGGGTCCGCCCGATCTTCACGACATCCCGCCATAGCCCGGCCTTGAGAGCAATGGCGTCCCGCAGCGCGGTCACCTCCGGGATCACGCGTTCCCGCACCACCGAAACGGCCGCGACGTGCATCGCGGTCGGGAACGTGTCGTTCGACGACTGCCCCATGTTCACGTCATCGTTGGGGTGCACCGGCACCTTGGACCCGATGACCCCGCCCACGAGCTGGATCGCCCGGTTGGCGATGACCTCGTTGACGTTCATGTTGGACTGGGTGCCGGACCCTGTCTGCCACACCCGGAGCGGGAAGTGCGAATCCAGCTCACCGTCGATCACCTCGTCGCCGACGCGGGCAATGAGCGACGCCTTCCACGAGGGCAGCCTCCCCGCCTTGCCGTTGGCGAGCGCGGCCGCCTTCTTCACGTAGCCGAACGCGTGGTACACCTCCCGGGGTACCAGGTCGGGGCCGATGTCGCCGAAGTGGATCAGGGACCGCTCGGTCTGCGCTCCCCAGTACCGGTCGGCCGGCACGTCCATGACCCCCATCGAGTCCGACTCTCGCCGGTGCGCAGACTCGCTGGCCGCGATCCCCACCGGGAGATCAAGCACCGCAGGCACGTCATCGTCCATACCCTCAGACTCCCACAAGGCTCCGACCCCCGGATAACATCCCCACGCATGGAGGTCGCCGCGTCATGAGCCTGTCCGCAGACACTGTCGTCGCCGCCAGCAACGCGTGGATATGGATCCCCGACAACGCCACCACTGAAGCGACCCCGGAGCACCTGCTCGTCCGCTTCCCCGACTACTTCGACCATCCGCTCGAGCTGCTGAGATTCAACCCGGCGGAGGAGTCCGGCCCGGCCCTGGCGGCCGCCGTGGAAACGGTGCTCGAGCGGGCGCGCCAGTTCGGCGTCCGCGACCTGTACTGGTGGGTCAAGCTGGACAGCCCGCCCAATATCGCGGACCTGCTCCTGGCCCGCGGCGCGACGGCCGACGAGACGCTGGACGTGCTCGCGGTCGACCTGCGCACGGGTGCGCCCGAGCTGCCGCCGCCGGTCAAGGAGGTGACGCTGCGCTGGGCGACCGAGGTGGCGACGCACCGGGACGGCACCCAGATCGGCGTCACCGTCTTCGGCGGATCGATGCCGCCCGAGGAGCGCCTGGCGGAGGAGGCCGAGCGAGACGGCGCCACCGTCAAGGCGGGCGATGGCGGCATGGTCGTCGCCTACGTCGACGGCGCCCCGGTCGGCTCGGCCGGCGTCGCCATGGCCCACGGCGTGGCCCGCCTGTGGGGCGGCGCGGTCCTCGAGGGCGCCCGCCGCCAGGGCGTCTACCGTGCCCTGCTTGCCGCCCGGCTCAAGTACGGCGTGACCCACGGGGCGACGATAGGCCTGGTCAAGGGCCGCGTCCATACCTCGGGACCGATCCTGCGCCAGGCCGGCTTCGACGCCTACGGCCAGGAGACCTCGTACCGCGTGCCGCTGACCTAGGTCAAAACCCAAAGTCAACACCGCTCATATCGAACGGACCCTGCGCTAGGCCGCCACCGTCCCGCGCTTCCGTCCTCGGGGCCGCCCCGACCGGCCGGCTCTGCCATCCATCCCAAATAGGCGCGGTCAATGGCGTAGCTGACAGCAAGCGGGACCTGTCAACTACGCGATCGACCTGAGGCCGGTGCTTCAGCTGTTGTCGTAGTGCGTGGGCGGGAACGGGTGCTCGGCGTCGAGGCTGCCCAGCTCGCCCGCCTTCTCCTCGCGGTCGATCTCAGCCTGGGCGTCCTTGTACTCGTCGCTCTGCCGGACGTCGGTCCGCTGCGGCACGCCGTCCGGCAGCGGGTCGGTGGCCGGCGGGACCTCGTCCGGATTGAAGTCGTCCAGCCCCGCGTCGACCCGCTCGTCCTCCGTTAGCTCGGCGAGCTTGTCGTCGTCAAGGCGCTGGGCGGCACCGCCATGCTGACGGCGGTCACGGTGAAACTCGGGTTCGCTCATACAAACCACGCTACCCCTTACGTTTCCGGCCGGCCCCCCGGTGTCGCTTCTGCGCCGGGCGGCCGCGAGCGTACGCCGCCCGGCAGTGGGTAGCCACCGGGGTAAAGCTACGGAAGGGATATCGATGTCAGACAACATCTACTCAGTGAGCGAGATCGTCGGCTCCTCGGCCGAGGGCGTTGACGACGCGATCAAGGTCGCCATCAGCCGTGCCTCCAAGACCCTCCACAACCTCGACTGGTTCGAGGTCAGCGGCATCCGCGGCCGGATCGAAGACGATCAGCGCTGCCACTTCCAGGTCACGCTGAAGGTCGGTTTCCGGCTCGACGAGCCCAAGGTCTGAGCAGCGCCGCTCAGGGCTGGCTCGCGCGGGTCAGCTGGAGCGCGTTGAGCAGCTCAACCCGTGAGGAGATCGCGAGCTTGGCGTAGATGTGGTCGAGGTGCGCGTCGACGGTGCGCTTGGAGATGAACAGGTGCTCCGCGATCTGCCGGTTGGACATGCCCCTGGCCGCGAGGTCGGCGATCTCGGCCTCGCGGAAGGTGAGGGTCCCGGGCATCCGCCACCGGGCGCCCTCGGCGGTCGGCTCGTCGGCGTCGCTGACCGCGAACGACACCAGCTGATCGACGGGGTGCCGTCCGGCCTCGGCGAACACGGTCTCGAAGCGCTTGCCCGCAAACCCCGCCCTGGCCTTGCCCATCGCCTCATCGTGGACGCGCAGCAGGGCGGCCGTGCCGCCCAGCCGTCCGCCAGCCCGCTCCCAGAGCGGATCGGCGGCGCCGAGCAGCCAGGCGGCCCGCACGTGGCGGCCGGCCCGGGCGGCCAGCCAGCCGTGGATCTCCAGGCAGTAGGCCATCCCCATCACGTCGCCGAGCTCGTGCTTGGCCAGCAGCGCCTTGCTGGTGGTCTGGACGGTCTCCTCGTGTCGCGCGGGATCCCAGTACATCGCCATCGCGGAGATCGCGTAGGCCCAGCCCTGCGCCCACCGCTCCTTGATCTCGCCCGTCTCGCCCGCCTCGCCGAAACGGCGGGTCACCTGAGCGGCGTACCGGAGCGCACCGTCGAGGTCGCCGTCCAGCTGCGACACGTGCGCCAGGTGCACATCGAGGATGCGCAGCCCGGCGCGGTCGTTGAGCCGCTGCAGCCGCTGCTCGGCCTGCGCGCCGGCCGAGCGTGCCTCCTCGTAGCGATCGGCGATCGTCAGCGCGAGCGTCAGGTAGCAGTAGCCCCGGCCGACTAGCTTCGGGTCGCCCCGTTGCTCGCCGATCTTGGTGCCGACGGTGGCGTCCGCCACGGCCTCGTCCGCCTCGCCCTGCATGGCGCCGAGGTAGCCGCGGACGACCAGCGCCCATCCTCGCTCCGACGACGACGGGTCGGGGAAGCGCTCGAGCACCTTGTCGAGCCAGTACTTGCCCTCGCGCAGCAGGCCGGCCATGTGCCAGTACCCGTACAGGTCGATGGCGAGCGCGGCGCCATCGCGGTAGCGGTGCCCGTCCGGCGCGTCCAGCGCGTACCCGAGCGCGGCCCCGAGGTTGGCGTGCTCGCGCTGCAGCTCACGGAACCGATCGAGCTGGTCGTCGTCGACGACATGCTCGCCGAAGTAGCGCGCCATCGACAGGTAGCGGGTGACGAACCGCTTTCTGACGTTCTCCTCGCTGCCCGACGCGGCCAGCTCCTCGGCGCCGTACTCGCGGATGGTGTCGAGCATCTTGTACCGCGTCGGCTGGCCCGCGCTGGCGTCGTCCCTGGTGATGACCGACTTGTCCACCAGCCGGATCACCGTGTCGAAGATCTGGCCGGCGGTCAGCTCGCCGCCGGTGCACACCTCCTCGGCCGCCTCGACGCTGAAGCTCCCGGCGAAGACCGACAGCCGCGCCCACAGCGCCTGCTCGGCTTGTGTGCACAGGTCGTAACTCCAGCCGATGGCGTCGCGCAGCGTCCGGTGGCGGGTGTCGCCGCCCTCGCTGCCGCCCGTCAGTATCGTCAGCCTGCGGTCGAGCCGCTGGTCAATGCGGTCGGCGAGCTCGGCCAGCGGCAGCGCCCGCAGCCGGACGGCGGCCAGCTCGATGGCGAGCGGCATGCCGTCGAGCCGCCGGCACAGCCGGATCACGCTGGCCCGGTTCGCGTCGTTGACCGTGAACCCGGGCAGTACGGCGGCCGCCCGCAGGGCGAAGAGCTCGATGGCGTCGCCCGTTCCCTGGGCCGGGGTGTCGTCACCGGGCAGGCCCAGCCGGGGGAGGATGTAGCAGCTCTCGCCGGTCACGTCCAGCGCCTCGCGGCTGGTGGCAAGCACCGTGACCTCGCGCGTGGCGGTGATGATCGCCTCGGCGAACAGCGCGCAGGCGTCGATGATGTGCTCGCAGGTGTCGAGGACCAGCAGCACGCTCTGGTCCCGCAGGTGCGTGAGCACCGCGTCCATTTGCGAGCCTCTGGACTGTTCCGGCAGGTTGAGCTGCCTGGCGACCGTGTGCGGGAGCAGTTCGGGGTCCAGCAGCGCCGACAGCGGCACGAAGACGACGCCGTCCCGGTACCCGGCCGCGGCCTGCTCCATCGCGCGCCGCGCCACCCGCGTCTTGCCGACGCCGCCCGGGCCGACCAGCGTGACCAGCCGACTGCCGCGTAGCAGCGTTTCCACACGACACAGCTCGGCCGCCCGGCCGATGAAATCGTTGGCCTCCGAGGGGAGCCGCCCTGCCTCCTCGGCGGCGTTACCGACGAGCATGTGACCCTCATCACGTCTTGGGTGGGATGCTTATCCTACTCCGTCACGTCTGGCCACGCCCGCTTCGCGCGTGGCTGCCGCCGCGTTAGGCGCCCGTTTCAGCCGCCGGTTTCAGGGCCTGGCCGGTCTGGGCGCAGGTCGACGGCCTGGAATCCAGCTCGTCGACGTCGGCCAGCGCGAACCCGATGATCTGGTCGAGCGGCGTGGCGGCCGCGCGTTCGCGGAGCTGCCAGTAGCGTTCCTCGCCGAGGCCGTCCTGCGCCGCCCGTTCCGAGATCCGGTGCAGCGCCACCAGCGCGGGGGTGCCGGTGTACCAAGGGCCGATCCGCTCCCACAGCGGCGCCGACCCGCCGAACAACAGCGCTGTGCGCTCGTACCGGCTCTGCGCGGCGGCCAGGAAGCCGAGCGTGCCAAGCGCGTAGGCGGTACTGCCCATGTCGCCGAGCTCGTATTCGAGCGACAGTCCTCGGCGGGCGGCCACGGTGCCGTCACCGAGTTCACCGCGCAGCAGATGGCCAAGCCCCTGTCCGGCCAGCAGCAGCCCGGTGGCCCAGTGCTCGCCGCCGGGCAGCCGGGCGATGCCCTCGGCGCAGCGCTCGATGGCCAGGTCGGGGCGGGCGGAGTGCAGGTGCAGCGCCACGGTCTGGACGTCGATCGCAGCAAGGCCGAACGTGTCGCCGACCGAAGTGAGGCAGGAGACCGCGTCCGCGAGCAGCTCGTCGGCCTCGGCCAGGTTTCCGCTCCACGCGAGCGTCCGGTGCAGCGTGACGTAGGCGCGGCCGCTGTCGGCCGTGTCGCCGAACGCGACCGCCATCGCCACGGCGGCCTCCGCGTCGCTGTGAGCGGCAGGAAGATCCCCGAGCAGGGCGGTCACGTAACCGCGGACGGCCAGCACCCGGGCGCGCGCAGGCGACGGCCGCGGGCATCGTTCGAGCACCCGGTTCAGCCAGTACTCGCCCTCCCGCAGCCGACCGGACAGGGGCCAGTACAGCATCAGCGAGGTCGCGATCGCGATCGCGGCGCTGTCGTTGCCGCGCAGGCCGAGCGCGTAGTCGATCGCGGCCCGCAGGTTGGCGTGCTCACGGCTGAGCGCGCGGTACCGCGGGAGCTGGTCCTGCATGGGGTCATCGCCCCAGCGCTGCACCAGGGCGAGGTAGTGCGCGACCAGCCGCCGTCGGACGGCGGCGACGCGGCCGAACTCGGCCAGCAGCTCCGCGCCGAATTCGCGGAGGGTGTCAAGCATCCGGTACCGGATGCACTCGGCCCCCTCGCCCTCGCCGGCCGGCTCGGTGGCGAGCACGGACTTCTCCGCCAGGGCAGTCAGCGACTCGACGACCTGCGCCCCGCTCAGCTCGTCGTCAGCGCACACCGCCGCCGCCGCAGCGAGGTCGAACGGGCCCGCGAACACCGACAGCCTGGCCCAGACCGCCTGCTCGGCCGGCGTGCAGAGGTCGTGGCTCCACTCGATCGCGGCCCGGAGCGTCTGGTGCCGGGTGAGCCCGGCCCGCTTGCCGCCGGTGAGCACCTGAAAGCGGTCGTCGAGTCGGCTCGCCATCTGGTCGAGCGGCAGCGCCCGCAGTCGCACCGTGGCGAGCTCGATCGCCAGCGGGATGCCGTCGAGCGCCCGGCAGACCGCGATCACGCTGGCGTGGTTCTCGCGGCTGATCGTGAACCCGTCGACCACGGCCGCAGCGCGCTGGGCGAAGAGCGCGACCGCGTCGGAGTCCGACATTTCGTCGTCGACCTCGGGAATGGGCAGCGGGCGCAGCTGAACGGCGCTCTCGCCGCGCACGCCGAGCGGCTGCCTGCTGGTCGCGAGGAGGGTTACCGCGGGCGCCTCCCTGAGCACCTCGGCCGCGAGCCTGGCGCACGCGTCGACGAGGTGCTCACAGGTATCCAAGATGAGCAGCAGCTCCCTGTCGCGTAGATAGTCGAGGACGGCCGCCAGCTGAGCCCGGGCGTCCTCGGCAGGCAGGCCGAGGCTGGCCGCCACGGTGGACGCGAGCAGCTCAGGCTCGCGCACGGCCGACAGCTCGACCAGGTGCACCCCATCCGGGTAGCGGCCCGCTGTCTGCGCGGCGACGCGCACCGCGATCCGGGTCTTGCCGACCCCGCCGGTTCCGACGACGGTAACCAGCCGCGACTCCAGCAGGGCCGCGCTCACCTGGGCGATCTCAGCCCGACGGCCGACGAAGCCGGTCGCCTGCAGTGGCAGCGTGCCTGGTACGCGGTGGGTCGTGCCGGACGTCATGAGACCTCACGCGCTCGGGGGATCAGCGCCAGATTACTATGCGCTCGTGGTCGGCGACAGCTGGTCGGAGCGGCTGTCCGGCCCGCGGTCGCGCTCCCAGATCGTCAGCTGGACCCGCGAGGAGATGCGGAGCTTGGCGTAGATGTGGTTGACGTGCGCGTCCACGGTCCGCCGGGAGATGAACAGCCGGTCGCCGATCTCCCGGTTGGACAGGCCGCTCGCGACGAGCGAGGCGATCTCACGCTCGCGGCTGGTGAGCTCCTCGACGCCCGCCTGGCCGGCCGAGCGGCCCAAGCCGGCCGAGCCGCCCAAGCCGGCCGCCGTCCCTGCGCGGTCATCCCAGGCAGTCAGGGTCGGGGGCACGCTCGGCAGCGCGTCATCGTCCGCCAGCACCAGCGCGACGAGCTGGTCGATCGGCGTGTCCGCCCCCCGGTCGTGCAGCTCCGCGTACCCCCCGGCGCCGAGCACACGGGCGGCAGCCGAGGCTGACCGCGCGCGGTTCGCTTCCAAGCCTGCGTTGCCGCCGAGCCGGCCGCCCGTCAGCTCCCAGCGCGCCTGCGCCGCCCCGAGTAGCCAGGCCGAGCGCTCGAACCGTCCGTCATCGGCGGCCAGCCAGCCGAGCGCATCGAGCGCGTAGGCCTCGCCGACCGGGTCCCCGAGATCGTGCATGGCGCGCAGCGCCTCGCCTGCCGCGTCCGCGCACTCGGGCCGACGCCCAGGCTGCCGGTAGAGCGCGAGCGCGGACGTGATCAGGACGTAGCCATGTAGCCATCGCTCACCCGGGCCGAGGCCGGCCAGCGCGCGCTGGCCCAACGCCGCCGCCGTGGCGAAGTTCCCGTCGAGCTGATGCGCCTGCCCGAGCTGGACGTCGAGACAGCGCAGAGCCGCGTCCGCGCCTGCCGCGGTGAGCCGCAGGCGCGCCTGCTCGCCCGCCTCGGCCGACTCCTGACAGGCGCCGTCGAGCCCGAGGGCGAGTTGCAGCGCGAGGTAGCCGTAACCCCCGGCCCGGTCGTCGCCAGTCCGCGCGGCCAGGGCGACGGCCTCCCTGGCATCGGCCACCGCCCCGGCCAATCCGAGCATGGCGCCGAGCACGGCGCGGTTCGCAAGCGCGCTCGCCGCCTCGGCCGACAGCTCCGCCGACGAGCCGGCCGACCCGGACAGCCCGGCCGGCCAGCCCAAGGTCGCGTCCTGCCAGCCGATGCCCTCACGCAGCCGGCCCGACATGAGCCAGTAGGGCAGTAGCGCGGTGGCGAGCCGCGCCGCCTCCCGCCGCCGGCCGGGCTCGGCGGCGGCGAAGCCGTGCTCAAGCGCGGCGGTGAGCTCGGCCTGCTCGGCCCGGAGATCGCGGAGCCTGACGATCTGGTCGTCGGCCAGCAGGTGGCGCTGGAAGCTCAGCGCCATCCGCAGATACCTCCGCGCGTGTCGCCGCCGGCAGTCCGCCTCCCGGTCAGCCGCCGCGAGCCGTTCCAGCCCGTACTCGCGCACCGAGGCGATCAGCCGGTACCTGGCGCCCGAGGCATCGACCCGGTGGTGATCGGGGGCGGGAGCCCCCGATCCCGCGGCAGCGTCCACTCGCAGGACCACGGACTTGTCCACCAGCGCCGCGAGCACGTCGCCGACCCGGCCGGCCGGGACCAGCGGGCAGGCCGCGACGTCCCGCGCCGCGGCGAGGTCGAAGGGCCCGGCGAAGACGCAGAGCCGCGCCCATACCGCCCGCTCGGCCTCCGTGCACAGAGCGTGCGACCAATCGATCGCGGCCCGCAGCGTCTGGTGACGCGGCACCGCGCCGCGCCGCCCGCCGGCCAGCACCGAGAACGTGGTGTCAAGGCGGTCGGCCAGCTCGGCCAGCGGCAGCGCCCGCGCCCGGACGGCGGCGAGTTCGATCCCGAGCGGGACGCCGTCGAGCCGACGGCAGATCCTGATCACGTCGGGCAACTCCGCATCGGAGATCGCGAACCCGGCGACCGCGGCGGCGGCGCGGGTCGCGAACAGCTCGACCGCGTCGCCTGGGCCTGGGTCGTGGCCGGCCTCCGGCACCGGCAGCGGGCCGAGCCGCAGAACCTGCTCGCCCGCCAGGCGCAGCGGCTGCCTGCTGGTCGTCAGGATCGTGATCCCGTCGGTCTCCCGCAGCACCCGCGAGGCGAACCCGGCCACGGCGGCGGTGAGGTGCTCGCAGGCGTCGAGGATCAGCAGCAGCCGCTGGCCGCGCAGATGGTCGAGGACCGCGGCGCGGGCGGGTCGGGAATCGTGGCCGCGCAGCCCGAGACACTGAGCCACGATCGCCGGCAGCAGCGCCGCATCGGCCACGGCGGAGAGCTCGACCAGGCGGGTGCCGTCGGCGTAGCGGCTGGCCGCGTCGGCGGCGGCGCGCAGCGCGAGCCGGGTCTTGCCGACTCCGCCGGGACCGGCGACGGTGACGAGCCGCCCGCGGCGCAGCAGCCCGGCCAGCGCCCCGAGCTCGTCCGTCCGGCCGACGAACGCGGAAACCTCGGCCGGGAGCTGCCGCCTTCGACTCGCGGCGTCAATGCCCGGCGCGGCCGCCGAATTCATCGTCACCTCACGGAGCTCGCGATTTTTACCCCGCATTATCCCTCAGCCGCGACCTTTAACAGAAGCTGAAGAAAGAAATTATTGCCGAACGGACCCGGCCGCCTCTGATTCCGATACTCAATTCGAAGGAACCGGGGCGGGCGCCGCCTCTTGATTTGGCCGGAAATGCGGCGCGCCCGGTTCCGCCCGCAGGGGCGGAACCGGGCGCGAGCGCGACGGGAGTGGGCGCTAAGAACGTCAGCTCTCGATGATCGCTTCGGTCGTCATCAGGTCGGGGGAGGTTTCCATCCCGGCCTTCCAGGTCGAACGGGCGATGATCTTGCGCAGATCGGCGCGGTCGGCGTACTTGGCGGCGATCTCCTTGACCTCCGACAGCAGACCCTCCGACAGGGTGGTGGGCTCAAGTCCGAGGGCGAGGAACTGGTCGTTGCGGACGACCAGCTCGTTCTCCTCCGCCTCGACCCGCGGGTTGGGCAGGTAGGCGATGTCGGCCCCGGTGATGTCGGAGACCAGCTTGGCCAGGTCGAGCACCCGGTGGGTCTCGGTGATCTGGTTCAGCACCTTGGGCTTGTCGCCGGCCTGGGGCGGGTTCGAGATCGCGATCTCGATGCACCGCACGGTGTCCTTGATGTGGATGAACGCCCGGGTCTGGCCGCCGGTGCCGTGCACGGTCAGCGGGTGCCCGATCGCGGCCTGCATCAGGAAGCGGTTCAGCACGGTGCCGTAGTCGCCGTCGTAGTCGAACCGGTTGATGAGCCGGGGGTCCAGCGCCGTCTGGTTCGTCTGGGTGCCCCACACGATGCCCTGGTGCAGGTCGGTGATGCGCAGCCCGT
>Ga0335075_10009781_pt1 | contig 14588 bp, 10 predicted proteins | sample Lox_Sample_24_FD_206723 | JGI IMG/M metagenome (GOLD analysis project Ga0335075, IMG submission 206723) | Soil microbial communities from Loxahatchee National Wildlife Refuge, Florida, United States - Lox_Sample_2.4 | ecosystem: Environmental > Terrestrial > Soil > Wetlands | place: USA...
TGCCGGCCTGACAATCAACGGTGCCGGCACGGTCGCCAATATCGGTACTGCCGCGCTGATCCAAGGCTACAGAGGCGTGCTGATAGAGGGCAGCGGCAGCGTCACCAATCTCGGAACCATTAGCGGCCTGAAGGAAGGGAGCTTCCCGAGTTCCTATTACGGCGTGGTACTCGACGGTGGCGGCAGCGTTACCAACGGCGGCAGCGGCGCACCACATGCGCTGCTGTCAGGTGCAGACGGTGTCTACGTCACCGGGGCGGCCGGTTCGGTTATCAACGACGCCACCATCCTGGCGAGGCTTAAGTCAGGTATTTATCTCGCGGCGGGCGGCAGTGTTATCAATGGCGGGGCCGCGTACGCCGGCGCGTCGGTCTATGGCAAGGAATACGGCATCAAGGCGGAGACCGTCGTCGCCACGGTCACCAATTTCGGCAGCGTCGGTAGCGGCGGGAGCGGTTTCGGCATCAGGCTGCAGGACGGGGGCACGGTCGTCGACGCGGGCACCATCAGCGGTGGCTCCGACGCGATTTATTTTGGGGGCACCTACGCCAACGGGTCGAGCGCCAACAACCTGCTGATGTTGCAGCCAGGCTATACGATCAACGGCGCGGTGCTGGCTGCTGCCGCCGGCAATAACACGCTGGGACTGCAAGGCAACGCCACGACCGCAGTCATTGTCAATTACAACAGTTTTGCCAGCGACGACTTCCAGACCATCGCGTTTGCCTCCACTGGGGCTGGCGCCACGCTTGTCGCCACCTACTCGTCTTTTCCTGCCGCCATGATCGCCGGCTTCACGCGCGTCCATGACACGATTGACGTGGCCGGTCTCACCAACGCCAGCGTCGGTACCATTTCCAACGCAAGTCAACTCATCCTCACCGGCACTAACTCTGGCGGCACTTCCGAGACGGTGACGCTGCAGCTTGCTGGCGCCGTCAACAGCTACGCCAACGTTACCTGGACGGCGACCAATGCAGGCACCGTCGGCACGGAGATCCACCCTGCGGCCGTGCCGCCGACCATCACCGTCAGCGGCACAGTGCCGTTCAGTGGCGGCGAATCGCCTGTCGTGCTCGACAATGCGATTGCCATCAGCGATCCCAACGGCACCATCCTGGTTGACGCGACGGTGTGGATCAACAGCGGCAGCATTGCCGGCGACGTGCTGAACTACACCAGCCTGTCCGGTCTGGACATTACCGGCACCTTTGCCTCCGGCACGCTGACGCTGAGCGGCACGTCCAGCATCGAAAACTACGAGTCGGCACTGGAAAAGGTCACCTTCGGCTTCAACCCGGCGAATGGCGACCCAACGGGCGGCGGCGCCGACACCAGCCGCACGATCGACTGGTCGGTAAACGACGGCACCCTGGCCAGCGCCACCGGCAGCGTCACGGTAAATGTGACGCATGTCGCGCCCGGCGTGACGGCCGGTGGCACGGTGACGTTCCATGGCGGCGGAACGGCCGTGGTACTGGACCCAACGCTGACGCTCTCCGATGTGGACAGCAACGGCACGCTGACCGGCGCCACGATCAGCATCAACACCGGCGGTATCGCCGGGGACATGCTGAATTACACCAGCCTGACCAATTCCGGCATTGCCGGCACGTATAGCGCCGGCACGCTGACCCTGACCGGCGCGGCCGGCATCACCAGTTATGCGACGGCGCTGGAGTCGATCACCTATAGCTTCAACCCCGGCACTGGCGATCCGACCAATGGCGGCGCCGACCTGAGCCGCGTCATCGACTGGAGCGTCACTGACGGCAACACCAGCAACGGCGTCAGCAATATCGGCAGCACGACGCTGGACCTGGTGCATACCCCACCGACCATCACCGTTTCCAACACCGCCACCTTCATCGGTGGCGGCGCCGCGGTGGCGATAGCGCCGACGGTTGTCGCCACCGACCTTGACAGCCTCGGTACGCTGCACAGCGCTACCGTCACCATCGCCAATTTCCAAACTGGAGACGTGCTGAACTTCAGCACCGCCGTCAGTGGCATAACCGGAACCTACGCCGCCGGGACCCTGACATTCCACGGCGACGCCTCGCTGGCGGCGTATGAAACCGAACTGGAGTCGGTCAGCTACATCACCAGCCCGTCCTCGGCCGACCCGACCGATGGCGGCACCCGCACCAGCACGGTCATCGACTGGTCGCTGAACGACGGTGTTGCAGCCAGCAACACCGGGACCACCACGCTGGACCTGGTGCATGTTGCACCTGCCGTGACAGCAGGCGCCACGGTGACCTTCCAAGGCGGCGGCACGGCCGTGGCGCTGGACCCGGGGCTGACGCTCAGCGACGTGGACAGCAACGGCACGTTGACCGGCGCCACCATCATCATCAACAGCGGCAGTTTCGTCTCCGGCGACGTGCTGAATTTCAGCACGCCGTCCGCGTCCGGCATTACCGGCACCTACAATGCCGGCACGCTGACCCTGAGCGGCGCGTCCAGCATCGCCAATTACCAATCGGCGCTGGATTCGGTCAGATACAGCTTCAATCCCGGCACCGGCGATCCGACTCGCGACGGCAGCGACCTGAGCCGCATCATCGACTGGAGTGTTACTGACGGCAGCACCATCAGCGGTGTCAGTGATATCGGCAGCTCCGTGTTGAACGTGGTGCATACCCCACCGACCATTACCGTCTCCGGCACGACTGCCTTTGCCATTGGCGCCACGGCGGTTGCACTCGATCAGAGCGTTATCATTACGGATCCGGATAGCAACGCCATGCTGACCGGTGCGACCGTGGTGATCGCCGAGGGCTTCCTCAACGGGGACACGCTGGGATTCCATAACACCGCCAGCATCACCGGTACCTACGATGTCAACGTCAACGCCGGCACGCTGGTGCTGAGCGGAACAGCGAGCATTGCGGCGTATGAAAGCGCACTCGCTTCGGTCACGTACAGCAGCAGCGCCGGCGATCCGTCGAATGGCGGCACTGATGTGGCGCGGAGCATCACCTGGGTCGTGGACGACGGCAGCAGCAGCAATGGCATCAGCAGTGCCGGCACCACCGGGCTCAGTCTTGTACGGCCGCCGACGATCAGCGGAACGGCGGCCGACCAGCCGATCACCGACGAGCAGACGATACAGCCGCTCTCGACCGTGGCCATCACCGATCCGAATTCCGGGCAGGTCGAAACGATTGTCGTTACCATGTCCAACAACGCGAACGGCACGCTGTCGGACGCATTTGTCGGCGGGACGATCATCAACAACGGCACCTATATCGTCACCGGCAGCACGGCAGCCGTGACGACGGCACTGGATGAGCTGATCTTCACCCCGACCAAGCCCGAGTTCGCGCCCGGCAACACGCTGGTCACGACCTTCACCATCTCGGCCACCAATTCGGACGGCGCGACCGAAAGCAACAGCGCCACCAGCGTCCTCACCACGGCAGTGACGCCGGCAATCAGCGGCGAAGTGCTCGTTCAGGGCGTCACCGCCGGCTCGACACTTACGCCGTTTGGCACCGTCACCGTCACCGATCAGGGCATCAGCCCCACTGAAACGGTGACCGTCACGCTCTCCACGCCAGCGGCGGGCACGCTGTCGGATTCGGTCGGTGGAACCATCAACCCCACAACCGGCGTGTTCGCCATCACCGGCGCGCCGACACTGGTCTCGAAGGCTCTCGACGCGCTGGTGTTCACGCCATCGCAGTCTACTGCATGGGTCGATACCACCACGTTCACGCTCGACGTCACCGGACCCGGCGGCAGCATCGGCTCCAGCCTCATCGTAGCCGAGACACAGCAGATACTTGCTCTTGGTTCGCTTAGCGCCAGCACCCCCGCCGCGCTGTCGGTCAACTCGGTCAGCGGCAGTTTCGGGCCGACAACCAAGGGCGCAGCCAACGAGGCGATCGTGCTGGATCCAAGTTCCAGCACCCCCTATACGCTGCCCACGGGATACCAGGCAGAGTTCCTCAGCGGCTCGTCCGCCACCACCCTGACCGATCCTTCCGGCGGCAACGCGCTGCTGGCCGGCAACTCCGGGGCCGATACGATCTCGTCCGGCGCTGCCGGCGATACGCTGATAGGTGCCGGTGCCGGCTCGACCATGGAGTTCACCAACGGCGCTACCGGTGGTGTCGCCTTCGCGCCGCTCGGTGGCGTCATCATGCAGGATGCCGGCAACGGGGATACGTTGATCGGCTCGTCCGGCAGCACCACGGCGTCGCTGACGGGCGCCAATGCATTGTTGTTTGGCCAGGCGGGCGCGGCCTCCGTCTCCGCCGGCGGACAGTCCAACACCATTGTTGGAGGTTCCGGTGGCACAACGCTGAAAATCACCAATAGCGCGTCCCACGACGTATTGTTCAGCGGCTCGGCCCCGCTCACCTTGTCGGATGCCGGCAGCCACGACACGCTGGTCGGTTCCACCGGCACCACGGCGGCATCGCTCACCGGAACCAGCGGGCTGTTCTTTGCCGAGGGCAACGAGGACAGTGTCTCCGCCAGCGGCCACAGCGATACTCTGATCGGCGGCTCCGGCCAGACGACGTTCCAGTTCGGCACGGCGGGTGTCGGCGGCGTGGCCTTCGGCGGCAGCGGTGCGCTCAACATCAGCGATGCCGGCAGCAATGACACGATGCTGGGCGGCAGCAACAGCACCAACGCGGCCATTTCCGGCAACGACGCGTTGTTCTTTACCGCAGGCGGAAACACCAGCGTGTCGGCCGGCGGGCAGGGCGATACGCTGGTCGGCGGTTCCGGGCAGCCCATCCTGCAGTTCGGCACGAATGCCACAAAGGGTGTGATATTTGGCGGCACCGCGGCCGTTACGCTGTCGGATGCCGGCACGGGCGACACCCTGGTTGGGTCAAGCGCAACGACGACAGTGACGCTAGTGGGTGCCGATGCCACGTTCTTTGCCGGCACCGGCACCGTGAGCGCGGTCGATGCAGGGCTGAACGATACCATCGTTGCGCAGAGCGCCGCGGTGGCCATTACCGCGAGCGGTAGCGGTCTGGTCGTCTTCGGAGGCTCGGGATCGCTGGATTTCACCGGCGGCTCGCACGGGGCCACCGTCGTGGCCGGCTCCGGCAATACCTCGATCGCCGGCGGCAGCGGGGGACTCACCTTGTTTGGCGGTGCCAACGGCGCGATCACCTACAGCGGCAGCGCCGGCGGCTTGTTCTATGTGGCGGGCAGCGGCAACGAGACGCTGAATGCCGGCAATTCGACAACCAACAACCTGATGTTCGGCGGCAGCGGCAAAGATTCGATCGCCGGCGGCCTGGGAGCAGGCCAGGGCAACGATACGATGGTGGCCGGCACCGGCAACGACACGCTGGCGGGCAACACCAACGCCAGCAGCCACGATCTGTTGGTGTTCTTTGCCGCGAACGGTGCGGCGGCACCGCAGGACGTGGTGCAGAACTTTACTCCCAGCGACGTGGTATTGCTCTCAGGGTACGGCGCGAATGCCGCGGCGGCCGCGTTGGCGAGTGCCAGCACGGCCAACGGGGCGGTGACGCTGACGTTGTCCGACCACACCACGATCACCTTCACCAGTGTTGCGAGCGTCAGCAGCCTGACAGGCCACGTCGTGTCGACCTGAGACCTCTACGGAGCAGGGCGCCCCCAGGCGTTCGCCGGCGGCGGTCGCAGTCTGTGGCGCCCCGGACCGCATTGCTGGCTGGCTGGCGGACGCCCTGCGGCAGGACTAAACCTGACCCGAAGCGACCCAGGAAACGCGGCGGGGCAGAGAACGATGATCAACAAGATCGTCCACGACATGGCGGAAGCCATGGCAGGCATCAAGGACGGATCCACGGTGCTGATCGGCGGTTTCGGTGCCGTCGGCCAGCCCAACGCGTTGATCGATGGGCTGATCCACCAGGGCGCGAAGGACCTGACCGTTGCTGCGAACAATGCCGGTGTTGGCCATACGGGCCTTGCGCGGCTGATGGAACTGGGGCGGGTGCGCAGGATCATCTGCTCCTTCCCGCGGTCGTCCGATCCGGTGGTGTTCGAAACGCTGTATCGCGCCGGGAAGATCGAATTGGAGATCGTGCCACAGGGCACGCTCGCCGAACGCATGCGCGCGGCCGGCGCGGGTGTGCCGGCGTTCTTCACGGCAACGGGCGTGGGCACGAAAATGGCGGTCGGCAAGGAGCATCGCGAGATCGATGGCCGTACCTACATTTTGGAGAAATCGCTGCCCGGCGACGTGTCGCTGGTGGAAGCGTGGGAGGCGGATCGCTGGGGCAACCTGACATTCCGTGAGTCGGGCCGCAATTTCAATCCGGTGATGGCGATGGCGGCGACCTTGACCATCGTGCAGACTCAACACGTGCGGGAACTGGGCGAGATCAATCCGGATCACGTGGTGACGCCTGGGATCTTCGTGGATCGGGTGCTGCACGTACCGTATGGGGATCCGAGCGGGTTCTGAGTTTATGGTGGTGTTGCGAGGCATCCCCGTGTCGCCTCACCTCCCAGGGGAGTCGTGTCGCCTTACCCCCCGCTGAACCGCGGCAGCTTCTCGGCCAGCGCGCGGTATGCGTCATCATCCGTGCGATCGTAGCGTAGCGGCGTCACCACGATCTTGCCGGCCCGCATCGCGTCGTAGTCGCTCTCCGGCCCCTGCACGCGGTCGCCGCGGCGGAAATTCAGCCAGTGATAGGTCATGCCGCGCGGATCGGTGCGCGTTTCCACATGCATGCCCGCGATCATTCCCACGCCCTGCCGGGCCAGCGTCAGCGGACCGGTCTCGCTCGCCGGCACGGGCGGGAAATTGACGTTCAGGCATGCATCCTTGCTCCAACCGATCGCGAGCAGATCCCGCACCACCTGCGCGCCCAGCGTGCGCGCGGTGTCCCACGGCACGTTGTTGCGGTCCTTGAACGCCTGGCTCAGCCCGATCGACGGAATGCCCAACATCATGCCGGTCATCGCGCCGCCGACAGTGCCGGAGAACACCGTTTCCATGCCCAGATTCAAACCGCGATTGACGCCGGACAGGATCAGGTCCGGCGGCGCACCCTTCATCATGTGGCAGACGCCCATCACGGCGCAGTCGCCCGGCGTACCGGTGATGCCGAAGCGCCGCGGCCCCTGATGGCTGACTCGCAACGGATGATGGAGGCTGATGGCGTGCGATACGCCGCTCTGGTCATGCTCTGGCGCGACCACCCAGACCTCGCGTGCCAGTTCCGCGGCGATTGTCTCCAGCACTGCGAGGCCCGGCGCGTCGATGCCGTCATCGTTCGTCAGCAGGATCCGGTCCAGCACTGGCAGCGCTCCGAAAATGGTTCGGCCCTGTTTGGCGGAGGGCGCCGCGTGCGTCCAGAGCAATGCGTCCAGACCAGTTGCGCGGAGGCGACCGGCCGTCCAGCATGACGGGCAAGCAAGCGGAGGAGAGAGCACTCATGCAGGTCATCGATGCGCAGGTGCATATCTGGGGCAGCGGCACGCCCAGCGCGCACCATCGCCAGACGTCGTCGTTCAGCGCCGAGGAATTGATCGCGGAGATGAACGAAGCGGGCGTTGACGGCGCGGTGCTGCATCCGCCGAGCTGGGATCCGGGATCGAACGAACTCGCCGTCGAAGCAGCACGGAAATACCCGGAGAAATTCTGCATCCTGGGGTGGTTCCCTCTCGACAAGCCGGAAAGCCGCGCACTGGTGGACACGTGGAAGCAGCGCCCGGGCATGCTGGGCCTGCGCTGGGCGTTGACGCGGCCGGAGCAACAGACCTGGCACGAGGACGGCACGATGGACTGGGTGTGGCCGGCGGCAGAGCGTGCGGGGACGCCGGTCGCAACCATGGCGTGGCGGTTCTTTCCGAAGTTCCGGCAGATCGCCGAGGCGCATCCGAAGCTGCGGCTGTTGATCGACCATCTTGGTTTGGTTCGTAGCGCGAAGGGCGAGGCGGCGTTCGCGAACCTGGATGAGCTGCTGTCGCTGGCGAAGCTGCCGAATGTCGCGGTCAAGGCGACCGGAGCGCCGGGGTATTCCGCGGCAGCCTATCCGTTCCACGATATCCATGACGGACTGCACCGCATTTTCGATGCATATGGGCCGCAGCGGTTTTTCTGGGGCACCGATATCACCCGCATGCCATGCAGCTACCGCCAGTGCGTGACCTTGTTCACCGAGGAACTGCCCTGGCTGAAGGGACGCGACCTGGACCTCGTGATGGGGCAGGGGGTGAAGGATTGGTTGGGCTGGAAAGCATAACCGGTTCGTATGCCATTGGGAGAGTGCTCTATATGTCATGACGAGGCGCGTAGCGACGGAGCAATCCAGTTATGCCATTGCGAGGAGCGCAGCGACAAAGCTATCCCGTTCGAGAAAGCGCACGGAGCCGGGCCGGTGGCGACTCGCGATGACCTGGCGATGCCGCGCTACAATAATCCTGCCTGCCGGAAGCTCAGCGAACGCGCGCCGGCGATAATGACGTGGTCGTGCAGCACGATGCGCAACGCATCCGCGGCGGTTTTGATCTCGCGGGTCATGGCAATATCCTCGCGTGACGGGGTTGGATCGCCGCTTGGGTGGTTGTGGGCCAATACAAGGCCCGTCGCATGCAGTTCCAGCGCGCGTTTGACCACTTCACGAGGGTAGACGGGCGTGTGGTTGACCGTGCCGCGGCCCTGCATTTCATCTGCCAGCAGACGATTCCGATTGTCCAGATACAGGACCCGGGCTTGTTCCACTTGTTCATGCGCAAGCAGGGCGGTCAGGTATTCGATCAGCTTCTCCCAGTTGCCGAGGATCGGCACGGTGGCAAGCTGCGAACGCACCAGGCGTATTGCGGCAGCCTGCACGGTTTTCAATGCGGCGGCGGCGGCTTCTCCGATGCCGTCGATCGATTGAAGTTCGGGCACGGGCGCGGCGATGACCCCGGCAAAACTGTGGAAGCGCTCGAGCAATGCCCAGGCGAGAGCCTTGGTGTCGCGGCGGGGCAGGGCGAGGAACAATACCATCTCCAGCATTTCGTGGTCCGCCAAGGAGTCGGGACCGGCTTTCAGCAGGCGGGCGCGCACACGGTCGCGGTGGCCTTCCGCGCCCGCCGTGGATGGCGGGGCGTCGGGCGAGAGGGGGGCAAGCAAGTCGGCGGTCTCGGAGAGGGCTGGGGCGGGGCGCCGCTTCATGCGGCGATGGTAGCGGGGAGAAGTTAAGCAAACCTCTCCGGTGCGCGACCAGCGCGCCGGAGAGGTTATGGAGGAGCGGAAGCGGTTAAGCGGGGGCGGCGCAGGGTTCCGTACCCATGTCGGCGGGCAGCGATACTTCCAGCAATTCGAACGTGTCCGACGTGCCGGTCTCATTGTGCGGCGTGTCGCCCGGGATCAGGATCGAGTCACCAGCCTGGAGACGTACTTTGCGGTCGGCGAACTCCAGATCCACCCAGCCGCTCAGCATGTAAACGAACTGCACGTCGCACTTGTGCACGTGCCATCCCGTTGGCTGCGACATGCCTTGCTCGGCCGAGGTTACCTGCGCACGCATGCGCCGGTTGGTCGCGCCGGTGACGCCAAGATCGCGATATTTGAAGAATGCACGCCGCCCGGCGATATAGTTCGGATTTTCCTTGCTGGCGACTGCAACCTGCATCGGTTCGATATCCATGGCGCGCTTCCTCCTGTTATCGGCGTCCCGTTGGTCCTGCGTTGCCTTGCCCGTGCCGCCGAGTTTCAACCTACCAGGTAAGGCGGCTTGTCGAGATGCGCCGGCGATAGTGTGAATATCTCCACGCCGGTCTCCGTCACGCCTACCATATGCTCGAACTGTGCCGACAGGCTGCGGTCGCGAGTCACGGCGGTCCAGCCGTCATCCAGCACTTTCACCTCCGGGCGGCCGGCGTTCACCATCGGCTCGATGGTGAAGAACATGCCCGGCTGCAACACCGGACCCTCGCCGGGGCGGCCGAAATGCAGGACGTTGGGCGGCTCGTGGAAGCGGCGGCCGATGCCGTGGCCGCAGAAATCGCGCACCACGGAAAACCGGTGGCCTTCGACGAATGTCTGGATGGCGTGGCCGACATCGCCCAATGTCACGCCGGGTCTCACCGTGCGAACGCCGCGGAGCATGGCTTCATAGGTCACGTCGATCAGGTTGCGCGCGCGCGTGGACGGCTGCCCGGCCGAGTACATGCGCGACGAATCGCCGTGCCAGCCGTTCAGGATCACCGTCACGTCGATATTCAGCACGTCGCCTGGTTCCAGCTTCCGCTCGCCGGGAATGCCGTGGCACACCACATGATTGATCGAGGTGCAGATCGACTTCGGATAGCCACGGTAGTTCAGCGGCGCGGGCACCGCGTTGTGCGCCGTAATGAACTCGTGGCAGAGCCGGTCCAGCGTGCCTGTGGTAACGCCGGGGCGGACATGGGCGGCGATCATGTCCAGTGTCTCGGCGGCGAGGCGCCCGGCCGCACGCATCCCGGGAAAATCATCCGGTGCGTGGATCGTGATCCGTCTCGTGTCTACCGCGCCGTCCATCAAACCTGCTCCTGTCCCCCGCATGATCTCTCCCAGGTTTCAGAAAGATGCGCAACCGAGGGTCGCGACGCAAGGCCAACCGGTCGCGGAAACGGCAGCCGCGCGGCTGACGCGGCCCAGGCTATTTCGGCACCAGGACGGCGTCGGCCTCGACCGTGGCGCTGACCGGCACGTTGGCGGCGACCGCGCTGGGGGGCACGGCCGCGGCTGTTGCCATCACCATCGCAGGGGCGAAACGCGGCAGCGGCGGCGGCGCGGACTGGCCGAGCGTCACCTGCTTGAACGAATCGAATCGCAGGTCGAGCAAGCCGGCGGCCTGGGCCACCTTGCCGCGCAGCGCTGATATGGCGGCGTGCAGTGCCTCGTCATGGGCTTTTCTTTCCGCTGCGCGCGACAGGCGCCAGTCCAGGGATTCGATGGCCAGGCCGCTGTGCTGCAGGACGCCGACCAGGGTGAGCAAGGTCGGGCCGTCGCGGCTGGTGAGGTTCAGCGTCTGGTTGGCCTGCCAGCGTTCCGTGCGGTCCTGCGGGGTGGGGTCGACGTGCCAGACAGAATAGGCGCCGGTGCTGATGGTGACGCCGGGGACCTTGCGGGCTTCCGCCAGGGCGTGGGCCATGGCGACGTTGACCCGTTGCTGCGCGTCGGCGGGGTTGGCGCTGGTGACCTCGACGCGCAGTGCCGCCGACAGTTCGTCGGGTGCGACGGTGACGGTTTCGGTGTCCGAGAGATGCAGCAGCGTCTCGGCCTGGGCGGCGGCCGCGCAGGCGAGGGGGGCGCAGATCAGGGCCACCGCGGCAATCAGACAGCGCATGGGGTAAGGCTCGTTCGGCGGTCAGTAGAGCGTCTTGCGCAGACGGTCCGGGTATTCCCGGTCGTATTGCTCGCCGCCGAGTTTGCCGGCGGTGATGTCGCCGATGATCGTGCCGGTGCTGGGGAGCGACTTGCGGGGGATGTGCTTGTCCGGGTTCCACAACTCGGAGCGCACCAGCGCCTTGGGGCATTGGAAATAGACGCTCTCCACCGCCACCACGATCACCGAGCGCGGCAGCGCACCGCGGAATTCGAAGCGGGCGAGAAGGTCGGGGGCGATCGAGATGCTGGCGCGGCCGTTCACGCGGAGCGTTTCGCCGACACCGGGGATAAGGAACAGGAGCGCGACGCGGGGATCGTTGATGATGTTGCGCAGGCTGTCGGTGCGGTTGTTGCCGCGGCGGTCCGGGATGAGCAGGGTGCGGTCGTTCTCGACATGCACGAAGCCGGCGGGGTCGCCGCGCGGCGAGGCATCCAGGCCGCCGGGACCGGAGGTTGCCAGCACCATGAAAGGCGAGGCCGCGATCATGGCAGCGTAGTGGGGATGGACGTAGTCCACTTCCTTGGCGATGGCGCCGGGGGAAGGCTCGCCATAGAGCGCGGCGAGCGTCGCCTCGTCGCGGATGATGTGGTCGTCCGGCAGGGTGTTCACCGGCATCGCGTCCATGTGCTGGCTCCTGCTAGAGGGGGACGCATGATCATGCGGCCGGTTTCGGTTGTCACAGGATTCCTTGGCAGCGGCAAGACCACGCTGATCGGGCGCGTGCTGCGCGATCCCGGGTTTGCGCGCACGGCGGTGATCGTGAACGAGTTCGGCGAGATCGGACTGGACCATGAGTTGATCGCGTCCAGCGACGAGACGCTGCTGGCGCTGACCACGGGGTGCCTGTGCTGCGCTGTGCGCAGCGATTTGGTGGCGACACTGCTGGAGCTGCGAGGACGGGCGGAGGCGGGGGAGATCGCCTTCGATCGGGCGCTGGTAGAAACCTCCGGGCTGGCGGACCCGGCGCCGATCCTGCACGCGCTGATGACGGATGCTGACGTGGCGGCGGGATACCGGCTGGACAGCGTGCTGACGGTGGTGGACGCGGTGCTGGGGGAAGCAACGCTGGACCGCCATCCGGAGGCGCGGCGCCAGGCGGCTTTGGCGGATAGGCTGGCGCTGAGCAAGACCGATCTGGCGGGGGCAGCGGAGAGTTTGCGGGCGCGTCTGGCGGGGCTGAATCCGGCCGCGCCTTTGGCGGCGACAGGCGATCTGGTGCCGGGGTGGCTGTTTGGGGGTGGCGATGCGGAGGCGCGAGCCGAACGGCTGGCCGGTCTGCCGTTCGAGGTGGGGCGTAGTCCGTTCCGAGTTGGCACGCGCGGGGCAGTCTCGCAGGCGGTGCACAGTGATGGCGTGACAACATTTGCCCTGCAGCGGCAACGGCCAGTGCCGGCGCTCGCACTGGCATTGATGCTGCAGGCGCTGGCCGAGCATTGCGGGGCTCGGCTGCTGCGGCTGAAGGGATTGGTGAATGTGGCCGAGATGCCGGGGCAGCCGGCGGTAATCCATGGCGTGCAGCACGTATTTGCGCCGCCGGATTTTCTCCCCCGCTGGCCGTCAGCGGATCGCTCCACGCGGCTGGTGTTCATCACGCAGCGCGTGCCGCGGCATTTCCCGGCGCGGCTGTTGGACGCAATCGAGGCGGAGGTGGTGGAGGAGATGCGGGGGGACGGGGACCCGCTGCCTACGCAGGGGTAGGGACCTACAGCTCACAGGGTGCGGTTGTGCATCGCGGGCGTCTTGGCGGCCCTCGGCCGTCATGGGTGAAGTCAGGTCAACAGGCTACAAAATGCACCAGGTATTTGTGGATGCAGAATCCATGGTGGATCGGCACGGGTCGCCACGCCCGCTCTGATGACCGAAATCGGATTCATGGCACCTCATTGGCGCCGATTATAGTCATCGCCGCACGTACGCACGGTAGCGGCTATAGTCATTGCCGAACTTTCGTTGGAAATATGCTTCTTCGCGAGCGACGACGCCGTAGTGGATGACCAAGGCAAAGGGCACCAGCGTGAGCAACGGCCACACACTGTTGAAAACCATGGCTTCGCCGGCAAGACCCAACATCATTCCCAGGTAGATAGGGTTACACGTGAACCGGTAGGGGCCGGTGTCGACGATGGTCGTCGTCGGAAGGTTGGTGGGCACATTTGAGCCCGCCCGGGTCATGGTGGCGAACGCCCACGCGCTCAGTGCCATCGCAAGGACAAACACGACCGCTCCCAGCCAGCCTGTGGGGACAGAGGTTGGGATGAACGGCCAGGGCATCAACCGGTCGTCTTGTTCCTGTGCACACGGAACTCGGCGCGTTCGATCATGGCCGAGGCCATTCTGGACAAGATCGGTCAAGGGCGGTTCCACGCCTTCTCTGAAAGCCCGACATTACTGATCCAAGTCCTCAAGGATAGGAAGAGCACCGTATCGCCCTCGCATGTAGCATCGCTGAAAGTCTTCCTCTTTGCGTGGGCTAAAGTCCGAAAGCCGATACAGCTTAGATGATCCGTCCGAACTCTTCTCAACAAACCATATCTGATCGCGCCGGAACATCTCCTTCGTCAATATCGAAGTATTGTGGGTGGTAAATACGAGTTGCGCATTCTGCCGATTGTAAGTCGGCGAATGGAACCTATCGATCAGAAACCTTACAAGTAGCGGATGAAGGCTAGTATCAATCTCGTCAACTAATAAGACTTCGCCGTTCTTTAAGACGTTCAACCACGCCCCCCCGGTTCGGAACAGAACTTGCGTGCCGCCAGACTCTTCCATCATGTCCAGGTCTATGTGTAATTGCGACTTCTGCGCGGTATGCGAGAATGTTACCTTTGCCACCTTCGGTGGTGCATTTGGTGCATCTTGATAGATCAAAGGCAGCGGATCCTGGATCGCGGCAATTATCTGGGCATTGAGTGGTTGCGACGCTACCTGCACATCGGAGATGCCGAAGTCTGCTTCCCTGATAAACGGCAATAGCCGATGGCGTCAACCGCCTTCATGCGCGATCTGGCGGAACGGCTGACCAACCGGGTCCAGCTATCGTCCGATGCCCTCGCGGCCTACGTCGAGGCGACCGAGGAAGCCTTCGGCGCCGATGTCGATTACGGGCAGGCGGTAAAATTTTACGAAGCCGATCCAATCGGCCCTGGCCGTTACAGCCCGCCGCATGTCGTGCGCTCGGAGAAGAGCGTCATCGCCGGGCGTCCCGACAAGGACCATATTTCGACCAGCCTGATCGAGAGGCAGAACTTGACCATG
>Ga0335075_10009782_pt1 | contig 14587 bp, 13 predicted proteins | sample Lox_Sample_24_FD_206723 | JGI IMG/M metagenome (GOLD analysis project Ga0335075, IMG submission 206723) | Soil microbial communities from Loxahatchee National Wildlife Refuge, Florida, United States - Lox_Sample_2.4 | ecosystem: Environmental > Terrestrial > Soil > Wetlands | place: USA...
CGCCGACTGGCGAGGGGCCGCCTCCGCATATCCATGAAGATGTCGACGAGTCCTTCTACGTCATCGCCGGTGAATACGAAATCCGGCTCGGCGATGAGCATTTCAAGGCCACGCCAGGCACGCTCGCTTACGGCCCCCGTGGCATTGCCCACTCGTTCGTCAACACGTGGCGCGGCACGAGCAAAATGCTCTGCATCGCCACCCCTGGCGGCATCGAGGGGTGGTTCACCGACCTCGGCGACCTCCTTTCCGCAGGCGGGCCGCCGGATTGGGAGCGCATGCAGGCGCTCGCGGCCAAGCACCACATCATCGGGCTGCGTGGCCCGGGCGGGCCGCCCGGGCGTGGCGCGGGCAAGCCGGGGGCCTGAGCCGTGAGCCAGAGCGCACTGACAATCGCCCAGGCGATGGCGGACACCGCGCTGATCCTCGTGGCGGGGGCGTTGCTTGCCCCGCTGCTCGGCAGGCTGAAGCAGCCACCGGTAATCGCCGAGATCCTGGTCGGCATCATCCTCGGCCCCAGCGTCCTAGGCCATCTGCCAGGCAACTTGCGCGCTCGGCTGTTTCCCGCGCCGGTTCGGGCGGACCTGACGGCGCTGGCCGAGGCCGGCATTCTGCTCTTCCTGTTCTTGGCCGGCTGGGAGCTTGACCTGGCGCAGGCACGCGCGCGGCAGCAGATCGTCATCGCTGTCTGGATCTGCGCGGTCGCGGTTCCGTTCGCCGCCGGGGCCGCGCTCGCGGTGTGGCTCTACCCGGCCCACGAACTGATCGGCGTGCACCGGGTAGGCGAACTGCCGTTCGTGCTCTTCGTCGGGGCGGCGATGGCGATCACGGCCTTCCCTGTGCTCGCCCGGCTGATTGCCGAGCACGGGATACAGGGCACGCAGATCGGGACCGTCGCGCTGGCGAGCGCGGGCATCGGCGACGCTACTGCCTGGTGCGTCCTCGCGGCGGTGTCGGCGGTGACGGTCGCGGCCGGGCCGCAACGGCTGCTCTCTGTCGCCGGCTATGGCGTGCTGTACGCGCTCATCATGATCCTGGTCGTGCGCCCGGCCTTGCGCTGGGGCATTGACCGCTGTATCCGCAGCGCGGTGCTCGGTCCCCGGCTTTTCGTCCTGATCGCGTCGGGCGTCTTCGTGAGCGCCTATGCGACGCAGCGGATCGGCTTGGACGCCATCTTCGGCGCCTTCGTGTTCGGCCTCATCATGCCCAGGGACGCCAGGCACGCCCTGTGGCCGGAGATCGGCGCCCCGATGGCCCAGGCGACCTCGCTGCTGGTGCCGGTCTTCTTCATCTCGGCGGGCCTGGCGGTGAACGCCACCGCCATCGGCACACGCGGCCTCATCGAGCTGGCGGCCATCATCGCTGTCGCCTGCGCAGGAAAACTCGGCGGCACCGCCATCGCGGCCAGGCTGTCCGGAATGAGCTGGCGGGACTCCTCGATCCTCGGCGTGCTGATGAATACCAGAGGCCTCACCGAACTCATCGTCCTCAGCACCGGAATGTCGCTGGGGGTGCTGGATGACCGTATGTTCACCCTGATGGCGCTGATGGCGCTCGTCACAACCGCCCTCACCGGCCCCATCGTGCCGCGCCAGACGCCGCCGGCTCCCTCCGCAGCGCTGGTGCCCGCCGCGGACGCCGAGCAGCGCAGCTAACCCAGCCCGCTCCCCTCACGGAGGCAGTCGTGTCCTACCCCTACCGGTCCGCGCTCGTGACCGGGGCGTCGAGCGGCCTCGGTGCCGAGTTCGCCCGTCAACTCGCCCGCCAGGGCGTCAGCCTGACCGTCGTCGCGCGTCGCGAGGCGCGGTTGAAGGAACTCGCCGCGCAGCTCACTGCGGAGCATGGCGTCCAAGTTGACGTGCTCGCCGTCGACTTGTCCGTGCCCGCCGAGCTCAAGCACACGGCCGACCGGCTGCGCAGCACCACCGATCCCGTCGACTTGCTGGTCAACTGCGCAGGCTTCGGCTCGGCCGAAGCCTTCGCGCAGCTTCCGCTCGAGCGCCAGGCAAGAGAGATCGCGGTGAACGTGAGCGCACCGGTCACGCTGGCGCACGCGGCGCTTGAGCAGATGCTCGGCCGCCGCCACGGCGGGATCTTGAACGTGTCATCGATCGTGTCGGCGCTGCCGATGCCGAAGTCGGCGGTCTACGGCGCCGCCAAGGCGTTCCTCACCGCGTTCGGCGAGAGCTTGTACATGGAGACGCGCGCGGCCGGTATTCACGTCACCACAGTGCAGGCGGGCCTGGTGCGGACCGAGTTCCACGACGCGGCCGGCCTGGACGTGTCCGGCCTGCCCAGGCTCGCCTGGTTGCAGCCAGCCCAGGTAGTCGCGCCTGCGCTGCGCGCGGTCGGCAAGGGCCGCCCCGCCGTCACTCCCGGCGCGCTGAACCGGCCACAGCCACCGGTGCTGCGCGCGCTCCCTCGCCCGCTGCTGCGGGCCATGGTGCGGCAGATGTACCAGGTCTAGCTCGGCTCGGCGACGCCGAGCTCCTGCGCGAAGATGATCACCTCCGTGCGATCGCGCAACCCCAGCTTGCCTTGGAGCCGACGGAGGTGCGAGCGCACGGTGTTCTCACTTAGCCACAGGTCGGAGGCGATCTCGCCGTTGCTGCGGCCCAGCCCGACAAGCCGCAGCACATCCCGCTCCCTGGTGGTCAGCTCGCCGAGAGCGCCCCGGGCGTCCGCGGCCGCCCACCGCGCCGGCATCGTCATCCCGCCGCCCGACAGCCGCGAGTCATCGACGAGCCCTTCAGGCAGCACCGTACAGCGGCGAATGACCAGGTGAACGGAGTCGGCCAGTTCCTGGTCGCTGGCGGAGCCAAGCACGATGCCGCCGATGCCGAACCAGAGCATCCGCTCTAGGGAGCCCATCCGGGCCAGGACGGTGCTTGGCTCATCGACGACCAGCAGCACAGGCATCGGCTCGTCAAGCACGTCGCGGACCAGCCACCTGATCAGGTCGGGATCTGCCTCGTCAACCGCGATGAGCAGGATATCGGCGTCGGTCAGGCGGGCACCGCGCTGCAGCTCAAGCCCCCCGATCCGGCTGACCCGTTCCTCGATCGCGCCGTAGCCGGAATCGCTCCACGCCACCACCGCGACCCGGACTCGCCTTGCTGGCGCGCACTCGTAGATTCCTCGGTAAGCAGGTTTGGTATTAACCCCTCCACCCGCCTGGCATATCTTCCCGATACGGGCCATAGTCAGGCAATAGCCGCAGCCCGAAGTAGAAATACTAATCTCCCCTCCGCTTACGCACGCCCGCGGCAGCTAGTCGGGGAATCACTTCAGCCGCGAAGTACTCCAGCTCCCCCGCGTAATCGACAAAGGAAAGCGCGAGACCGCCGAGCCCGGCCTGGGCGAACTGTACGATTTGTTCCGCCACCGAGTCCGGCGTGCCGACTAGCGGGGAGCCGCCGTGGCCTGCCGCGAATCGCGGTCGGAACATGGCGATCAGGTCTTCACCGAACGACTGCCGGTTTATCCCCTGACCATTCATGACGATGTCCACTCCCGCCCAGTCAGCGTTCTCCTCGGCGTAGTAACGCACGAACTCTTCGGCCTCATCCTGCGTAGGCCGACAGACGACATAGGCATTGGACAGAACGCCAACCCCCGGCCGGCCCTCCTGCTGCGCCATCTTCTCCACCCCGTCGATCATCGCTGATCCACGTGCCGGATCGAAGGTTGCGGTAAGCAGGTAGTCGGCGTTACGCACCGCGAACGCCCTGCCTTCTTCTGACGCGGCCGCGTTTATCACCGACAGGGAACCGTTAGCAGGCCTAGGGCTCCCGCTTATACCGCGGAGTCCGGGGAAGAACCTGCCATCGTGGTCAAATGACTGTTCAGAGCGCCAGATCCCGTGCACAATGTCCCACCACTCCTGGGCGTACGCATAGCGCGCGGCCGGACTCGCAGGCAAGTTGAACCCGAATGCATCGTACTCTCTCTGATACCATCCGGCGACAATGTTAATGCCCGCCCTGCCATTGCCAATCTGGTCGAGTGTCGCGAGCTGCTTCGCCGCGACCAGCGGGTGCAGGAAATTACAATGCACAGTGGCGAAGACCTCAATGCGCTCTGTAATTGCCAGCAGTCCGCCGGCCCAGGTGATCGTCTCGAGTACGCTGTCGTGAAAATTCGTTCCAGGCCAGCCGATCCATCGTCCGACCGGCAGGAGAAAATCGATACCCGCACGGTCGGCCAGTTTTGCCAGCCTGGCATTATCCTGCCAGCTGCCCGACCAGCGCTCGGGAATCCTGGTTATCGCCAGGCCTGACGACGCGTTCGCCGCGAATAGGCCGAGCTTGAAATCTTCCCGCGAAGACATGCGACCGCGGCCTCCTTCACTTTGAACCGCTGGTTAATCCCAGGTGCCGCGGGACTGGTACGCGGGCACCCACATCCTGTTCAGGATGAGCTTCATCGGCGGCGGCATAATCGCCGCCACGCGCGCCGCGTCATCCGGCGTGGCGCGGTCGAGCAGCCAGGGGAAGAACTCGGCCGCACCGCTCAGCCCGAGGTTCTTGCGCTGATCGGCGAGGAAGCCTTTCCACTCGGCATCGCTCACCGCCTCGGCGACATACGGAAGCCCGTCTTCCTCCTCATGCTTGAGGTGCGCTTCCAGCGCGTCCCCGAACGCGCCGACGGCCTGCCCCAGTTGGCTGGGCGCCGCCTCGCGGTTGGCCATCGCGGTGTCGATGGCCGCCAGCAGCGGGTTTATCTCCGCGTGCTCGGCCTCCAGTTCGCGGAGTGCGCTACGGACGTCGGGGCGGTCACCGAGGCCCCGCGCCATCCTCGGCCAGAGATCCCTGTCTTCGCCCTCGTGGTGGATGCGCAGCTGCGACTTGAAAATCTCCCAGCCGGTAAGCACCCGGCGCCTGGCGTCCGGAGCGTCCGAGGATGGATCGGCGGCCGCGCGTTCCAGGCGTCCCAGGTCACGACGGAAGGCGTCGTGACTAACCAGCATGACTGTTAGATCGACCCGACTCTTGGCGGCCACGGCTTGCATCCCTTCGGTCACGGATCTACACCGGAACTACATCGGAAGCGGCAGGCTAAATGCTTAGCACGCCAACTAACTGTATAACGTCCGGATCGGCTACGCCGACAGGGGGCTGCCTTCGGCGCGGCTGACCGGCTTGCGGCCGATGACGGCAGTGGCGTGGGCGGGCAGCGGTATCGCGCCCGCGATCTCCAGGCCGGCCGCTCGCATCCACTCCTGGCAGTCGGCAGGCGTGTACTCGTTGCCGGCCGGCGACTGCAGCATCATGCTCAGGCTGAGCAGGAGATTGTCAGCACCGAGCCGCTCATCGTCGATCATCGGGTCGTACACGATCACCGCGCCGCCCGGGCTTACCTTGTCATGGGCGCGCTGTATCAGCTCGCGCCTGGCCTCGACCGGGCAGTCGTGCAGCACGTTGCCGAAGATGATGATGTCGGCGGCGGGCAGCTCATCGGTGAAGAAGTCGCCGCCGTGGAAGGTGAGCCGGCTGGACACGCCGTTCGCCGCGGCCAGCTCATCGGCGAACTGCCGCATCGCGGGCCGGTCGAAGACGATTCCCCGCAGGTGCGGGTACGCCTGAAGCAACTGCGCGGCCAGGTTTCCCCGCGCCCCGCCGATGTCGGCGAACGAGGTGTACTCGGACCAGTTGAAGCTCTGCGCAAGCACACCGCCAATCGCGCCGTTGAGCGCGTCCATCGCGGACAGGAACTGGCGGAGCAGCGTGGGGTCCCTGAAGACCTTGGCGAACGGCACGGCGCCGGATTCCTGGCCGTGCGCCTTGCCGGTCCGCAGCATGGCGGTAAGGCTCTCCCAGCCTGCCCCCATAAACTCCGTTGTCATCGCGAGGAAGCCGCCGACATAGCCTTGCTGACCCGGTATGAGATGCCGCGCAGCGGCGGGGCTGTTCCGGTAGACATCCCCGGTCCGCTCGATGAGGCCGAGCGCGGTAAGTGCGTCGAGAAAATCCCGGGCGCCTCGCTCGTTCAGGTCCAGCCGCGTCATGAGCTGGCTGACGGTGCCTGGCTCTTTCCTGAGTTCCTCGAACAAGTTCAGCTCGACTGCCGCCATGAGTAGCTTGCTGCGGACGAACGACCAGCCGATGAGCATGACATCGAATGGGTCGTCCAGCGCGCTCGACGCGGCGTCGGAAACGGATTCGTTATCTCCCGTGTTGGCCACTGATTTGCCTTTCTTAACCGGAACTTTGGTAACTAGTTAAGCTATCCACGAGTCGATTACTTCGACCGGGTCAAGGGCGGTGTCGAGCACCATCTGGTGCACCCGCCGAAGGTCTTCGCCCGGCTCTATGCCAAGCTCCTCGGCGAGGCATTGCCGGGTTCGCCGGTACACGGCGAGTGACTCGCCATTGCGCCCGGACAGGTACAGCGCGACCATGAGCAACGCGGGCAGCCGCTCATTGAACGGATGCTGAGCGCACAGCTCGCGCAGCTGGGCGATCATCGCGCCGCGATTTCGACGCAATTTTAGTTCGAGTGATATACGGGCTTCCTGTATCACTATCCAGGCCTCTTCGAGGCCAGCGGTGGCGATCTGCAGAAGGAGACCACCGCGCAGGTCGACGAGCGGCGCGCTACGCCACATCCGGGCCGCCGCATTGTAATGCTGCAGCGCGGTATGATGGTCGCCGTCTTCGTGCGCGACTCGGGCAATTTCCCAGTTCCGGTTGAATTCGACGACATCGAGCATGCCGTTGTCGACGGAGATGCAGTAGCCGGGCGAATCGTGGAAGAGGACCACCTTGTCGGCGCTGTCGCAGTCCTCAAATAGCTTCCTAAGTTGCGAGATGTACACCCGCAGGGCCTGCGGCGCCGTCGGCGGCGGCTGATCTTGCCACAGTTCGTCGATCAGATCGTCAACAGAGATGACGATGTTGTTGTGCACTAGCAGAGTCGCAAGGAGCACGCGGAGTTTGTGCGCCTTCGGCGTCATGATGCGCCCGTTATCACGGACCTGTAGCGGTCCCAGGATAGAGAAGTGCATTACTACCAGCCCTGTTAGACGATTAGAGCCCCCGGCAGGTCAGCGGGAGGACACGGGCGGGCATTCCGCGAGTTTCCGCATGGCACCGCCAAAGAAAACCAGAGGTGTACCGCCACGGCCAAGAATGCCCACGTCGACGACTTTGCCGATGACAATTACGTGATCGCCGCCCTGGACTTCTTCTGTCACCACGCTAGTGATGTAAGCCAGCGCGCCGGTGAGTACCGGGCTGCCGTCAATGCCCGGTAGCGAATTCACCTTCAGGAACCGATCTTCACCGCCCGCGAACAAGGCCGATATATGGTCCTGCCCTGCGGAGAGAATATTAGCGGTAAAGGAAGCCTCTGGTCTAATCACGGCCCGGAACGAAGAGCGGACATGCACGCAGAAGAGCACGAGCGGCGGCTCGATCGAGAGCGATGTGAACGAGTTGACCGTCATACCGTACAGTTCGCCCGAGAAACTCGCGGTAATGACTGCCACGCCAGTTGCGAAGAGGCCGCATACGGATCGCAGATCGGTCTGCGAAATCGCAGTGGAATCGATGATCTCTGCGGGCGGAACCTGGTGATGCACTTTGACGCGCCCCTTGATTCAGGCAAGCTTCGCGCACCGAAGATCCACGTTAAGCTTCGCGCACCGAACTTGCTTTTAACGTTGGTTAAGCACCCATAAAATCTATCGGATCTACCGCATAAAACAGGGTTCCCGGCCATCGTCGGCACGGCCCCCGTTTGCGTCCGCATAGACATATATAGGAGCGTAGCACGGGGGTTTCTTTGATCACGCCGACCGAAGAGATGAACTTCGATTAGTCGTTCCGTACCTTGCCGTCGACTGGCGTGGCGGCAACCATCGACGTGGCTGCTTTACGGAACGCGGCTGTAACATGCAGTCCCGGGCACGGGATAAGTAATTACTTAAAGCTAGCAGGGATGTGCTGGCCGGTGGGCCGAAACATCGCGGCAACGGGCACCAGGAGAGTTGACAAGGTGCTGATCATGACCGCGCCCGGGCAGGGAGCGCAGACCCCGGGGTTTCTCGCGCCATGGCTGGAGCTTTCCGGCGCCGAGGCGACACTCGGCCACTGGTCCGAACTCGCGGGGGTCGACCTGATCAAGGCCGGCACGACCGCGAGCGCCGACGAGATCACCGACACCGCGACGGCGCAGCCGCTGTTGGTGGCGACCGCGCTGCTGGTTGCGGAGCAGCTCGCAGCACCCCGCGCCGTTGCCGGGCACAGTGTCGGCGAACTCGCGGCTGGCGCGATTGCCGAGGTCCTGTCGGCGGAAGACGCGATCCGGCTCACCGGTACTCGCGGCCGGGCGATGGCCCAGGCGACCAGGGAAAGCCGCACGGGCATGACCGCCGTGCTTGGCGGTGACGAGCAGGCGGTGCGCGCCGCTATCGCCGAGCATGACCTGGTTCCGGCGAATATCAATGTCAAGGGGCAGATCGTCGTCGGGGGTACCATTGACCAGCTCGCGGCGTTGGCCGCCAGTCCGCCAGCGGGTGCCCGGCTGCGGCCGCTGCGGGTGGCCGGCGCTTTCCACACCCCGCACATGGCCCCCGCTGTCAGCGCGCTCGAGGCCGCCGCCGCCGGCATCGCGGTGCGGGACCCGGCGCTTACGCTGCTGTCCAACCGGGCTGGCGGCGTCGTCACCTCGGGCAAGGACTGGCTGGCGGGCATCGTCGCGCAGGTCGCCGCGCCCGTCCGCTGGGATCTGTGCATGGCGACCATGGCCGGCCTCGGCGTCAGCGCGCTGCTTGAACTGCCGCCCGCCGGCACGCTGGCCGGCCTCGCCCGTTATGGCCTGCCTGGCGTCAGGGGCCTCGCACTCAAAACCCCGGACCAGCTCGCCGATGCACGCGAGCTGATCGCGGAGGCGGACGCCGACTAGGCCGCTGCCTGCGGGTGCCTGCCCAGTGCGTGCCTCATTCGCAGGTGCCCCTGGACGGACCTGGCGATGATCGTGGCGTGCGCGATCGAGTAGTGGCGCCGGCAGCGGTCCGACCCGGACAACCCCCACGACGCTTTCGAGGACCGCTGCCTCCACGCAGCCGCACACTCGGGAATCTGTACAAATTTTGGTAATCCGGGCGCACCCGCTGGCGGAGGTTAGGGCGCAGCTGTAAGGGCATGACTAGGAGGCGCCCTCCTGGCGGGCGGCTCGCCTGCGGGCTTTCTTCAGGGCTGCCGCGTAGTCCTCCGGGGTGCCTGTAGTGATCGAGAATTCGGCCACCGGGTGTGACCTGCAGCTTCAGGCGGCTTGCTGGTATTCGTGGATGAGGCCTCCGGGGACAGTTCGACGTTGGATTCGCTCGCTCGGCGTGGGGGAGGCGATCGCGCGGGGGTCATCGTTCGGCGCCCGCAGGCCCGTGCCGTGGCCTTGATGGCTGCGGCCCGCGTTGTAGTGCTCGATGAACCCGGCCATGACGGCGCGCAGGTGACGCTGGCCGGCGATGAGCATGCGGTCGGTGCACTCGGCCCGGACGGTGCGTACGAACCGCTCCGCGTAGGAGTTCATCCGGGGTGCCTGCGGCGCTGTCTTGACCACGTCGACCCCGATCGAGGCGAACACGGTGCCGAACGCGCCGGTGAACTTCGCGTCCCGGTCCCGGATCAGGTACCTGAACCGGTGCCCGGTCTCGTCGAGCTCCCAGGCCAGCTCGCGGGCGAGCTGGGTGACCCAGGCGGCGGTCGGATGCGCGGTGATCCCGGGCAGGTGCACTCGGCGAGACTCCAGCTCGATGACGAACGCCACGTACAGCCGGCGCAGCGTCACGGCGCAGTCGACGTGGAGCAAGTCCGTGGCCAGCAGCGTGCTTGCGTGAGCGCGCAGGAAGGCCCGCCAGGCTTCGTCACCTGAGACCGGCGGCGGGATCCGGTGGGATCGGAGGATCTTGCGGCGTCACGATCCGATGGGCGCGCAGCGCCCGCGGCAGGATCCGGGCGAGCGCCGCGAGCACGGCCCTGTCACTCCACGACGGCCGCGGCCTCGGGCTTCGCCCGGCGCAGCACGGAGATCCTCGTGCCGCAGCACGAGGATCTCCGCGTCCTTGGACGCTGCGGACCGCGCCAGCAGCGCGAGCCAGGAGAGCACTGTCACCAGCGGCCGATAGGCGAGTGCGACACACATGAGTACCGATGGTGGCGGTGCCGTAATCCAAGGTCAAGCCCGGTGGCCGAGTTTTCGACTAGCACAGGCACAACCGACCGGGAAACCGGCGGCCACGAAGGCCCCAGGCCCTAAAGCCAGCGAGCCACCGCGCCAGTCCCCGACCCTACATCGTGCTAGTGACGGGTTTGTCGTGGTCTGGCGTAGGTGCGGCGTGTCGCTGCCGGGCATGAGGAAGGCCCTGGTAAGTGAGCTAACTTAGCTGGGGTGCCTCGCCAAAGCTGCCATGGGGGCCACCGCCTGGCCTGCTTCTATGCTGAGCATAGCGGTATGAAGGCCACCACTTGGACCATAACACCGTAGCTCAGAAGCGGTGACATAGTTCCGGAATCATACAGGTTTTTAGGGTATGCCGTAAATTGTGGTACGGTGACTTCGTCATATGGTGAGAGTTAAGTAGACGGTTACCGATATCACCAGGTTGGCGATGTACCTGCGCGGGTCGATCACCGTTGAGAGGCTCTCTGCGGGTCGTGGAGCCGTCGATCTGTTCAATTGGCTGACGGCTCGTCGGAAGAAGGTACGCGTAATTCTCTGAGCCAAGCGTACGTAATGTTGCAGGGTGAGCCCATAGCCGAACTATGAGTAGCTGCGCATTGACGTGACGGTAGCGATGCCAGGAGGAGCTGTCGGGTGTACCGTCAATCAGGGATCTGCCTGTCGAGCGCGATCATGGTGCATCCAGTGCGTATCGCTGCAGCGCGGAAGCTAGCCGATGATCATCCGGACTTGGGGCTCACCCTGGCTGTGGATCCAGAGCCGCGAGGGAAGGGCGCGACCTTGCGAACGGCTCGGGAGGCTTGGCGGCTGGTAGCGGATGATGCCACCCATCATCTCGTCATCCAAGATGACGTTACACTGTGCCCAGGATTTACAGAGCGCATTATCGACGCGATCACGACCATGCCCTGCTCTGCGCTTTCTTTCTTCGCCGAATGGGGCGCCTGGTCATCGAATATGATCAGGATAGCGGCTTTGCAGGGCATGGCCTGGGCGGAAGTCGTCGACTTCTACGTGCCAACGCAGGCACTCGTTCTTCCCGCAGCCCTGGCGCGCGGATTCGACCACTACGCTCAGGCCTACGCAACCGATGATGACCCTGACGATCATGTCTTGTTCGGGTACCTGCGCTCGCTGGACGTCCGGGCATATGTGTCGGTCCCGAACATCGTTGAGCATAAAGACCTGCCGAGCCTGGTCGGCAACGATGCCTACGGTAGGCGCAGTTCGACCTGCTATGTGGCGAGCGTGGATGCTGGCTCCCCGCCCCGGCACGGGGTCTTGGCGGCGCGGCCGGCGGTTCCTTATTTCTCCTGGGAGAAAGGGAATGCTAAATGCCTGGTCAGAGACCTATCTGCCGGGTGGCGCAACGAACTCGCCGCCGATGTGCTGCGCGGCCAGGGCATGGGCGACATCATCGGAAGCCACGTTATGACTTCGGTCCTGGGGAGCCTGCCGGCAACCGCCAGCCTTCAGCGTCTCATCACCCCGGATCTGGTGGCCGGGATCTGGACGACAGCCGTTGCCGTAGGGGTGGCCGCGTGCGGATCAGTGGAGTATTCCGAACTGGCTCGTGCCGTGGACGCGCCTCTTGCGAGGAGTGCGCTCGCGACGCTTGGTTTGGGCGGGCTGCGGTTGCTCGTCGAGTGGGAAGCCCTGAACCGGGCACGCGATGACCTCACCTCACTGGTTGCCGCCGGAGTCAGAGCAGGGATCGACGCTGTCGCCGTCGGCAAGGTGCGGCCGTTCGGCGCAGATGGGCGGGACGCGGGACCTCCGCCTTAGCTGGGTCCCCATCATGATCGCTGAGCGTGCTCATCGTCTGCAGGAAGTTAAGCGACCAGTACTTCCTGGAGGAATACTTGCCTGATATCTCGCCTGAATCCGGCCATCCGGCGGTTATCGACGGCTTTTTCGGCCCGTGGATATTCCTGAACAATTACTACCTGAGCCCTGTCACGATGGATGAGCATACCTATCCGAGTGTGGAGCACGCGTACCAGGCCGCCAAGACCCTTGATTTTGATACTCGCGGACTCATACGGGAGGTCGCGGACCCGGACGTGGCCAAGCGGCTCGGCCGGGCAAGCAGGCACCGGCCGGACTGGGAGAGAGTCAAGCTGCCTCTTATGAGGAGCCTGGTGGAGCAGAAGTTCCGCGATCCAGCCCTGCGGTGGCGGCTGCTGGCAACGGGTGATGCTCTGCTAATCGAAGGCAACGGCCACGGTGACGTGTTCTGGGGCCGTTGTAAGGGCCGCGGGGAGAATCATCTGGGTCACATTCTGATGGCTGTCAGGGCCGAAGCGCGCCGGAGACCGGGATCGGCCGCAATCGCAATCCACCCCAGTGTCGTGGCCGACAGCGAAACCCGCGTCAGCGTCGAACGCATCGCCGAGGCTAGGATGCCTACACGTCACGGCGAGTTCCGGGCCGTCGGCTATCGTGACAAGGTGAACGGCCACGAACACCTGGCTCTCATCCACGGGGACGTCCAGGGCAAGGAAGGAGTGCTCGTTCGCATTCACTCCGAATGCCTCACGGGCGAGGCATTCGGGTCCCTCAGATGCGAGTGCGGACCGCAACTTGATATGGCCATGGAGATGATCTCCCGCAGCCCCGAGGGGATCGTAGTATATATGCGCGGCCATGAAGGACGAGGCATTGGCCTGCTCGCCAAGCTCCAGGCCCTCCAGCTGCAAGATAGCGGCCTGGATACAGTCGATGCCAATCTGGCGCTCGGACTTCCGGTCGACGCGCGGGATTTTCGGGCAGGAGCGCACATCCTGAAGGATCTCGGCGTGTGCACAGTGCGGCTGCTTTCCAATAATCCCGTGAAACGGGAATGCCTTCAGCAGCAACTGGTCGCGGCCATCCAGGTCCCGCTCCTGATCCCGCCGCATCCGGAAAACTTGGCCTACCTGCAGGCTAAGAAGGACCGGCTGGATCATGACCTGCCGCAGGTACCAGGAAAGGACTCGGGCCCTGCCCCCGGATGCCTATTACCTGACCACCAGAAAAATCAAGGAAAGGCGCGCAATGGCTGACATCCGGCTCTCAGCTAGCATTATGACCCACCCGCGACGCATGGAATCCGCCACAAGGCTCAGCGAGACGTACCCGGAGCTTGGCCTCCGCATCGCCGTTGACCCGGAGCCGGAGTCCCCCCCTTCGACGCTGCGCACCGCGCTGCGAGCCTGGCAGATGATCGATCCGGACGCCACCCATCACCTCGTCCTGCAAGATGACGTCATCTTGTGTGATGACTTCCGCTCCGTGTTGCTCGACGCGATTGCCACGATGCCGGGACATCCCCTAGCACTGTTCGCAGAGTGGGGCTCCCGCACGGCGCACATGATGCGACTCGCTGCGCTGCGCGGAGCCTGCTGGGCAGAAGCGGCTGACACCATGGTTCCCGCGCAGGCTGTGGTCCTGCCCGCCGCGCTGGCTCAAGGCTTCATCGCCCGCGTCACTGGCGATCCTGATATAGGTGACGACGACGCCATCGTCCTAGCCAGCTACCTGGAATCCGTGGAAGCGGTCCTCTACGTGCCCACGGTCAGCCTGGTCGACCACACCACCGTCCCGAGCCTGCTCGGCAACGACCTGGTCAGCGGGCCACGGCGCTCACCATGCTTCACGCCCGGATTGGCGACCGCGCAGCCATGGACATCTTCGGTTCTCGCAGGCCTGCCCGTGGTGCCGTATTTGTCGACGCTCGAGGGACGGTCGGTCTGCTGCCTGCGCGACGCACGTGCCAGAGCCGAGTGGTCGATGGTCCCTGCGCGGGACTGGCTTGGGGACCACGGGTTCCCGCCGTCGCGGCTGCGCGCGGGATTCTTTGCAGCATGCGATCTGCCTGGCTTCGCCGAGGCCAGTGAGCACATCGGTCAACCCCTGCTGTACGAGCTGTGGATCACCATGATCGTCTACGGCATGGTGATCGGCACCTGGCGGGAAGCCAGCCCTGCGTGGCTGGAACAAGCCATCGAGCGGCCCGCCCCGGCACGGTCACTTCCCACAATCGTCGTCGGCGCGTACCGCCGTCTCCTTCCCGAGCGAATACTCCTTGATCTGTCGGTCCAGCTGACCCCGCTTCTGCGTGACGGAATTCGCTATGGCGTCACAGCAAGCCGCGCTTTCCCAGCAAGCACTGCCATCAGCGGCTGACCTTGACGGACGCCGCGCCTAGGCTCGGCGATGATGCCTTGCCGGTGCTCGTGCGGACGGCCCGGCCGCTGAGGAACGCGGTGATCGCATGGTGATGACCGCCCGGGCGCCGGCGGATTCTCTAGGGCGAGTTTTACCTGTGGGACCCTGCTGGCTTATTTCGGTTAGGCGGTGAGGGTGAAGTCGAGGCGGGCGAGGTGGCTTGTTCGTGTGCGGTCCAGGGGATGGCCGGTCC
>Ga0335075_10009783_pt1 | contig 14587 bp, 17 predicted proteins | sample Lox_Sample_24_FD_206723 | JGI IMG/M metagenome (GOLD analysis project Ga0335075, IMG submission 206723) | Soil microbial communities from Loxahatchee National Wildlife Refuge, Florida, United States - Lox_Sample_2.4 | ecosystem: Environmental > Terrestrial > Soil > Wetlands | place: USA...
CACTGCAGCGAGCTCTCCGGCGGCATGCAGCAGCGCGTCGGGCTCGCCCGCGCCCTGGCCACCAACGCCGAGATCCTGCTGATGGACGAGCCGTTCTCCGCCCTCGACCCGCTCATCCGCAGAAAGCTCCAGGACGAGCTGTTGGCGCTCCAGGCGCGGCTCCGTAAAACCATCATCTTCGTCAGTCACGACCTCGACGAGGCGCTCAAGATCGGCGATCGCATCTCGATCCTCGAGGGCGGGCGGATCGTGCAGACCGGCCCCCCCCGGCAGATCCTCGAGACGCCGGCCGACGACTATGTTGCCGAGTTCGTCCGTCACGCCAATCCCCGCACGGTGCTCAAACACGACGGATAACCCTGTCAGCTACTCCTCCACGAAGGGCAACGCCAACGCCACCTGCTACTCGCCTGAACTTCCACTATCACTTCGAGCGGCACGAGTAGATCACTCGGGCAGCTCGAAGCGATCGAGGTTCATGACCTTGTTCCAGGCCGCGACAAAATCCTGCGCGAATTTCTGCTTCGAGTCGGTTGCCGCGTAGACTTCGGCGATGGCACGCAACTGCGCGTGGGAGCCAAAGATGAGGTCGACCCGCGTGGCGGTCCATCGCGGCTCCTTGCTCTTGCCGTGGTGGCCGTGATAGATGCCATCCGATCCCGCCGGCTTCCATTCGGTACGCATGTCGAGCAGATTGACGAAGAAGTCGTTCGTCAGCGTCCCCGGCTTCTGCGTAAACACCCCATGTTTGGATTGTCCCGTATTGACGCCCAGCACCCGCAAGCCACCGAGCAGCACGGCCATTTCCGGTGCGCTGAGAGTCAGCAGTTGGGCCCGATCCACCAGCGCTTCCTCCGGCGACATGAGCTGCGATCCGCGCGAGTAGTTGCGAAAACCGTCCGCCACCGGCTCGAGGGCTGCGAAGGAATGGGCATCGGTCTGCCCTTCGGATGCGTCCATGCGGCCCGGGGTGAAAGGAACCCTGACTTCGGCGCCACCGTCCCTGGCGGCCTTCTCGATCGCGGCGCAGCCGCCGAGCACGATGAGGTCCGCGAGTGAAACCTTCTTGCCGCCCGTCGCCGAGGCGTTGAACTCCTTCTGAATGGCTTCGAGCTTCTCCAGTACCGTCCGCAGTTGCGCCGGCTCGTTGACTTCCCAGTCCTTCTGCGGCGCCAGGCGGATACGCGCGCCGTTGGCGCCTCCCCGCTTGTCGGAGCCACGGAAGGTCGAGGCGGATGCCCAGGCGGTCGACACCAGCGCGGAAACCGGCAGGCCCGATGAGAGGATCCTTCTCTTGAGCGCCGCGATGTCAGCGTCGCCGATCAACGGATGATCCACCGCAGGGATTGGATCCTGCCAGATCAGGCTTTCCTTCGGGACGAGCGGGCCGAGGTAGCGCACGATCGGACCCATGTCGCGATGCGTCAGCTTGAACCAGGCGCGCGCGAACGCATCCGCAAACTGCTCCGGATGCTCGTGGAAGCGCCGCGAGATCTTCTCGTAGGCGGGATCGAAGCGCAGCGACAGATCCGTGGTCAGCATGGTCGGCACGCGCTTCTTGGATTTGTCGTGCGCATCGGGAATGGTGGCGGGGGCGTTCTTGGCCTGCCACTGGTAAGCGCCAGCCGGGCTCTTGGTCAGCTCCCACTCGTGTTTGAACAGGCTCTCCAAAAAGTAGTTGCTCCACTTGGTCGGCGTTTGTGTCCAGGTGACTTCGGGGCCGCCGGTGATCGCATCCGCTCCGACGCCAGTACCGTACCTGCTCCTCCAGCCGAGCCCCTGATCCTCGATGGCCGCACCCTCGGGCTCCGGGCCGACGAAGGACGGATCGCCCGCGCCGTGCGTTTTGCCGAAGCTGTGTCCTCCCGCGATCAGCGCGACGGTTTCCTCGTCATTCATCGCCATGCGCGCGAAAGTCTCGCGAATGTCGCGGGCCGCCGCCACCGGGTCAGGCTTGCCGTTCGGTCCCTCGGGGTTCACATAGATGAGCCCCATCTGCACGGCTCCCAGCGGGCTCTGCAGCTGCCGCTCGCCGCTGTAGCGCTCGTCGCCGAGCCAGGTGCCTTCGGGGCCCCAATAGAGCTCTTCCGGCTCCCAGGTATCGGCGCGACCGCCACCGAACCCGAAGGTCTTGAACCCCATCGACTCGAGGGCGACGTTGCCGGCGAGAATCATGAGATCGGCCCAGGAGATCCTGCGGCCGTATTTCTGCTTGATGGGCCAGAGCAGGCGCCGGGCTTTGTCGAGATTGGCGTTGTCCGGCCAGCTGTTGAGAGGTGCGAAGCGCTGCTGGCCGCCGCCGGCGCCACCGCGCCCATCGCCGATTCGGTAAGTTCCGGCGCTGTGCCAGGCCATGCGGATGAACAAACCGCCGTAATGGCCGAAGTCCGCGGGCCACCAGTCCTGCGAGTCGGTCATCAGCGCGCGCAGGTCCTCGATCACGGCCGCGAGGTCGAGGCTCTTGAATTCGCGGGCATAATCGAAGGACTCGCCCAACGGGTTGGACCGCGGCGCGTGCTGATTGAGAATCTGCACGTTGAGCTGCTTCGGCCACCAGTCACGGTTGCGGCGCGCTGTGCTCCTGCCCCCAAAGGGGCACTTGCCCTGCTCCGCCATGCTCTCTTTCTCGGTTGCCATAGTCGTCTCCCATGCCTCGGTCGGATCGCAGGGACATACTATCCCTGGCGGGAACCGGAGCGAAGTCGATTCTCTCTATCGGCGGCATCGACAAAACCAATCGGTCTACAGGTCGCGGCGCAGGTAAGCCCAACCGGACGCAATGACGAATGCAATCGCCCACACGATCCCCGCCAGCAGGAGACTCCACGTGGCCCAGTGATAATCAAGCGTCGGAGACGGCTGCGGCCAATACTGCTTGAACTCGAGCAGTGACTTGTGTACCTGGAATGGAAACCAAGCCGCAATACCGTCGAGATGAAATCCAATCAATGTTCTGGCCACGATGTTGTCAAACACCTGGTAAATGACGATCAGCCCGACGGCCGGCCCCGAGCTGCGCACCAGTACTGAAATGAGCAGCGCGGTGCCCGAGTACCAGAACATCGCGAGCAACACGCCAAGCCCGGCCGTCACATAGGTGGACCCCGGGTATAGAAGCAGCTTGTGTGGTGGATGCGTATCGAAGTAGGCCCATGGAGTACCCAGGATGATCTGGGTGCCATACAGCCCCACGCAGATGATCGCTATCAGCAGAAGCTTCCCAAGAAGCCAATTCTCCCTGGATAGACCGTCAATGATGTTTTGCCGGCTCGTTCTCCACTCGAAATCACTGCAAGCGGATAGCGCCACCAGCACGGCGCCGAAGAGGCTCGCAATAGGCGCGCCGCCGGTGAGGACAACCTCCCAGGCATCCGGAAAGCCCAGGTATGGGCCGCGCAGATGCCCATGATGGCCGTCGTAGAGGAACGCTCCGAACAGAAATGTGGTGACTGTGAGAAAGACCAGGTACACGACCCATGTGGCAAGGCGTTTGCGCAGCTTGAACCACTCGAGCCAAAGCGCTTTGGCAATCACGTCTCGTCTCCGATCCCGGCAGTTGCTTGCGGAGCCGTAGCCGCAAGGAAGGCCTCCTCCAGAGTCTGGCGCTGACTCGTAAGCTCTCTGACGTATATTCCGCGATCGGCAAGATAGCGATTCAAGCTCGCTGGCGCCGCATCGATCAGGTCCAGATGCACGGCATCGCCCGTTGCGCGGACATTCCTCGCAGATTCATACTGCCTGACCGCCTCGAAGAGCTGCCGGGTGTCGCCCGCGCAGACTCGAAAGGCGGCCTTGGCAGCCGTGAGCTCGGCTACTGCACCGCTGCGCTGCAGCCGGCCGCGCTTCAGGATCGCGACGTGCGTGCAGATTTTCTCGACCTCATCCAGAAGATGAGTGGAAATGAAGATGGTGCGACCGGATCGCGCCAGCCGTACGAGAAGCTCGCGTATTTCCCGCATCCCTTCCGGGTCCAGGCCGTTGGTGGGTTCATCGAGTATCAGCAGCTCCGGATCCCCGAGCGTTGCGGCCGCCAGAGCCAGCCGCTGTTTCATACCCAGCGAGTAGGACTTTGCCTGCCGATTGGCTGCCTCGAGCAGATCAACTGCGGCCAAAGCGGGCTCGATGCACTTTTTGTCGAGTCCCTTGATGGCCGTAACGACCGCCAGATTCTCTCGCCCTGTCAGGTAGGGATACAGGTTCGGCTGCTCGAGTGTTCCACTCATGCGCCCTCTCGCGAGCGCCTCGCGATTGCTCTCGCCGAATACGGAGATGTCCCCCCGCGTCGGCCTGACGATCCCGAAGATCATGCCGATCGTAGTCGTTTTGCCACTGCCGTTGGGGCCCAGAAAACCGAAGATCTGCCCCTGTCGCACCGTAAGATTCAGGTTCTCTACGGCGGTCTTCTGCCCATAACGCTTGGTAAGCCCGTCGACCTCGAGGACATTCATAGGGGCCCGTGCGAGGCGCTCTCAGCATCCAGGGACGAGGCCGGGCGCTCCAGAAACGCGAAGTGCGCCGCGCCAAGCACGGGAAGGACTACGAACAGGACACAATCCCGCCACGGCAATTCCCTGAATGGCGTAGGCGTGCTCGGTAGCAGCAAAATGACGACAGCGCTCCAGGCTGCAAGGAAAGCAAGCGCAACCGAGCGGTAGGTTCCACGAGAACGAGAGATACCAAGGGCCACTTGTCCGAAAAATGCAAGTCCGACAGGCCCAATCGATGCTGCGGTAGCCAGGCATAGGGCAGCAACCACCGGGAGCATGCGGTGGGTCGTCGCCTCCAACGTCCATATCCATAACAGGCTGCTTGGCAGGAAGCAGGTCAACACCTCCAATGTCAACAACAGTTTTGGGACCTGCGGCTCGGTTATGGACATCGCTGCAAACCGCTCTTTGTAGCTCGCCCACACCGTCCCCAGGGACCACGTGAGTACCTCGTACGAGCTCGTTATGGAGTCAAGCTCGTTGGTGGCGGCAGCGATCCATTTGGCGCGGCCCGGCGGGCAGGCACGCGCTGCGTGGCCCACCAGCACTCTCGAGATGGATCGCAGGACAGAGTCTTTCGCTTTCATGCTTTGACGCCGTCCTGACGGAACCGACGCACGTATTCCTGCCCGCTCACGACCTGCCGCGCATGGGTCACACCTGCAGGCGTCAGACGGAAGACATGACGTGGCGGGCGTCCCGCGTGTGCAGGCTCCATCCACTTTGACTCCAAGTAGCCGCGATCCTGCAATCTGGCCAGGATGGGATAAAGCGTCCCGCTTTGAAGACCCGTCGCTTTGGACAAAGCATAGCCGTGTCGCCAGTTGCGTGTTTGCTCCAGAAGCGCCGCCATGACTGCCAGAGACTGGGCAGAGCTCTTTCTACGTACACCCATGGCATAAGTCTACATATAAAGAGTTATGCCGGTCAACAGCAAGCACCGTTTAGCCTAACCGCGCCCAATCCACCGCTTCGAGCGCATAGGGAGCGAACAGGAAATCGCGGATCGCGATAATCTGGTTTGACCGCCAGTCGATCAGGACAAAATGCGCGGGTCTTTCCATCGGGCGGGTGCCGTCGAAGACCAGCATCGCCGGTTGTCCTTCAACCGCGCCGAGGGCGAACCGCCATTTCTTCTCTTCAGCGTAGCGCGTGAAATAGAGGCCGATCTTGTCGCGGCCTTCGAGCTTGAGGCGATTGACCAGATCAAGCTTCACATCGTCGGCAAGCATGGCGCGGATCGCATCGAAATCGGTCGCCTTTGCCGAAATCATGACGCCATCTCGGCCCCCGTCTTACCCCGAAGATACTGATGCGTCGGGATCATCACGTAGTCCAGAGCATCCTTGTTTATGAAGATGATTCTGCGCGGACTGTCCACTGGAAGCTCGATCATGTTGTCCGGATCGCCGCCACCAAAATCCGTCAGCTCGCAGAAGGCATTGAACACTGTTTTGGCCCCGTGCAGGTACACACGTCGCCGCCGCCCAGACGACAGCTGGTATGTGGTTCGGGTCGCCAATTCGAAAATTCTGGCGGTTTTCTTGTCGTCCCTCGCGCGCACGCTTGCGAGATCGCCCGGCTTTATCCTGCCGTCGTCAACCATCTCGCTGTATTGCTCGTCCGCGACCATGATACGGTCGGTGACTCGGTCCACATCGGCCGCATCAAACTCCTCGACGTCACTATCCGCCAGCGCCTCTACGATCTCCCAGTCGCGCGGGTCTGAAATTCCGGGCCCAGAGTAGTCGTTCAGCTCACCGGAAAATTTCAGATCCGCGATTGCTCTGGTCCTGATGGCGACGGTCTGATTGGCGAGGCTTTCCACCGTCACGAAGGCGGCGTGTTGCTGAAGCTGATGATACAGACGGTGGAATGCGCCCTCGGATATCGCAAGCAGCAGGCGTTTCCCGCCTCCAGAAAAGTGGATTGATACCTTGCCGTAATACCTCAGGTCTTGATCCACGGAATCGCTGTGGAGAGCAGTCTCAATCGGCGGCGCCCTACCGAGAATCGCTTCAGGACTGGTCTTGAACGCCTTCGCCAGCTTTCTCAGCTTATCGTCGGGAATGGGCGCCGACCCGGACTCCCAGCGGTGATAGTTCGGCTGGGACACTCCGATCTTCTGTGCCGCCTGCCTCTGGGTCAAACCGGCATTGACCCGGAACTGCTTGAGCCTGCTTCTCATATGGGTCCCGCATTTCGGCCAGTGCCGATACGTATATTATACGTATATACGTATCAAAAATTCACCACAAAATCTCGCGCTTCACTCAGGCTGCCTCCTGCCTGGGAATGACGCCAAAGGTGACGGACAGAACGCTTGTTTTGCACTGCGTGCCGGTAGGTTTCACTGCGCGTGACTCCTGCCCAGGCCGCCATTAGCGGCGCGGCTAGATCTCCGCGAGACGCCGTACGGGCTTTGGTATCACGGCATGCGCCCGAAGCGATCGCTTTCCAGCACGCCAATCAGCCAGAGCGTCAAACCCTTCCATGAGCTCATTGAACACGTTGCGCTTCTCTCTCATGGTCTCCTACGCAGCTAGGGGTTGATGCTCACTGGCCTGCATAGCAGAGGATGGCCTTGCTTGGCGGCCTCTGCTGTTATCTGCCCCGCGATCCGCTGGGCCTCGTCGAGTGAGGGTGTCGGTAGCAGCGCACCGCCGCGAGTGTGAATGGCCAGCATTATTCTGCGGGACTCTTCGGGGCTGAGGCCCGCATATGTCGTTAAATTAGAAGTGCCCTTCCTGAATGATGGGTAAGAAGAGTTTTAATTGGGGCGTGACGGAATCGAACCGTCGACCAGCGGATTAAAAGTCGAAGCGCCTGCTCTTTACTGCTCCACCCGACTCCCACCGACTCGTCGCAACTCCTTGTATTCTCAGCATCGACCCCGGCGGCAATATGTGCGCCAATGAGCGACTCGGAGTAAGTCACTGCACTGAATTTGCACTGAGCAACCAGCGGACTTCAGCTATTCGGGGCATCAGCTCGCCAGTCCGACGAGCTTGCGGCGTCTGTGTAGCCACGCGTACGCGCCAGGGGCGGGGACGGTAACGATCAGCGCGAATCGCCGGGCGACAGTCCAAGGGCTACCCTCACCCATGAACAGGCTCGCGATGGCAATGAGATCGACCACAATTGCCAGCGCTATCCAGACGCGAAAGAAAACGATGTGGAATCGTTCCATGAGCTTTAGCTTACCGTATACATGCGGCCCTGCTCAGACGGTCTTTGGCCCGCGAATTGACCGAATGAGAATCTCCGCGGAGATTCCCAGCTTGTCGTGCAGCGCGCGGATCATGTTGATCGACAGGCCTCGCTTGCGATTGAGTACTTCCGATACACGGGTCCGGGTACCAAGGATCTCTTCCAGGTCCTTGCGTGTCAGACCTTGCTGCTCCATCCGAAACTTGATCGCCTCGATCGGGTCCGGCGGATCCATCGGATAGTGCTCGGTCTCGTACGCCTCGATGAGAGTAGCAAGGATGTCGAGGCGGTCGCCTTTAGGCGTGCCGGCCTTTGCGCCCCAGAGTTCTTCCACCTCTGCGAGCGCATGGGCGTAGTCCCGCTCACTTCGAATCGGTTTTAGGTCTTTCATAAGCTACCGTCTTCACGTCAATGTGGTCGTATTCGGAATGGGTACCGATCCACTTGATCCAAACGATGCGTTTCTCGAAATCCATCGCGGTCACGAGCCGATAATCATTTCCCTTGATATTGAACACAGCGCGATCGGCCGACACCACGCTCGCCGATCGGTACAGCTGTTTCACCGTTCCCATGTTCTTCCATTCGGCTCGCCGGACTTCGTCGAACCAAGCATCCAGGGCCCCTTTGAGAGCCCCGTGCCCGCTGCGCCCGCTCTGCGACTCGAGGAACCGCTTGAGCGTACTGCGGGCAATGATCCTCATTACGAAATGCTACCATGCTCCCATTTTGGGAACAAGCATCGCGGCAATTGACGTTTGTAGTCGCAGCAGCGAGATCAGAGCTACGGTAGCGGCTCCTGGCGCTTCCAGCCGCCTCAGGAGTGCGGTGCAGGTTCCTTGGCGACCCCGGTCGACCCGATCAGCTGGCGCCTTGCCCTGCGCACGGCGCGCGTCTTGGCACGGCCGCTGAGGCCGAGCAACCAAGCCAGAAAGGACGGTTCGTGAATCAGTAACTCTCCACACGGAGAGTCGAACACGGCGGCCGAGAGACCGTTCACTGCGCGGCACCGGAGCGCCTATGTGACACGATTGACGCTGAGCAAATGCGGGTGTCTCGCGACGAGCTGAGCTTTGGTGACGAGCTCCGCCATTGGCGGGAGTGAGGGCGGAACAGCAATCATCGGAAGCTCCCCTTGAACAGGCGGCGCCCCATACATTTTCGGGTTGATTCGTGGGCTCATCGAGTACGTTCCTCCTCCAGGTCCCGCTCCCGTGTGCGCGTCCGCTCCTCGAGCTTCCCTACCAGCTGCTCATCGGTCGTGAGCGGTCGGTGCATGGCACCGATGAAACCCCAGATTTTTTCGGCGAGCGCAACCTGCCCTGCTGCCAGGAGGGCGTCGGCCGCGGCGTTCCAACCCTCGATCACATCACGACGGGTTGCGAGGAGCTTCGTCTTTCCCGGGCTGGGCTTGAGACCTCCATTGCGAAGGTCCTGGGCAATGCGCGTAGCGCGCTCCCGGAGATACCGGGAATCGCCGCGCAGTGAGGCGCGATGAATGCCATCCTTGAAACCTGACCGGGTCTGGCCTCTCACTGCGCGCTCTGTCGCGTTAGCGGTGATACCGTGCTCACGTAGGCGCTGCGCGAACGATCGGCGCCACCCTCGCAGTGTCGCTTTCCGGATATTGAGACGCGTCCCCTCTTCGCTCACCGCCTTGACGACCAGATGCACGTGCGGATGGTCCTGATCCGTGTGCAGGACCAGGGCGTAGCGATGTTTGAGGGCGAACTCCTCCCGCGCGAAGTCCCGGCTCGCGAGCAGCAGCTTGTCCGGTGGGGTTCCTTTCGGCATCGAGAGGATTACCTTGTGAACCAGTTTCGCAGGCTTCGGACCCGCCTTGCCGCGGTACGGCCCTTGACCGTGTGCTCTCGTTGAGTCGAGATCCCAGTTTGCAACAATGTGCTTCTCGACGTCTCTGCCCTTGAGACGCTCACCCTCGTCAGTCTCAATTTCGAGCTCACCGTTGCGATGGATGTATCGAAGGTGGGCGACGGCACCAGCTGTACTCGTCGCGCCACGCGAGACCTTGACGATTACCTCGGGCGCTCGAGCCACGGTAAGTGCCATCTGCTCAACTTGGCTCGGTGACAGCCGAACTCGCCCCGTGGGGCCTCGGCGAGCAAAGCTCGTAACATCGAGGAGCGGAGCATCGCGACCGAGCCTAATGGTTCTGTTCGGCATGTCCGATGTCCCAGCTGATCAGATTCGCTTTGATGAGCGCACGAAAATGATCGCGAAGCGCCTCGCAAACCTGCAGCATGGCTTGCACTTCTTGCCGCCCGGGCACCGCTCGACGGGCGTCCTGCTGCAATAGGTGGCCCATCGTGTTCAGGTTTCGGCCGATGACCGTGAGCTCCCTCACAGCGGCCTGGAGGCTCGAGAGCTCCCGATCCGGTAGCGGCGCGACCCGCCGCAGATGCGAGCGGACCAGAACCGACACGTAGGTGGCGGCGTGCATAGTCCGCGCGGCCGCCCGCTCACGCAGCAGCGCCCGGTCTTCGGGCACCAATCGAACCGTCAGTCGGGCATCCCGCGGATCGGATGGCGCCACCGGCTCAGCAAGGTCACCGGTCGGAGCGCTCGCCAGCATGTGGTCGACGAGGCGCTTGAGCAGAGCGGACTCGGAGAGATTCTGCCGCGCAGTCGCATTTGCGAAGCGCCGCTTCGTCTCGCAGCTGATCCAAGTCGACAGGTGCCTGCAATTGGCCATCGAATTGGGGCGTGACGGAATCGAACCGTCGACCAGCGGATTAAAAGTCCGATGCTCTACCGACTGAGCTAACGCCCCGGGGATTGGCAGCGCCCGGGGTCCGGGATGGGCGGGCACCGCGGGGCGGGCATGATACTACAGCCGTCAGCCCACCGCCGCATTCGGAGCCACGAGGCAGGCGCCCGCCCGCGCCTCAGGCGCACTCCAGCGGAAGGTGCGCCACGGCGAGGCGCCCGGAGCGGGTCCGGCGATCTACGGCCGGCCGCGCTGGGCTACCGCGATGGAGAGACACGACGCACTCGCCCCGGAACGCCGAGAGGGCATTCCAGTTGCGCGCGATCCCAACCCCCGGCCTCCGCCGCAGCGGTGTAGGTGCTCCAGAGGAAATCGAGCAACAACGCCTCCGGCGCCGGCGCGAGACGCACCGTATCGTACGGCAGGATGTATTCGCCAAGCTTCGCGTCGTAGTAAGCGCCTGCCGCAACTGCCCGGTCGCGAAAGCCCGGCGGCTCCGGGTACGCGTAGGAGTAGAACACGGCCGCGGGAAAAGCATCGTTCCCGGGCCAGAACCCTGCGCTGCTCACTTCGTGCGAATAAGCCTCTCGCGTGATGGCATCGGGCAGTCCCGGCACGCCGCCCGGATGAGGCGGTGCGGGCCTCCCGGAGAAGCGCGTGACCGCAAGATCGAAGCTGCCCCAAAAGAAATGGACCGGACTCACCTTGCCGAGAAACCCGCTGCGGAAATGCTTGAAGAGACGGTCGGCTTGGATGAGCACGCGCCAGAACGCATGAGCGGCGCCGGGGTCATATGAGCGGTGGGAGTGGTCCTTCGAAAAAGCAATCGGATCCGGCAGCTCGTTCGGCATCTCATGGATCGCAACCACAATGCCGAGTCCCCGCAGCAGATCCATCACCTGATGATAGAAGTCGGCGACCGACTTCGATTCGAGCGCGAGCGCTCGCTCGGCACCGGAGCTGAGGCGCACCACGAGGCGATGCTCGATGAAATCGAAATCGATTTCGAAGATCTCCCCGCCTGCCGGAATCGTCGAAGTGCCTAGCCCGCGTGCGGTCACGTAGAGCGGGACTTGCCAGCTGTGATTGATCCACGGCGTCAGAGCAAGGCGCACCTTGCCCACGATCTGGGTCCACAGCTGCAGCGTCGCGGCGGTGTCGCGCCACGTTGGGTAGGCCAGTTCCGGCCAGAGCGTGTCTGAGCAGACCATTGGAGCCTCCTCTATCGCGACCCCGATCCTCGACCGGCATGATGCTACAGGTGCCGGTAGACCGTGGGGTCGGGAACGCCGGCGGCCTCGAAGCCGGCGCGGCGCAGCCGACAGGAGTCGCAGCGGCCGCAGGCGCCGCCAAGATCGTCCGCCTGATAGCAGGAAACGGTCAGGGAATAGTCGACGCCGAGGCGAGTGCCCTCGCGGATGATGCGCTGCTTGGACCAGGAGGCCAGCGGCGCCTGGACACGGCAAGGGTGTCCTTCCACGCCGGCTTTTGTCGCGAGCGCCGCGAGATGGCTGAAGGCTTCGATGAAGGCTGGTCGGCAATCGGGATACCCTGACCAATCGACGGCGTTTACGCCGACGAAGATGTCGTCAGCGCCAAGGACCTCAGCCCAGCCGAGCGCGAGCGCGAGCAGGAGGGTGTTACGCGCCGGCACATATGTCACCGGAATGCCGGCGGTCGGTTGCTCCGGTACGGCGATTGATGTGTCCGTCAGCGCCGAGCCACCGATGCCGGCCAGATCGACGCGCATGATCCGATGCTCGCGCGCACCCAGAGCCCCGGCAACTCGCATCGCCGCGTCGAGCTCCGCAGCGTGCCGCTGACCGTAATCGACGGAGAGCGCATAGCACTCGAAGCCCTGTTCGCGCGCAATGGCCAACGTGGTGGCCGAGTCGAGGCCGCCCGAGACGAGAACGACAGCCCTGTGGGACGTCATGGTCAGCCTACTTTCGTTGTCTACTTTCCAGGCACGTTGCCCCAGAGGTACTTGTGGAGCTGGATCTGGAAGCGCACCGGCAGCCGGTCCTCGAGGATCCAGTCGGCGAGCTGCCGGGCGGGCAATTGCTCGTGGCTCGGGGAGAAGAGCACCGTGCAGCGGCCCTCCAGGCCGAGCTCGCGGAATCTCGCGCAGCTCCACTCGTAGTCGCCGCGGTCGCAGATCACGAACTTCACGAGGTCCCGGGCGCCCAGGCGCGCGAGCTCGCCATAGCGGTTGCGCGACTCCTCTCCCGAGCCGGGAGTCTTGACGTCGACGACCCGCACCACCCGCTCGTCCACTTCCTCCAACGACATGGCGCCGCTCGTCTCGAGCGAGACACGGCAGCCGGCATCGCAGAGTTGAGTCAGCAGGTCCAGGCAGCTCTTCTGCGCCAGGGGCTCGCCGCCCGTCACGCAGACGTAGCGCCCACCCAGCTCCCTCACCCGCTCCACCACGGACTCCACCTGCCACCACTCACCGCCATGGAAGGCGTACGCCGTATCGCAGTACTGACACCGCAGCGGACAGCCGGTGAGACGCACGAACACGGTCGGGATCCCCGCCGTGTCGGCCTCGCCTTGCAGGGAGTAGAAGATTTCAGTGATCTTGAGTCGCGCCACCTGCGTCCATCATTGCGATGACAGTTGCTTCAGCCGCGCTTGCGCCCGCGCGGCGGCGTCAGTGCCGGAGTACTGACTGATGACCCTGCGAAGCGTCGCGCGGCCCTTGGCTGTCTTACCCTGCGCGAGCTGTGTGTTGCCGAGGTCGAGCATGGCATCGGGCGCCTTGCTCGAGCTCGGCCACTTGTCGAGGACGGCCTGAAAAGCGTTGCCGGCGGCCGCGAAATCCTGGTTCACGTAGTGGGCCTCACCGAGCCAGTACTGGGCATTGGGCGCGAGCGGGCTCGAGGGGTACTGCTTGAGAAAGCTCTGGAAGCCGCTGATCGCGGTCGAGTAGCTGCCGGCCTTCAGGGCATCGAACGCCTGCCCGTAGATCGACTGCTCCGTGGACGAGACTCCTTGCGCGCCGCTGTCCGCCGCCCCGCCCGAACCCGCAGCGCCCGCGGCGGCGGAGCCGTCGCCAGCGGCACCTCCGTGCTCGAGCGCCCCGACCCGCTTGTCGAGATCCGCATAGAGGTCGTGCTGCTGCTTGCGCAGCTCACGGTTGCTGTTCTGCAGGTCGTCCACTCGCCCGCGAAGGTCACGCACCTCCGCCTGCAGCGTATCGACCTCGGTCGCGAGCTGCACCAGACTCTGGTTGGACACGACCCGCTCGACCTTCGAGACCCGCGCATCGAGGTCGTTCAGCCTGATCTGCACCGGATCCTGGTCGGGAGGAACCGAGGCGCACCCGGCGGCGAGCACCGTGATGAGCGCGAGGGGGATGATCGGGCGCATGGCGGACTCCTTTGGTGAGACTGTGCCGGCAAGCTTACTGCGGCGGCTGAGTCGGCTGCCCGTTCGGCGCCAGGTACACGATGTCGACGCGCCGGTTCTTCGCCCAGGCATCCTCGTTGTGCGCCGGATCCACCGGGTGCTCGGCGCCGTAGCTCACCACCGTGATCTGAGCGGCGGAAGCGCCCTGCAGCAGCAGCGCCTGGCGGACCGCCTGGGCGCGCCGCATCCCGAGGCCGATGTTGTATTCCGGCGAGCCGCGCTCATCGGTATTGCCCTCGAGCCGCACGCGCGCGTCCGTGTGATCGGACAGATACTTCGCATGGGCCGAGACGATGTCCGTGCCTTCGCCCTTGATCACGGCGCTATCGAAGTCGAAGTAGATCGTGCGCTTGGCAAGCATGCCCGCCTGCGGACCGGCAATCGAGTTCTGGTTGCCGAACGGGCCGCCGTTGGCGTTGGCGCCCCCTGCGGCGCCCTCGGAATTGGCGCCGGCGCCATTCTCGGAAGACGACTGCTGCTCGGCCGATGGCTTCGGCTTGTGGCTCGCACAGGCGGCGAGCCCAAGACATCCGGCCAGCAACATCAAGACGGCAATTCGACGATACATAGACCCTTCTCCAGGTTCGCCGCCAGGCGGCAGCTCTTGTTGGACGTTCGGACTTGACTACTGAACCGCTACTGAATGAACGGACCCCACGCCGGGTCGCGCACCTCGCCCTGGGTGGGCTTCAGGGACAGGCCCGTGAGCCCGTCGACGGAGATCGTTGCCAGAATGCCTGCCTCCGCC
>Ga0335075_10009784_pt1 | contig 14586 bp, 10 predicted proteins | sample Lox_Sample_24_FD_206723 | JGI IMG/M metagenome (GOLD analysis project Ga0335075, IMG submission 206723) | Soil microbial communities from Loxahatchee National Wildlife Refuge, Florida, United States - Lox_Sample_2.4 | ecosystem: Environmental > Terrestrial > Soil > Wetlands | place: USA...
AGCGCCGACAGGTTCGACGCCTTCACCGCGCTATCGCTGATCGCGTTCGCCTACGCGGGCGGCATCACGCTCATCTCGGGCGCGGTGTTCGCGGGCCTGATCTCCGCCCAGGCGCTGATCCCGTACGCCCTCCAAAAGTGGTTCGGCCTGGACGGGAACTGGTTCCTCCTGGTCGGCGGCATCCTGCTGATCTTCACGCTGCTGCAGAACCCGGAAGGCGTGGCCGGCGACCTCTACCGCCGCCTGCACAAGCGACCGCAGGTCCACGCGCCGCAGGTGGACGCCGCGACCCGCGAGCATCTCGTGCCGCGCGCGGCGCGCCCCGACCTGTCGGGCCATCCGGCCGCCCTCACGGTCGACGGACTGTCGGTGCGGTTCGGCGGCGTGCACGCGCTGTCGGGGGTGTCGCTCAACGTCCGCGAGGGCGAGCTCGTCGGGCTCATCGGCCCGAACGGCGCCGGCAAGACCACCCTCATCGACGCCATCTCCGGCTTCGTGACCAGCACGGGAACCGTCCGGCTCGGCGAGCGCGACCTGCGCGGCCTGGCGCCGTACGACCGCGCCAGGGCCGGCCTGTCCCGCACCTGGCAGTCCACCGAGCTGTTCGATGACCTGAACGTCGGGGAGAACCTCACGGTCGCCTCTCGCGAGGGCACGGTCAGCGAGGAGGCCGTCACCGAGACGCTCGGCGTGGTCGGCATGGACTGGGCGGCCGGGGCGATGCCCACCCAGCTGTCCTCCGGGCAGCGCAAGCTCGTCGGCGTCGCCCGTGCCCTGGTCGCCAAGCCGACGCTGCTCTGCCTGGACGAGCCGGCCGCCGGCCTGGACGGTACCGAGAGCGAAGAGCTGGGCGTCACCTTGCGCCGCCTCGCCGACCAGGGCCAGTCGATGCTGCTCATCGAGCATGACATGGGCCTGGTCCTCGGCATCTGCGACCGGGTGGTGGTGCTCGAGTTCGGCAAGGTCATCGCCGAGGGCACGCCCGAGGTCATCCGCCGGGACCCGCGCGTCATCGCGGCCTACCTCGGCGAAGACACCGTGCTTCCTGAAGGGACTCCGGAAGCGGCGGAAACCGCGGAAAAAGCCTAAGAACATTATCCGGAACGGACGCGCCTGACTCTGACGCCGCCCATGGCTCTCTGGTCGTGGGGGTGTGGGTAGCGTCCCCGCCCGGTGTGGGCAGCCACCCTTGCCGGGTGCCGGGCGGGCCGGTTTAGCTGGCCCCATGGGGATAGCGGGGACCTGGCTGCGACTGGACCTTCGACGACGCTGGCGGTCACTGGTCGTGCTCGCGCTGCTCGTCGCGCTGTCCGCCGGCGTCGTGCTGACCGCGGTGGCCGGGGCCAGGCGCGGCGACACGGCCTTCGGCCGGCTGTGGGCGCGGACGCTGCCCGCGACCGTCGTCGTGCTGCCGAACCAGTCCGGCTTCGACTGGGCGAAGGTCCGCGCCCTGCCCGAGGTCACCGCGCTCGGGCTGTTCGCCGTCTACTACGGGGCCGCGGTGGAGGGAATGGACGGCGTGGACCTCGGCTTCCCGCCGGCCAACGCGGACGCGCTCCAGACCGTGGAACACCCGGTGGTGCTCGCGGGCCGGATGGCCAACCCGGGCCGGGCGGACGAGGCGGTCGTCACCCCGCACTTCCTGACCGCCCACCACAAGCGGGTCGGCGACGTCCTGACGGTGCACCTGTCCACGCCCGCCCAGGCCGCCGCCGGTGACGACGCGAGCCAGACGCCGCCGGCCGGCCCGCGGGTCAGAATGCGCATCGTGGGCGTGATCAAGACCCCGTTCGGGCTCGACAACATCGGCGACAGCGGCGGGGTGATCCCGACATACGCCCTGCTGACCAAATACCGCGCCGACATCATGGGCGATCCGAGGACCAGCTTGACCTATATCAACGGCCTGATTCGCCTGAAGGGCGGCGAGGCCGCGATCCCGGCGTTCCGCGCCGACCTCGCCCGGGTGACCGGACGGTCCGACATCGACGTGCTCGACGAGAACGTCTGGGTCGGCGACCCCGCCAGGACATTGACCGGATACGAGGCGGCCTGCCTGCTCGCGTTCGGGCTCGCGGCGCTGCTCGCCGCGCTGGTCCTCGTCGGCCAGTCGGTCGCCAGGTATACCTCCGCCGCGGTGGCGGAGCTGCTCGTGCTGCGAGCGGTGGGGCTGACCCGCCGGCAGGCGGCGGCGTCCGCCGCGCTCGCCCCGGGCCTGGCCGCGGCCGCCGGCGCCACCCTGGGCGTGGCCGCCGCGATCATCGCCTCCAACTGGATGCCGCTCGGCGCCGCCTCCATCGCGGAACCGAGCCCGGGGATCAGCGCCGACTGGCTGGTTCTGGGCATCGGCTGGGCCGCCGCCGTGCTGCTCGTGCTGGCCGCGACGGCGGCCATCGCGTGGACCGCCCTGCGAGCCGGGCCGGCCACCGTCGCCCGCAGGTCGCCGGCGGTAGCGGCCGCGGTGCGGGCGAGTCTGCCGGTGCCCGCCATCGTCGGCGCGCGTTTCGCGCTCGAGGCGGGCCGCGGCCGCGCCGCCGTGCCGGTGCGCCCGGCGATCGCGGGCGCGGTCGCCGGCGTGCTCGGCGTGCTGGCCGCGCTGACGTTCTCCGCTGGCATTTCCGACGCCGTCGCCAACCCGGCGCGGTTCGGCCAGACCTGGCAGCTCACCACGTTCTACGGCGTGGACGGCCAGGACTTCGCCCCGGCCGGCGCGGCGTCCCGTGCCGCGGCGGCCGACCGCGACGTCACCGGGTTCCTCGACCTGCGCATCGCCAGCGCCCAGTCGGGCCGCGTGTCGATCGAGACCTATACCTACGCCCCGCTGGACGACAAGCGGGTGCCCATGGTGCTGACCGCGGGCCGGATGCCCGCCGGCCCCGGCGAGATCGCGCTCGCGCCCACCACCGCCCGGGAGCTGCACGCCGGTGTCGGCTCCGCGATCCGGCTCGACGGCGGTCCCGCGACGCGGACCATGACCGTCTCCGGCATCGCGTTCGTCCCCGCCGGGTCGCACAACGGCTACGACCAGGGCGCGTGGCTGACCCCGGGCGGGTACGACCGGCTGTTCGCCGGCGCGTACTACGCGTTCAAGTTCCACGGGGCGGTGGCCTCGCTACGGCCAGGCGCCGACGTCACGGCGGTGGCCCGCCGCCTGGACGCCACGGTCGGCGCGGCCACGCACGCCCAGGGGGTCACCTTCACGCCCCCGGAGTCGCTGCCCGTGCAGCAGCTTGAGGACGTGTCGGTGCTGCCGCTCGCGCTCGGCGGGTTCCTCGCCCTGCTCGCGGCGGGGGCGGTCGGGCAGGCGCTCACGATGGCGGTCCGCCGCCGCCGGCGCGAGCTCGCGGTGCTGCGCACGCTGGGGCTGACCGGCCGGCAGACCCGGCTGGTCGTGGTCACGCAGGCGAGCGTGCTCGCCGTGATCGGGCTCGCGCTGGGCATCCCGCTCGGCCTCGCGATCGGCCGCGCGCTCTGGCGGGTCGTCGCGAACTTCACCCCGCTGGCGTATTACCCGCCGCTCGCGGTCTGGGCGCTGGTGCTGATCGCGCCGGTGACCCTGCTGGCCGCCAACCTGCTGGCCGTCTGGCCCGCCCGCCGGGCCGCCCGGCTGCGGCCTGGCCGGATCCTGCGCGGCGAATGACCGATGACAGACTGACCGACGATGACCGATGACCCGATGACCGATGACCCGATGACCGAGAGCGGGTGAGCCGGCGTGCGCATGCCGCTGACGTGGCTGCGGCTTGACCTGCCGCGGCGGTGGCGGTCGCTGGTCGTGCTCGCGCTGCTCGTCGCGCTGTCCTCAGGCGTGGTGCTCACCGCGGTCGCCGGGGCGCGGCGCGGCGAGACCGCCTTCGACCGGCTGTGGGCGCGTACGCTGCCCGCCACCGTCGCCGTGCTGCCGAACCAGCCGGGCTTCGACTGGGCGAGGGTCCAGGCGCTGCCAGGGGTCGCCGCGATGAGCCTGTTCGCCGTCTACTACGGGGTCAGCGTGGACGGGCTGCCCGGCGCCAACGTCGACTTCTCGCCCGCGAACGCGGCGCTGTTCCAGACCGTCGAGCACCCGGTGATCCTCGCGGGCCGGGCGGCCAACCAAAGCCGGGCGGACGAGGCGATGGCGAGCCCGCACTTCATGTCCGCCTACCATCTGCGGGTCGGCGACACGGTGACCCTGCACCTGTCGTCGCCCGGCCAGGCCGCCGCCGGCTTCCACGCCACCGAGGGGGGCACGCCGGCCGGCCCGCGGGTCACGATGCGCATCGTCGGCGTGGCGCGGACCCCGTTCTTTCTCGACAACCCCGGGGACACCGGCGGACTGATGCCGACCTACGCCCTGTTCACGCAGTACCGCGCCGACATCATGGGGCCGAACCCGGGCGAAAGCCCGACCTACCTCAACGGCCTGATCCGGCTGGCGGGCGGGGAGGCGGCGATCCCGGCCTTCCGTGCTGAGCTCGCCAAGGCGACGGGACGCTCCGACATCGACGTGTGGGACGACTACGGCCAGTTCGGCGGGCCGATCCGCAGGGTGAGCGACTACGAGTCGGCCTGCCTGCTCGCGTTCGCGGTCGCTGCGCTGCTCGCCGCGCTGGTGCTGGTCGGCCAGGCCGTCGCCAGGTACGCCTCGGCCACCCTCGCGGAGCTGCTGGTGCTGCGGGCGGTGGGCCTGACCCGGCGGCAGGCGGCGGGGTCGGCCGCGGTCGCGCCGGGCCTGGCCGCGGCCGCCGGCGCCACGCTCGGCGCGGCCGCCGCGATCGTCGCCTCCGGCTGGATGCCGATCGGTCAGGCCTCCCTCACGGAACCGAACCCGGGCATCAGCGCCGACTGGCTGGTGCTCGGCGTCGGCTGGGCCGCGGCCGTCCTGCTCGTCGTGCTGGCGACGGCGGTCATCGCGTGGACCGGCCTGCGGGCCGGGGCGCCCGCCCCGGCCCGCAGGTCCGCCACGGTCGCGGCCGCGGTGCGGGCGGGCCTGCCGGTGCCCGCCGTCGTCGGCGCGCGTTTCGCCCTCGAGGCGGGGCGCGGCCGGTCCGCGGTGCCGGTTCGCCCGGCGATCGCGGGCGCGGTCGCCGGCGTGCTCGGCGTGCTGGCCGCGCTGACGTTCTCCGCTGGCATTTCCGACGCTGTCGCCAACCCGGCGAGGTTCGGGCAGACGTGGCAGCTGGCCACCTTGTACGGTCAGGACGGGCAGTCCCTCGCCCCGGCGGCCGTAGTGGACCGTGCCGCGGCGGCCGACCCCGACGTCACCGGATTCCTCGACGTGCGCATCGGCGGCGCCCAGTCCGGCCTTGTCTCGATCGAGAGCTACACCTACGCGCCAGTGGACGGCAAGCGGGTCCCGGTGGTGCTGACCGCCGGCCGCATGCCTATCAGCGCGACCGAGATCGCGCTAGCGCCCACGACCGCACGGTCGCTGCACGCGGGACTCGGTTCCGAGGTCCGGCTCACGGGCGGCGCCGCGGAGCGTCCGATGACGGTCTCCGGCCTCGCGTTCGTCCCGGCCGGGCCGCACAACGGCTACGACACGGGCGCGTGGCTGACCCCCGGCGGGTACAACCGGCTGTTCGCGGGCGCGCACTACGGCTACAAGTTCCTCGGGGCGGTGATCTCGCTGCGGCCGGGCGCGAACGCCGCGGCCGTGGCAGCCCGGCTCGACGCCTCGGTCGCCGCGGCCACCCACGTCCAGGGGGTCGTTTTCACGCCCCCCAGCCCGCTGCCGGTGGCGCAGCTGAAAGACGTGTCGGTGCTGCCGCTGGCGCTCGGCGGGTTCCTCGCGCTGCTCGCCCTGGGGGCGGTCGGGCACGCGCTGACCATCGCGGTGCGCCGCCGCCGGTACGAGCTGGCGGTGCTGCGCACCCTCGGCATGACAGGTCCGCAGTCCCGCCTGGTGGTGGTCACGCAGGCGACCGTGCTCGCGGTGATCGGGCTCGCGCTGGGCATCCCGCTTGGTCTCGCGGTCGGCCGCGCCGTCTGGCGGATCGTCGCGGATTTCACCCCGCTCGCCTATCACTCGCCGCTGGCGGTCTTGCCGCTGGTCCTGATCGTGCCGGTGACCCTGCTGGCGGCCAACCTGCTGGCCGCCTGGCCCGGCCACCGCGCCGCGCGGCTGCGCCCCGGCCGCATCCTGCGCGAGGAGTGACCGACGGCTGGCCCTATGCGGAGGCCAGGTCGGCGGGCAGGCTGGTCGTCAGCGTGCGGCCGGTCCTGCGCAGCGCGGGCCGCAGCAGCTCCCACAGCGGCGCGTCCCCGACGTCCGCGGTGCCGCCCGCCGTGATCGCCCGCGCGTAGTCGGCGCCCTGGCTGAGCGCCGACATCCGGATCGACACCTCCCGCGCCAGGCCCGGTGCCCTTTCCTGGCCCGGTGCCCCCGGCACCCCGGGAACCCCGGGCGCCGCGAGCGACCTGATGTCAGCCGCCAGCCGCCGCGCCATGTCCGCGAGCCGCTGCGGGAGGTCGAGCGGCAGGTCGGGCCGGCACGGCAGGGCGCGCCGCCAGGTGGTCGCGATCTCGCTGAGCGCACCGGAAACCGTGGCCAGGTCCCAGGCCATGCCCTCGATATAGGGGCCCTCGATATAGGGGCGGACCGCCACCCGCGTCTCCTGCGTGCTGACCATCAGCGCCTGCCCATCGTCGTGCCTGCTCTCGCGGAAACTCTAACGCCTAAGGTACTTAGGTTACTGAAGGCTCGCTCTGAGCTTCCTAGGTACGCTGAAAACTGGCTCTCGGCATCGGTTCCTACGTCATAATTTCTTTCTGGAACCGGGGGACGACCGCGGGAGGTGGGGGATGCGCGGTTTCGGCGATCTGGAAAGCGCCATCATGGATCAGGTGTGGTCGGCCGGCCGCCCGCTGCTCGTCCGCGAGATCCAGCAGGCGCTGTACCCGGAGCGGGCCTACAACACCGTGTGGACGGTGAGCGAGATCTTGTACCGCAAGGGCTGGCTGGTCAGGGAGAAGGCGGGCCGCGCCTACCGGTACCGTGCCACCGTCTCCCGCGACGAGTACACCGGCGACCTGATGGGCGAGGCGCTCGCCGCCAGCGGCGACGTGGCGGCGGCATTCCGCAGGTTCACCGAGCGGATCAGCCCCGACGAGGCCGAGCAGCTGCGGCAGGCGCTCGAGCAGGCGCGCCGCGGCGGGAGCGCGCGATGATCGCCGCGGCGGCGCTGCTGGGCTACGCCGCGCTGCTGACAGCCGGAGCGCCCGTGCTGGCGCGGGCCGGCTGGCCGGAGCGCGCGCCGCGGCTGGCGATGGCCGCGTGGATCGCGCTGGCCTTCTCGGCGATCGTGTCGGTGGTGCTCGCCGGCCTGGTGATGCTCGTGCCCGTCCCGCGGGTGAGCAGCGGCATCTCCTGGCTGCTCGCGATGTGCGGGATGCAGCTGCGCGCGCGGTACGCCCACCCCGGCGGCGCCGCCCTCGGCGCGGTGGGAGTGCTGGTCGCGCTCATCCTGGCGGGGCGGCTCGCCTGGTGCGCGTGGGCCACCCTGACCGCCACGGCCCGGGCGGGCCGCAGGCACCGGCTGCGGCTGCGGCTGGCCGGCCGCCAGGACGACCGGCTCGGCGCGCTGGTCGTCGAGCACGGCGAGCCCGCCGCCTACTGCATGCCAGGCGCCAACCACCCGGTCGTGCTCACCACCGCCGCGGTGCGGCTGCTCGACGACACCCAGCTTGCCGCCGTGCTCGCGCACGAGCGGGCGCATCAGTCCGGCCGGCACCACCTGCTCGTATCGCTGGCCGCGATCCCCGCGGCCGCGTTCCCATGGGTGCCCGCCTTCCGGCACGCCAGGGACGAGGTCGCCAGGCTGGCCGAGCTGGCCGCCGACGACGTCGCGGCGGCGCGGTCACCGCGGCTGGCCGTGGCCGAGGCGCTGCTCACGCTCGGCGCCGCTCCGGCGGTGCCGGCGGCGGCGTGGGCGCTCGCCGCCGGCGGCTCCACGGCCGCGGCCCGCGTCCGGCGGCTGATCGCGGCGCCCAACCCGCTCAGCCGCGCGGCGAGCGCGACGGGTGCACTCGCCGTCGCCGCGCTGGTCGCGCTGCCGCTGGTGCTGCTGGCCGCCCCGGCGTTCGGCGCGGTCGGCACCGGCCACCACGCGCACGCCGGCGCCACGTACGCTTACCCGGGGCGGGCCGTCCGATAGCTTCATACCCCTAGGGGGTATAGTAGGCGATGTGCACGCGATCACCCATGCCCTCGCCATTACCGGGTCGATGACCTGGGAGATCACCTGGGCGCTCATCCTCGGGTTCACGCTGGCCGCCATCGTGCAGGCCGTGGTCCCCAAGGCGGTGATCGTGCGGCGGCTCGGCGACGACCGGCCGCGCACGCTGGCGGTGGCGACAGCCTTCGGTGCGGCCTCCTCGTCGTGCTCCTACGCCGCCGTCGCGCTGGCCAGGTCGCTGTTCAGGAAGGGCGCCGGCTTCACGGCCGCGATCGCATTCGAGATCGCCTCGACGAACCTGGTCATCGAGCTCGGCGTGATCCTGGCGCTGCTGATGGGCTGGCAGTTCACCGCCGCCGAGTTCACCGGCGGCCCCATCATGATCGTGATCATTGCGGTGCTGTTCCGGCTGTTCCTGACCAAGCGGCTGCTGGGCGAGGCGCGCACCCAGGCCGACCGCGGGATCGCCGGGTCGATGGAGGGCCACGCCGCGATGGACATGTCCGTTAGCGGCTCCGGGTCGATCACGCGGCGGCTGCTGTCCGGGGACGGCTTCACCGGGGTCTCCCACGTGTTCGTCATGGAGTGGGCCGCGATCATCAGGGACCTGGTCATCGGCCTGCTGGTCGCGGGCGCGATCGCCGCCTGGGTGCCCGATTCGTTCTGGCAGGGCTTCTTCTTCGCCGGCCACCCGCTGGCGGCGAAGCTGTGGGGCCCGCTGATCGGCCCGGTCGTCGCGATCATCTCGTTCGTCTGCTCGATCGGCAACGTGCCGCTGGCCGTGGTGCTGTGGAAGGGCGGGATCAGCTTCGGCGGCGTGATCGCGTTCATCTTCGCGGACCTGATCATCGCCCCGATCCTGAACATCTACCGCAAGTACTACGGGGCGCGGATGGCCGCGTTCCTGCTCGGCACGCTGTTCGCCGCTATGGTGGCGGCGGGGTACGTGATCGAGCTGGTCTTCGGCGGGCTGGGGTTGGTGCCGGACAGGTCCACGGCGCACATCCCCGACCAGGGCGTGTCCCTGGACTACACGACCTGGCTGAACATCGTGTTCCTGCTGCTCGCCGCCGTGCTGGTCGTCAGGTTCGTCCGCACCGGCGGAATCCCGATGCTGCGCATGATGAACGGCGGGCCTGACGACGACCACGCCGGGCATGGCGAGCACGCCGGACACGATCATCACGCGGGGCACGACCACGACGCCCACCATCACCACCACGCGACCTGACGCCGCCCGGCAGTAGAGCTGGCATCCGCCGGGTATCGTGTTACCCCCCGCGCGGTCATCCCCTCGGGGCGGGAGAATCGCAGCACAGGTCAAGCGCGGGCAGGAGTGGGCACCAGTGAGAGCGGTGTGGTTGTGCGTCCGGGCGGGGCTGCGCCAGGACTGGCGCGGCCTCGCGCTGCTGACGCTGATCACGACCATGATGGGGGCGGTGGCGCTGGCCGCGCTCGCGGGGGCGCGCCGCACCGACACGGCGGTCGCGCAGTTCCTGCAGTACGCGGGGCCGCTGCAGGGGCAGGTCTCGGCGGACCCCGCCACGTTGGCCAAGATCGCCGCCTTGCCCGGCGTTGCCTACACCGAGACCGGCGCGCTGATGCTGGCCGTCCCGGTCGCGATCGACGGACGGCCGGTCACGGCGAACGCGGGCGAGGTGATCACCCAGGCGATCGTGCACCGGCCGCCGCAGTCGCGGGCGATCATCCTGGCCGGACGGGACGCCGTGCAGTCGCGGGCGAACGAGGTCTTGCTCAACGAGTCGGCCGCGCAGGCGCTGCACGCGCACGTCGGATCGGTGCTCGAGATGCGCGGGTACCGGCCGAGCGAGCTGCAGCAGGTGATGAACGGCTCCAAGCTCCCCCTGGACGTGTCGCTGGGCAGCGTGGTGGTAACTGGCATCATCCGGCTGCCCACCGACCTGACCGACAACGCCGCCGCGGATGCCGACGTGACCTACGCGGGCCAGGGCGACGTCATCGCGACGGCCGCGTTCTACCAGAAGTACGCTGCCTCCGTCGGCAACTTCACTGGCATGTCGTTCCAGCTCAAGCAGGGCGCGGCGGGCCTGTCGGCGTTCGTTGCCCAGGTGAAGCACCTGGCCGGTGACGACGCGCAGATCGAGCTCGGGGACGACAACGCCGCGGCGGGCGCCTTCGCCCAGCGGGGCACGACGCTGGAGGCGCTGGCGCTGCTGGTGTTCGCCATCATCGTGGCGCTGGCGCTGCTGGTGGTCGTGGGGCAGAGCCTGGCCCGCCAGACCTATGCCGCGGCCGGCGACTTCCCCGCCCTGCGCTCGCTCGGCGCCACCCCGCGACAGCTGACCGCGGTGGCGCTGGCCCCAGGAGTGCTGGTCGCCGCGGCCGGGATGGCGCTGGCGATCCCGTTCGCCTACCTGCTGTCGTGGTTCACGCCGATCGGGCTGGCGCGCCGGGCGGAGATCTCACCGGGGTTCGAGTTCGACGCCGCGGCCCTGCTGGGCGGGGCCGCCGTGCTGGCGCTGCTGCTCGCCGGGCGGGCGGCGCTGGCGGCGCCGCGCGCGGCGCGAACCGGCGCCCGCGCGGCGGCGGCCGACCGGCCCCGGGCGGGACTGGCGGGGCGGCTGGCGGGCCGGGGGCTGTCTCCGGCCGCCGTGTCGGGCATCCAGCTAGCGTTCGAGCCGGGCCGCGGCCGGTCGGCTGTCCCGGTCCGCGCAGCGATCGCCGGGATGGCGGCGGCGCTGGCCGCGGTGCTGGCGGCGCTGGTGTTCGGGTCCAGCGTGTCGCACGTGATCGGCGACCCGGCAGTGGCCGGCTGGGACTGGGACGTGACAGTCGGCAACCCGCACTCCGGTGACATCAGCGCGCAGGCCGTGCCCCGGCTGCGCGCGGACACGTTCGTCTCGGGGTTCACAGTGACGGCCATGGGCGACGCGCTGCTCGACGGCCGCGACGACGTCACGCTCGTGGGCATGCAGACCGTCACCGGCCGGGTGGTCCCGCCCGTGCTGGCCGGGCGGCTTCCGACCGCGCCAGGCGAGATCGCGCTTGGCGGCCGGGAGCTGCGGGCGCTGGACAAGAGCGTCGGCGATACCGTGCTGGCGAACGGCCCGCACGGCCAGGTCCCGCTGCGCGTCACCGGCGAGGTGGTGCTGTCGCCGGAGATCACCAACGAGCAGACCCAGCTCGGCAGCGGCGCGGTGATGACGATGCCGGGCGCCGCGGCGGTGAGCCGGTCGCCCATGCCGCGCAACGTGTTCCTCGTGAGCCTGCGGAACCCGGCCAGCCCGGCGGCCATCAGCGGCCTGAAGCATCAGTTCCCCGGCACCGTGCTGCCCGCGGTCCCCCCGCCGGAGGTACGGGACCTGTCGGGGGTCAGCGGCCTGCCGCTCATCCTCGCCTTCGTGCTGATGCTGCTCGCCTGCGGGATCATCGCGCACACGCTGCTGACGTCGGTGCGCCGCCGGCGGCGGGACCTGGCGATCCTCAAGACCGTCGGGTTCGTCACGAGGCAGGTCCGCGCGACCGTGGCCTGGCAGGCGACCGCCCTCGCCTGCGCCGGATTGATCGTCGGGGTGCCGCTCGGCCTGCTGGCGGGCCGCTGGGCCTGGATCCTGTTCGCCAGCCAGGTCGCGATCGTGCCGGCGCCGGTGATCTCGCCGCTGACGCTGCTCGCGATCCCCGCCGTCCTGGTGCTGGCCAACGCGATCGCGGCCATCCCCGCCTGGTCCGCGGCGCGCACGCAGCCCGCGGTGATCCTCAGGTCGGAGTAGCCGGGTTACAGCTCCACGCGCGTCCCGACGAAGTTCGGGACGAACGCCGCGGGGAAGCGCTCGGCGAAAGCCCGCTGGGCGGCCCAGCCCGTGCAGTGCGCGGGGAGAAGCAGGGCGGGCGACAGCCGCTCGAGTTCCGCGCAGACCTGGGGGATCAGCGGCTCGAACAGCGGCCCGCCCAGGTGGAAGCCGCCCATGACCGCGTGCACCTGGCTGACGCCGGTGAGCCGCCGCGCGTACCTGGTGATGTTGACGACGCCGGCGTGCCCGCAGCCGGTGAGCACCACTAGGCCCTTGCCCCGCACGTGGACGATCAGCGCCTGGTCGTCGAGCACCAGCGGGTCCGGCTCCCAGCGCCCGCCGCGCAGCGCCTGCTGCGGCGGGAAGCCGGGCTCGAACCCTGTCGTGCGGTCGACCTCGCCGGTGATCAGCACGCTGCCGCCGAACAGGAAGCTCGGCTGGCGGTCCTCGATGATGGTGAAGCCCGCGCCCTCGAGCGCGGAACGGCTGGTCGTGGGCAGCTCGACCGGGTCGTGGCCGGGGATCACCAGCCGGCGGCGGCTCCAGAACTCCGGGTGGATGATCACCGGCAGGCTGGTGCGGCCGACCGCGCGGATGAAGCCGTCCAGGCCTGCGGTGTGGTCGGAGTGGCCGTGGCTGAGCACGATGGCCTCGATGCTGCCCAGGTCGACGCCGAGGGCGCCCATGTTGGAGACGAGCCCGTCCGGGCTCAGCCCGGCGTCGAACAGCAGCCGGTGGGTGCTGCCGCCGGCGGTGACCGTGATCAGGGCGGCGAAGCCGTGCTCGGCGACCAGGCCCTCGCGGGTCCAGTCGTCCTCGAACAGCGCCGACGGGCGGCGCCGCGCGTCGCCGATGAACGGCCGGATCGCCGGACCCTGGTTCACCGCGAGCACGTCGGTGACGTTGTCGATGAGGGTCGTGATGACGATGCCGTCGACCGGCTCGAGCGGGATGGTGAGCCGCGGCTCGGTCTCCTCGCTGACCGCCGCGACAGGGACCGGTTCGACGCTGCCAGCGGTGTCGCACATGACGTCAGCCTAATGCGCCGCTAGCGTTGACGCTCGGGTCAATGTTTAGGCTGGGCCGCACTGGAGGTGTGAGCCAGCCATGGCAATGCGCATACGGGAACTGGCCGCTCAGGCGGGCACGACGACCCGGACGCTTCGGTACTACGAGGCGCAGGGACTGCTGCCGGCGGGGCGTTCGGCCAACGGGTACCGCGTCTATGACGAGCACCACGTGCGGCTGGTCAGGGAGATCAGGTCGCTGCAGGCGATCGGGTTCTCGCTGCGGGACGTGCGCCCGTTCGTCGAATGCCTGCTCGCCGGGCACGAATCGGGCGACGACTGCCCGGCATCGGTCGACGTGTACCGCCGCAAGCTGGCGTATCTAGAGCGGCACATCGCGGAACTGCGCGACGTCCGTGACCGGCTTTCCGAGCGCCTCGCTGACCTCGGCGACGCTCCGCCTCCCCGCTGCGAACTGCTGCCCGCTGGTCCGGAGAGCGACACCCGAGGAGACAAGCAATGAAGAACGCGGAAACGACTAGCGCGGTCATCAAGGTCACCGACGACACGTTCCAGGATTCCGTCGTGTCCTCCTCGTTCAGCAAGCCGGTCCTGGTGGACTTCTGGGCGCAGTGGTGCCCGCCCTGCCACATGCTCTCGCCCGTCCTGGACGAGATCGCGGCGGAGCTCAGCGACACGCTGACTGTCGCCAAGATGGACGTGGACGAGAACCAGGTGACTGCGCAACGATACGGGATCCTCGCGATGCCAACGCTAAGCGTCTTCAGGAACGGCGAGGTCATCTCTCAGGTCGTCGGCGCCCGCCCGAAGCGCCGCCTGCTCGCCGATCTCAGCGCGCTGCTGTAGCCGAGCGCGGGAGGGACCACGCGTCCGTTCGGGAAGAAAAATCGCTTAGCCACAAGCGGACGGAAACCCATACTGAGGGCATGGGGACGGCGCAGGAGACGCTGCCCGATGAGGAGACCGCGGAGCTGACGTCCGGGTACTGGGAGACGTACAACGCGCGGATGGCCTCGGTCGGGTTCGGCGACGTGGCGCGGCGATTCCCGGGGCTGGTCGGAGAGGCGGTGCGGCTGGGCTGGTCGGCCAGCCGGCTGGACACCGCGGCCGCCCTCGGGCTGAACGTGGTCTCCGGGGTGTTCACCGGGTTCGCGCTGTTCGCGACGACCGGGGTGCTGGAGGCGCTGTTCGCCGCCGGGCCGACCCCGGAGCGCGTGAAGGCGGCGCTGCCGTCGCTGATCCTGGTCGCCCTCGCCACGGCGGCGAAGTCCGGCCTCTCGATCGCGGCGGGCTGGGCGCAGAGCCGGCTGGAGCCGCAGGTGGACCAGGTGGTCGAGGTGCGCCTCTATGACCTGGCTACGCAGGTGGAACTCGCCGCGTTCGACGAGCCGGACTTTCACGACCAGCTGCAGCGCGCCAGGGACCGGGGAGTGTGGTCGGCGTGGCAGCTGGTCAACAACGTGATCAACTTCGTGACCGCGTTCGCGGGGATCGCCGCCGCGGTGACGGTGGTCGGCCTGCTGAACCCCGTGCTGCTGGTGGTGGTCCTGCTCGCGCAGGCCCCCGGCGCGTGGGCCGCGGTGCGGTCGGCGCGGATCCAGTACGTGACCCGGTTCGCGCTGGTCGACA
>Ga0335075_10009785_pt1 | contig 14584 bp, 14 predicted proteins | sample Lox_Sample_24_FD_206723 | JGI IMG/M metagenome (GOLD analysis project Ga0335075, IMG submission 206723) | Soil microbial communities from Loxahatchee National Wildlife Refuge, Florida, United States - Lox_Sample_2.4 | ecosystem: Environmental > Terrestrial > Soil > Wetlands | place: USA...
CGTCCTTGCCGAAGACGGGCGTGCCGCCGTCCGGCGCAGACGGCGCGTGGGAGCGGGCCATGATCGACAGCATACCGTGCGCGTTCAGGATCTTGTTATAACAGGCTCCTGTTAATACAGGATCCTGGGTTAGGCTTTTCTGCATGTTCTCGTCTCCCGCCCGCCCAAACCAGACGCTCACCCTGCTCGCGGTGTGCCTGGGCACGTTCATGCTGACCATCGACGTGATGATCGTGATCGTGGCGCTGCCCTCGATCCACGCCGCCCTGCACACGAGCCTTTCCGGCGAGCAGTGGACGATCGACGCCTACTCGCTGTCGCTGGCCGCGCTGCTGCTGCCCACTGGATCGCTCGCCGACATCCTCGGCCGCCGACGCGTGTTCGCCGCCGGGCTGGCCTTGTTCACGGCCAGCTCGCTGCTCTGCGGTATCGCCGGGTCGGGCCTGGAGCTCATCGGATTCCGGGCGCTGCAGGGCATCGGCGGGGCCACGGTCTTCGCCACCTCACTGGCGTTGCTCGCCCAGACCTTCACCGGCCGTGAGCGCGCGACGGTCCTCGGTATCTGGGGTGCCGTGATCACCCTGGGCCTGGGCTGCGCACCGGTACTCGGCGGCCTGCTCACCGAGCTGTCGTGGCGTTTGATCTTCTTCGTCAACATCCCGGTCGGCGTGGCCGCGATCCTCATGACGCTCACCGGCGTGCAGGAGTTCCGCCCGCCCGGCTCGCGCCGGATCGACCTGCCGGGCGGCGGCGTGTTCACCCTCGGGCTCGTCGCGCTCATCTACGGCCTGATCGAGTCCGGCAGCGCCGGCCGGGGCTCAGGCCGGGTGATCATCGCTCTCACGGTCGCCGCCGCCGCACTGGCCAGCTTCCCGCTCATCGAGCGCATGCGGCGCCAGCCAATGCTCGACCTGTCCTTGCTGCGCAAGCCGACGTTCGTTGGCGGCCTGGCCGCCGCGCTCGGGATGAACGGGTCGCTGTATGCCATCCTGCTCTACCTCGTCATCTACCTGCAGGACGGGCTGCACTACCCGGCGCTCGGCACCGGGATCCGGCTTATTGTCATCACCGGCAGCGCGACGGCCACCACCATCCCCGCCGGGCGCCTGTCCGCGCACGTGCCCGTCCGCTGGCTGATCGGTCCGGGCCTGTGCCTCACCGGCCTTGGCCTGCTGCTCATGCGCGGCCTGCACGCCGGCACCGGGTGGACGCACCTCATCACGGGCTTCGTGATCGCCGGCGCGGGCAGCGGCCTGGTCACCCCGCCGCTGGCATCGACCGCCGTTGGGGTGGTGCAGCCCCAGGACGCGGGCATGGCCTCCGGGATCAACTCGACGTTCCGTCAGATCGGGATCGCCATCTCGGTGGCGGTGCTCGGCTCGATCTTCGCCGCCAGGATGGGCGGGGCCACCACGGCGACGGCGGCCGGCCACTACGCCTCAGCGCTCAACGAGGTGCTGCTCATCGCTGCCTGCGTCGCCTTTGCCGCGGGCGGCCTGGCCCTCGTACTGATCCGCCCCAAGGACTTCCGCACGGCCCGCGCTCCCACCGCCTCCGACGCGGACGTACCGGCCGCATCCGGCCTAGCGAACGGCTAGCCAGCGCGCAGGCCGGCGACGAGCTGGCCGCCGTGGCGATCCGATCGCAACTGGCACCTCGTGAGCCCCGATGACGTGCCCTTTCCCGTCGTACTCGGTCTCGATGCGCGTAACCACGATCTCGCCCACTGGTTGTCCCCCCGCTCGTCGGTGTTCATAAGTGGAACAGCGAAACTAGCTGTCTGGTATCCCTCCTGCCTGTGACATCCGCCACGGCCAGCCCTTCGGCAGCCCCATCGGTGGGGTACAAGAACTGAGAAGCGGGAGGAGAAGACGCTATGGCCGATGAGCACTATGACGCGATCGTGATCGGGACCAGCCAGGGCGGCCGGTTCCTCCCCGTCGATCTGGCCAAGGCGGGCCAGAAGGTGGCGCTCATCGAGCGTGCCCAGCTCGGCGGCGTCTGCGTGAACAGGGGGTGCACGCCGACCAAGACGATGGTCGCCAGCGCACGCCTGGCCTACCAGGCGCGCCGCGGCGCCGAGTACGGCGTGCGTCTTGGCCCGGTATCGGTGGACCTGGCCGCGGTTCGCGAACGCAAACGGGCCATGGTCGCCGGCGCGCGGCAGAACTACGCGAGCCGCCTGGCCCAGGACGGGCTCGACCTGATCGAGGGTGAGGCCCATTTCACGGGGCCGAAGACGGTCGAGGTCGTCCTGAGCGGCGGCGGGACGCGGCAGATCAGCGCGCCGGTCATCGTCGTCGACACGGGCACCCGGCCCAGGCCGCTGGCCATCACCGGCGCGGCCGATGTCCCCGTGCTCGACTCAACGTTGATCATGGAGCTGGACGAGCTACCGGAGCACCTGATCATCCTCGGCGGCGGCTACATCGGGCTGGAGTTCGGGACCTCCTCGGCGCCGGTCCGGGTCGAGCCGGCCGGCGGCGGCCGCCTGCGGATGACCGTTCGCACGGCGGACGGTGAGCGGCAGATCGAAGGCTCGCACCTGCTGTCGGCCATCGGCCGCATCCCGAATACCGACGCGCTCACCCCTGAGGCAGCCGGCATCCGCCTGGACGGCCGCGGCTTCATCGAGGTCGACGAGTACCTGGAAACCAGCGCCCCCGGTGTCTACGCGATGGGGGACGTCAAGGGCGGACCGGCCTTCACCCACCTTTCTTACGACGATTACCGCATCCTGCACGCCAACCTCATCAGGCACGAAAAGGCGAGCACGCGGGACCGGATCGTCCCGTACACGGTGTTCATCGACCCGCAGCTTGGCCGGGCCGGCCTGACTGAGCACGAGGCCAGGGCGCAAGGACGCGCGGTCCGGGTGGCCAAGCTCCCGATGAGCGCTGTCATCCGGGCCATCGAGACCGGGGAGACGCGCGGCTTCATGAAGGCCGTCGTCGACGCCGGCAGCGGGCAGATCCTGGGCTGCGCGATCCTCGGCAGTGAAGGTGGCGAGATCATGACCATGATCCAGGTCGCCATGCTGGGCAAGCTTCCTTACACCGCCATGGCCGACGCGGTCTTCACCCACCCGCTCCTGGCCGAAGGCCTCAACACTCTCTTCGCGATGTTCTAGGCCGGCGCGTTGCCCGGCGCGGGCTTAGACGCGAGTCAAGATCAGCAGGATCGCGGACCCGGCCAGCAGGGCCCCCATGACCCCGTTAAAGATGCGCCGGGCGCGTGGCGCCTGGAGGAAACGCTGCAGCACGGCGCCAGACGCCAGCCAGGGAAAGCAGCTAGGCAGCGCGACCAGCGTAAACAGGATCGCCAAGATGGCAGCTTGAGCTGGGGCGCTGCCGGCGTGCCGGTCCAGGAAGGTGGCGACGGCAGCAATGCTGATCAGCCAGCCCTTGGGGTTGACCCACTGGAAGGCGGCCATGCCGAGGAACCCACGGGGTGCATTCGTGACTCCCTCGGCGTCTCCCGCGGCCGCAATCCGCCAGGCCATCCAGCAGACCACCGCCGCCCCGGCCCACTTCAGGACCTGGAGGACCAGCGGATGAGCCAGGATCACGCCGCCCATTCCCAGCGTGATGGCGAACAGCATCGCGCCCATCCCGGTGACCTGGCCCAGCAGGCTCGCGAGGCCGCGCCGGACGCCGGCCCGTGCGCCGATAGTGGTCAGCAGTGCATTGCTAGGCCCGGGGGTTCCCGAGACAACCGCTGCGAACGTCGCAAACGCGATCAGCTGGGGCGGGTCATGTATGAGTTCCACGCGCGACTCCGTAGATTTCATCTATGGCCGCCAGCCTGGGTGATGAGGCCGGACCCGGTCTTGAACGTCCGTGCGACCCAGCCGAGTGGGTGGACGCCACGCGGCCGGTGGATGGGGTGGAACTGTTCCGGGCCCGTCTGCGTGGCCGGCCGTTCAGCCGCCACCGGCACGACGTCTACGCGATCGGCGTCACCGAGGAGGGAGTCCAGGCGTTCGACTACCGGGGCACGGTCGAGCGCAGCCTCCCGGGGCAGGTCTTCGTGCTGCACCCCGATGAACTGCACGACGGCCGGGCCGAGGGTCCGGGGCTGTTCGGCTACCGCCAGATCTACGTCAACCCGGACCGGATCGCCCCCGCCCTGCTGGCCCTCACCGGGCGGCCCACGCCGCTGCCCTTCGCTCCCCCGGTGACCGACGACCCAGCCCTCGCGCGCGTGGTGCGCACGGCGTTCGCGGATGATCCCGAGCCGCTGGCGCTCGACGCTCTGGTGCTTCAGCTGGCGGATGGCCTGCTGCGCTCCAGCGCGGCCAGTCTCACCAGCGCCCCGAGCTGCCGGGTCGACCTGCCAGCGATCGAGCGTGGCCGCGATTTCCTGCGGAGCCGGCTGACGGTCGTGCCGTCGAGCGAGGTGGAAGCCGTGACCGGCCTGGACCGCTATCAGTTCGCGCGCCAGTTCCATGCCGTGTACGGGACCAGCCCGTACCGGTACTCGGTGATGCGGCGCCTCGACGTGGCCCGGGACTGGCTGCGCGACGCCCGGCCGCTGGCCGAGACGGCGCTCGAGGCCGGCTTCGCCGACCAGGCCCACTTCACCCGGACGTTCAAGGCCGCATTCGGCATGACGCCCGGCCGGTATATGAAGCTCTGCTCCGCCCGCTGCAGGTGATCCCCGGGGTCAGCGGTCTTTTGAGAATTTACGGGAACGGGACGCGCCGGTGGCCGTACTGGATGGCGGCCAACCCGCGCCGGGTGCGCCCTAACCGCCGCCCGGCGCAGCACCGCCGGGATCGGCGTGTGGCCTGGCCCGGACACTCTCCGGTCATGGCCGAGCCGCGCCGAAACCTCCGGCGACACCACCGCCCACTGGGCCCTGGCCTTCATCGTGGGTGGCATCACCGCTACCCCAACCGGGGGTCATGAGCAAGCCCTGACGGTTTATATCCCCGTGGCCATCAGCGATGAGTTCCAAGCTGGCCGGCCGTGAGCCGCAGCTCCAGCAACGCGCTGCACAGCATTACGCCGCGATCCCGATGACCGTCACCATGGACACCATTCCCGAGGCAGTCGACCAGGCCTTCCCCGGGCTGCAGCAGTGGGCCACCGAGCACAGGGTCACCTTTGATACCTGGGAAGCTCCCGATGGCGCGGCCTGGCGCAGCCGGTTCGAGCAGTACATCACCGACCCCTCCAAAGGATCCGAGCCCAGCAAGGGGGAGACCGACATCGCCTACCTGATCGGCGAAGCGTAAAGCCGGCGCCCGCCTCGCCGAACCAGCAGCCTGCCGTTGCCCGGGCCCGCGGTGAAGGTTCCTTCCCGGCCGGCGGCACGCTACGGCAGTCCTGCTGGGGCCGCTACCGAACTGCAAGCTGGCTGGCCTCGTCCCACACACCCACAACGTTCCTGGGAGCCACCGCGGGAGCGCGATGCAGGCATCGGCGCCCCCCTCGGGCAGGTTGCCGACGGTCGCCACACCGCGGTGGGCGATGGCAATGGCCGCAACCAGGGACAGCCCCAGCCCGCTGCCGGGATCACGCGCCCGCTTCCCGCGGCTGAAGCACTCGAACGCGCGCGCCGCCATATCCGCGCCGAAACCGCTGCCCTGATCGGCGACGTGCAGCCCGAGCAGCTGGCCATCGTCGCGAGCGGACAGCGTGATCGTGCCCCTGCCGTACTGCAGCGCGTTGGCGACGAGGTTATCCAGCGCCTGCGCGGCGCGGTCGGGATCACCAAGCAGCCAGCGGCCGGGTGCCATGTCGCGGACCACGATCCGCCGGCCTCGTGTCCAGGCCGCGGCCCGGGCGCGGGCCGCCGCCGCCTCGAGCAGCGTGCGCGGTTCCAGCGGCCGCGGCCGCAGCGGAAGCCGTCCATGGTCCGCCTGGGCCAGCATCAGAATGTCGTCCGCTAGCCGGCACACGCGGCGGATCTCATCGGCTGCCGACCTGAGCGCGGCCCGCAGTTCGCTGGCATCCCGGTCCCCGAGCAACGCCAGCTCGACCTCGGTGCGCAGCGCAGTCAGCGGCGTCCGCAGCTCGTGGCTGGCCGCACTGACCAGCTGCCACTCCCCTGCCTCCGGTCGCTGGCTGGGATCGGGCGCGTCGCTGACAGTGTCGCTGACCGTGCAGATGAGCGGCTGGCGGGCACTAATTGTGGCAGTCATCTAGTCCCCCATCAATCGGCAAGCCCGGGGATAACCCGGGCATCCGGCGTAACCGCGGTCGCGCGGGCACGCTCAGCCGGTACCCGGCACCGCGGACCGTCTCGATGGTCCGGGTACCGAATGGGCGATCGATCTTGTCTCGCAGGTAGCGGACATAGACGTCGACAACGTTGGATCTGTTCTCATAAGCCATGTCCCACGCCCCCTCCAGCAGGTCATAGCGGGACAGGACCTGCCCGGGCCGGCGCATGAAGACCTCGAGCATCTGGAACTCCTTCGTCGACAGCTCGATCTGCGTGCTCCCCCGGCTGACGACGCGCGTGCCGGCATCCAGGCTGAGGTCGCCGATGCTGAGCATCGTCCCGCGGGCCACCGGGCCGCGGCGCGCCAGCGCCCGGATGCGCGCCAGCATCTCGCTGACATCAAACGGCTTGACCAGGTAGTCATCCGCGCCGGTATCGAGCCCGGTCACCCGGTCGTCTATGGCGGCGCGCGCCGTCAGCATCAAGATCGGCGTGTGCACCTGGGACGCGCGAAGCCGCTGGCAGGTCTCGAAACCGTTGATTCCGGGCAAGTTGACGTCCAGCACCATCACGTCGTACGGCGTCGCTTCCGCCATCCACAGTGCGTCTTCGCCGTCGTGTGCGGCATCGGCGAGTGCGGCCTGCTCCCGCAGTGCCCGCTGGATCAGGCCGGCCAGCTTGACGTCGTCCTCTACGACCAGCACTCGCATCGTGTCTCCAGGATCTCAGAGGCAGGTGTTGGTGATAGATCCGGGAGGCAGGGCCGTATGGACGAGTCCACCGCCCGCACGGCCGGCCCCATGCCGTCCCCGGACCGGTAGCGGCGCGCGGGCGCCTACCGGACGATGATCGGCTTTCCCTTGTTCGCGGTGATCGCGGCCGTCGTCGACTGGTCCAGGTTCAGGTGGGCCTGAACGAGCTCCGGAGGAGTCAGCGCCAGCCACTGATTGAGCGAGACATCGGCGTACCGGGGGCTGCGGAACATCTCCAGGAACCGCAGCGGCTGCTCGCCGGTGTTCAGCACGTAGTGGCCCATGGCGAAGGGAACGTAGCCGACATCGCCGGCCCGGTAGTCGAACGTCCTCGCCCTGCCGCTGGACGCGAAGACGGTCATCTGGCCCTGCCCAGAGATGTAGTACTGCCACTCGTCGTTGGTTGGGTGCCAGTGCAGTTCCCGCATCGCTCCCTGGTCGAGCTCGACCAGGGCAGCGGCTATCGTGCTCGCCGCCGGGAAGTTGGAGGAGTCGACGATCCGGACCCGGCCGCCGGGCACCTCGATCGCCTCCTGCTGCAGCAGCCGGTAAGTCATGCTCATCGACGCCTTCCCGGCCGGGTCCCGCACCGCATCCTCGGCGATCGGCGGCGGCACCTCGCCATTGAAGATGTACCGCTCATGATTGGGGTCTTTCGGGAGTCCCCGCAGCGCGGACTCACTGACCCCGAGGTTCTTCGCCAGCACCTCCAGCGGCGTGTGGTCGAACCAGTCGGTGAGCAGGAACGTCTCGTTCTCCGAGAACATGCCGTTGTCGAACACGAGCAGGAACTCGCAGCCGTCGGCCAGGGCCTGGATCGAGTGCGGCAGGCCGGCCTGGAAGTTCCACAGATCACCGACACCAAGATCGTCGATGAAGTTGTGGCCGTCGGCGTCGATGGCGGTGATCCGGGCATGGCCGGCCAGCATGTACGCCCACTCGGCTTCTTTGTGCCAGTGCAGCTCGCGGATCGCGCCCGGTTTGAGCCGCATGTCCACCCCGGCCAGGGTGGTGGAGATGGGCAGCTCGCGCTGGGTGACCTCGCGGGACCAGCCGCCGGTGAGCAGCCGGTTGTGTGCGTCCGAGAACGAGAACTTTAGGTTCGGGATGGTGCCCGCATCCGTATACGGCGACGCGAGCAGATCGGGGTTCTGGCGCTCCAGCTCCACGTTGCGCGGCCCCATGATGGTCGCGCCCAGCCCATCACGCACTGGTTCCGGAACGTCCCTTCGAGTCGGCTGTGCCATGACTGTCGCTCCCTTCGCTTCTGGTCGCCGCCGGCACTCCTGCGCCACGGCGTAACCGATCCTGCGCGCGCCAGATGAGATGAAAATGAGCGCGGCGGTGCGGTGCCGGGACGTCACGGCAGCAGGCGCGCGCCGCGACCTGGCGCTCTCATCTCCAGCTCATAACCACCTGCGCACGCTGGGAGCACTCTGGAGAGGAGCAGCCCGATGGCAGCCACCACGCCAAACGCCGCATCCCCCAGGCCGGCCCCGGGCGGCCTGCCGCTGAGCGGAGGGCGGATCCGGGCCGCTGTAGCGATGCTTGGGCCCGCGTTCGTCGCATCGATCGCCTACGTGGACCCCGGCAACTTTGCCACCAACATCCAGGGCGGGGCCGAGTATGGCTATCTGCTGCTATGGGTCGTGCTGGTCGCGAACCTGATGGCGATGCTGGTCCAGTACCTTTCCGCCAAGCTGGGGATCGTCACCGGCCAGAGCCTGCCCGAGCAGGTCCGTGAGCGGTTCCCGCGGCCGGTCAGCTGGGGCATGTGGCTGCAGGCTGAAGCAATGGCCATGGCCACCGACATTGCCGAGTTCGTCGGTGCCGCGCTTGGGCTGAACCTGCTGTTCGGAGTTGCGCTGCTGCCCGCCGGGCTGATCACCAGCGTCATCACATTCGCCATCCTGGGGCTGCAGGCCCGGGGCTACCGGCCGTTCGAGCTGGCGATCACCGCGCTGCTCGGCCTCGTCGTGGCCGGCTTCCTGTACGAGACGCTCCAGATCGGACCGTCAGCACCCGCCTCGCTGCGCGGCCTGGTGCCGGCCACGGACGGCACCGGCTCGCTGTACCTGGCCGCCGGGATCCTCGGTGCCACCGTCATGCCGCACGCGATTTACCTGCACTCGGCTCTGACCAAGTCCCGCACGCCCTGCCGCGATGACCGGGAGCGCAAGCGCGTGCTGAGATTCGCACAGCTCGACGTGCTGACCGCTCTCGGCCTGGCCAGCCTGGTCAACATGGCCATGCTCGCGGTCGCCGCCCGCGCTTTCCACACCCCGGCGCTATCCAACCTGGCCACCATCGGCCAGGCCCACGCTGAACTCGGCAAGCTGGCTGGCGGCATCGCCGCGCTCGCGTTCGCCGGGGCCCTGCTCGCCTCCGGCGTCTCCTCTTCCAGCGTGGGCACCTACGCCGGCCAGGTCGTCATGGCCGGCTTCACCAGCTTCCGCGTCCCGCTGCTCGCCCGGCGCGCGATTACCATGCTGCCTGCCCTGGCCATCCTGGCCACCGGAACCAATGCCACCAGTGCCCTGGTCCTCAGCCAGGTAGTGCTGTCTTTCGGCATCCCGTTCGCCCTGGTGCCGCTGGTCGTGCTGACCAGCCAGTCGCGGATCATGGGCGGCCACGTCAACCGCCACCGCACCACGAGCTGCGCCTGCGCCTGCGTCGTAGTGATCATCGCCCTCAACGCCGTGATCCTGTTCCAGCAGCTCGCCACGGCCTGAGTTGCTCATCGCTGACGTCGTCGGCCACTCCCTCCGGGTCAAATCTCGGGCGAGAGCGCAGCGGTCCAGCGACCGTTGGAGGCTACGCTAAGCGTGTCTTTGGTCGTTGTCGCCTATACACCGGAGGCATCTGCCAGGTGGGACATGCTCGCCATCAACGTCGGCCTTCGCCGCCGCCTAGCGGACAGCTGGTGGCGGCGGGCGGTCAGGTACCGCTGATCGGCCGCATATTCCCCGCTCCCGCTGCGGCCAAGGTCCCGGAGGTCATCTTCCTGTTCTGGGTGGTCAAGGTGCTGACCACGGCGGGCGGAGAGGCCACCTCGGATTACCTGAAGACGTACGGCAACATCAAAGGCGGCGGCGTCGAGGTCGGCCTGTTCGCCGCCGGGCTGGTGATCCAGTACTGCACCCGCCGGTACCGGGCCTTCGCGTACTGGTTCCTGGCCTACGCCATCGCCATCTTCGGCACCGGCGTCGCCGACTTCCTCCATCTCGACGCGGGAATCCCCTATGCCGGGACGACCTTGATGTGGGCGGTAATTCTGGCCGTGATCTTCTGGCTGTGGCAGCACAGCGAAGGCACGCTGTCCATCCACAGCATCACCACGCAACGGCGCGAATCGTTCTACTGGGCGACCGTGTTCGCCACCTTTGCCCTCGGCACCGCTCTCGGGGACTTCACCGCCACCTCGCTCCACCTCGGCTACCTGGCCTCGGGCATCCTGTTCGGCGTCGTCATCCTGCTCCCGGCCCTGGCCTGGCGGCAATTCGGCCTGAACAGCATCGCCGCTTTCTGGATGTCCTACGTCGTCACGCGGCCTCTCGGGGCATCTTTCGCCGACTACATCAGCAAGCCCCCGAGCATCAGCGGGATCAACTTCGGTGACGGCCCCACCGCGGTCGTTTTCGCCATCGCCGTCTTCGTCCTGGTCTCGTACCTCGCGATCGCCCGCCCGGACATCCAGCGGCCGCTCCCCACCCGCGACCCGCGAAGACGGCCGGCCGCCCCAGCGCCCGAGTTCCGCCGCACCGGCGATCTCGAGCCCGACGTGGAATAGCCGGACGGGCGGCCTTTTGCGACGCCCGTCATCCGGGCACTAAAACCCGCTCCCGACGTCACCGTCACGCCGGCCCGTGACATCCGCATCGGGCACCTTCACCGCCAAGGTCACGATCCCGCGGGCCAGCCCCGGGGCGCACACGCCGACCGCGGAGGGGCAGCGCAACTCCGCCAGCGCGACCGTGACGTTCACCGTCACCGCTGCCGGTCGCGATGGTGCGGCAGTGCCGGGCTAGCCGAAGTACGTGGTCAGCTTAGGGCGGAGCCGATCACGGTCGGCTGAACGTCGTGTCCGTCGAGGCTGTCGAAGATCCCGGGAGCGTCCTGGAACTCACCGCTCGGGTTGCCGTGCAGATCCGAGTCCTCGATCGTCAGCGCACCCTGGCCGTTGTCGATCACGCAGAAGATGGCACCGCCGCCTTCGCGGGCACTGCCATAGCGGATCACGGTGCCGTCGATGACCAGGTTGTAGTTGTTGCCATCGGTGTAGACGCCGCCACCACTGCCGCCGCCGGGGGTGCCCGCCTGCGCCGGGTTCGCGCCCCAGCCGATCGCCTGGTTGCCGGCCAGCAGGCAGTTGGTCAGCACGAAGTTGGCGTACAGGCCGCTTATCGCGCCGCCGTTGGAGCACGTGTTGCCGCGGAAGGTGTCGTCGGTCAGGTAGACCGGGGTGTTCATGTCCATGCCGTAGGCCCGTATCGCCCCGCCGCCGAGGTCGGGCCCGTACTGATAGCAGCTGTTGTCGAGGAAGTCGGAGTTGACCACGGTGAGCTGCCCGCCCTGATCGAAGATGGCACCGCCGCCGTAGTCCGCCGATCCACTGACCTGAGGGGCGCCCGAGTACCCGTCCACGAACCTCATGTTCTGCACGATCAGGTGCGGCCCGGTCTGCTGCCAGCAGCCCGGGCAGGTGTCCATGTCGAGGATCCGGATCTTGCCGCCGCCGCTCAGCGTGACCCGGCCGCCGCCATCGATGACGATCACGTTCCCGTTCACGATGTTCGCAGTTTGCGTCATCGTGATCGTCACTGGCTCCGCGCCGCAGTTGAACGTGATGATGCCGCCCATGGCCACGGCCTGCACCACCGCGGCCGAGGTACAGCTGGCGGCGGTGCCGTCGCCGATGACGTGGTCCGGATGGGCGGTGCTGACCGCGCGGCCCGCTGGCGGCACGTAGGCGTGACCGGCCGGATTGCCGTACCGGCGCGGCGGGCTGGGCGTCGCTGCCACGGTCGGCTTAGGCGTTGGCGTCGCCGTCGGCGATGCCGCCGGGGCAGGTGACGCGGTCCGAGTGGCGCCCGCCGGGCCGGCCGCACTCGCCGGGCGAGCCGCCGTGCCGCACGCGGCCACGGCCAGCGCCGAACCGGCAATGACCAGGAACCCTCCGAAACCGCCCATGCACCGCATGGCGCCACATGCTAACCGCCATGGCGACGCCGCCTGAGCCAAACTGCGACGCTCCGGCAATACTGCACCCATGCCTATCCTGCCCAGCACGTCTGCCGAGGACGTCATCGACCAGCCAGCACGTGCCCAGTTCGAGGCGTTCATCGACGAGCACCGCAGCCATCTGAACCATTGCCTGGACGGGCTGACCGAGGAGCAAGCCCGCCGATCGCTGGTGCCGTCCCGGACGACGCTGCTCGGCCTGGTAAAACACGCGACCTTCGTCGAGAAGGTCTGGTTCGACGAAGCCATCACCCGGCAACCGCGCACCGAGATCGGCCTCCCTCCGACGCCAGACGAGTCATTCATTCTCGACGACACCGACCGCTGGGTCTACCTCCACACGCTGCGCGAGCTTGCCCAGCACTGCGGCCACGCCGACATCCTCCGGGAGCAGATCCTCAATCGCGAGCCGTGACCGCGCCACAGCCGTCTCGGTGGAGGCAACTGCGACGCTAGAAGAGCGCGACCCCGGTGAGCGCGGCCAGCCGGTCCATCAGCTGATCCTGGAAAGCCAGGTCACGGGCCTCTGCTGCGGGCTCCCGCCGTTGCCGGTGGTACCAGTAGCCGCCACTCACCGTCGCTGCTGCGTCGTTGCTGACGGCGAGCCATGTCTGCGTGAGGTATCCCGCCTCCAGGTCGTCGGTTGCCGCGGGGCCACCCATCTTGGTCGGGACCCAGCCTGGATCGACGACGTTGCTCACCACTTCCGGCCAAGCGCGCGCTGCAGTGAGCGCGAGCGCGGTTACCTGCAGCTTGCTCTCGGAGTAGGCCTGTGAGGCGTTCCACTGCCGCCCGGTCCAGTCGATATCCCGCAGAGACCCGGCACCTGCGTGATGCATTCCGCTGCTGAGGTAGATCAGCCGATCCGGGCGGTCGATCAGCGCAGTGAGCAGGTACGGGGCGAGGGTGTTCACGGCGAGGGTCTTCGCGTGGCCTTCCGCGGTCGCAGAGCGGGAAGGCTCAAGGAAGACGCCGGCATTGTGGATGACCGCGTCCATCCGGCCGATGTCGTTCAGCTGGCCGGCGAGTTCCCGGGTCTCGGCTGCGCTGCTGAGGTCGCCGATGACGACTCCTGCGGCGTCCGGGCCGAGGTCGCCGAGCGCCGCCGCCCGCTCGATGGTGCGGGCATGGAAGACAACGTCATGGCCTTCGCCCATCAAGACACTGGCGGCGGCACGGCCGAGCCCGTCGGTGGAGCCGGTGATAAAGATACGAGACACGGGATCATTCTTCCGCCGTAGCGTGCCGGCGCCGATCACCAGGCCGCGAATCACTGGAACTAGGTGATGGCTGCTCACCTTTGTGGCCACTAGCTTCGGGCGCACCCGATCCCTATTCGGCCCGCTAGGGAACAGTCCCGGCCATCGTCGAGATCGTCCTCACCGACCGCTTGCTGAAGGAGTAACAGCGCGGCCGGCTGTGGGCCAGGCGCGCACGCGCTGGCACTCGCGCGGCGCGGTTATACCGTCGTCGGGCTCGACGGGTCACCGCGCATGGTCGAGATCGCGCGGACCCGGGCCGCTCGCGACAAGGCCGACGTGAGGTTCGAGGTGCACGACGTCAGCGCGCCGTTCGGCTTCGCGGACGCGTCGCTCGCAGGTGCCCTCGCGATCCTCGTCGTCCAGCACCTCGCGCATCCCGCGGCCTTCATCGCCGAGATCCGGCGCTGCCTGCGGCCTGGCGGGCACCTGCTGATCACCGCTCCCGCCCGCGACAGCGCCTCGCTGAGGTCCCAGAACCTGTACTGGCGGCTGCGCGCAGCGTGCTATCAGCGCGTGCCCGGCGTCGTCCGCTTCTACGACACGAACTCCCTCCCTCATCTAGTCGAGGACCAGGGCCTGACCGTCGTCGAGTGCAACCGCGGACCCGGTCACGTCAGCGTGCTGGCTCGCGCATAACGTCGCGGCCGCCTGCGGGATCGGTCACCGTTGTTTGGCTCCGGGACCCCCGGGGCTTATGCTCATCTGCACATACTCATGCAGATCTTCATGGCTAGCGCGGTCCCTGATTTCCTTCGTCGTATTTCTCGGCGCTCACGCCGAACGCCGATTCCGGCGCATATGGAAGGACGTGCCTGCTCGCCAGGCTGGCCGCGCAGATCAGCCGGTTATGTAAGACCGGGAGGAGCTCATCGGCCATGGTGCCTGGTCGCGGGATTGGCCTGCGGCGAGGTCGACGCGCGCATCGCTGTGGCAGATGCGGGGCCAGCTGGCGCGGGGCGCAGGCGCACCCTGCGTTTGCGCCCATGGCAGCTGCGCTGCTAGATGGGGCCAGCGGTCGGTCATGCCCCGGTGCTTCGCGCCGCCAACCTGAAAACTGCGGGCAACAAAACGCCTGCCTGCTCCCTCCTAGTGAGTATGGACCTGCTCCCCCCCAGTGAGTACGGAACCGAAAGCATCCGCCAGTCCTCGCCGGCCGGT
>Ga0335075_10009786_pt1 | contig 14584 bp, 10 predicted proteins | sample Lox_Sample_24_FD_206723 | JGI IMG/M metagenome (GOLD analysis project Ga0335075, IMG submission 206723) | Soil microbial communities from Loxahatchee National Wildlife Refuge, Florida, United States - Lox_Sample_2.4 | ecosystem: Environmental > Terrestrial > Soil > Wetlands | place: USA...
CGAACTCGGCGTCGCTCATAATTTGGTTGCAAAGCCACTCGGACAACTTCATAGTCCCACCGTATCCAAAAGGGATACGTCACGTCAACTCTTTGGCGACGGCGTACCGTCCCCTTTCCGGATACACTCGTGCGGTGGCCAAGTATGACACCTATCTCGACCGCCTCATGGCGGAGCGCGGGCTCGAAAACCACGAACTGGCGGCACAGGCCGGGACCAGTCGCCAGGCCATCTACAAGCTGCGTCGCGGCCTCACGCGGATGTTGCCGGATTGGGCGAAGCGGCTGGCCGGACCTCTCGGCGTGTCATGGCAGGAACTGGTAGAGGGTATGCCGACCCCGGCTGACCAGGACCGCACCGATTTGCTCGCAGCCTACGACGCGATGGATGAGGAGCAACGCCGGGCCTTGTTGGCGATGGCCAAGGTGATCGTGCGCCAGGAGGAGGCCCAGGAGCGCCGGAAGCCGCCGAGTCGGAAGCGCCGAGCGGCGGCCTGCGTGGTGGCACTGCAGGGCAGTGCGGCGCACAAAAATTGAAAGTGGACGATGCCCTCTGACGACCCAAGCAGCGGCTAGCGCGGGCACAGCCGCCACTTGGACCCGTCGGGATACGCTCCGGGAGCGGCTGACCACGATATCGGCCTGATGAAGCACATCCGAGGCATCGAGAGCCGTCGTTGATATCGTGGCCGCTTTTGCCCGACCACTTAAGGTCGGGCTGCATTGCAAGCGAATCGGGAAGAAGGCGCCCCCGGTAGCGGCTGGCGCCTGCTTGGAAGGTGTATCCTGACAGGATACACAGCCTTGACAGTCGTATCCCATTTAGTTACGGATGGCTGCCGCGGCAACCGAGGAACCGATGTATTCGGTCATCGTGGGAGATCAGGAAGCTCACCTCTGCGGCGACTCCGTCCAGTGCGGTTGCGCCGATGGCTTCGCCTGCGACGGCGATTGTGAATGGTCCGAAACTGACATTTGCGACGTGTTCGTCGTCGGCATGTCGCGACAACGCCCAATGACACGCCAAATGCAGCGCTGCTCACACAGGCCCATCACATGAGCAACACCGAAGATCGTCTACTCCGCCTCCCAGCCGTCATGGAGGTCGTGAACCTTCGCCGCAGCGCGATCTACAAGATGATGAGCGCCGGCAAGTTCCCGCGATCCGTTAACCTCACCGGCAGCGCGGTCGCTTGGTGGGAATCTGAGATCAAGGCCTGGATGCGGGATCTGCCACGCACGCAGCGGGTATCTGAGCGGGCACGCGGCTCCAAAGGCGAACAAGAAAAGGCCGCTTGTTCAACATGTTAGGCGACGTGGATTTTTCCTACTCCGGGAGCCAGCGTCCCATTCCGCGCAGATGTCCGACGGAAATCTGGCGGCGGCCAGACCACGCTGGTTCAGCCCCCGTCGCAGCAACCGCAGGCGTGATAGCCATGTGCGCAACCCGACGCCAGGCGACCAGCCGGCGCGGCTGGAAGTCAAGTCGTGGCCGATCTTGGTACGGACTATTTGCTGATCTACAATGACCAGAGCCTGATGCTGATCCATTGCCAACCGCCTGCCAAACACAGCGACCGCACCGCATAGTGTCGCGCACTGGAAAGCAGACGAAATGCGACATATAATAAGTTGAGTAGTGAAAGTTCCAGTGACAAAGCCAGTTGGAAGACCGCGGCAGAGCGTCTGGTTAGTCGTCACGAGGCTGCAGTGCTCTGCCGCGTGAGTGAGGTGTCTCAGAAATATGCGCCGAATGCGTCTCGCGGGTAGTGCACCCTGCGGGAGTCCTCCACTGGGTTCACGATCAAAGAGAGCCACGGTTGATCCGGATTGTGGCAGCTCCACATTCCGCCAGGGAATTTGTCTTGCTGCTGTTGTGATGGCGAACCATGCGAAATTCTGATATTACGCATTTTATGACGCGCTATCGAGTGCCAGGACATGCCGGGGCCGCCCCCAATCGCCGGCGGCCGTGATGCATCGTTCCACGTCCTCCTGCAGCATCAGGCCTTGCATTGCGAGCTCCCGTGCCGCCCCCGCAATGGCGGCAACATAGGCCTGTTGGTCGCCGTAGCGTTCAAGGACGGAAGGCCGCGGGTCGCCAGTCGCCCCCCTTTCCGCCGGATCCTCCGGAAACGGAATGTAGCTTCCTTCAAAACGAAGCTGCATGCCGTGGCCAAAACCGCGCGCCCGCGGATTCCATCCCGTGTAAGTACCAAGCGGTGCCGCCACCATCGGCACGCGCACGCCGGCCATGTCGTTCCCGTCGCTGTCGACAAGCGGCACCAGCACGGTGTAGGTCTTTCCCGGTGCACCCGGGGTATTGCCGCCCGGCACCAGCACCGGCGGCTCGCGCAGGATACCCCGTTCTGCATCCGGCCCGAAATCGAGCAATGGCAGCGGATTGGGAGTACGCGGCGTGGCGACGCCCGGAATTGCCGGGAAGCTGTTGCGCCATTCGGCGATCTCCACCAGCGTGCCGTCGGCGCGCGTCGGGATGCGGCTGGCCGGTGGAGGCGTGCCATCGGTCGCCCAACGGTCCATCGCATCGAGCATCGCGCGAAACAGCATGGACGTTGCGACAACGTTGGGCAGGTTCTGGCCGATGCCGCGCACCGGCACCTTGGATTGCGGATCGGCGAAATGCTGCGAGCTGGCCCAGAGGTAGACGCGAACGGTACTGGGCTGCGGCAGGTCGTTGCCCTGGGTATCGGTGTGTACCAATGAGCCCCGGCGCGCCCAATATTCGGTTGCGGTTTGCGTGTGGATCACCAGCGGATCGGTAGCCGGGCGCCGGAGGATCGCATCCTCGCGCCCAGTGAGATGGTCGCGCGACGAGGCGTAGGAGAACGGGAAACTGTCCGCGATGTTGAAATGGTCCTCATATTGCTGCCCGCCGGAGACGATGGGGCTGGCGAAACGGTGGTTCAGCCATTTGCGTCCGGCGCCGGCAACGTGTGGCATCACGCCGTCGAACACACGGCGTCCTTGCGCGTCGGCGTTGAAACCGCGATAGACGAAATCGCGTAGGCATCGGCCGGTCTGCGATCGGCCCCAGGCGTAGGCTTTTTCTATCCCGCACAATGGGTTGATGTCGCTGCGGTCATATTTCAGGAAGCTGATGGAGTCGCGCACGATGACGTGGCCCAGGCCCATCACTTTCGGGTCCCGTGCGGTATAGAGCAATTCGTAGATCCAGCCAGGCTGGAAACCTGACGGCAGATAGATATGGCGATCCGACGGCACCACCGCTTGCTCCGGGGTGCCGGTCTCGCCGCCCAGACCAAATTCTGCTGCGGCGAACTGCCACTGATCGGGCTGGATGATTTCCGGCGTGTCGTAGGGATATCGGCGACGCGTCAGTTTCGCGCGGGTGGTGTCGCGTGACACCGTGGGATAGCTGTGCGCGGCGATCCGCCCGCTGAGCGGGAAGCAGGTGATGCCAGGTGCATCCGCAATATATTCGACTCGCACTGTGCCGGTGATGGATGAACCATCGTCGTTGCGCGCCACAGGCACATCAAACAGCATGCGGCCGCCGCCTGGCAGCAGGTCGCCTTCCCACGCGACCCACACGATGGAAAAGCCGCGGCGCATCATGAAGCCATTGCCGGCGTGCGCCGCGGTGAGCGGATCGTTGCTATGCTGCGCGTCATTGAAAAACTGCAGGGCGCGTTTGTGGCCGCGATTGCCGTAGTCAAAGAACAGACGCCTGTTGCCGCGCGCGAGATCCACCGGCTTGAGGATCATGCAATCGGCTTCGCAATGCACGAATCCATCGGTGTCGCGCGTCGCCTTGTCGAGATCGACCACGTCGCGCTGCGCCAGTGCGGGTGGATCGAGCGCCAGATGAACCCGGCCGCGAAGGCGTTCATAGGGGCCCGTATCGCCAAAGGATGCGCCATCCGCGAGGGGGCGGCGATCGGTGATATGGAACCCGATCCGGTCGGTCATTGGAACTTCTCTCTGCTCGGCTGTATGACGGGAGGGAGTGTGCGGTGCGAACGTGGGTTTGGCAATTTGTTCATCATTTCCAGGCATGTTGGCGCACATACCTGATGGAGCCGCGGCATGCCCGATCTGCCTGTTGAATGCGCCACTCCCGGCCGCTATCCTGCCGATATGGAAAGCTGCGTCGTCGTGCTGGAGCAGATTGCCCGGGAGACAACTGCCTCGTTCGGACGTATCGAGCGCAGGCTTGCTGGCCGGCTTTACAACATTGCCCGGCGCCATAGGGGCCAATCCCGACGTGATGGCGCATAGCTTCCACCGGCTCTGACCACACGGCATCGAACGGACTGAGCATTCATGGACTGGGAAGCGCCCGCTATCGTGCTGGATGCGCGGCCCTACGGCGAGGGCGACGCCATCGTCGCCGTGATGACGGAAGAGCATGGGCTGCATCGCGGTCTCGCCCGTGGTGGTGCGTCGCGCACGCAGGCGGCGTTGTGGCAGCCCGGAAATCTCGCGCAGGTGCGGTGGGTCGCGCGGCTTGCCGACCAGCTTGGCAGTTTCAGCGCCGAGATGATCCATGCGGGCGCCGCTGCCGTGATCGACGACGGCCTGGCGTTAGCGATGCTGTCCTCAGCCTGCGCCGTGGCGGAGGGTGCGCTACCCGAACGAGAGCAACACCCGCGCGTGTTCCATCGGCTGGTGCGGCTGGTGGCGACTCTGCCGCGCGGCGCGGACATGCTGAGCGATCTGGTGCATTGGGAGCTGATGCTGCTGTCCGACCTGGGCTATGGCCTGGATCTGACCGTCTGCGCCGTTACCGGCGAAACAGTCGGACTAGCTTTCGTCTCGCCGCGCACCGGCCGTGCCGTCACCGAAGCTGCCGCTGGCATTTGGAAAGAACGCCTGCTGCGCTTGCCTCCCTTCTTGCTCGGCGCTGCCCCCGCTACGCCCGCCGACTGGCGCGATGGCCTGGCCCTGACCGGGCAATTCCTTGCGCGCGATGCATTCGGCGCACACCACCGCCCGCTGCCGCAGGCGCGGCAGATGCTATACGACAGGGTCGCCGCGCTGGCGGCCGAATCGGAGACGACGGAGGGCAGGAATGCCGGATGACACCATCGGCCACATCGAGGACGCGCATCTGAAGGATGCGTTGTCCGAACGCTATCTGGCCTATGCGCTGTCCACCATCATGGCGCGTTCGCTGCCGGATGTGCGCGACGGGCTGAAGCCTGTACACCGACGGTTGATCTACGCGATGCAGCTTCTGCGTCTCGATCCCGGCACCGGTTTCAAGAAATGCGCGCGCGTTGTCGGCGATGTGATGGGCAAGTTCCATCCGCATGGCGATCTCGCGATTTACGACGCGCTCGTGCGGTTGGCGCAGGAATTCGCCTCGCGCTATCCCCTGATCGAAGGCCAGGGCAATTTTGGCAACGTGGACGGCGATAACCCCGCCGCCATGCGTTACACCGAAGCGCGCATGACCGATGTTGCCAAGGCAATGCTCGCCGGCATCGATGAGGATGCGGTCGATTTTCGCCCTACCTATGACGGTGAAGAGTCCGAACCCATCGTGCTGCCGGGGGCATTTCCCAATCTGCTGGCCAATGGTGCGGCGGGTATCGCGGTGGGCATGGCAACTTCGATTCCGCCGCACAATGCCGGCGAGATCTGCGCCGCGGCGACCCACCTGGTACGGCATCCGAAAGCTACCACCGCCGATTTGCTGCGCCTGATGCCGGGCCCGGATTTTCCCACCGGCGGCGTGCTGGCCGAGGATCCAGCCGCCATCCTCACCGCCTACGAGACCGGCCGCGGCGGCTTCCGGCTGCGCGCAAAATGGGAGGTGGAACGCGGCAAGCACGGCACCTGGCAGATCGTCGTAACCGAAATTCCATATCAGGTGCAAAAGTCCAAACTGATTGAACACTTCGCCCAGCTTCTGGAAGAAAAGAAGCTGCCCCTGCTCGCTGACGCGCGCGATGAAAGCGCCGATACGATCCGCGTGGTACTGGAACCGCGCAACCGCGGCGTAGAGCCGGAAGTGCTGATGGAAACAGTTTTCCGAGCCACGCAGTTGGAAACCCGCTTCCCGCTCAACATGAACGTGCTGGACAAAACACGCACACCGCGTGTGATGTCGCTGCCGGAGGTGCTGCGCGCCTGGCTGGATCATCGGCACGAGGTGCTGGTCCGCCGCAGCACACACCGACTCGCCGCGATCGACCATCGCATCGAGGTGCTGGACGGCTACCTGCTGGTTTATCTGAATCTCGACGAGGTCATCCGGATCATTCGCAGCGAGGACGAGCCGAAGCCCGCGCTGATGGCACGTTTCAAGCTGACGGATACCCAGGCTGACGCAATCCTGAACATGCGATTGCGGGCATTGCGGCGGCTCGAGGAAATGGAGATCAAGAAAGAACACCGCACTCTGACGAAGGAACGCAAGGAGATTGCCGCGTTGCTGAAGGACGAATCGCTGCGCTGGAACTGCATTGTCGAGGAACTGGAAGCGACGCGGGAGAAATTCGGTTCGGGGCCGCTGGGTGATCGCCGCACTGAACTGGGCGCCGCACCGGTCGCGGTGGAGGTGGCCAGCGAGGCATTGGTGGAACGCGAAGCCATCACTGTCATCCTCTCAGAAAAGGGATGGATCCGGGCGGTACGCGGCGTCGTTGCCGATCCGGACGAGCTGCGCTTCAAGGAAGGCGACCGGCTGAAGCGCTTGCTACCCTGCTTCACCACTGATCGCCTGACATTGTTCGCGACCAACGGCCGCGCCTACACGCTCAAGGCCGCCGACCTGCCGCGCGGACGCGGCGACGGCCAGCCTGTGCGCTTGCTTGCCGAGCTCACCAACGAAGATGACGTCGTGGCATTGTTCGTGGCGACCGAGGGCGGGAAATACCTGGTCGCGTCCAGTTCGGGGCGCGGCTTCATCGTCGCGGGCGTCGAGCTGGGGGCAGAAAAGCGCACCGGCAAACAAATTCTAAATGTGAAGCCTGGCGAGGAAGCGACAATTTGCGTGCTGGCCGACGGCGACCACCTCGCAGTGATCGGCAGCAACCGCAAACTGCTGGTGTTCCCGCTGGACCAGATACCGGAGATGGCGCGCGGGGCGGGCGTGATCCTGCAACGCTACACCGAAGGCGGCCTGGCGGACGCGAAAGTGTTCCGCCTGTCCGAAGGCCTGAGCTGGAAACTTGGCGATAAGGTCCGCACCGAATTCAATCTGCGCGACTGGCTCGGAGCGCGCGCGCAGGCCGGGCGCCTGCCGCCGAACGGCTTCCCGCGCTCCGGCAAGTTCGGCTGAAGCAAAGCAGCCACGACCGCGAGCGGCATCCTTCATTCGAGATCGCATGACGATGGACATCGTACTCGACAGTCTGCTGGAAGGCGCCCGACGTGCTACCGGCGCCGTTGCGGTTATCGACGTGCTGCGTGCATTCACGACCGCGGCCGTCGCCTTGGCGAACGGTGCGGAGCGCATCATCATGGTTACGGGAGCTGACGAAGCTCTGTCGCTGCGCGACCGCGGCGTGGGCGACATTTGCATGGGAGAAGTAGACAGCCGCCCTCCACCGGGCTTCGACTTCGGCAATTCTCCGTACGAGCTATCGCGTGCCGATTTGCACGGCAAGACCGTCATCCAGCGCAGCAGTGCCGGGACACAGGGCATGGTCGCCACTGCTCTTGCTTCGCAACGTTATGCCGCCTCGTTGGTGACTGCAACGGCGACGGCTTGCGCCCTGCGGGCGGCATCGTCGCAGCGGATCTCCTTGGTGGCGATGGGCAAGGACGCTGACTCAAGAACCGACGAAGACGAGCTGTGCGCGATGCATATACGCAATGTGTTGCAGGGGCGTCCCGGCGATTTGGAATCGATACGACGCCTGATCCTCGCCGGCGGCGAAGCACCGCGCTTCGGCGATCCCAAACGCCCCTGGTTGCATCGCGAGGATCTCGATATTGCCCTTGATATTGACCGTTATGATTTCGCCATCAGGGTGGACATCCAGAATGGTCGTCCGGTCGCTTCCCGCCAGCAGCCGGTGGCCGGCTGAGAAGCAGCGCTAAGCCGGGAGGAGACGAAGTGCTTCGCCCGGCAGCGCAGGACAGCCGGCTGGTCTCGGCCGAAACAGGGGATGACGTACCCCGTCTGACGCCGCGCGCGCCCGTGCCGCCGTATTCGCGGCAGAACCCGGGAAAATCTGCATTTTGGCAAGTCCGTAGACCGGCGACGTGATGTACGCCAAAATCGGCGATGCGTAATAAACGCGCTCACGTTCCGGAGGTTAAGTCCATGGATTTGTCTCGCCGTCAGATACTCGGCGGTGCCGCCGCGTCGACCGCCGTACCGGTCATCCGCGCCCGCGCCCAGTCTAAACCCGTTATCAAGCTCGGTGTGCTGACCGACCTCAGCGGCACTTACCGCGATAACACCGGCCCCACCACCGTTGCCTGTACCAAGCAGGCGATAGAGGAGTTCAATCCGTCGGGGCATGGCTTCGAAGTCGACCTCCGCGAGGCAGACCATCAGAACAAGCCGGACGTCGCCGCTTCCATCGCCCGTCAGTGGTACGACGAAGGCGTGCTGGCAGCGATCGATGTGCCCACGTCGTCCGTCGCACTGGCGGTAGCACAGGTGGCGCGGGAAAAAGACAAGATCATGCTCAACGCGTCGGCCACCACGACCGACCTGACCGACGGGCAGTGCAGCCCCAACACCATCGTGTGGAGCTTCGATACGTATGAAAACGCCGCGTCGACCGGCGGCGCGATGGTGCGGGCTGGGAACAAGTCCTGGTTCTTCATCACCGCGGACTATGTGTTCGGCCATATCCTCGAAGCGCAGAACATGGCGCTGGTGAAAAAGGCCGGCGGCGAGGTGAAGGGTGCGGTGCGCTATCCGTTCCCGGATACCACCGACTTCTCATCCTATCTCACCCAGGCTATGGCGAGCGGCGCCAAGACGCTCGGGTTGGCGAACGCAGGATTGGACACGCAGAACTGCGTGAAGCAGGCGCACGAGTTCGGCCTCGACAAGCAGATGAAGATCGTGCCGCTACTGTTGTTCATCACCGACGTGCATGCGGTGGGGCTTGATCTGGCCGCTGGTCTGGTTACCACCGAAACGTTCTACTGGGACCTGAATCCGCGCACGCGCGCCTTTACCAAGCGTGTGCTGCCACGCACCCCTAACAACTATCCGAATCAGGCGCATGCCAGCGCCTATGCGGCAACGCTGCACTACCTGAAGACCGTCGCGGCGATGGGGCCGGCCGATGCGATGAAGAGCGGCCGTACGACCGTAGCCAGGATGAAGTCGATTCCCACCGATGACGACGCGTTCGGTAAGGGCAGCATTCGTGCCGATGGGCGCGGTGTATTTTCGGCGTACCTGTTTGAAGTGAAGACGGCGTCGGAAAGCAAATACCCGTGGGATTATTACAAGCTGCTGCACACCTCGCCGCCCAGCGCGGTGCTGCATCCGCTAAACGACAAGTGCAAGTTCCCGATCTGATTTTGGCGCCGAAGGGTGGTGTGTACCACCCGACCACCCTCACCTCTCCCACGCGCAGCGTGGGAGAGGAGCTCATCCCGCGCTATTCTGCGGCGAGCAAATGCGGAACGGGACGATGATGCTCGGCCGCGCCGTATTTTTCCACCCATTCACGCCCCAGGCGCGCCGCTTCCTGCGGCGTCAGCCAGGACCAATCGGCACCGCGGGCGCGAATCGCCACCCAGACAGTGTCGCCATGCACGTGTTCCTCAACCGAGAACGAGCCACTCTGCGGCATCGACATATCCACTTCCATAACGAGATGCATCGGTCACGCGTGACGGCAACCATTCCGCCCCGCCAACGCGATCGCTTCACCTGCCCTCTGCCCTCGCCGAGTCGTGAAGCGCGTGCACGCGATAATTTGCTGCGCCGACCCGGCTACCGCAACTATAAAATCGGCAACGCGCCGCAAAAAAGCCAGAATCGACGGTGCCGTGCCGGGACGTGTGCTTTTGGCCACAACCTGAAGAACGGCGTTGCACGTTCAACAACATTTTCGGACGTTTCCGTTGCGCGGAAAGAGCAAACGCCAGCTTGCTCACGCACTGGCGTCTGTATGCGCGTCGACCGGCCCAAACATGCCCAGCCGATCCTCGCGAACGCGGCGCGTATCGCCGGAACGCGCCGTTACCCCGACTCGATCGAAAAATTCCAGGATTTGGATCGCCACTTTGCGGCCATTGTCCAGCCGATCCCGGAACGTGGCGGCCGTGAGTTCGCCTGACGGATCGGCGCGGGCCGCCTCCGCGGCGATCGACGCCATTTCCGCGACGGTCTCGCGCAAGAAGAAATGATCAGGCGCCAGCTCCAGCAAATGCCCCACGCGTTGCAGCCGCTTCAGGACGGCGCGCATGACGGGTTCCGGCAGGGCCAACGTCTTCGCGAGGTCCCGCGCGCGCGGCGGCCGGAAGCGTTCGGCGGCAAGCTGCACGCGGATGCTGGGCCACAGCCTCTCGTCTGCCGCTGACAACCGGATCTGGTGCGTACTGAGCCGCAGCCACGGCCCGTCCTGCCGCACCGTCCCGCGCCGCAGCAGCCCGTCGAGTATGGCGCGGAACGCGGACACCGGGGGCCGCAGAGTCAGTTGCTGCCGCAACCGTTCCGGCTGCAATCCCGGCTGATCCGGCGCACCGGCATGCCAAGCCGCCAGCGTCTGCAACAGCTCCTGGTGCAACGCATCGCGCGTGGCCGGTGCCATCAGCAGGTCCGCCACGGTCACAGCGGGGGCTGCCGCCAGCACGGGTTCAGCGGCGTTCGCGGGCAGGTTCCGCGCGCACAGGAAACGCGCCCGGTCGGTCCAGCCTGGCGGCAATGCAAGCAACTGCCGCAACGCGTTATCTGCCGCCGCGGGCTGCAACGCCAAGAGCTGCGCGAGACGCGCTGGTGTGCGGCGCCCGCGGGTCGGCGGAAAAGGATCGATGACGCTACCACCGCCGATGGTCCGTGTGGCACCGGCATCGCGCAGCACCAGCCGGTCTCCCGCCAGCGCTCCGATCGGCCGATCAAGCGCCAGCCGGACGAAGGCATCCTCGCCGGGCGGGACGCGGTCGCGGTCCAGTGGGTGCACCCGCGCCATGACGTGCGCCGCACCCAGATGCAGGTGCACCGGCGTGTCGGCGCGCAACGCCGCCGGCTCGTCCCCCAGCACGCGCAACCGGGCGTCCAGCGAGGCTGTCGGCGTGTGGATATCCGGATGCAGCACCCAGTCGCCACGCGTCACCGCATCCTTGGAAAGCCGTGGCCCGGCGATGTTCAGCGCCACGCGCTGGCCCGCCTCCGCGACTGTTGCGGCACGGTTCTGCGCGTGCAGGCCGCGCACGCGCAGTTCTAACCCAGGTGGCGACAGCATCAGCCGGTCGTCCAACGCCATGCGCCCTGCCACCAGCGTGCCCGTAACGATCAGGCCGGCACCGGCGAGCGTGAAGGCGCGGTCCACGGCCAGCCGAGGATGCCCGCTGGCGTCGCGCTGCTTTGGCCCCAGCGTATCCAGGGCGGCGACCAGTGCCGCGATGCCCTCGCCGCTGACGGCGCTTACCGGCAGGATGGCGGCGTCATGCAGCGCGGTCGCGGCCAGCAGCGTGCGCACCTCGGCTTCGACCATCGATAGGTTGTCACCGGCGATGTCCGCCTTGGTCAGCGCGACGATCCCGCGATCGATCCCGAGCAAGTCCAGAATCGCCGCATGCTCGCGCGTCTGCGGCATGACGCCGTCATTCAGCGCCACCACCAGCAACGCCGCGTCGATGCCGGTGGCGCCGGCAAGCATGGTGTGCACGAACCGCTCATGACCCGGCACATCGACGAAGCCGAACGTGCCCCGGCTGGTATCCGTATAAGCGAAGCCAAGATCGATGGTGATGCCGCGGCGTTTTTCTTCCGCCAGGCGATCGGCGTCGATGCCGGTGAGCGCCTTCACCAGCGCGGTCTTGCCATGATCGATGTGGCCCGCGGTGCCGATGATCATGCAGCAAAGAAAGCCGCGCGCAAGGGAAACGCAAGTGCGACCCCGTGATGCTGCGACCCCGTTGCTCCCCTCCCGGCCGGGAGGGGAGTTCAGCCTGTCCTATCGGAGCCTACGCAGCCTCGGCTGTGGCCATGCTCAGGTTCAGCCGATAGCCGCCTTGCTCGGTCACCAGCAGTGCCGGGTTCGCCGGATTGCTCTCAAGCTTCTGGCGCAGGCGATAGATATGGGTTTCAAGAGTATGCGTGGTGACCGCGGGGTTATAACCCCAGACCTCATGCAGCAGGATCTCGCGTCCTACCGGCCGCGCGTCGGAGCGGTACAGGAATTTCAGAATCGCCGATTCCTTGTCGGTCAGACGAATGCGGCGGTTCTTCGCAGGATCTTGCAGGAGCTTCTTGGCCGGACGGAAAGTATACGGCCCGACCGAGAACACGGCCTCCTCGCTGCCATCGAAGGAGCGCAGTTGCGTCCGCAGGCGCGCCAGCAATTCGTTGGCGCGGAACGGCTTGGCGATGTAGTCGTTGGCGCCGGAATCCAACCCACGCACGACATCCGCCTCGGCGTCCGAGCCTGTCAGCATGATGACAGGCATCTTGTGTCCCTGCCGCCGCAGCCGGACGCAATAGTCGCGCCCGTCGCCATCCGGCAGGCCGATGTCCAGGATGATCGCGTCGAAGCGGGAATCACTGGCGTTGATGGCCTTGTCGGCCTCCTCCAATGTTCCTGCTGACGTGACGACGAAGCCATGGCCGTCGGTCAAGTGCTCGGCCAGGATCTCGCACAAGGCCTGGTCGTCTTCGACGATCAGGATGGGACGCTGTGCCGCCATGATGGTACTCCCCCTTTCGGATCGAACTTCTGCCAGATGATTGCGCTTACGTGACCCTGACATTCAATGTGAATCATGGCCAAAATGGGCCGTTTGGTAATCGATTTATCGTGAGCTTGCTCGAATAGTGCGTGCTTGCGGTTCGCTTGCGTCGCGCGCACACGGGTTGGTGTACGCAGGTGCCTTTCAATGCCGCGCCAGGCAGCGTCTTGCCGGCTGACCGTCCGCCACTAAAGTGCACCATACCGTGAAGGGGAGGATCTCGCCTATGTCGTCATCGGTCGTTTCTGAACTTGCGCCGCACGGCGTGCTGCGTGCCGCCATCAATATGAGCAACTTCCTGCTGGTGACGGGGCGCTCACCATCGGGTGATCCCGCCGGCGTTTCCCCCGATATGGCCGCCGCCATCGCCGAGCGCCTGGGCGTGCCGGTGAAGTACGTGCCATATCCGAAGCCGGGCGAACTCGCCGATGCGGCAGGAACAGATGCGTGGGATATCGGGCTGATCGGCGCCGAACCGGCTCGGGCGGAGAAGATCGCCTTCACCCCGGCGTATGTGGAGATCGAGGCCACCTATCTGGTGCCCGCGAGCTCGGCCTTGCAGTCGATCGCCGAAGTGGACCGCCCGGGTATTCGCATCGCCGTGACTGCGCGCAGTGCCTACGATCTTTGGCTGGAACGCAATATCAAGCAGGCAACGCTGGTGCGTTCCGATCCGCAGAATTCTGCACTGGACTTGTTCCTGCGCGACAAGCTGGAGGCGATGGCGGGCTTGCGGCCTGGGCTGCTGGGGGATGTGCAGAAAGTTCCGGGGGCACGGATTCTCGATGGCCAGTTCACTGCGGTGCAACAGGCGATCGGTACGCAGCGCAGAAATGCCGCAGGGGCTGCTTTCCTGCGGGAGTTCGTGGAGGACGCGAAGCGTTCCGGCCTCGTCGCACGGCTGATCGAAAAGCACGGTGTTGCGGGTAGGCTGTCGGTGGCGCCGCCGGGATAGGACCCGGGATCGCAACGTAATTTCGCTAGCGGGGTTACGGTACGCCGGTGGGCGTTCGAATTCGCAACCACAGATGAACGCAGATGAGAGCGTGAAGGAGAATCCATCTGCGTTTATCGGCGTTCATCTGCGGTTCAATTCTTACTTTTTAGTTTCGCACACCCTTGGCTGTCACTCAGCCCGCGCGCTTCAACGTGCGATAGTACCGGATCAGCGCATTGGTGGAGCTATCATGTTCCAATCCGGGCTCGGCGACGCTGGTCAGCTCCGGGATAATGCGCTGGGCAAGTTGCTTGCCGAGCTCGACACCCCATTGGTCGAATGAATTGATCTGCCAGATCGTGCCCTGCACGAACACGCTATGCTCATACAGCGCCACCAGCTTGCCAAGCGCGGCAGGGGTCAGCCGATCCAGCAACAGTGTGTTGGACGGGCGATTGCCTTCAAACAGCCGGTGTGGGATCAGCCAGTCTGGCGTTCCCTCTGCGCGCACTTCCTTTTCTGTCTTGCCAAAAGCCAGCGCCTCACCTTGCGCGAAGACATTGGCCAGCAGCATGTCATGGTGCGCGCCCAGCGGATTCAGCGTTTGACCAAATCCGATGAAGTCGCAGGGAATCAGCCGCGTGCCTTGGTGAATGAGCTGATAGAAGGAGTGCTGGCCGTTGGTCCCGGGTTCTCCCCAGTAGATCGGCCCGGTGTTGGCCTGCACCGGCTTGCCGTCCAGCATGACATGCTTGCCGTTGCTTTCCATGGTGAGCTGCTGGAGATA
>Ga0335075_10009787_pt1 | contig 14584 bp, 12 predicted proteins | sample Lox_Sample_24_FD_206723 | JGI IMG/M metagenome (GOLD analysis project Ga0335075, IMG submission 206723) | Soil microbial communities from Loxahatchee National Wildlife Refuge, Florida, United States - Lox_Sample_2.4 | ecosystem: Environmental > Terrestrial > Soil > Wetlands | place: USA...
TCGGGCTGGTCGAGCAGGGCGGCGACAATACCTACTGGGGCGATGCGCATGGCGGCGCCGTTGGTGATGCCGAAGGCGCCCGCCTCCTCCACGGGCGTGCCCGCCATTAGGGCGGCGACCGCGCGCTTGGTCGAGGGGCCGAGCAGGTCTCTCGAACCGCGCGCGGCCATGTCCCGCTCCCATTGGACCAAGGCTTCGGCCAGATCGCGCGGGTCCACGGCGCCGCTTCCCCTGACCAGCAGCCGAGCGAGCAGCACGGCCTGTTCGGTGTCGTCGGTGATCGCGCCAGCCGGCATGCCAGCCGCGATCGGGTGTCCCGGGGGCGCGGGCTCGAAGCCGTGCAGCAATCCGCCCCAGCGCTCGCCGATCTCGCGGCGCGACAGCATCTGGGTGGGCATGCCAAGCGCGTCGCCGATCGCCAGCCCGTACATGGCGCCGCGGGCGCGCGAGCGTGCTTCATCGTCGGGTCGCATCGCGCCTAATGGTCGCAGGTAACGCGGGCCACGACAAAGCGAGGGGGCGCAGGCGTGGTGCCTGCGCCCCCTCGGGGTTACCTTGCTACCGAGCTACGGCCGTTACGCCCATCAGAAGAACCGAGGGATGATGGTGACGTAAGCGGTGGAGTAGCTTTCCGAGTGCCCGAAGAACCCGTTGGAGAACAGGCCGTTCGAAGAGGCGGAGCCGACCACCTTAACCGTGAACGCGAACCTGTGGTTGTAGCCCCACAGCCAGGACGCCGACCGAGCGGTGAAGGTCACGGTCAGCGACTTGGTCTGGCCGGGGTAAAGCGTGCCGAGGTTCTCCGAGGCGGTGTTGTTGAAGATGCTGCAGCCGAAGTTGAGGAAGCCGCAGTAGTCCGCCTGCAGTTGCTTCGGCAGCGCGATCTGCGCGGTCACATCCGACGCCGAGCCGTTGCCGTGTTCGGTGACCCACAGCGTGCAGGTACCCCGCTGGCCGCTGTACACCTTCGACGTGCAGCTGAGGCTAGTGCTGACGTTGGAGTGGTTGTAATGGTGCTGCCGGAACGGCTGCCGGACGAACACCGTGAACGACCGGCTTGTCGATCCGATGTTGTTCGTCGCCGTCACGGTGTAGCTGAACGAGCCGCCGAAGTTCGGGACTGTTCCCGACACCGTTCCGTCGAACGGATTGATGTGCAGCCAGAACGGACCCGACAGCGAGTAGCGGATCGGGGGCGAGCCCACAGCCTGGAACGTGTAGCCGTAGGACTGGCCGCTTGTCGCATACCCGGGCGGGCTGTCCGCGGTGAATACCGGAGCGTGTTGTCCGGGACCCGGACCTGGACCCGGACCGTTGTTGACCGTGACCGAGGTCGTGCCCGACGACGCCGCGTAATTGGCGTCACCGCCGTAGCTAGCCGTCACCGTCCAGGTTCCGTCCGGCACGAACCCGATAGTGCAGCTACCGGACGCGGAACCCCCGTGTGGGGCCAAGGTGACCGTGCAGCTGCCGCCGTCTGCGGTGACGGTGACGCTACCCGTCGGCGCGGTACCAGGGGTGGCGCTCGCGTTCGAGACGGTCACGTCGGCCGTTACCCCGTGGCCCGACTGCGATGCTGAAACCGAGGTACTGCTGCTCAGGGTGCCAGAAGCGAAAGCTGTACCAGGAGTCAACAAAACTCCACCGGCCACCCCCCCGGCTAGTACTATCCCCGCCGCTATGCCGACCGTACGACGGCATGCGGCATCCAAAAGTGTATGCATATACAACCTTTCCCGCCCGCGACTCGGACCTAACTGGACCTACATATATAAATGCGCGCCGAACATGTAAGGTTGCGTCAACTTGATAACGTTTTGGCAAAATTTGTTCGGAGTAGTTGCAACTCTAGTCCGCGCACCTTCACAAGCATATGCGGGAAGTCTGTGAGTTTTGAGTGAGTCGCCGCGAGGCGCCCCGCCCCGGACGCTTTGGGAACTGTTACAGCACGTTGCTGCCGTACATCTCCCCCAGAGGGTCGGCGAGGAGTTCAAGGCGGGCACCGTCGGGGTCGCGGAAGTACAGTGACGTGCCGCTTTCCTCCTGGTAGGGAACGCCGGCGGCGTCGAGCTTGCCGCGCAGGCGGGCCCAGTTCTCGCCGGTCACCGAGATCGCCAGGTGGTGCAGTCCGCCCAGGACTTCCGCGTAGGGGCCGAGATCGAGGCCGGGGAAGTCGAAGAAGGCCAGCAGGTTGCCGTGGCCGACGTCGAAGAAGAAGTGATTGGACCCCTCATAGTCCCGGTTCTCTATGATCTCCGTCAGCGGGAACTCCAGGACGCCCTGATAAAACCTGATGGTCCGCTCCACGTCGGAGCTGAGCAGCGCGGTGTGGTGGACCCCGCGCGCGCTGCTCGGCGGCCGTTCGGTCTTGACGTATTCGGCGCGCAGCCGGGCACGTTCCGCGTTGATTGCGTCGAGATCCATGTCCATATGCCCCCTAGATCCGGAAGAACGAGTTGAGGAACTGGTCGGCCACGGCCCGGTCCCCCCTGATCGTTCCCGCGTTCACCCGCCCGAACGCCGTCAGCACCAGGCTGCCGGGATCGAACTCGATGATGGCGGGCGCGCCTGACACGTCCTGGGGGGCGTAGCCCAGGCCGTCGACGCTGATGTTCACCAGGTAGTCGCCCGCGTTGCGCCCAGAGACGCGTACCCCCACGGAGTAGGCGTCCATGTCGGACGGAACATCCGTGGTGGCCTGCCACAGGATGAACATGAACGGGGCCAGCAGGTCGGCGGTGTCGCCGCCCAGGCTGTGCGCGCGGCCGGTGCCCTGGCGGATGTCCCAGCCGTGCACGCCGTAGTCCATGAGCTGGAACACCGGGTAGAAGAAGGCGGGCAGCGGGCCCATGTACTTGTGCGGGACAACGAGCCCGGCCCATTCATCTGGCCCGAGCGCGTCGCATATTTCCATCATCTTGGCGAAGTCTGTGCGGAGACGGTCCACTGCGGCGGCTTGGGTCAGGCCGCGGTGCTGCTTAGCCCCCTCGTCGAGGCGCTCCTGCATCACTCGCACGCCGAGCGCTGTAGGGACCTCCGTCCCCGAACGCGCCGCGTCGAAGCCGACGAAGTAGCTCTCGGTCACGTCGATCAGGTGGCCGACGATGTCCCTGGCCTCCCATTCCGTGCAGGCGGTCTTGCCGGTCCATGGGCCGTTGCTTGCCATCTCGAACAGCGCGTCGGCCTCCCGGCGAACCACCCGAAGCAGGTTGTCCTTGGCGTCGTACGTGGTCGCGTTCCACTCGTTCATAACGACCTCCGTTGGCTCTGTTCTCGCGCTCGCCTCTGCCTCGCGCGCAGGTTCGCATCCCGAACTGTCGTTCTTAAGGCGAACCCTAGAGCGCCGACGTGCCCCTGGTCAACGGGCTGCGATCACGGGACGCGGAGCGAGCCCACCAGGCTCGGCAGCCCCGGCGGGGGGCCGTCGGTGATCAGCCGGACCAGTGCCGCCGTGTCCAGGTGACCGTCCACCAGGTCGCCGAGGACGTCAAGCCGCGCCTGCCTGACGGCGGCGAAATCGGTGTCGGGCGCGGGGCTGAAATCCCGGCCCGCCAGCGCCGCCACCTGGGCCAGGAACTGGCGCCTGAACTCGTCGTTCTCCAGGATGCCGTGCCAGCTCGTGCCCCACACGGCACCGCGGCGGCAGCCGTCCACGAAGGGCTCCGCGGCGGGGTCGGTGACCTCGGCGATGCCGTGGTGGATCTCGTATCCGGCCACCGGCGCGCCGAGCGCCCGGCCGACGGGCCTGCCCAGTTGCTTTGACGGCCCGAACCTTACCCGTACCGGCAGCAGCCCGAGCCCGGGGACCCGGCCCAGGCGCGATTCCACCGGGTCGTCGATCTGGTCGGCCAGCATCTGGTACCCGCCGCAGATGCCAAGCACCGGCCGTCCGTCGCGTGCCCGCCCGGCGATCGCGCCGGCCAGCCCGCGCTCGCGCAGCCAGGCCAGGTCGGCCACGGTGGCCCGGCTTCCCGGCAGTACCACGAGGTCCGCGTCGGACAGGCCTTCCGGGCTGTCGGCGAACCGCACCGCCACCCCGGGCTCTGCGGCCAGCGCGTCGGCGTCGGTGAAGTTGCTGATCCGCGGCAGGGCGACCACGGCCACACGCAGACATTCTTTTTCACCGAACGAAGCGTGGTGCGTGCCCCTGCGCAAAGGATCAAGCGCCAGCGAGTCCTCGGCGTCCAGCCACAGGCCGTCCCGCCAGGGCAGCACCCCGTACACCGGCCGGCCGGTGCGCCGGCGGATCATGTCGAGCCCGCTGTCAAGCAGTTCGGGCGCGCCGCGGAACTTGTTGATCACGAAACCCGCGATGAGGGCCTGGTCGGCGGGCTCGAGCAAGGCCAGCGTCCCGTAAAGGGACGCGAACACGCCGCCCCGGTCGATGTCCCCCACCACGATGACCGGCAGGCCGGCGGCGCGGGCCAGGCCCATGTTGGCCACGTCGCCCTCCCGCAGGTTGATCTCCGCCGGGCTGCCCGCGCCCTCGCAGACCACCACGTCGTAGCGGGCGCGCAGCCGGGCCAGGCTGTCCAGCGCGATCTGCCGCAGCCGCGGCGCGTGCGCGCGGTAGCCCACCGCGTCGGCCTCCGCCTCGGGATGGCCGAGCACGACCACCTGGCTGCGCCGGTCGCTGCCCGGCTTGAGCAGCACCGGGTTCATGTCCGCCGTGGGCTCGATGCCAGCCGCGGCCGCCTGCATGGCCTGGGCCCGGCCGATCTCGGCGCCTTCGGCGGTCACGAACGAGTTCAGTGACATGTTCTGGGCCTTGAACGGCGCCACCGCGACGCCCTGCCTGGCCAGCCACCGGCACAGCCCCGCGACCAGCGCGCTCTTGCCCGCGTCCGACCCGGTCCCGGCTACCAGCAACGCTCCTCGCATCTGTGAAGGCTAAGCCGCGAATGTTTGAGCGCGCCCGGAGGGGTACCAGTATGAGTGCCTTTGGGAAGGAGGCCCGAAAGATGTTGCTGTTGCTACTGGCCCTGCTAGTGGTCCTGGTCCTGTTCGGTGCGGGATTCGCGCTGCACGTGCTGTGGTGGGTGGCCATCGCGGCGCTGATCATCGCTGTTATCGGATTCTTCGCCCGCCGCGCATAACCGCGACGGCGACGGCCAGGGCGGTCGCGGCCAGCGTGACCGCCCGGGAGAGGCGGATCGCGCGGCGGATGTCACCCGGTTCGGGGTGCCGGCCCTCCCCCAGTTCGGGACGGGTTTCGGCCACCCCGCCGTAGACGTTGGTCCCGCCCAGACGGACGCCGAGCGCCCCGGCGAAGGCGGCCTCGCACCGCCCGGCGTTGGGGCTTGGATGGTTCCGGCCGTGACGAAAAACGGCCCGTAGCGCTGACACAGTCGGTGCGGGTCCACGATCCCCCCCTGCCGGAGGACCCTGGGCGGACGTCCCCGGCAGGGGGGCTTTCGTCTGTCCGGCAGCCGGCGCGCAGGCGACCGCGAGCGCGGCGGTGACGCGGGCGGGGATCCAGTTGGCCACGTCGTCCAGGCGGGCCGATGCCCAGCCGAAGCGCAGGTACCGGGGCGAGCGGTAGCCCACCATCGCGTCGAGCGTGTTGACTGCGCGGTAGGCGGCCAGCCCGGGCAGCCCGGCGACCGCGCCCCACAGCAGCGGGGCCACCACCGCATCGCAGGTGTTCTCCGCGACCGATTCGACCACGGCCCGCGTGATCTCGGCCGAGTCCAGCCCGGCCGGGTCGCGGCCGCACAGGCTGGGCAGCGCCTGCCGCGCGGCGCGAAGGTCGTTGCGGGCCAGTGCGACCACGATCCGTTCGGCCTCATCATGTAGCGAACGGGCACCGATGACCGCCCACACCGCGAGCGCGACCGCTGCCGCGTGGTACGGCGGCCGGCGGCGCGTACGGCGGTGCAGGAGCGCGGCGGGCGCGGCGACGGCCAGCACGCAGGCAGCCGCGTGCGCGGCGCCGCGCGGCCGGGCGTCGGCGTAGTCGCGAGCCTCCAGGGCGGCGGCGGCGCGGCCGAACGCGGCCACGGGGTGACCGCGGCGAGGGTCGCCGAGCAGGGCGTCCAGCGCCACGCCGGCGGCGAGGCCCGCGGCGAGCGGCCAACGAGCCAGGGGCGTAGGACCATCGGCCGAGGCGGGCCCGGGCAGCCGGCCGATGCGCGCCGGCGCGGTCGCGCGCAGGCTGGGTTTCATGAGCAGAACATATGCGGAGCTTCCCGGACTGATGACGATGATGACCGGGGACGAGAAACACGGGCCAAGCGCGACCTCGACCCTGGACGTGCTGTGGGTGCTGTACGACCAGGTGCTGCGCGTATCGCCGGACCGGGTGGACGATCCGGGCCGCGACCGGTTCCTGCTGTCCAAGGGGCACGGGCCGGCCGCCTACTACGCGGTGCTGGCGGCCAAGGGGTTCATTCCTGAGTCGTGGCTGACGGGGTTCGGTTCGGCCGGGTCGCGGCTGGGCTACCACCCGGACCGCAACCTGATCCCTGGCGTGGAGATCGCCAGCGGGTCGCTGGGGCACGGCCTGCCGCTCGGGGTGGGGGTGGCGAGCGGGCTGATCGCGCGGGGGCTGCTGGCTCCCAGGGTGTTCGTGCTGGTCGGCGACGCGGAACTGGACGAGGGCAGCAACAGCGAGGCGATCGTCTACGCGGGCGCCGTCGGGCTGCCCAACCTGGTCGTGATCGCGGTGGACAACCGGTCCTCTTCGCATGGCTGGGGAGCGGGCGGGATCGAGGCGCACTTCGCGGTGGCCGGCTGGTCGGTGGCTCGTGTGCCGGGCCGCGACCACGCCGCGCTGGCGTCGGCGCTCAGTGTCGATACGGGGCCCCGGCTGGTGGTGGCCGCTGTGGAGCGGAAGGAGGCCTGGTGATGAGCGACATGCGTACCGTGTTCGCCGACGTGGCGTCGGACCTGGTGGAGGAGGATCCGCTGGCCGCGGTGGTGCTGGCGGAGATCTCGGCCGACCTGTTCGCCAAGGCGGCGGCCCGGCACCCCGAGCGGGTGCTCAACGTCGGCATCAGGGAGCAGCTGATGGTCAGCGTGGCCGGCGGGCTGGCGCTGGCCGGGCTGCGGCCGATCGCGCACAGCTACGCCCCGTTCCTGGTCGAGCGGGCCTTCGAGCAGGTCAAGCTCGATCTGGCGCATCAAGATGCGCGGGCGGTGCTGGTCAGCATCGGCGCGTCGTACGACTCCGCCACCTCCGGCCGCACCCACCAGGCGCCCGAGGACGTGGCACTGCTTGACACCGTGCCCGGGTTCGCGGTGGAGGTGCCCGGGCACCCGGACGAGGTTGGGGACCTGCTGCGTTCTGCCGTGGGCGGGCTCGAACGGCACTCGACTTACCTGCGGCTTTCGACGCAGAGCAACCGGTCGGCGCTGCCGGTCTGGCCCGGGTTGCAGTTGGTGCGGCCGGGGCACGGCGCGGTGGTGGTCGCGGTGGGACCGATGCTGTCGCCGGTGCTCGACGCGGTTGGCGATCTGGATGTGAGCGTGGCTTACACCACGAGTGTTCGGCCGTTCGACGGGGAGGGGCTGCGGTCGCTGGTCTCGGCTGCCGGCTGCGACGCGGTGGTGCTGGTGGAGCCTTACCTGGCTGGGACGTCTTCCTTTGACGCGTCCGCGGCCCTGGCCGGGCGGGCGTTTCGGCTGCTCAGCCTGGGCGTGGGACGGGAAGAGTTCCGCGTGTACGGCACGCCTGCCGAGCACGCCGCGATGCACGGGCTGGACGCGGCGGGCATCCGGCGTTCGGTCACGGAGTTTGTTGGCGCGGCTTAGCTCGGCTTGGAGCGCGCGGCCTTGGGGGCCGCGTCCTGGGGGGGCGCGTCCTGGGGGGGCCGCGTCCTGGGGGGCGCGTCCTGGGGGGGCCGCGTCGGTGAACGCCTGTACGGGCCGAAGTGGTCGCGACAGGCGTCTTGTCCATAGACTGGATGGCCGTGTCGTGTGTGGGGACTCCACACAGCGACCCTCGTGTGGCCGTCGCGTGACCTTCGCCAGCCACAATTGTTTCCGAGCGCCCGTAGCTCAGTCGGATAGAGCAGCTGCCTTCTAAGCAGCGGGTCGCGGGTTCGAATCCTGCCGGGCGCGCTGGCTGGTCACGGGGTTTTTGAAGGCCTCGTCGGCACAGGGGGCGCTGCGGGAGCATCGGGTGGCGACAAGCTGAGGACCGGCTGGCGGGCGCGACCAGACCGTGACCACCGAATTGCCCTACCGGCATCAGATCGTGCCCGCTCTGACCCGGGGCGGCCGAGGTCATGGACGAGATCTTCGGCTAGCGGGATGGTCAGGACACAGGCGTTGCGAGACGAGCCGCCGCAGGGGCCAGCTGAGCCGGTGTTCCGCGGCATTCTCGGTGATACCGGGCTCGACCCAGCCGACTTGCGCAGGCCGAAGACCTTCGCCGCGTCAAGGAAGATCAATGCTGCTAGGAAGGGCGTGGGGGCTAATGGCTCGCGGAGTGTTTGCGGACCACCATGCTGCTTGCCGCCGCGGCGGCGAGCACGGCGATCACGCCCAGATACACGAGCGCGGTGTGGTGCAGGCCGTAGTGAGTGACGGCTACTCCCGCGATCAGTGCCGGGATGCCGAACGCAAGGTAGTTGACGGTGAAGATCGCGGCGATGAGGGCGGCGCGCTCACCAGGCTCGGCCAGCGCGCTGAGCGTACGGAAGGCGCCGAGGAATGCCACCCCGAAGCCGGCGCCCGCCACAGCGGTGCCGGACAGGAAGGCGGCAGCCGACATCGCCGCGACGGCGGCGAAGGTCACCGCGACGCCGGTGAGCAGGACCAGGCATCCGGCCAGCATCGCGGTGGGCGGGGCGAGGCGGTGGAAGAAGACAGTGGCCCCCGCCCCGATCCCGGTGAGCAGGAAAACCACCACGCCGCCCCACAGCCGGTTCGGTGAGGCGAGCACCTGCGCAGCCAGCGACGGCCCTAGTGACAGGTACAGTCCAGCCAGAGCCCACGCCGCCTGCAGGCACGGCACGGCCACTGCGAAGGTCCCGCGCGCTCGGCGCGGCACCTTCACCGTCGGCCGTAGCGAGGCCAGCACGCCGGGACGCCGTGCCGCCGGCTCTGGCATCACGAGTATTCCGGCGATGGCCACGGAAAATGCGGCGAGCAGCAGCCACCACACCAGATGGGTCGGCGCTGGCCCGTACTGGACCAGCCCACTGGCGCCAAGCGCGCCTGCGGCCAGGCCAAAGATGGTGGCCGCGGTGTTGACGACAGGTGCGAGCCCGCCGCCGTCGGGTTGCAGATCGATCAGCGCGGCGCCAAGCGCCCCGGTCGCTGCGCCGACGGCGATGCCTTGCAGCACGCGGGCAGCAAACAGCAGACCGACGCCCTGAGCCGTCAGGAACAGCGCGCACGCGCCGATGTTGACCCCCAGGGTGGCTATGATCACGGGCCGCCGACCGAGGTGGTCCGACAATGACCCGAACACCAGCAGCGTGATGAGCACGACAAGGGCATAGACCGCGAAGATCGCGGTCAGCGTGGCCGCGGAGAACCGGAACTGAGCCTGGTAGACACGATAAAGCGGCGCCGGAGCGCTGGCCGCGGCCAAAGACAGGAACAAAACCCCGGCTACCAGCCAGAACGCCACCGCTCGCGGCGACGCGACCTGCTGGGATTGATCCCGGGCACCTCCGGCTGCGGGCTGAAGGTATGGTCCCGCAGTGCGGCTGGCCCGCTCGCGGCCGGTCTTGGAGTCGAGGATGGTCATCGCGGGCCCCCGCTCCGCTCAGGCGGCGTGGACTCGAGCGCGAGCGCCGGCGGCCTGTCCACGTCGAGCGGCACGGATTCGCCGCTGATCACCCCGAACGATGTCGTTTGCGGAGGTGTCGCTGCGTTCACGGCCCAGTCGGCGAGGACCCGGGCCCGGTTACCTGACATGGCGGACAGGTGGTAGCCCCGGGTGACGGCGCTGGCGACCGGCCCGGACAGCGGGAGGTTCATCGGGTTCGCCGCAGCAGCCTGCCCGCCCAGGTCGACCAGGAAGCCCTCGTCGTGGTGCTTGTACGGGCGCGCCTTCCCGGTGCCCAGTGAGGCCGCGACGTTCCTGGCCATCTGCGGCATCAACGGCAGGTACAGGAAGTAGTCCGCCGAGTTGATCACCGTGATGCCGGTCGTGGCGCCGACCCGCCGAGATAGCTCCCGCGCGGCGTTGAAGCCGGCGAATCCCGCCCCCACGATCACTACACGCTGCTGAATCCGGGAGTTCATCATCTTGCTTCCTTCCGCTAAGTCAGAGGGAGGCGACCGGCGCTGGGCTGGTCACGGCATCAGGATCGCGTTCCGGGTAATCCCCTCGCATCTGCGGAAATCCCTGGCGGGTACCCCCGGGCCAGCTCGACATCATCGACCCGGGACACCGGATCTGCTCGGCATCCACGCCAGCCTCGCCCAAATGGCAACGTCTCGCTCCCGGCGGCAGTCACGGTGTTCCCGGAGGAGTACGTCACCGCGCCGCACAGCTGGACCGAGAAGGCATACCGCAACCTGATCTACTTCCACCAAGCCGAACGAGGCGGCCACTTCGCCGCCTGGGAACAACCGCAATTGTTCGCCGAAAAGCTACGCGCGGCGTTCCGCACACTCCGCTGAAGGAATCAGGCAGGCGGCAGCACCCCCCTAAGCTCTCTGCGGGAGCTGATACCAAGCTTTTCGAACACCTTGTGCAGGTGCCATTCGACTGTGCGCGGGCTGATGAACAGTCGCGCTCCGATCTCCAGGTTCGACAGCCGCTCACCGGCGAGCCGCGCGATCTGCGTCTCATGGGGCGTTAGATCGTTGGACGTCTCGACCGTCCGCTTGCGGACCGTCTCGCCCGTCGCCACCAGCTCGCGGCGGGCACGCTCCTCAAATGCCTCCATGCCGATCGCACCGAACATCTCGCGGGCAGTGCGAAGCTGCGCGCGGGCGTCGACGCGCCGGCCCTCCCGGCGCAGCCATTCGCCGTACAGCAGGTGTGCACGGGCGAGCTCCGGACGCAACCGCGTGCGTCCCAGCCGCTCGATCGCCTCGCCGTAGAGGCGCTCGGCCTCCCCGCCCTCGCAGAGCAGGGCCCGAGACCGGGCCGCGACTCCTGCCCCCCAGTCGGTGTCTGCTGCGGCCGCGTCCTCCGTGAGGCGCTCCAGGGCATCGGCGCCGAGTCCGGGTTTACCGCTCCGGCTGGCCGCCTCGATCAGCTCGGCCAGCGCCCAGCTGGATATGAACAGCTGAGGCGTGTCGTCGCTCGCCCGCCGGGCGGCGGCCAGCGCCTGCTCGTAATGTCCGAGTCCGTTGAACAGGATCGCCGTTACGAACTCCCCCCACTGCACGCCGAACCCTTGGCCTACCGCAGCGGCGTCGTTGATCGCGGACTCGAGGAGATGCGAGCCGTTGGCTTCCCGGCCCCGGAGAGCGGCGAGCAGCATCGCTCCGTAAGGCGCGATACCGATCCCGGTCGCCTCGGTGATCGCTTCGGCCTCCGCAGTTGCTGCCGCAGCGCTTATGAACTCGCCCGACCAGGCGTCGATCACGGCCTGCGTGATCAGCCCCATCGGCACCCGGGCGAGCGCTCCCGCATCGCGGGCGAGCTGCAACTGACGGGCGTTGATCGCGTACCAGCCCTCGTCATCCCACAACACGTAGGACGGAACGGGCGGCAACCAGGTCCAGCGAAAGCGGTTCTCGACCGGATCGTCTGTCTCGGCGAAGGCCTCCGACGCGCGCCGCAGCGCTGACGCCGCTGCGGTGCGCCCTTCGGTGATCAGCAGCGCGAGCGCATCCAGGAGCAGGTCCGACGGATGAGGAGTATGCGGCGGCGCAGGAGCAGCTCTGGCGGCACGGGAGACTTCGAGCAGACCGCCGGCCGCGGCCAGACGCCCGGCGAACATCGCCGCTCCCCAAGCATCCAGGTAGGTCTCTCGCGCCAGCTCTGGATCGAGCCTCTCCAGCCGCCTGGCGGCGCTCACCAGTAGCGGCGGCGCGTCGCTGCCGATGTTCGAGGAGAACGCGATCTGCGCACGCAGCAGCTCCGTCCGGGCACGCTGGAGCTCGTCCGGCGATCCCGCCTCCGCGATCAGCAGCATCCGCAGCGCGGTATCGAACGTGCCGGCATACAGATTCGCGCGGGCGGCGGCGAGCGCGCGGTCCACCCTGCGGCCGGGATCACCCGTCAAGGCGATAGACCGCTGCAGAAATGCCGCCGCCATGGCCAGCCCACCGCGCGCCTGCGCCCGGGCTGCGGAGTGCTCGAGCTCCGACGCGATCTCCTCATCGGGTCCAGTCGTCGCCACGGCAAGATGCCAGGCACGGCGGTCCGGATCGATCTGCCGATCGGTCACGTCCGCGAGCGCCAAATGCACCGCCCGGCGTTCCTCCGCTGCCGCCGACCGGTATACCGCCGAGCGAACCAGCGGATGGCGGAACGTGACCTGCTCTCCGAGGGCCAGCAGTCCGTCAGTCTCGGTGTCGATCGTCGCCGCGGCGGAGATCCCGAGCCGCTCGGCCGCGCGCCACACCAGCAGCGGATCGCCCGTCGGCTCGGCGGCCGCGAGCAACAGCAATCGCTGCGTCTCTTCGGGCAGGGCTTCGAGCCGTCGAGCGAAGCTCTCCTCGATCCGCCCCGGCAGAGCCTGAGCGTCCAGCGACCCGAAACCGCCCGCCAATTGCGCTGCCGTCAGCCCTCGCGGCAGCTCCAGCAAGGCCAGCGGATTCCCGCCCGTCTCGGCCACGATCCGATTTCGGACTTGCTCGCCGAGCGGAACCCGAACCGCCGACGTCAGCAGAGCACGGGCGTCCTCGGCACCCAGCCCGCGCACCTCCAGCTCCGGAAGCCCGCGCAGCGCCTCACCTACTACGCGCGCGCCGAACACGAGCCCGACACGTTCGGCAAGCAGCCGCCGCGCGGCAAACGCGAGCGTCACCGCCGACGCCCGATCCAGCCACTGCGCGTCGTCCACGACACACAAAAGGGGGCGTTCTCCTGCGGTCTCCGAGAGCAGGCTCAATACCGCCAACCCGACCAGGAATCGATCAGGCGCGGAACCCCGAGTGAGCCCGAACACGATCTCAAGGGCCTCGCGCTGCGGAGCCGGAAGTCTTCCCAGGCGATCGAGCATCGGTGCGCAGAACTGATGAAGACTTGAGAACGCCAGCTCCATCTCGGACTCGACGCCGACCGCCTGCACGACGGTCAGGTCTGACGCCGCCCCGACTAGGTACGTCAGCAGCGCTGACTTCCCGATGCCGGCCTCACCGCGAACGACCAGCACGCGGCTCGCGCCCCGGCGCACGGCAGCGACCAGAGCGTCACACGCAGCGCACTCGCTTTGACGCCCGCGCAGGCTCGCCGACTCGGGCCCGCCGCGATGCTCGGCACCCATGATGTCTCACACGGTATTTCAGTGTCCTGGCTGCCCGCATCCCCGCCGGGTAACCAGCACCCGATATCGGTATTACACGTCGATCGCGCTTACCCCGGGGAGGTCACCGAAGCGCGCCTCGACGTCGCGGCTCAGGATCATCTGCCCAGTCTGCGCCGCGTGAGCGGCGATGATCGTGTAGTCGAGGACGTCAACGGCAGAGGTGATCGCTACCAGCGCCCGGGCTCGTTCGGCCGCCGGGCTGGCCGTATCGGCCAGTTCGATCCCGACGAGGGTGTTTGGTGCCGAGGATCAGGCGTCGGCCCGCGGGTCCCCGGCCTCCGAGTCAAGCAGGGCAATGGCTGCCGCTATGTCCCGGCTGAACAAATCATCTGGCGGAGACACATCGGCGAGTGCAGCGCGCAGGTCGGCACCGGTAAACAGCATGAACGGCCGCTTTTCAGTCCTGCGGTGGTGGCAGTGGCCGACCGTGGTTCTTGGGACGGTTCGTCTTTGGCTGCTTGGCGCTACCATTCTGCCAGCCACCTGGCGGGGGCGGGATCCGCACCCTCCGGCCGAGCCGGGGAGCCATGTCTACCTGCGCCATGAGGCGCTCATGTTCCTCGAAATGCCGCTCGCGCGCGCGGCCGCGCGCACGGAGCCAGTTCGCCAGCCTCGGGGGCAGCTTCATACCGTCATACTAGTGCTGCGGCATGTCACGTTTGGCCCGTCGGGCGCATTTCGGTGAGCCGTGAGGCCGGTACTGCGATCCCCGCCCGCTTACGGACATCTCCCTGCTCATAAACATCAATTAGCCCACGAATGCGAAAGCTGACCGGATCCTCGTGGAGGATCCGGCTTCAGTGGAGAAAAAGGGCAACTATCATTATTGCCCCGATCCTCCGCGAGAGACCTATCCTCCACGATAACGGCGCACCGGGCGCACCGCGGACCGCTCAGGCATCACAAGTGGTCAACTGCACCGCATCAGGCGCGGCTCTGGATCGCCGCGGCTGCCGCCCATCACCGGTCTCACCGGGGCGGCCTACACCGACCCGGTGCGGTTCCAGTCGAGCTTCGCTCAGGTCAGCTGGATCTGCGCGGCAGCGTTCGCCGGCGCCGCGGTGCTGGCCGCCACCTTCGTCACCGGGCCTTCCGGCCCCGCCCGGGCGCCGCGGCCGGCGCTGATCCAAACCCCGGTGCCCCACCTGGGGTGTCCGGTCGACTTCACCGCTTGATTGCCCGCAGGTGAAGGAACA
>Ga0335075_10009788_pt1 | contig 14584 bp, 14 predicted proteins | sample Lox_Sample_24_FD_206723 | JGI IMG/M metagenome (GOLD analysis project Ga0335075, IMG submission 206723) | Soil microbial communities from Loxahatchee National Wildlife Refuge, Florida, United States - Lox_Sample_2.4 | ecosystem: Environmental > Terrestrial > Soil > Wetlands | place: USA...
GATTATATGCGTTTGCGCTGGAAGAAGAGGCGATAGGGATAGACGCCCGAGGGACGGTTGTCGCACCTGATGTGCGGTAGTTGTCATAATTCGCAAGTGGGTTGGGTGTCTGGCTGGTATGCGGTAGCGTTCCCGTGGGAAGAGTCGAAGTACTCGCGTAGTGAGAGTTATACGTAGCGTGGGGAGTGGCCTGTGGAGTGAGCGGGACGGGAGTCTGATGCATGATAGTTTGAGAACCATAAGAGCTATGGTGAAGGAGAGCTGGCGCGGGAGATGCAGATGGCCGGGATGCGGCGAACTGTTGACCGTATGAGTTCTGAGGCTGGTGTTGGGCAGAAACGGGTGACCGCGCAACGTGCGATGAGCTACCGGTCATACTACCATCTGCTTGACTGCCATATCCTCCAGGTCTTTCACTTGCCATGGCTTGGCGTATTGGCTCTGGTGGTGGCTCAGGTGATGGAGATGGAGTTGGCTCTGGAGGAGGAGATTCCTATATTTGTATTAGAATGAACACAACACTTTTCAAGGTTGGAACTCATAGGAAGTTGAGAAGGGGTATCTGGAATAATTCTTACGTTTGCTTCTCGAGGACGCTTATGGACTGCTCCCACAATAGGCGGAGCATTAGGCGCTCCCCACGTTGGCTTCGGAAGTGGATCGTCCTCCTTCGCATCTTCGCGAAGAAGGTGCTTGATTGGACTGGGAACCTTCTTCATCTTTCTGGGCGTCTCAAATAGATCCATTTCGTAGTCCGTCTCCCTCACTTCGTCTGGCACGCAGCTGGCCCAAGTCTTGATTTTGTTTAGCTTGAACTTATCCTCGTTATATCTTGCCTCGCAAACATAGACTTCTTTGTCAGTGGGGAACCCTCGTGGACGACCTTTATGATATCGTGTGAAGAACATCACGAAGCAACGATCGACTACTTCATCGATGTGATGATCTCGATATTGTCCAGTCTTGACCACTTCATTCTCGAAGAAATGCTTCTCATATCGATGAACTGTCTGTTCCGGCCGATAGTACCAACACGCATTGATCCACTTTTGCCCTTCCGGATCTTGCCACGTCCGATAGATCTGAGCTACGATGGGCTTTGTGAGATCATTCGGATTTTGTAGATGAACCCAGTCACCTATAGAGCTTGTCAAGCTTTGGAAGATTCAGAGAGGCAAAAATACATACCAACTTTCCATATCTCACCATTGTGCAAGATTTCCGGCAAAGGCAAGCGACCATCCTCGTCAACATAATCACTATCAGGTTTCTTCTTTTCTTGCTCTGCCAAAATTCGCGCCTCTTTCTGCAGGTCAACAGCATCCCTATAAACTTGACTGTCCTCCAAATTATACGCCTTTGCGTTTTCGAACATGAGCTCTAGGTCCTTCATAGCTTGATCGACCGACTGGTACTTCTTTCGCTTTGCCTTTCGCTTGATCAAGTCCATTGCTATTGGGGTTTTGATCTCATAATAGTACTCGGGCATCACAGTCTTATCTGGTAACTTCTCGAAATGCAAGATCTTCAAATCTCCGCCCGGATTTTTGAACTTCCTTAACCCTTTTAAGACGGCATTTATGCGAGCTTCCATTGGGGTATGAACCTTCGGAGGTCGTCCTCGTTTCTTATGCGAATCAGGATCGTCTTTGGCATCGTCATCAATCTTACTACCTTCACGCTTTGCAAGAGCGGCAGCAGAAGGACGACCTCTTCGTCGACGAGTTCGCCGGGCACCATCATCATCTGAGTCATCCTCCTCCTCGTCCTCATCCTCGTCATCTTCATCATCTTCAACTTCCTCATCTTCGGGGCCGGGAGGTGGAGAGTCTTCGACTGGAGGGATTTCTCCCAAATCAGGGAGGGCCGCGTCGGCTTCTGTTATGATGTTCTTTTCAACGAGCTTCCGCAGTTCGAGCTTGAAAAGCTCTCGCAAAGCGATCGCATCACTGTATACTGGTGCAGACGGGCGATTGTAAACTTGAGCATTATGGGAAATGAGGGCGAAATCACGGACGAATTCGCCGAAGTCCTTGTATTGTTTTCGGAGAAGTTTGCCCTGAAATAACTGGTTAACGACTGCTAACATCTTATAGGAATACAGCCCTTGCCCTAATAGTGCTGAAAGCAGTAGGCTCCTTGATCACATCAAAGTAGTCCGGGATCAGTCTTTTATTGAGCATGCGCTGAAAAAGGCTGGCCACCTCATGGCCGCTGTGAAACTGTCAGCGACACGGCCATACACATGTGTGCACCTCGATAGCTCTTTTTGACGCAATTGCTTACTTCTCATCCTTATATTCCGTCAAGTAGTCAACAATACCCTTCATGATCTTCAACAGTTCATTAGATAGAACAGTACCGGTAGCATTGCCTAACTCAGTTTTGACAACAGACTCCTCTGCCGCTGTCTCCTCTGCAGCTGGCTCTTCAGACTTCACGCCATCAGGCGGCGCGGGGCTTTGCGACGACATGACTGGTTGTACAGTTTCTTGAAGCTATTCGCGAACTTAACAGTGGAACGCGACGGCAGACACGCTACGTTCGGAACTTACCGTAGCTTTTCCAAGTTCGGACCGAGACCCCAGCATATTCAGATCGAGCCAACACCACGACGGATTCCCTCAATATGCGTATACGGTTAAGAGGCCCCTCTGGTGCCTCAACTCTAAATCTAGGAGAAGATGCGACTGTGGGCGACTTGCGATCTTCGATCGCCGAGAAAACCTCTCTGACCAGATTCGATATCAAATATGGCTATCCTCCCAAACCATTGTATCTCGACAACCCCACTACATTATTATCCTCACTGGATGTGCGCCTTGATGGTGAACAGCTCACTATCAGCGTGTACGATGGGCCAGTTACCGAAGAAAAGGCTGTAGAGAAAGATGCAGGAGGTAGTCAAAGTGCCAGTAAAAACATCCCATCAACGCCACAAAGAGACAGCGCCGAATCATGGCCAGATGGCCAAGTTACCTTTGCTGGCATGTCTGATGCCAAAGCACCAAAAGAATCGAAGGACCCTATATCATTGAAGCGCAAGAGCAAGGACATGGAAGTTCCGGAATTACCCTTGCCTGACCGTGGAGCTACTCTGGGTTCGTGGATATTGGGTGTTCTCAATAAATGACATGGATGCTAATGTTGCTACCAGTACTTCGTGTTATGCCTGATGATAATAGCTGCCTTTTCCGGGCCTTCGGCACTGCTGTCCTTCCAGGAGATGATTTAAGCATGCAAGAGCTTCGTTCTTTGGTTGCCGGTGCAATTCAGGCACAGCCAGAAGTGTTTACAAATGTAGTACTGGAACAAAATCCAGATGACTATTGTAGATGGATCCAGACAGAAGATGCCTGGGGTGGCGCGATAGAACTGACCATTCTTTCGCAGCACTTCGACATAGAGGTTTGCAGCATAGATGTTCAGGTTTGCGAGCCCCATCTCAGACCAAAGCTGCAATAAGTACGCCGTAGCTGACAAGCAGTAGTCCCTCCGAATTGACCGATTCAACGAAGGCAGACCTACCAGATGTATCCTAGTCTACTCTGGTATCCACTACGACACAATTGTACAAAGCCCTTCTGAGCCTCCTTACACAAAAGCAGACAGTCCACCGGAGTTAGACAAGAGAGTCTGGGATTCTGATGATGACGAGATTCTGGTGAAGGCTCAAGAGCTGTGTAAAGAACTGCAAGCCCAACATTATTTCACAGATACGGGTGGGATGGCTATCAAATGCCAGATCTGCGGATGGGTTGGTTACGGAGAAGGACAAGCACAAGGTCATGCGAGCCAAACTGGTCATTATGACATGGAAGAACAACCTAGCAAATAGCTCACCTCGCTCTAACACATTTCGGCCAAATTTCAGTGATCACTGGTCTTCTTGCTTGCCATAACAATGAATTTCAACGATTACTGTGGCCTAGAATTCCTTCGACAGATATCATACAAAGCATCAGTTCCTGTACCGTACAGCAGAATAAACCAGCCCAAGGATTCCATGCTTATGATTTCCAAATCCAACGCCAGAAATGGTTCCTCCTTCGTGGTATTCCATCAGAACCATCCATAAATCAACACCTGAAGCCCAAAACTCTCTTGAGCTTCTCAGAGGGCTTAATAGAACTACCAGACACTAGGCTTAGATTTAGGCGCCGATCAATCTACCTCCCAGCTCCTCCCAGCCCGTTCACGAGTGGCGTTAGAATTCGAAGGTTGCTTCCCTTCAAGACTGATGCCGTAGTCGTCTACATCCCAACTATCTCCCGTCAATTCGTCATCTTCATAATCCCATTGCCCAACGATCTTTTCGCCTCCTTCTCCAAAGCCAAACACCATCCCTCTCCATTCACCTGCAGCAATCTTAGCCGCAATGTTAAGCATCAAATGGAGCAGGTGACTGGGCGGACTGAGGAGAATCTCGTAGGTCTTTTGGATGATTGCAGTGGGTAGATGACGAGCTGTCTGTAAATGTCTTGGGCGCCTCCGTGAGGGTGAGAAGATGTTTGCTGCAGGCGGAAGTGGTGACAACGCGCGGCGACGAGAATTGCTGCCCGTGGTGGGTCGATGTCTTATCTGCTGTTGAGATTGGGGAGGAGCGATTTCGAAGTACTCCTCATTTAAATCGTCCTCGAATTCATTGACCTTTGTCGGTGTTTTGGGAGGAGGAGTGGAGATTATTTCATTGACTTGCCTCACAGATTCGGCGCTGGAACCTCGAGAGATTTCCCAAACCCGAGGACTTTCTGGACTAATGGTGATTTCAGATATCTCTCTTGTGTGAATTGGTCGCTTGGGTAGAGATATGTTGTCGTGTGGATAAGGATACGTCGTTGGTGATGAAGGGTTAGACTCTGGCGGAGATGGTGGCAGAGGGGTGATAGGGCTGTGCCATGATTGTACGGTATGGAATGATTCCACGCTAGAGGAGTAATCCGACGATACAGACTCTATGCTCCTACTTCTGCTCAGAGGAGACATATCCTTTTCATCTTTCGAAGGAGATGAAGTATTGATTTTGAGTTGGGGCGGAGCTGTTACTGAGCGGCCTGTCCGTAGAATCAGTGAATTATTGACCATGTCCTGGTCATCTAAAGGTAGCAACACAGATCGATGGAAGATATTCCGTGGTGTGGCGTTTGCGTCTTCTGTGGCATCACTATCGCTATCCATCCCTTGATGATCCACATTATCGTCAGATATAGCTGGATAATCTTCGTTCCCACTCTGAAGTTCCGGCCGAGCCTCTGCCAAATGTATCTCACCCGCCTCGATCTTTGGCGTATGTACAGGCCTCCAGGGTCTCTTCTTGACTGGTGTCGCAGGGGCTTCTGGCAATTCTACAGTGAAACTTCTCTTGAATGGGCAGGGAGTCTTTTCAAAGAGCAGGACTTGAGATAAAACTTCCTTCAACCCCTCTGATGCCCGTTGATCGTCCGGACTAGTTATAGGTACCTCAATTCTCCAGTATTGGGGTCTTCGAATCTGTAGGACAAACTTGCTCGACGAATCATCCACGCACCAGCATTGGGATTTCGGGAGTATAGGATGCATAACACTCACACAGCTCAGGAAAGCGACTGAGCCTGGGGCCTTATATATGCTTAAGGGACCTTGTAAAACATGGTTAGCGTGGGAAAAGATGTGACTGTCTTGAAGAGGAATTTAAAGCCCATACCGACGGCCATGAGTCGCTCCAAAGGGGAAGTCCATGATAGAGTCCCCACTTCCTCTTCCAGCCCCGCCGCACTTTTCGAGTCATGCCTGTTCGTCGGCACCGACGTGGTTGTGAAAGACACAATGCGTACAGATGGGTGTTTAAAAAGGGTCTCGACTTGAGGTTCAGGAGCTGATACAACACTGCTTCGCCTGGGTGCTGTGTGCTCTGCTGCACGCGTGGGCATTGTGACTGAACGGCGCATCATAGGCTCTGATTTCTTTTGAACCTGCATTTTAACTTCTTGGACAGTTCCGATCTTCAAAATTAACCCAGCTGATTCACTGCCCTTATCATCCTGATTTCCGTGCGCGGTAAGGAGCTCAAGCACGAGCAAAGAGGAGGCTCATTCTCGTTGTTGCAGTATCCAGTTTGATCTGCAGTTGGGCAAGACACATGCCAAATGGGAGTCAGCAGAGTTGATGCCCAAATTGCCTACACAACATTCTAGATTTGGTGTGGATTTGTGTTTGCCATGCGCTTTAGGGAGTTGCCGGCTCTATCTTAGCGCCAGCCTGCAAGAAGATCTTAGCGCTTGTGCTCATGACGCAGCCATGCGGCATTCGCGAAATCCGGGGATTTGTTTAACCAGGCCCAAAGCCCGTGCCTATTATATTGATCTTCATAGATTATGGCCGAGCACAGATCCCAACCTCAAAGGCCTCTTATTGCCCAGGAGGAGCTTAAGAAGAAGTTCGAGATCTCTAACTTTGATCTCAATGCTATTCTTCGCGGGGCGCAACTGACCGTTGTGGGAGGTACTTATCTGAAAGAGACACCTTCGACTATTGCTGATAGAAGTTACAAGCTCTTCGGGCTTTGCAGAATCCGCGTCTCTTCACATCAGAGCATTACAAGCAGGCAGCCATAGCTGTTGTAGCTGGAATTGTAATAAGAATAGTCGTAGAAATACCGGTAGGTGTTTAAATCTTTGAAGTGAATCTGGGGCAGCATTCTGACTGAGCACTAGATTGTTGGCATAAAGGTGTTGTTATGGGTTTTATCCTTCTTTGTCGATTTCGGAGCTGCGAGCTGGGATGATAAGCTGGTCAATGGTCTCAACTTTATTCAGAACTATGTCTTGCAGGTACCGTTCTTTCTAATGATGCTCATGCGACATATTACGCCAACACTTGACAACATGTACGTCTGGTATGAGTGACACATTCTTCTGCTCGTGACTAATTTTCAAAGGTTCATGGATTCTTTGGCATGGGTCGACCAAACTTATATGCAGAAACATAGAAATGAAGATCCTTCCAATCTTCGAGAAATGTACTATACCAATCTACGGAAGTACACAACTCGAGATGGCAGCACGCATTCTAAAAGTACGGCCGAGGCACTCACCATGCTTCTCATGAGACTCGGTAGAAAGGCTGCTATTTCTTTGGCAATCTTCGGCCTGTCGTATGTCCCGGTCGTTGGCCGTCTTGTTCTTCCAGCTGCTAGTTTTTACACCTTCAATAGGGCCGTTGGTCTCGGTCCGGCCGCAATCATATTTGGCACTGGTGTTTTCTTACCACGCCGATATCTCATCATATTTTTGCAGAGCTATTTCACATCAAGAAGTCTAATGCGTGAACTGGTATGTTGTTCTGACCTTCTGGAGGGCACAGGGCTAAGAGTCGTGATTGACAGCTTGAGCCATATTTCTCTCGTATCAGATTCACTAAAGAGGAAAAGAAGAATTGGTTCCATGATCGAGAGGGACTGCTATTCGGATTTGCCGTTGGATTTTATATATTCCTAAGGATTCCACTTCTCGGTGTCCTTATCTATGGAATCGCGGAGGCTTCTACAGGTTAGTATTTCCCTAACGCATTACTTTGTGGTGTTTCAGGCTAGAAGCTGCTACTAACAACATAATAGCATATTTGATCACCAAAATAACAGACCCGCCGCCTGACCCAGCACACAGTGAAGGATTTGCAACAAGCCAGCAGCAGTGGAAGAACAAGCATGCATTCCTTAAATTAGACTTATCTCACCTCGACGCCCACATCCCGAACATGTCGAGCCATAGGGTAGACCAGAATCCTGTTAGCACCGGCGGAATCGCCAGCGGAACAACTGGTGCTGCAAGCTCTTCAGCTCTCCCAGAGGAACCGCCTCCACCTTATAGCGAGTTCCGAGAAAGGTAGGGTGAAGTGGAGATAAAAAGGCTATTTCTACCGGAAATAAGATGTGGTACAAGTTATCGATGACATCATTGGGAAGCGTGGTTCAATATACAAGCGGGATAAATCATCAATGGTTCAGGACGATTTGTAAGGGAATGCCTAGTTTGGGGTATTATCAATTAGGCATGTCAAAATGAAAACAGATAGGTAGACTGCACATCCTTGAGCGCCGGTTGATCGCCGGTTGGTCTGAGTGTTGTAGCGCGGTGATGATCCCCAGCCAACGAACGAGGCGATAAGCCTCGAATGAGGGGCTTATCGCCTTTCGACCGGTTCCCTCTTACGTCTGCATTGCTATTCAATCATGCGGGGCTGCACAAGCCCCCATATATACATTCCACGCTCCCATTTCTGCTATATACCCCAATTCCTTGATCCCGACTCCTCTCCTGCGTGTTCAAGCAATTCACACTTTAGCTTAAGCTTTAATTGATCAAAATGGGTAAAACAGAGATCCGTACCGTTTGTAAGGTCTCTTTCGACAAACATGCCTCTGAGCAACCGCAGCTTCATGTAAGTCAATCAATGATCTGTACAATATATGCCGTTCTAACAGATACCAGAATAGATGGCATCCTGACAGTAAGTAATCTATAATAAAATTTTCTTTTCATGTAGTAACACGGCCTCCCGTAGCTGGCCATTCTGCTCGTGTGTTTCACAGGCATGAGCAGTTGATATCAAGCATTTCTATGGAATAATCTCCGTGAGGATAGAGATATGGGAGGCTTTCACAATTTTCCAAGGTAGACGTGATATATTGTTATGGGACTTTCTGTAGCTTTTCCAAAATCTTCTTGTCGAATTCTATTCTTGTCATAAAGTACATATCAATTTGTGTCTAACTATTGAACTAGTTCCATTCGCTGGTACTATCAAAGATGGAGAGACAGTCAAGATTGAGTGCGTAGACTGGACTGGTGGCCAAATTGGAAACAATGACAGTGCAGATGACATGAGGAATGTTGATCTAACGAAGGTACTCCTCCGCTTACACTAATACGTTCAAACGTGTTATGCCAACCTATATTTGGCAATAGATTCATTATCTTTCCGGCCCCTTTGAGATTGAAGGCGCAGAGCCTGGAGATGTTTTGCTTGTCGAGATAATGGACGTACAGCCATTTCAAGATCAGCCGTGGGGTTTCACTGGAGTTTTTGACAGGAGCAACGGCGGCGGTTTCTTGGATGAAATCTATCCAAGCGCTGCTAAGGCTATATGGGACTTTGAAGGCAAGTTCTGATATATCCATTAGTTGAGGCTTGCTTTGGTCCTTTTTCTAACATTGTTTCTGTTAGGCATCTCATGTACATCAAGGTGAGCCCGTGTTCCTGCGACTTTACGAATAAACTGTTAGGCCATTAACACCCAACAGACATATCCCACACGTCAAGTTTGCCGGCCTGATCCATCCTGGTATTCTAGGATGCGCGCCGTCCGCTGAAGTTCTTGCAACGTGGAACAAACGCGAAGCGGAGCTAATTGCTGCAAATAAACTCGATCGTATTGTTGCACAACCTCCCGAGCCCCAGAATGTTCACGCTGGAAGTGCTACAGAGGAAATCAAAGAAAAAGTTGGCAAAGAAGGGGCACGCACCATCCCTGGACGTCCTGAGCACGGTATTTCATCCTTTCTTTTGCTTGATGATAACTATGGCTGCTAATAAGGGGGGGTCAAGGTGGTAATTGTGATATTAAGAACTTGAGCCGAGGCAGCAAGGTTTTCCTTCCGGTCCACGTGAAAGGCGCAAAGTTCAGTTGTGGAGACTTGCATTTCTCTCGTAAGTTTTGATATATATATATGATATAGTTGGAATTTGTTACTGATTAACACTAGAGGGCGATGGCGAGATATCTTTCTGTGGTGCCATTGAAATGGCTGGGGTCATTACTATCAATTTCAAAGTCATGAAGAATGGCGTGGCAGATTTGGGTATGAAATCACCTCTATACCTTCCAGGACCCGTTGAGCCACACTATGGGCCCGGCCGATACCTCACCTTCGAAGGCTTCTCCGTCGATCAGCACGGCAAGCAACACTACATGGATGTCACAGTTGCATACCGTCAGACCACACTACGTAAGTACTCTTATGAGCCTGTCTGAAATCCCACACCCTACTTCCTGAGGATGATTTCTTAATGCAACGCTGACCCAACATACCCAAACAGGCTGCATCGAATACCTCCGCCGCTTCGGCTATTCTGACTACCAAGTCTACTTACTCCTCTCCTGCGCCCCTATCCAAGGCCATGTCGCCGGCATTGTCGACATCCCTAACGCCTGCACCACCCTCGGTCTACCAATGGACATCTTCGATTTTGATATCTCGCCCACCGGCAAGGCGACGAAGATGGATATGGGAAGCTGTGCGTTTGAGACGGGAGTCAAGGAGGGTAAGGTCACTATGGGAGGTGCGAATAGTGAGCACAGTTGGGGTGGAGGGATGACCTTCAAGGAGAAAACCGTGGTGGACAATGTGAAGGAGAAGGTTATGGGCTCTTAGGCACTTGCTGCCCTACTGCAAGGTCCTCAAGAAGCTGATCGCAATGATTAATGAGTAGGAAACTTTTTCCGACTTCATGTATGTAAGCAATTGAAGCATTGCAAACGGTTGGTCCCAGATTGAGGAATATATTTTGATTCCTGTAGGCATAGCTCTCAAGGCTCTAGTGGCCATTGGTGAATATTCTTATAATAAGTGTGCAGGCCAGACTTGAACCCTCATAAAGACACCATGCTCTTATAACCTCCCAATGCTTAAATCAAGACCCAAACTCTATTGAAACCCCATGCTTAAATGGAAGACCAAACCTCTAATGCGGACTCGAACCTCCTATACGGACACAAACTCCAGAAATCTTCCTTCAAACCGCGCCCTTTCTATGTTCGTAAATCTCATTATCACTCTCGCAAAAAGAATTTAAAGTACTAAGCGATCCTTCATAACTCAATCCACTGCCTCGATCCTCAAGAAAAGCCGTTGAGCCACTCTCTGAGCTAGATATGTTATTGATCGCCGGCCTGTGTGGACCTATATTGCGTCCTGTGTCGCCAGTCGCATCGAATCCATGCATGCCCTCACCATCGCCATTTGCTCGCCGTGATGGTACAACTGGTGGTGAGCATACTGAAGCATTTTCGATACCCAGAATTCTGGGTGTGTCGGCACAAACATGGGAATACTCTTGACAAACTGGAAGTGGAGAAGCCGTTGCTCTGACAACATTAAGCAGTGCAGCAGCCTTCTTCTCCGGTTCAGCCCTCTCATTATCGATGCTGCCTCTGTCATCTTTAGCATCCTCGCTCTCTGACGCGACTTTGGGGATATCTACATTTGGAGTCGACTGGCAAAATCGCGCCTGTTCGACTGGGCCGTTGTCCCCTCCAAAAGTAGAACGAGCTTGTGTTGTAGAACTGAATGCCGGTACCAAGGCCGCCTGATCTTCGGGTTTATGCCGACTCGAGCTGGATTGCACGTGCAGATGAAGTGCTGCTTGTGTGACTCTTCGCTGTCCACCAATGGACCAAGTCCCTCGACCTGTGGGCGTACAGTACTGGCTGAGATCGACTGGTCCGTCATTGCGGTGGCGTGGGACAGCAGTGCGGTTCTGATGAAGATAATGGCAACCATGACTGCAAGGGGTCGAGTCAGGGCCGTGATAGTGTGTCTGTGGGCCCTCAGGGCAGTCAGCTATGGAGCATTCTCCAATTATACAACTGGTATGCCCATAGCCATGAAACCCCATTGTGGATGTGCCTTTCTTATGATAGTGACCGAGCAAGAGGGGTTTAAGTTATCCCCAAGGAAGAATATCAAGGATAGTGCCCGGAAATAGAAGACGCGTTGATGTTGATTAAGAGGGCAAGACAGTTGGGCCTCCCACTTCTTGATAGCGCGCGTCGTGTTTTGAAGAAGAACGCCTTGTAAGCACGGAAATATATGAAATGGAAGACAACGTCCAAGAAGTCGAGAAAACCCAAACTCCATACTTTGAATAAAAGTTTCTCAGAAGAAAGTCATATCAAACGTGACCTGCCCTTTCTCAGAGTGAATCAACTATGAAGGAGATGGAAAATCTTGGCTAATGGCAGGAAGGATATCGATAGCGAGAAAGTCATTGACAACAATAAATAATTGATAGCAAGAAATGCCGGACTGATAAAAAAAAAAAATAAGGTATCGATGCCGACTGGAAACTCATCCAGCACAGATCTTCCAAATTAGACCCCCACACAGAAGCATATCACGGTGACTATGAAGGGGAGAATCTTACGCAACAGACGAACTTTGACATGTTTCATCCAATTCATATGAAACTACCCCGCAAGTTCTGGAGGATAAGTTGATAATATTAGATATGGTTCTATCGTTCAACATGCATTAGATCTTGGAGTTTGGAGTAGATCTGAGATCTCATGACAACTAGGGTGGAAAGCCACCTCTGGCCATCTTTCTCGCCCTTTGATCTCTGCGATTATGATTCGCCCTCGATCCTTTATTGGCCTCCTTTCTCTGTCTGGCTATCTCTGTTTCCTTTTCTCCGGTAGGACCTATAACAGTGCCAACCCTGCCTGTTCCACCTCGCCTGCGACCACCTCGGCCTCTGGGGCCTACAATTGCTCCTCGGCCGGCTCTCCCACTACCATCGGACTCCTCGGTACCTGAGCCTCCGAGATCTGCTTTCCAAGCGGTCGATGCTAATTCCTTTTGTGCGCCCGAGAAACTTGAGAATTTTTCTTCGAGTCTTCTCATCCGTCGTGGATCACGTGAGAGCATCAGCGCCCATCCTTCGATGGCCTCATCCGTTATGCCGGTTTCTTCTTTCAAGGTTATTCTGGGCTTGCTTCTTCTCGTGGCTGCATCTCGATCAAAGACACTAGGGGTCGTCTTGAATGCTCTGAAAAGTGCCTCTTCATTGGTATCGCTAGTGTCAGCGCTTGCTTCTTCGGGATTGTTACCAGGAGTCGCCGAGTCAACTGTGCCACCAACATCTTCGATGTCGTATGTGTCATCACGTTCATCATCATCGGAATCAAAAGTTGCCAGAGCGGAGAGAATGGCGGCCTTTCTTGGCGCTGTTGAGCGGTCCTTTAGTATGTCGTCTGCAGTCTTGTCGGGATTTCGTCTTCCAAAATGCAGGCGAGATGTGTCAATGGCAAGTTGATCGAATTCATCATCGTCAAAAATGTTGCGCCTTGTCGGAAGTAAAGGAGGTGTTGGCCGAGGCGCAAGATTTGGCGGCTTTTCGTCCAAGATCTCGTTCCCTTGACTCCTGAAGCGAAGTTAGAAATGAGATAAATCCAGTGAAAGCCTGTGTATCTTACAACGCTTCACCATGATCAGCGTCACGAAGGTGAGTTGGAAGAGAATCTTCGAGTAAATGAGAAATTACTTGTTCAACGTCTTCATCATATTCGTCAAGCAGCTTCATAACGAATCGAGATCCAAGGTCCGGAAAGAGGTCTTGGACCTGCGTAATCAGGCTCATACGATGAATGTGAATCTCATCACTACTGCCGTGACCATAGTCGTCCTGTATGGGGGCGGGCCCTTTACCTTTGTCAATCTTTCTTTTGACTAGCCTCTTGGGTCTCCCTCCTCCCGCCTTCCGAAATCCTTCTAGAGAAGAAATAGTGGACTTTGCTATACTTGAGCTAGTCTCATTGCTATCTATGCGTTGTTGTATCTGTTTTAGAATTGGAGTCACTGTAACCAGCTCAGCAACAAGAGAGTCGTTGACACTCGTAGGCCCAGCTTTGTGTGAATCTGCTGCAGCCTTTAAGGAGTATAATTGATCAGTAAGGAGAGAGAATCTCGGACTTGGTTCTTCTGTAAGACCAAGGAGCGAAAGATATGCTGTAGAGATAATGGCTTTGCGTAAAGAGGGATTCATGAGCTTGTAGCAAGAAACCAAACCATCCAAGAAGTCTGACCCGTTCATGAAAAATGTTGCAGTCTCCGGAGAACAGTGCAAAAGGTGATTTAGACGCTTCAACTTTTGTTCCAGCTCGCTTGGGCTCCCTTTAATCCCACTCTCTAAATTCTCGACCAGAGAAGTCTTCAGAGCCGAAAAAACTCTCTCCAAAACAACCCGGGATCCAATCCAAAGACTTGAAATCGCCTTCATAGAACGTGCCTTGCCGTATACTTTGCAGAAGTCTGATAGGAACTCCCACCTGATAATATTTCCAGGAGGCTGTTCGACATGAAATAGACGATTAGCAAGTAAAAAGCACTGTTTCCATAGCTTTTTCCATCTCGGGGGATCTCCGAAGGACGCAATATCAGGTGACAGCGCAGCCTCCGACATGTACGAAAGTAGGAAGGCCGAGATGGAGTCGTCCTTGGCTAATATGCGCTTGAAATCTGCAGCTGAAAAGGAGAGATGAGCTTCCGCCAGCAAGATCCAAGCATCGAGGCAGGCTGCCCATTCCTCGGGAACAATACGTGCTCTCCATGCTGCCTTAGGGAATGGGGCCATCGGTGGGAGAGACATAACGGTATGTGAGGCCATATCCTCACTTTTGGAAGGCAGTAACTACAAGGAATCCGAAGCGTTCCCTTCAAATGCTTCTGGTCGGGCTTCTTGTGTTGTAATCCATAAATATCTTGGGTCCGTGGCATGCCTAGGCCCCTCCCAATCACAGTGAATCGATTTGATATTGCGCTAGACT
>Ga0335075_10009789_pt1 | contig 14584 bp, 12 predicted proteins | sample Lox_Sample_24_FD_206723 | JGI IMG/M metagenome (GOLD analysis project Ga0335075, IMG submission 206723) | Soil microbial communities from Loxahatchee National Wildlife Refuge, Florida, United States - Lox_Sample_2.4 | ecosystem: Environmental > Terrestrial > Soil > Wetlands | place: USA...
TGCGCCAGCAGGGCGAGGGTCCCTGAGGCGATCAGGTTGACGGTGGTGTCGAAGCCCGCCATCACCAGCAGGTAGGCAGTGGAAAGGAGCTCGGCGTCGGTTAGCCTGTCCGCGGCGCCGCCGGCGTTGCCGCCTGGCTCGTCGCGGGCGAGGGCCAGGGCCGACACCAGGTCATCGCCGGGCTCCGCCCGCTTGGCCGCGATCAGCCCGGTGAAGTAGGCCGCAAGCTCCCGCTCCACGCGGTCGTGCGCCGCCCGGTTGTCGTAGGCGTACACGGTGGCCTCGATCCACGCGCGGTCCGCCGCCGGGATGCCCAGCATCTCGCTGATCACCGCGATCGGCAGGGGGCGGGCGAACCGGCCGAGCAGGTCGACGACGTCGCCCCGAGCCGTCGCCATCCCGTCAAGCAGGCGCGCGGCGATCTCCTGCGCCCGCGGCCGCAGCGCGGCGGAGCGCGACGCGAAGGCCTTCTGCACCAGGCGGCGCAGCCGGGTGTGATCGGGCGGGTCGAGGTGGAGCATGTGCGCGTGGATGTTCGCGTCCTCGTTCGGCCAGGACCGGGCGCCGCCCGGCCAGCGGCGGACGTCCCGCGCCAGCCGGGGGTCGGTCAGGGCCGCCCGCACGTCCGCGTAGCGGGTGACGGCCCAGGCCGGCCCGTAGCCCGGCCGCTTCACGGGCGCGACCGGCCGGGACTCGCGCAGCCGGGCGAAGAACCCCGCCGGGTCCTGGTAGTAGGAGTCGTCGTCCAGTGGCACCGGCTGCGTCGCGTCATTCACGGGGCTTCACCCTAGGCGGGCGGCCGCGCGATCACCATCCGTTTTTCCCCGTCTCATCTCAGCCGGGCCGGCCGTGCGGACGGCGCCCACCACAGCATCGCGCTGAACATCTCGTCCGCCCGGGTGGCGGGCTTAGCCAGGTCGAAGTCGATAAGCGCGTACGCGCTGCCGTGACGGAAGACGACGTTGTCCGGCGTGATGTCGAGGTGCCCGACCAGCTCCGGCGGGTACGCGGGAGCCGGCGGGATCCCCGCGGGGCCATCAGGCGGCGCGTCCGGCCGCTCGCCCGGCAGCGTGCCCGGCGGGGGAGTGAACGAGGCGGCCGCGTCGTCGTAGGCGCGCACCAGCCGGCCGACCGACGCCAGCCGCGCCTCGTCGGCGATCCACGGCGGGCGAGGTCGCCCGGCCACCTCAACCTGCCCGGGCGCCTCCACCCAGGCCGTGCCGTCGCCGGTCACGCTTCCCAGTACACCTCGATGCGGTGACCGTCGGGATCGAGGCACTTGAACGACACCATCTCGGGGTCGTCGTCGTGCTCGATGACCTCGACCCCGTCCGCGCGCACCCGGGCGAGCGCCGCGCGGACGTCGCCGCCGCCGGCCAGCCGGAACCCGAAGTGCAAGAACGGCTGCGGCGCGCCCGTGTCCGGCGTCGCGTGCAGCGCGAGGTCGAAGCCGTCGCCGTTACGGATGATGACCGTGCCGTCCGGGTAGGTCTGGGCGGTGGCCGGGTCGAAGCCGAAGTAGGTCGCGTAGAACTGCTGGCTGCGGTCGCTGTCCCGAACGGGAAGGCCGAGGTGTGACAGGCGCATGCCTGCCAGTATCGGGCATGCGCGCGTCCCTGATGTGCGGTGCGTCAAGATCTAACTCGGGCGGGCTTCGGCCTCGATGAGCGGGTGAGCCGCGCTCAGGCGCGCTTGCGCGCCGCCACGACGCGCTGGCTGATAGAGCCGAATACCGACTGGCCGTCGAGCTCGGCCCACATGTCCACCGTGTCGCCTAGCTTCATGTAAGGCGTGGTCGGCTCTCCCGAGTCGGTGATCTCGATCCCGCGGCGCTCTGCGATGCAGGAGGAGCCGACCTCCCGGTAGTTGGCGTTCGAGACGGTGCCGGAGCCGACCAGCGTGCCGGCGCACAAGGGGCGGCTGTAGGCGGCGTGGGCGACCAGCTGCGGGAACGAGAAGGCCATGTCGTCGCCTCGGGGCCGGCCGAATCTCGCCCCGTTCCAGCGGACGTTCAGCGGCAGGCAGACCCGGCCGTGCCGCCACGCCGGGCCGAGCTCGTCCGGGGTGACCGCGAGCGGCGCGACGCTGCACGCCGGCTTTGCCTGCACCCAGCCGAAGCCGGTCTTCATCTCGGCCGGCGCGATGTTGCGGAGCGACCAGTCGTTCAGCAAGACGATCAGCCTGATGTGGGCTGCGGCCTCCTCGGCGCCTGCGCCGGCCGGGACGTGGTCGGTGATAACGGCGAACTCGCCCTCGAAGTCGATCCCGTCGGCCTCGTCGGCCATCGGGACGTCGGCGTGCCCCGGTAGGAACCGGTGGGACATGCCCTGGTACATCAGCGGCCGCCCTTCGTGGGGCAGCCTGGTGGTGTTGAACACCTCCGACATCAGGTCGCCGTGGCTCAGGAACGCCGACCCGTCGAGCCACTGCCACGACCGGGGCAGCGGCGCCATGGCATGCCGCGGGTCGAAGTCGAAGGCCGGGCCGGGGCCGGGGGGCAGGGCCGCGAGCCGGGGGGCTGCCGCCTCCCAGTTCTCCAGCGCCTCCTGCAGGGTATCGGCGATCCCGTCCGCCAGCGTCGCCGACTTGCCGTCATGCGAGACGACCGCCAGGCGGCCGTCGCGGCTGCCGTCGTCGATGGTAAAGAGCTTCATGGTTCTCCCGTGGGCGGGGCGCTAGTGCCGGTACTGCGGCGGCGTGTACGGGCCGACTTGCAGCGCCTTGCCCATCTCCTCGTGGTTCCAGCCGAAGTTCAGGGTGCTCCTGGTGATGAGCCACCGGCCGTCGTCGCGACGGTACTCGTCCTCATTGCGGGCGGTGGCGATGATCTCCGGCCGCCTCGCCGCCTCGTTGTAGGCGAGCGTGTCGACGTAGTAGTCGCTGCGAGCGGTGTCGCCGTTGATCGTGACCAGGGCGTTGGTGACCTCGTGGCGCATGATCGCGTAGGTCGTCGTCCCGGGCCTGCTGCCGGGGTTGAACCGGATGACGTCGCTGGCGACCTTCGCGAGGATCTCCTCCAGGTTGCTGGAGAACGCCTTCCCTGGCGACCCGATGGTGGCGTCGGCGGCGAAGATCTCCCGGTACAGGCTGGCGTCGGTGGTGTCCCGCGCCCTGGCGTACTTGACGATCAGGTCCTGGATCGCGATCCGGTCCGCGATCTCGGCCATCAGCTTGCCTTGGTCGCTCACGCGGTCCGTCCCTCGGGGGTGCGCACGGTGGTTCCCTTCTGCTTGTGGGGCTTGCGGTCAGTAGGGCTGCGACAAGATCGCCATCGCCTGCCCCATGAGCCTGGCGTTCTCGGGGCCGGGGGGCAGGTTCTCCTGCTCCCGCTTGGACAAGGCGACGCTGGTCTCCACGACGGTGCGGACGCGCTCGTAGCGGCGCCCGACGAAGGTCTCGTACGCCTGCTGGAGCGAGGAGGCGGCGCCGACGCACTGGCCGAGGACGACGGCGTCCTCGAGCGCCATGCCGCCGCCCATCCCCATGTGGGCGGTGGTGGCGTGGGCGGCGTCGCCGATCAGGAGGGTCCGGCCCCGGAACCAGGAGGACCGGTCCATGAGGATCCAGTCGAACGGGCGCGCGATGAGCTCGGAGCCGGGGGTCAGGTGACGGCGCAGCTCGACGATGGGGGGCGCTGTGTAGCTGTCGGTGAGCTCCTTGACGACGTCGTACGCCCCCTGCCGCGACAGCCGGGTCCTTGGCATGTTGATGACCATCGGCGCGTAGATCGCATTGGGGTAGGGCTGGTGGTAGAACGCCATGCGGCCGAGCTGCCCGGCGATGTACCAGCCCTCGCCGTCGATCGGGTCGCTGGGGAAGACCCAGCGGATGCTCATCTGGCCGGCGTACTGCGGCTCGGGGGCGTCAGGGAAGACCAGCGACCGGGTCTTGGAGTTGATGCCGTCCGCGCCGATCACCAGGTCGTAGGCGCGGACGTCCCCGTCGGTCATCTTGACCACCGCCGCGTCGGCGCCGTCGTCGACCGACTCGACCGACAGGCCGGTCTCGATCCTCGCGCCGAGGCCGGCGGCCCGGGCGCACAGGACCTCGGCGAGGGCGGGCCGGTCCGCGCCGATGGCCTCCAGCGCGCCGGGGATCTCCCGCGGCGCGGACGGGACGGCCAGGGCGCGGCCGGCCGCGTCGTGCATCGCGGGCGCTCCGAGGCCGGGCTGCCCGGTGCGGGCGACCTCCTCGTAGACGCCCAGGTCGTCGAGGGCGTTCGGGGCGCGGCCGGCGAGCCCGATGCCGGCGCCAACCGGCCGCAGGTCCCCGATCTCGGCGACGTCGACCTCCAGCCCGGCCTGCCGCAGCGCGACCGCCGACGCCAGCCCCGCGATGCCGCCCCCGACGATCAGTGCCCTTGACGCAAATGTCATCCTCGACTCCACGGATCTCCGCCCCCGGACCGAGGGCTCCTATTTCGTGTAGGTAACGTTGCCACGACGCCGGGCATCCCGGAAATTGGACCTGCCAATAGCCGATATAGACCGGCCCGATTTTCGGGCGCGGACATTCTTTGCGAAATGAGACCCAGGTCAGAGCATGTCCCGACGTTGGCCGGCGGGCCGGCGAGGCGTTCTCTCGCCGCTGAATTCCCAGCCGTCGTTGGTGGAAGGCCTGGTTTTACTAATCGGCGACGAGCGTGTCGCCGCGAATGACGATGTTCTGCCCGGAGACGAATTCCCCGCGGGGGACGCGAGCCGCGCGACCGCGCCGGCGACGTGCAGGGGCGCGCGCCCAAGCGCCGCAAGGTCGTCCTGGCGAGCCGCGCGGGGCCGGCCGACGGGTCGGCGGTGACGGGGCGGGCGAAATCCGTGTCGATCACGCCGGGGGACGGGGCGTTGACCCGGACGTGGGCTGGCCCCCCACTAGACGGCCAGTTTTGGTTGTTTTCCGGCGGGCCGGTCGGGACCGTCCGGGCGCCCGACGCCGGGAAAGGGCGCCTGGCGGCAGCCGGCTCACCTGACGGCGATCGGGTTGACCGGCGAGCCGACCGCGCCGGTGATTGGCAAGGGCGCCGCAGTGAGGAAGAAGTCGTAGACGCGGTCGGCTGCGCAGGCCAGGGCCAGGTGGTCGGGGTCCCACATCTCGCCAAGGAACAGGCCCATGTTCGGGATGGCGACCTGGTGGAGCGGCTGGAAGGCCGCGTCGAACTCGTTCGGGCGGACCTCGAAGCCCCAGGTGTCGGTGGCGATGGCGGCGATCTCGGCGCCGTGCAGCCACTCGGCGGTGGTGAAGGACAGCCCCGGGGCGGGCCCGCCGGCGTACTCGCCCCAGCCGTTCCGCCGGGCGCGGGTGAGCTGGCCGGTCCGGACGACGATGATGTCGCCGCGCGTGATGCGGGCGGAGGGGCCCTGCGCGGCGATGGTGCGCTCGAGGTCGTCGGTGGTGATGGCGTACCCGTCCGGCAGCTCCCCGCCCTCGCCGACGGCGCGGCCGACGTCGAGGAGCACGCCGCGGCTGACCAGAACGTCGGCGACGGTCTGGATGCCGGTGACGAGGTCGCCGTCGCTGGTCACCGTCTTCTCGGCGGCCCGCCCGTTCCAGGCCCTGCCGTGGTCGAAGATGTGGCCGAGGCCGTCCCACTGGGTGGAGCACTGTAGGGGCATGGCGATCACGTCGTCGGCGCCGCCGATGCCGTGCGGGAACCCCTGGTTGCCTAGGGCCGCGTCGGCCCCCGTGTCGAGCATTGTGTGGACGGGGTTGGTGCGGCGGCGCCAGCCGCGCTGCGGCCCGTCCATGTCGAAGGGCTGGGAGAGCGAGAAGGTCTCGCCGGTGCGGATCAGCAGCGACGCCCGCCGTCGTTTCGCCGAGTTGATGAAGTTCGCCGTGCCGCGGACGTCGTCGGCCCCCCAGCGCCCGACGTTGGAGACCTTCGCGGCCATCTCGGCGATCGCGCCCTCGGGGTCGCCGCGGTCCAGCTGGTCCGGGGTCACCGGCCCGGTGCCCCGTCGAGCCCGGCGAGGGTGCCCTCGATCCAGTCGGCGGTGAAGGCGGCGACGTGGGGCAGATGGTCGAGGCCGATGTGCTCGGCCGCCCCCTCGGCGGGGGTGAACACGCGCAGCTCCCGCTTCGGGCTGTTGACGGCCTGGTCGTAGGAGCGGCGGGCGTACTCGAGCGGGATCTGGCGGTCCTTCTCGCCATGGGTGATGAGGAACGGGCAGGTGATCTTCTCCGCGACGCCGTCGAGGGTGATCGCCGCGGCCTTGTCGATGAACGCGTCGAGGTCGGTTTCGCCCCACACCCACAGCACGTGGTCCCAGTAGTGCGGTACCGGGTTCTCGCCCTCGCGGGCCAGGCGCCGTTTCTGGACCGCGCCCCAGTCGTGGTTGCCGCCCCAGGCGACGACCAGGGCCAGCCGCTTCTCGAACGCGGCCGCCCGCGGCGCGTAGTAGCCGCCCAGCGACCAGCCGACGAGCCCGATCCGGTCGGCGCGGACGTCCGGTCGGGCCTGGAGCCAGTCCACGCAGGCGGCGGCCCAGACCTCGGTGTCGGCTCTGGCGGTCAGGCCGCGCAGGCGAAGAGCCTCGCCGCTTCCCGGGCAGTCGACCATGAGGGTCGAGATCCCGCGGGCGGCCAGCTCCTGGTGGAAACCGGACCCGATCATCATCTCCTTGGTGGAGTCCAGGCCGTTCCACATGATGGCGGCGGGCGCGGGCCCGCCGCCGGGGGAGGCGTTGCGGAAGTACGCCGGGAGGCACACCTGCCGGCCGTCGGCGGAGTAGGGGATCTCGACCTTGCTGGTGAGCGGGTCGGTCAGGGCGAGCGACTTCACCAGCAGGTCGACGCTGCGCTGGTACTCCGCGTTGCGGCCCGGGTCGCGGGCGCTTTGCATGCGCTCGGCCTGCGAGACGTAGACGGAGGCGCGGAAGTACTTCTGGCCGGCGGTGCGGGTGCGGCCCGCCCGCTCGGCCTCGGCGGCCTGCTGCTCGAGCTGGTCGGCCACGGCACGCCAGGCCGCCATGAACTGGGCGGTCCCGACATCGGATCCGCTCGCGGCCAGGTCGCGCAGCGGTCGGCAGGCGCGGTCGACCTCGTCGATGAGGCCGCCGCTGTTGAGGGTGGCGACCACCCCCAGGTTCCACACGTAGTTGCCGGGAAAGTACTCGAACATCGGCCGCGCTTCCTTCGTTGGTTGGGGCTCGGGTGCTGCCGGGGGCACCGCCGGCCGGCGGGGTGCCGCACGGCGTGGGTGCAGGGGCCGCTCAGACCGGGGGGGCGGTGAAGACGCCGCGGTCGGGGTCGTTGAAGGACTGGCGGGCGACGAGCTCGCTCATCGGGTTGGCGGTTCCCCACTGGTCGGCGACGGCCGGGTCGGAGAAGTCGTACAGGTGCGGGTGCCAGGTGTCCTCGTCGAGGGTCTCCAGCTCGGTGGTGTACTCGATGGTGTTCCCGTGCGGGTCGAGGAAGTAGCTGAAGGTGTTGTTGCCGGCCATGTGCCTGCCGGGGCCCCAGATCTTCTCGACCCCGGCCCGCAGCATCCTGCCGGTGCCCCGCATGTACTCGTCGATGCCCCGCATCTCGAAGGACACGTGGTGCAGGGCGACGTGCGGGCCGCGGGCGACCGCCAGGCTGTGATGGAAGACGTTGGTCCTCAGGAACCACATGACGTCGCCCACGTGCGGGCTGGTGAGCGTGTCCGACAGCGCGAAGGCCAGGTGCCTGCGGTAAAAGTCGACCGTCGCCTCCGGGTCGGAGGAGTTGACGACGACGTGGGAGAGCCGGACGGGGATGGACTCGCCGGGCTCGATCCTGCGGTGCTCTCGGGGCGCGACGCTGGCCGAGACCTCGACGGTCCGGCCGTCGTTGTCGAAGAAGCGGAACCCGTAGCCGCCACCCGGGGTCTGCAGCCTGCCCGGCTCGGTGACGAGCCGAACGCCGTCGCGGCCCAGGCGCTCCGCGAGCGCATCGACGTCGGCGTCGCCTGCGGCGCCGAATGAGATGAGGTCGAGGCGCTTATCGGGGGCCTTGCGGAGCCGGACCGAGTAGTGCTCGGGGGAGCCCTCGGCGGCCAGGAACGCGATGCCGTCGCCTTCGGTCTCGGCCTTCAGGCCCCAGACGCTGGTGTAGAAGTCCAGCTGTCGGCCGTAGTCCGGCACGGCCAGGTCGACGTGGCGCAGGTGGGTGATGAGTCGTTCGGAGGCGGGGGCGTCGGCTGCTTGGTCGGTCATCCGGGGCTCCTTCTGGGGGTGGACGGTCTCAGGCGGGCTGGGAGATGAGGGAGAAAACGCGGCCCATGACGGCCGGGACGTCGCCCTGCTCGTGCGCCAGCAGCCACTGGCACAGCTGGACGCAGGCGTCGACCACGGTCTTGGCGCGGTCGTAGCGCCGGGCCGTGAAGTCGGGCCAGACATCTTCGAGGGACTCCCGCGCCAGGACGAGCTCGGCCAGCACGGCCGCGTCCTCCAGCGCCTGGGCCGCGCCCTGGGCGAGGTTGGGCGGGCAGCTGTGGGCGGCGTCGCCGATCAGCACCACCCGGCCGCGGTTCCAGGGGGCGGGGACGATGTGGCTGTCGAAGCTGGTGTAGTTCACCCGGGCCGGGTCGGTCATGTTCTCCCGGATCTCATCCCAGGGGCCGTGGTAGGCGCCGGCGAGGTCGCGCATGACGGCGAGGCCCTCCTGCGGGGACAGCGCGGAGCGGTCCTGGTAGTCCTCCACCAGGTAGGCGTAGAGCGTTTCTGGGCCGGTCGGGCAGTAGCCGGCGATGTAGCAGCGGCCGCCGAAGATGAGGTCGGTGCGGGTGACCGACGCCGGCCGGGCGGCGAACACGCGCCAGATGCCCATCCCGACGGGGACGGGCTCGGCGTCGATCCCGATGGCCCGGCACGACCAGGAGCGGATGCCGTCGGCGCCGACGACGAGGTCGTAGCGGCCGGCCGACCCGTCGGAGAACTCGGCGGTCACCCCGTCGGCGTCCTGGGCGAGGCGCGTCGCCGACGTCCCCAGCCGCAGCCGGGCCCCGGCGCCGGCCGCGCGGTCGACCAGGATCCGCGCGAGGTCGGGGCGGTACATTCCGACCGTCGCGGGCAAGTCCGGGCCGCCGCTGCGGACGTCCTGCATCTCGTTGACCAGGGTGCCGTGCTCGTCGGGCAGGCGCATCCCCAGGGTGTTGAAGGGGTACCCGCTGGCCAGGACCTGGTCGTAGACGCCGAGCTGGCGCAGGACCCGCAGGGCGTTGCCCTGGACGGTGATCCCGGAGCCGAGCGCGGTGACCGTCGGTCTGGCCTCGACCAGGTCGACGGAAAGCCCGCCGGCGGCGAGCAGCGTCGCGGACGCGCTGCCGGCGGCGCCGGCCCCGATCACGAGGACATTCCTTACGGCGGGCATCGACGACCTCCGGTGGGTAGCGCGGCTGCTCGGAGGGCGGCGCCGCGTCGCTTGAATTACCGCGGCATTGCCGCCCGCATTGGCGGGGCGGGGCCGCCGCGGGCAAATTGAATTCGCCAGCACCCTCGGGGCACCTGAAATCCGCCGGCCAATGCCACCGACATTACTGCCGTTGCCCAATCCTGGCAAAGGGCGCCCTGCGGCGGAAGTCGGAGATTCCGATACCGGCTATCGGGGCCCTCTATGAGCCGATGCGGGCGGGCTCGCCATCGGGGAAATCGGCGAGAAGGCTGCGGAACCACACGTGCTCGGGATCGGAGTCGTAGGCGGGGTGCCACCAGAAGGCCAGGCGGATGGGCTCGACGGTGAACGGCGGCTCGAGGATCCGCAGGCCGACGTCGGTCCCCAGGGCGGTGATCAGGCGCTCTTGGGCGATGCCGACGCGGTTAGTGTTCCGGACGCACAACGGCAGGTCGGCGAGGCTGTCGACGACCACCTGGACGCTCGCGGAGATGCTCGACCACTCGCGCGGGTCGATTCCCGCCGGCACCTGCCGGGGGCCGTCGAACGCTGACACCCACGGCAGCGCGATGAGCTCTCCGAAGGTCGGCTGGTCGCTGATCAGCTTGTTTTCCCGGTCGGCGACAATCACCCAGCGGTCGGTCACCACGTCCGCGTGCGGCATGGACTCCGGCGGCAGCCCGTGCGGGGCGATCAGGCCGTCGACGTCGCGGGCCCGCACCTCCAGCGGGAACAGTGAGTCGAACGGCCAGTTCCTGAAGGCCGCGCGCATGTGCGGGGCGCGAGACGACAGGCACGCGCTCCACCAGGCCCCGACCACCCCGGTCCCGTAGTCGGAGGCGACCACGGTGAAGCGGCGGGTTGAGGTGGCCGGGTCGAACACCACGTGCGCGCGGAACAGCCGCTCGGCCGCGTCCAGCGCCTCGCCCACCAGCGGCCGCAGGCGCAGCCCGAGCGGGGTCAGCTCCAGCTGGTTGCCGTCCCGGCGCAGCAGCTCGTCGCCGAAGTGCTTGCGGAGCCTCGACAGGGAGCCCGACAGGGTGGGCTGGGTCAGGTTGAGCCGCTCGGCCGCGCGGGTGACGTTGCCCTCGCGCAGCAGCGCGTCCAGCGCCCGCATGAGGTTGAGGTCGAGGTTGCCGAGGGCGGGGTGCGCGTTGTCGTCACTCATCGCTGCCTCCGCTCGTTGTTCGCGGCGCCTCTCACTGTAGGACGCTGGCAACCTTACGGCAGCACGGGGCCGTACGGCTCCAGCCCGGCGACCTGCCCTTCCGGGCTGAAGTTCACCAGCACCCGCCAGGCGGCGCCCGTCCGGTTGTCGTTCCAGAGCGCCTGCAGGGGGCGGATCCGGAAGAAAGCCAGCCGCCCTTCCCTGGCGTCCCGCTCGAACCCAGCCCGCCGCCTCTCGTCGGCCAGCCAGTAGAACTGCTTGGCGCACAGGGCGACCGCCCGATCGATCTCGGACGGGTCGTCGACGAAGGCGGCGCGGCCACTCATCTGGACCATGCGGGTCGCCAGGCTGCCGTTCTTCCCCTGGCCGGGCAGGTGGGCGAGCGTGTAGGCGACGCGGGGGTCGCGCCGCAGGTCCTCGCTCTTCCTGGTGTAGCCAAACGTGTGGCAGTAGACGGCCGACCCGTCGCCGGCGAACGACATCACCGAGGCCGACGGCGACCCGTCGCCGCGCACGGTCGACAGGACGCCCAGTTCCTGCTCGGTGAGCAAGTCGCAGATCGCGCGCTCGACTTCCCGGAGCTGGAACTGCTGCACGGTCACGGTGGCCTCCTTGTTGCCGCGGATAAGGCAACAGAATCCTCGTAAAAAGCGGAATGCGCGAGGCATATGGCGATTGACGTCACCGATAGCCGTTATTGACGACAATCATGGGAGAAGGTCTCGCAATGCGCGCGCCGTTGGTCTTAACGTTGCCGCAATATCCGGTAGCGCACGCAGCCGCCGGGCCCTTCCCTGGCTATAGCCGATTTCGCGGCCGCCGGGGGAGCGGCGAGGAACCCGCGAGCGGGCCAGCGGCGGCGGCGCCCTCCGGTAAAGGAGCGAGAGAGGCGTGTCGGTGAGTAGACAAAGACTCGGCAGAAGCGCCGTGACGGCGGCGGCGGTCATGGCTGCGGCGATCGTCGCCGCGGGGTGCAGCAGTAGCGGCGGGGGCTCCGGCGCCTCGCAGTCGGCCGGCCCGATCAAGATCCTGACGTTCGGCGAGGTCACCGGGATGGGGCCCGAGCCGATGCCACAGGCTCAGGACGGCGTCGAGGCGGCCGTGGACGCGTTCAACGCCGCCGGCGGGGTCCAGGGCCGCAAGGTCCAGCTGATCACCTGCAACACCAAGCTTGTCCCGGCCGACGAGGAAGGGTGCGTGGCGAAGGCCGCCGCCGAGGGAGTCGTCGCCGCCATCCCGTCCGAGGAGGCCCTCGACAACATCACGACGCCCATCCTGGAAAAGCAGGGCATCCCGATCGTCGGCACCAACCCAACCTCGGCCGCCGCCCAGGACTCCACCACCTCCGCGTGTTATGTCAGCGGCAACTACGTGCTGAGCCCCCAGGCGGCGACCTACCTGGCCGACGCGGGCGCGACCTCGCTGGCCTTCATGTCGCCGACCGGCCTGGCCGACATCAGCGTGGCGCAGCAGGGGACGTCCGCGGCCGCCGCCGCGGCCGGCGCGACGGTCAAGACCTACGTCAGCGTGGCGCCGACCGCCACCGACTTCACCTCGATCGCCGCCCAGGCCACCGGGGCGGACGAGGACGCGGCCTACGTCACCGCGCTGGCGCCCGGCCTGTTCAGCATCATCTCCGACGTCGCGCAGGCCAAGCCCGGGATCAAGCTGTCCTCGCCCGGCTACCTGCTCCAGGACCCCACCATCTTGTCGGCCCTGAGCAAGGTCCCGGCGGCGAAGGGCCTGTGGGTCAACAACTACACGGCCTTCCCGACCGACACCAGCGTTCCGGGCATCCGCCTCTACCAGCAGCAAATCGCCAAGGTCAACAAGGACGACATCCCGTACGAGACGGCGCTGATCGGCTGGATCGACGGCTGGGGCGGTATGCAGATCCTCAAGACGATCACGTCCGGGCCCGTCGACTCCGCGACGATCACCGCGGCGATGAAGACCGCGCGCGTGTCGTTCGAGGGCGTGGCTCCTGACTGGCACTACCAGTTCAACACCCTCGGCCTGGGGTGCGTCAACAGCAACGCCGTCTACGAGGGCGTGTACGAGGGCGGCGACGCCATCACCCCGCTGAACGGCGACAAGCCGGTGACGGGGATCGGCCAGGCCGTCATCGCCGTGTACAAGAAGGCGTTCGGGTCCTCCGGTGCGCAGTAGCAGCGCCCGGCGACGGCGCCGCCTGGAGCCCAGGGGGTAGCGCGTGGCTGACTTCATCCAGTTCCTCATCCTGGGCCTGGGGCTCGGCGCCGCCTACGCGCTGACGGCCCAGGGCCTGGTGGTAGTGCACCGCGGGTCGGGCGTCGTCAACTTCGGCAACTCCGCCTTCGGCCTGGTCGGCGCCTACGCGGAGTACGAGCTGCGCCAGAGCGGGGTCCCGGCCCCGCTCGCGGTGGTCGTCGCGCTTGCGGTCGCCGCGCTGCTCGGCTGGGCCGCCCACTTCGGGATCATGCGCCACCTGTGGAACGCGGCCCAGCTCACCCGGGTCGTCGCCACGCTGGGCATCCTTACCGTGATCGACGGCCTCGGGACGCTGAGGACCGGAGCCGGCCAGTACATACCGCCGTACCCGCTGCCCAACCGCGGGGTGACGGTCCTCGGGCGGACCGTCGGGTCCTACAACTTCTGGCTGCTGGGCATCGCGCTGGCGGTCACCGTCGCCCTGCAGCTCGTCTACCAGAGGACCCGGTTCGGCGCGCTGACCACCGCGGCCGCGGAGAACCGGCGGGCAGCCGCGGCGCTGGGCCACTCGCCCGACCTGATCGCCGGCGCCAACTGGGCGCTCGGGTCGGTGCTTGCCGCGGGCGCCGCGATCTTGATCGCCCCCGTCTTGTCGCTGACCGTCACGGCGGTCAGCCTGATGCTGGTGCCGGCGCTGGCCGGCGCGGTTATCGGCGACTTCACCTCGTTCGGCGTCACCCTGGCAGGCACGCTGTTCGTCGGCGTCGCCGAATCGATGGTGCAGTGGGCCGACCTCGGCCAGGGCTGGCCCGACGCGGTGCCGTTCGCCGTGGTCATCGTCATCCTCCTGTTCAAGGGCAGCATGCTGCCCGGCCGGAGCTCCTCCCAGTTCAGGCTGCCCAAGGTGGGGACGGGCGCGCTGAACTGGAGGGTCGCGGCGCCGGCGATCATCATCGCCGGCGTGGCGGCCCAGTTCCTCGCAGCCGGGTTCGTGGGGGCGATGTACGTCACCGCGGCGACGGCGATCATCCTGCTGTCGTCGGTCGTCGTCACCGGCTACGCCGGCCAGCTGTCGCTCGCGCAGCTCGGCCTGGCCGGCATCGGCGCGTTCATCGGCGCCCGCGTCGCCGAGGAGTTCAACTGGGGCTTCTGGCCGGCGCTGCTCGTCGCCATGATCGGCGTCCTGCCGATCGGCGTCGTCGCCGGGGTGCCGGCGCTGCGGACCCGCGGCGTGAACCTGGCGATCGTGACGCTCGGCATCGGCGTGATCGTCGACGAGGTCGTGCTGGCCAACACCGGCTACACTGGCGGCTTCAGCGGCACCCAGGTTCAGCCGCCGTCCATCTTCGGCCTCTCGCTCAACGCCGAGTTCACCCCCGGGCGCTACTTCCTGCTGTGCCTGGCGCTCCTCGTCGCGTGCGCGCTGGCCGTCAGCAACCTGCGCCGCAGCTCCGTCGGCCGGTACCTGATCGCGGTCCGCGGCAACGAGCGGGCCGCCGCCTCCCTCGGGCTGAACGTCGCCCGGCTCAAGCTCTACGCCTTCGCCGTCAGCGCGGTGCTGGCCGCGGTCGGCGGGGTCCTCATCGTCTACCAGGCGCCGTTCGTCGACTGGTCGGCCGGCTGGGACGTCGTCACCGGCATCAGCCTGCTCGGCGGCCTGGTGCTGGGCGGCCTCGGCTACACCAGCGGCGCCGTCGCCGCCGCCCTGGCGGGAACCGGCGGCATCATGCCCTACCTGCTCAGCCTCATCGGCAACGATGCCACCAACGTGCTCACGCCGCTCCTCGGCTGCGGGATGATCTTCGCCGTCATCAAGACTCCCGACGGGGCGATCGCAATGATCCTCGCCCGGCGCGCGGCCAAACGGCAGAGCAACCG
>Ga0335075_10009790_pt1 | contig 14582 bp, 15 predicted proteins | sample Lox_Sample_24_FD_206723 | JGI IMG/M metagenome (GOLD analysis project Ga0335075, IMG submission 206723) | Soil microbial communities from Loxahatchee National Wildlife Refuge, Florida, United States - Lox_Sample_2.4 | ecosystem: Environmental > Terrestrial > Soil > Wetlands | place: USA...
CACACCTTCACCGACGCCGCCGATCTCGACCGAGCCATCCATCTCGCTGTCCAGGCCTTGAACAATGAGCGATCTTGCGATCCGTTGGTCAATCGGAGAATCTCTGCTTAGCCTCGCTCGCCAGACCTTCTCACCGACGAAGACCTCAACGAGATCGTGGTCGACAAGGATCTTCATGTCGATAGACTCACCATCTTGGAACGCAAAGAAATCGTTGGCGACACGCGGCCCATCGGGTCCGGGCAGCGCCGACGACGCCATCGAGGCCACGGAGGCCTCCGAGAACGGGTCCACTGGCATCGGGTAATTGAGGGGCGAAACCCGCTGCGCCGCGGGCTCCAACATCAACAACAGCGTTCGAGCGAGATTTTTGTCCGACTTGATCGCAAAGCCAAATGAGTCGCGGCAGTCTATGGATCGGACTTTGCACAGCGTCGACGGCTCGCCGGACGGCAAGGCGGCCATCGTGGATGGAACGATGACGGGGGACGGCGCCCATCGCTGAAGGGTCGTTGATCGCGAAGCAGGCGAGCAGATCCGGATGGGCTTGGATGATGTCCCGTGCGATCGGCAGCGACTTCGCCAGCGCCGCCGCGCCGTCTTGCTGCGCCGCGATCGGGAACTTGCTCTTCGCATCGCCGAGTCCGGCGAGGAAGCCTTTGACACGGTCGATGCAGCTCTGGTTCTCTGGGACGTCGAGGATAGCGATTTTGCCACCGTTCGGATTCCGCTTACGCCGCTGACAGTTTGCGTCGTTGGCTAAAGCAAAGGAAGATCAGAGCGGCCATTCCCTCCAGCGCCTCAAGGCGCACCCCATAGCCGCTCGATCGCGCCATCTATAAGCGCCGAAACGCCATTGAACGGTTATTCTCTAAGCTGAAAGATTGGCGACGCGTCGCAACCCCAATACGACCGCCTCGCTCGAAACTACCTCTTCGGCCTCGCTCTCGCCGCCATACTCGTCGCATGGACTTAATCGAGTCCCCTACCTAATCGAAGCTAGCCTGACAACGCCGGCGGATCGTCTATGGGCCGTCGGCGCATGAGGAGGACGATTGTCCCCGACTGCACTCTTTCGGCCCGCTGGTTGATGACCTCGAAGCCGATCTTCAGCACTCCGCGCTCCCGCGCTCGGCTCGGGCGCGCTTCGAGCGGCGTCGCCCGCGCATAGATCGTGTCGCCCAGCCGGACCGGCGCCTGGAAGTCCCAGGAGAGGCCAAGCAGGCCAAGCGCCGTGCCATCGATCCAGTTGAGTTGGGACATGAGGCCGATCGCCACCGACAGACTGAGCGGCCCATGCGCGATGCGTCCGCCGTATGGGGTCTCCCTGCAGAACGCCTCGTCGACATGAAGTGGATTGTAGTCGCCCACCAGGCCGGCGAACAACGAAACGTCCCCCTCGCCGATGGTGCGGCCCCGCGTCTGCCGCATGACATTGATCTCGAAGTCTTCAAGATAGAGACCCAACGTCTTCCCCGTTCTTTCGTGGCGCCGGTTGCGCCGGCAGGTTTGCTAACCGATCGGTTAGTAAACCGACTTGCCAGACGGATACTAATTGACTACCGTGAGAGCATACAAGGTCGAAAGTGCGCGAGGGCGCCTTGTTCCCAACCAAGGAAGATGTGCACGGGATCAAGCGCCGGGCCGTGCTGCGCGAGGCCGCGGCGTCGTTCAATCACAAGGGCTATCACGCGACTTCACTCGCCGAGATCGCAGAGAGCCTTGGCGTGACGAAGGCCGCGCTCTATCACTACTTCCCCAACAAAAACAGCCTGCTGCGCGCCTGCTTCGCGCATGCGATGGATGCCTGCTTCGCAAGCCTCGAGCGCGGCAAGAAGGAGGGACGAAATGGTCGCGAGAAACTGATCATCACGCTGCGCCTCTATCTCCACCAATTAATCGACGAGCTGAACTGCTGCGTGGTTCTGATGGAGGAGCAGGCGCTCGAGCCCAACGATAGGCTCAAGCTCGTGAGAGAGCGCGATCGATTCGAGCGCAGCCTTCGCGCGCTCGTCAAGGAAGGCATCGCCGACGGCAGCGTCGCCCCGTGCGATCCGAAGCTCGCGATCTTTGTTGTGCTCGGCGCCCTCAACTGGGTGCCGAAATGGTTCAAGCCGAGCGGCGCCTGGACGCCGGCGCAGCTCGTCGAAGCCTTGACGCAGATCTTCGAGCGCACATTGTCCAGCGATCCGGTCGCGGCGCTTGCGCTGTCGGTCGGCGACCTGCCGATGCAGGCTGCATCGGCGTCGACCGCATTGCGGTTCGAACCCCTCAGCGCCGGGCCTCGCAGGAAGCTGGAGCGGGCGGCAAGAAAGTAAGGCTCGGCAAGGCAAAGGGAGGATAAACCGATGGAGGGAACGGGAAGCGCGCGCTCGCAGGATGTGCGCGTTGCGGGCCTGGATTGTCGGTCGGCGGCATGATCGCCAATCTCCTCATTGGCGGGATCGCGGCCGGCAGTCTCTATGCGATGGTCGGCATCGCGATCGTCGTCGTGCTGAACATCACTGATATCGCTAATTTCGCTCAGGGCGAGATGGCGATGCTGACGACTTTCTTCGCGTACTGGCTCCTTCAGAACGTTGGCCTTCCGTGGTGGCAGGCCACGCCGCTCGCCCTTCTGTTCGGCCTTGTCCAAGGCATCGTCATTCAACAAGTCGTTATCCGGCCGCTGATCGGCGCGCCAACCCTCTCCGCTATCATCGCGACGCTCGGCCTCAATATCGTCCTCAACAGCGTGGCCGGGATGATCTGGGGCCACGAAACCTATACCTTCCCTTCACCGTTCGCGTTCTCGGCGCCCTTCCATCTCGGCCCCGTGCCGATGTCGGTCGACAGCGTGGTCAATATCGGCGCGGCGCTCGTCATCATCATCGCAATGACCCTGTTCCTACGCTACACTTGGATGGGTCTCGGCATGCGCGCCGCAAGTCAGAACGAGATGGTCGCGCGGCTTATGGGCGTATCCATCACGCGAACATCCGCGATCGCTTGGGGATTAGGCGGACTCATCGGCGGCCTCGCCGGCATTCTGGTCGCGCCGTCGCTGTTTCTCGACACCAATCTCATGGGCGCGATCCTCATCAAGGCCTTCGCGGGCGGGGTGCTCGGCGGGCTCAACAGTCTCGTCGGCGTGTTCTGCGGCTGTCTTGCGCTAGGCGTCACGGAGAATCTCGCCGGCGCCTATGCCTCCCCCGCCTTCGCCGACGCGATTACCTTCATCATCATTATCGCGGTTCTGGTCGTGCGGCCCGAAGGCGTCTTTGGGACCGTGAGAATGCGCAAGGTATGAGCGCCATGGCCCAGGCGTCGTCGCGCCGGAGCGCGACAATGAACGTGCGGCTCGGGGCGTGCGCCGTCGTCACGCTCGCGCTCGCCGTTGCCGCGCCCTACCTCCTTAACGCCTACGGCGTCTATCTGGTGACGCTGACCGGAATCTTCGCCCTTGTCGCGCTCGGCCTCAATTTCCTGGTCGGTTACGCCGGTCAGATCAGCCTCTGCCACGCGGCCTTCTTCGGCGTCGGCGCATATGCGACCGCGCTGCTGACCGAGAAGGCCGGCGTCCCCTATGTCCTCTCCTTGCTCGTCGCCGGACTGTTCACAACGATCGTCAGCACGCTGGTCGCGGTTCCGGCGCTTCGCTTACGCAGCCTTTACCTCGCGATCGCGACCCTCGGCTTCGGGGTCGTCCTGCAGAAGATCATCTTCGAATGGCGGAGCTTGACCGGCGGCGGCGGCGGCATGCAACTCGCGCCGCCGAGCGTCGCTGGTCATCCGCTGACCGCGACTGGCCTTTACGAGCTGACGGTCGCGCTGCTGGCGATCGGGCTCTATGGCGCGCACAATCTCAGCCGCGGCCGCACCGGCCGAGCCCTGCGGATCATCAAGGAAAGCGAGACGGCTGCTGGCGCCCTCGGCATATCCGCGGCGCGGTACAAGATCGCGGCTTTCGCAATCTCGGCCTTCTACGCCGCCGTCGCCGGCGGCCTGTTCGCCTATCTCGTGGGTTACATCAATCCCGAGAGTTTCAATGTGGGCTTGTCGATCTCCTTCCTCAGCATGGTGGTGATTGGAGGCCTCGGCGCGATCGGAGGGTCGATTGTCGGGGCGATCTTTTACGTTCTTGTTCCTGAGCTCCTGCGCGGGTTCAACAACGACGCGCCGGGCCTCGTGTTCGGGGCGCTGCTTGTCGCCGTGATGGTGTTCATGCCGCGTGGCCTCTGGGGCATGGGCCTGCGCCTCACGCGAAGGGCGTGAGGGCGATGGCGCGGCTCACGATCGAAGACGTCAGTGTGAAGTTCGGCGGCGTCCATGCGCTGCGTTCCGTGAGCTTTGCGGTCGAGACCGGGGCCATCGTCGGGCTGATCGGCCCAAATGGCGCCGGAAAGAGCACGCTGCTCAACTGCATCTCCGGCATCACGCGGCCCACGACCGGGCGGACGCTGCTCGACGGCGCGGTTCTTTCCGCGTTGCCCCCAGCGCGCGTCGCACGCAAAGGAATCGGCCGCGTCTTCCAGCATCCCGAACTCGCGCCCGATCTCACCGCGAGGGAGAATCTGCTGATCGCATGCCACAATACGATGACCTACGGCCTCGTCGGCGAGTTTCTGATGCTTCCCGGCGCTCGGCGCCAGGAAAACGCCGCGGAAAACAAGGTCTCGTCGCTCCTCATGCGGCTTGGCCTCTCCGCAATCGAGGGCCGAAGAGTCCGCGACCTTCCCTATGGACATCGCAAGCTGATCGACCTCGGGCGCGCCCTTTTGATGGAGATCCGCTTCCTTCTCCTTGACGAGCCGATCGCGGGACTCAACGACGAGGAAATCGCCAAGCTCGGCGACCTCATCCTCGCGCTGCGGCGCGAGGTCCGTCTCGGCGTCATCATCGTCGAGCACAACATGGCCTTCGTCTCGCGACTGTGCGACCGTCTCATTGCTCTCGACCTCGGCGAGGCGATCGCTGAAGGAGCGCCCGCCGAAGTGCTTGGTCACCCCAAGGTTCAGGCCGCCTATCTGGGGGAGGCGCCCAATGCTTGAGGTGAGCCACTTGAATGTGCGCTATGGGGCGGTAGAAGCGTTGCGCGACGTTTCGGTCAAGGTTCCAGCCGGCGGGTTTGTCGCCATTCTCGGCGCGAACGGCGCCGGCAAATCGACGCTGCTGCGGGCGATCAGCGGGCTCGCGCGCCCCGATTCGGGCGCGATTACGCTTGGCGGCGAGGCGATCACGGGCCTCAAGCCGGAGGCGATCGTGCGCCGCGGCGTTTCGCACGTGCCGGAAGGCCGCGGCGTCTTTCCCGATCTGACGGTCGCCGAGAATCTCGCGATCGGCGCCTACGCGCGGCGCTCAGACCACGCGGCGCGCTACGCCAAGGTGCTCGCGACGTTTCCCGCGCTCGCTCGTCGCGAGCGGCAGCCCGGGTACACGCTATCGGGCGGCGAGCAGCAGATGCTGGCGATCGGCAGGGCGCTCATGTCGGCGCCGAGCGTGCTGACCGCCGACGAACTGAGCCTCGGCCTTGCGCCTGTCATCGTCAATCAGGTCTTCGAGACCCTCCGTGAGGCGCGCCGCAGCGGCGTCACGCTTCTCGTCGTCGAGCAGAACGCGCGCCTTGCCCTCAAATTCGCCGACTACCTCTACGTTCTCAAACACGGCCGCGTGGTGCTCGAGGGCGTCCGCGAAGAGCTCGGACGTTCGGCCGCGCTGGTCGACGCCTATCTCGGTGTCTAATTCATGCACGACTATGCGTTGAAACATCGCACGATCGGTCACGTCCTCGCCGACAAGGCGGCGCGGATCGGCTCGGCCACATGGCTCATCTACGGGGAGAAGCGCTTCACTTACGCACAGGCGCACGAACTCTCCAACCGCTATGCGAACGGCTTTCGCGCGCTCGGAATCGGCAAGGGCGATCATGTCGCGGTGATGCTGCCGAATTGCCCGGAATTCTTCTGGACCGTCTGGGGACTTGGAAAGCTCGGCGCCGTCGCGGTTCCGCTCAATACGGCGGCTCGCGGCGAACTGCTGCGCTATTTCATCGTCCAGTCGGACTCGCGCTGCGTCGTGGTTGCGGCCGAGCTCGCCGGCCGCGTGGCGGAGGCGCTCGTCGGCGGCCACGCTCTCAAGGTCTGCGCTCGCCTGGGTGATTGCGGCGAGGCGCTGAATGTGCTTGGCGCGCCTGTCGTCGATCTTGCGGACTTCGCCGCGAGCGCTGCGGACGAGCCGGACCGCAATGCGGTGCTGAGCTCCGACCCGCAATTCATCATGTACACGTCCGGAACGACCGGACCGTCGAAGGGGGTGATCAGCCCGCATTCGCAGTCCCTCGGTGTCGGTCGGGCGCTCGCCGTCAATTTCGGCTACCGGCCTGACGACGTTATCTTCACCTGCCTGCCTCTCTTTCACGGCAACGCCCTCTGGTATTCGTCCTATGCGGCGCTTTGGGCAGGCTGCGCTCTGGCCGTTTCGCCGCGATTTTCGGCCTCGAGCTTCTGGGACGAGATCCGGGCGACCGGCGCGACCCAGTTCAATCTGCTCGGCGCCATGACCAACATTCTGCTGAAGGCCGAGCCTTCAAAGCGCGACCGCGAGCACCGGGTGCGGCAGGCCATGGTCATTCCGCTGTCGCCCGAAACCTACCGCGCGGTCTCCGAACGGTTCGGCGTCGAGGTCACCTCGCTGTACGCGATGACCGAAACCTTTGCGGTGACGATGTTCGCGCCTGGAGATCCCGAATCGAAAGGCGCCTCGGCCGGTCGTCCGCGCGAAACGGCGGAAGTGTCCATCGTGGACGACGAGGACAACGCGCTTCCCATAGGCCGCGTCGGAGAAATCTGCGTCCGGCCGCGCGAACCGGGAATCATCATGAGCGGCTACTACAAGATGCCCGACGCGACGGTGCGCGAAACCCGCAACCTTTGGCTTCATACCGGCGACCGCGGCCGGCTCGACGAGGACGGCTATCTCTATTTCGTCGATCGCAAGAAAGAGGCGATCCGCAGGCGCGGCGAGAACATTTCGGCTTACGAAGTCGAAATGCTGATGGCGCGGCACCCGGCCGTGCTCGAAGTCGCGGCCGTCGCCGTTTCCTCCGAGCTTAGCGAAGACGAGGTCCTCACCTTCGTTGTGCTCCGGGAAGGGCACAGGGCGCGCGAAGAGGAGCTGGTGCGCTTCGCCAACCGCAACATGGCGCATTTCATGGTGCCGCGCTTCGTTCATTTCCTTGACGCGCTGCCCAAGACCGCGAGCGAGAAGATCGAGAAATACAAGCTCAAGGTCTGGGCCGAGGAGAATCGCGCGAAGCTGTGGGACCGCGAGGCGCTCGGCATCAAACTTGAGCGGTAGCCGGCGATGAACCGGGCCGGAATCCAGGAAGAGGAAGCATCATGAGCGACAAATCGAACTTTGAGCTGACGCGCCGCGCCGCGCTTTTGGCGAGCGCTTTGCTCGCAGTCCGGGTCACGCCCGTTTTCGCGGAGGGGACGGTGAAGGTCGGGTTGACCGGCCCGTTCTCGGGCGGCCTCTCGCTGCTCGGCCAGAGCGTGCGCGACGGCGTCGGCGTGGCCTTCGCTGAGATCAACGACGCGGGCGGGGTTGGCGGGGCCAAGCTCGACCTGATCGCCGAGGACGACGGTTACGAACCGATGCGCACGATCGCCTCGGCCCGGAAGCTGGTGGAAGAGGACAAGGTCGTCGCCCTTGTCGCTCCCATCGGCACCGCCCCCTCGGCCGCGCTCATTCCGTTCGTCACCGAAAGCAAGGTCCCCTTGCTCTTTCCCTACGCCTTCAGCCATTCGCTGACGACGCCCGTGCATCGCGACATATTCACGACATTGCCGGAAGTGCGGGTGCAGATGCTCGTGCTCGCCGACTATATCCTCAATGAGCTGAAGCAGAAGCGGATTGCCGCGATCTATCAGAACGACGACTTCGGGCAGGACGCGGTCGCGGGCCTCGAGCAGCGTTTCGGCCGCGCGAATGTCCCGCTGGTCAAGCTGCCGTTCGACCGCGGAACCACAAACTTCAGCGGCCTGGTCGCCCAGGCGAAGGCGGCCGGCGTCGAACATGTCGTCTTCCTCGGCATCCCGAAGGACGCGGCGCTCGTCCTGCGCGAGATGAACAATCTCGGCTGGAAGCCCCAGTTCAGCGGGCACAATGCGCTCGGCGATCGCCAGACTTTACAACTCGCAGGCCCCCTCATCGAGGGCGCGATCGCGGTGGCGGTGATGGAGCCGCTCGATTCCGACAAGCCCGCAGTTAAGGCGTTTCTCGCCGCCCAGAAGAAATACAAGCCGGGCGCCCCGCCGACGACCTACAGCATGCATGGATTTCTCGCCGGCAAACTGTTCGCCGAGGTTTTGAGGCGCACCGGCGGCAAGACTGACGAAGCGTCCATCGTCGCCGCTCTGGAAAACATGAAGGACTATGACACCGGCCTGATGGCGCCGCTCACCTACTCGAGCGATCGCCACGCCGGCGCGCTGGCGTGCGCGATCATGAAGGCGGAGAACGGTAAGTGGAAGATCATCACCGGCTGGCTCACCGCCGCCTGAGCGGCAGGCGCCGCCGGTGCGCGCCCTGGTCGTCCGAGAGCCCGGCCCGCCTTCCGCCCTGCGGCTGGAAGACGTTCCCCGTCGCGACCCCGGACGTCGTGAGGTCCGCATCGCCGTCGCCGCCTGCGGCGTCTGCTTCCACGACGTCGTCACGCGCAATGGGGTCTTCCGGCGCGGCGTGGCGATGCCGGTCATCCCGGGGCACGAGGTCGCGGGCGTGATCGAAAAGCTCGGCGCCGACGTCGCCGAACTCAGCGTCGGCGATCGGGTTGCGACCACGACGCACGCCCATGTCTGCGGCCGCTGCCGGTTCTGCCGGAGCGGCGAGGAAACGTCGTGCGACGAAGGCGTCTTCCTCGGCGATGTGGGCCTGAACGGCGGCTACGCCGAATATGCCTGTGTCGACGCCGACGCCGCCGTTCGTCTGCCTGACGGAATCGAGTTCGAGCAAGCCTCGATCGCCGCCTGCGCGATCGGAACGGAGCTTAACGCCATCCGCGACGTCGGCCGCGTCCGGATCGGCGAGCGCGTGCTCGTCACCGGCGCAGGCGGCGGAATCGGACTCCACGGAATCCAGATCGCCCGGCTCGCAGGCGCGTTCGTCATTGGCGTGACGACCAGCGCGGACAAGGAGGCCGCTATCCGCATGGCGGGGGCGGACGAAGTGATCGTCGTCGCCAGAGGTGAAGATTTCTCCGCCGCCGCGCGGCGCATCGCCGGCGGCCATGGCGTCGACGCCGTCATCGACAATGTCGGCAGCGCGGTCTTTCCGAGTGTTCGAAAAAGCCTCGCCAAGGGCGGGCGCGTCGTGCTTGTCGGCCAGGTCAACGGGGATTTCGTGCAGCTCAGTTTCGCACAGTTGTTTCTGCGCAACACGTCGCTTCTGAGCGCGAAGGGCGTCTCGCGCAGCCAGCTCGTTGACGTTCTCGACCTCGTTGCGCGGAGAAAAGTGAAGCCCGTCGTCAGCGAGGCTTTCGCGCTCGCCGACGGAGCGAAGGCGCACGCGCTGGTCGAGTCCGGCCGGTCGTCGGGCCGCGTCATTCTGCACCCTGCGGCGTGAGCCGCGGCGCCGGCGGGCGGCGCTGATTCTTGAATTAACCGACGGGTTAGTTTATCGACTTGCCAGTTAGTCCGGCGGTGGTAACCTTGGACCTCGAGTTGCGCGCGGGCGTTCCCAATGACGAATGAGCTCGAAAGGTCCGGATGGACGGGAGAGGCGGTCACGCTGCGCTGGCCCGAGCGCGACATTGCGCTCGCAGCCATGATTCGCGAGCGCGAAATGAATTCGCTCTCGCTCGAGCTCATTGGCGAACTCGGGCGCGCGCTTAACGACGTCGTCGCCGCCGGCGCGCGGGCGTTGATCGTCACTGGCGCGGGGCGCGCCTTCTGCGCCGGCGCCCATCTTCCTTATTTCGCTTGCGCCGATCCGCGAATCGGCGAGGGCGCGTTCGCGTTGCGCGATCGATATCTGTCTCGCATCGCTGATCTGTTCGATCGCATCGAGGCCGCGCCGCTTCCGGTGATCGCCGCGATCAATGGCTACGCGCTTGGCGGCGGTTGCGAGATGTCTCTCGCCTGCGATTTCCGCCTGATGGCGGAGAGCGCCAAGATCGGCCTGCCCGAGGTGAGGATCGGCGCGCTCGCCGGCGCGGGCGGCGTCCAGAAGCTGCATCGCCTCGTGGGACGGGGAAAGGCGATGGAGTGGATCCTGCTCGGCGCGCATGTCGGCGCCGATGAGGCGCTTGCGCATGGGCTGGTCGGCGCTGTTCATGCCGTCGACGATCTCATTCCGGCGGCGCTGAACGTGGCTCGCCGGTTCCGGACGCTAGGACCGCGCGCGGTCGCGCAATCGAAGGCGGCGCTGCTTGCCTGCGGCGACGCCGATTCGAGGACCGCGCGCGGCATCGGCCTCGAAGCGTTGGCGCTGCTGATCGGCGGCGCGGAATGGCGCGAAGGCATGTCGGCCTTCATGGAAAAGCGGCCTCCCGCCTTCCCATCAATGGCGCGAGCGGACGGGCGATGACCGGGGGGGGGCGCGACCGATGGCCGTCTACGTGCTGGGGATGGCCGTTCATCCGCCGAGCTCGCGCATTGCTGACAAGCGGCTCGAGGAGATGGTCTTCGACGTCAGCCGCGCCGCGCTCGATGATGCGCATGTCGAGCGCAACGAGCTCGAACATGTGACGATCGCCGGGTCGGATGAGCTGGACGGCCGCAGCATCGCGAGCATGCTGCTCGCTATGCCCGCCGGCGCCTATCTTAAGGATGAGATCAAGTGCACGGATTCAGGCCTGACCGGCCTCTGTCTCGGCGCCATGAGGATGACGTCCGGCTTCGGCGACCTCGGCGTTGTGGTGAGCTGGTGCAAGAACTCGACCTCGGATTTCGACAACGTCACCGCAAGCCGCGCCGAACCCTTCTATCTCAGGCCGATCGGCATGAACGACGCCATCGCCAACGGCCTGTTTGCCAACGCTTTGACGCACGACGAGGGGATAACCGAGGACGAAGCGACAGCGAGCGTTCTCGCCTACCGCGCGAACGCGGCGCGCAATCCACGCGCAATTCCCCGCCCGCTGGCCTCGCCGCAGGAGCTTCGGGATGGACCGTATGTCGCAGCGCCCCTGCGCAAGGGGCATCAGGCGCCGCTGACTGACGGCGCCGCCGCCTTCGTGCTGGCGACCGAGGCGTGGCTCGCCAAGCATCCGGGGGCGGCGCCCTATGCGCGGATCGCCGGCCTCGGCTGGAGCGTCGACAGCTACGCGCTCGGCAGGACGCGGCTTTCGGCGCTCGGCTCTTTCCGCAAGTCGGTCGACGCCGCGCTCGCGCGGGCGGACGCGACGCTCGATGACATCGACGTGGTCGAACTTGACGCCCAGACGGGCTTCCATGCGGCGGCCTATGCGCGCGCGCTTGATGGACTCGCCTGCGAGCCGACGGCGCCGTCGGGCGGCCCTTTCGCGCAGAATCCCTTGTTCTGCACCGGCTTGGTGCATGCGGCCGAGGCCGTCCTGCAAGTGAGCGGAAAGGCGGGGCCTATCCAGGCGCCGGGCGCGCGTCTTGCCCTCGCGCATGGCTGCTATGGTTATGCGCAGCAGGCCAACGCCGTCGCGCTTTTCGCCGGAGTGTGAGATGCGTGCGCAGCGCAATGTCGCGGTGGTCGGCGTCGGCGAAACCGGTTTCCGCACCCATCACGCCGATCTGACCTATGTCGAGCTTGCGCAGCAGGCGACGCTTGCGGCGCTCGACCATGCGGGCATGACTCCCGACGACATCGACGCCGTCGTCTTTTCGATGGCCCCGACGCAATTCGCCGGCGTCAACGATTCGGACAAATGGGCGGTTGATTCCATTTTCGGCGCCGGGCGGCCGTTGATGCGGATCAACACGGGCGGCGCGACCGGCGGCTCGGCCTTCCAAGCGGGCTATTCGCATATCGCCTCCGGCCTCTATCGCACCGTTCTCGTCGTCGGCGCGGATCGGGTGGCGGAGACGCCCGACACCCAGCATATCCTCAATCTGATCTGGGACCGGTTCTACGAGCGCGACTTCGCGCTGAACACCGTGACGATGACGGCGCTTGCCGCGCAGCGCTACATGAGCCGTTATGGAGCGCGCGAGGAGGATTTCGCCGAGGTCGTCGTTCGCGCCCGGCGGAAGGCCGCGCGCAATCCCAATGCGCACCTCAAGGCGGCGACGACTGTCGGAGAAGTCATGGCGAGCCCGCGCGTCTCATGGCCGCACAAGCGCGCCGACATCTGTCCGCGCTCATCCGGCGCCGCTGCGGTCGTGCTCTGCGACGAGGAGACCGCGCGCAAGTCGAAGCGCGCCCGGCCTGCCTGGGTGAACGGCTGCGCGGCGATCACCCACAGCGTCTTCATGGGCGACCGGGTGGGATTCTGGTCCGACACTGAATTCGCCGATCACGACGGCTTCGTTCTGGCGGCCCAGACCGCTTATAGAAGGGCTGGCGTCGTCGATCCCGCGAGAGAGATCGACGTCGCGGAAATCTACGATCCGTTCAGCAGCTTCCTCTTCCCGCAGCTCGAATCGCTCGGCTTCTGTGGTCGCGGCGCCGCAGCTTGCCTGCACGGCGAGGGCGCGTTCGACGGCGACGGAGGGATCGTGGCGGCCAATCCGTCCGGCGGCACCCTCTGCACCAATCCGATCGGCGTCACTGGCCTCGTCAGGGCGGCGGACGCCGCGCTGCAGATCATGGGCGAAGCGGGGGCAATGCAGATCAAAGGCGCACGGAAGGCGGTCGCGACGGCGATCGGCGGGTCCACTCAGTTCTTCACCTGCATCGTGCTCGGCGACGATTCCAATTGAGGCGAATATGAGCAAGACCGAAGGTTCGGCGTCCGCCGACGTCATTCCCGGCGAATGGCGCATTCGCTACAATTATTCGGTCGGCAAGGTCGCCGGCGCCTTTTTTGACGGCCTCCGGCACGGCCGGATCCTGGCGAGCCACTGCAGCAAGTCGGGCCTCTCCTATCTGCCGCCGCGCGCCTATTGCGAGCGCTCCTTCGCTCCCTGCGACGGCTGGACGGAAGCAGGAGAGACAGGCGTCATCGAAGCCGCGACGATCGTCACCGCGGCGTTCGAGGGCCTGCCGCCGCCGCCCTACGCGATCGCCTATGTGCGCCTCGACAACGTCAGCACCGCGATGCTGAACTTCGTGCGCGGACTTGATCTCGCAGACGTGCCCGCGGCGGCGAAGCGGCTCGAGCCGGGCGCCCGGGTGAAGGTCGTCTTCGCCGAGCGGCGAGAGGGCCGCGTGACGGACTTTCACTATGAGCTGGTCTGACGCCGCCCAGCCGGCGCCGCCGCGCCTACGCCGCCGCGAGCTCTCCTGATGGCGGCTCTCGTCTCTCGCGTCGCGACGAACTCGTCCGAGTTCAGGGCGAACGTAGCCGCATACGGCGCCCTCATCGCGACCTTGCGCGACAGACACGCCGCCGTATTGCAGGGTGGGGGCGAACGTCTCGCGGCGCGCCATCGCGAGCGGGGGAAGGTGCTCGTGCGCGAACGGATCGAGCTGCTTGTCGATCCGCTGACGCCCTTCCTCGAATTGTCGCCCCTCGCCGCATGGGGCCTCTACGGCGGCGAGACGCCGAGCGCCGGAATCGTGACCGGGGTCGGAATCATCTCCGGCCAGCCGTGCATGATCATCGCAAACGATGCGACGGTGAAGGGCGGCTCGTTCTTTCACGAGACCGTCAAGAAGCATCTCCGCGCCCAGGAAGTCGCACGGAAGGCTGAGCTTCCTTGCGTCTATCTCGTCGACTGCGGCGGCGCCTTCCTTCCGGAACAGGATCGCGTGTTCCCCGATCGGGATCATTTCGGCGGCGCGTTTTACCAGCAATGCCAGATGTCGGCGGAAGGCCTGCCGCAGATCTCGGCCGTCTTTGGCGGCGCCACTGCGGGCGGCGCCTACATTCCCGCGCTGTCCGACCAGGTGGTGATGGTGCGCGGGACGGGGCGGATTCATCTCGGAGGGCCGCCGATCGTGAAAGCCGCGATCAACGAAATCGTCGACGGAGAAACGCTTGGCGGCGCCGAGATGCATTCGACGGTGTCGGGCGTTTCCGACCATATGGTCGAGACGGAGATCGAAGCCTTGCAGCTGGTTCGCGAGATCGTCGGCGCGCTCCAGCAACCGAGCGTCTCACGGGTCGAGATCCGCCCCTCGGCGCCGCCGCGTTACGACCCTGCGGAGATCGGCGGGATCGTCGGTTGCGACCTCAAGCGGCCCTACGACGTGCGCGACGTCCTCGCCCGGATGGTCGACGACAGCGACCTGCAGGAGTTCAAACCGGCCTATGGCGCCTCGCTCGTTTGCGGCTTCGCGCATATCCATGGCTATCCGGTCGGGATTCTCGCCAACAACGGCGTGCTGTTCTCGGAATCGGCCGTCAAGGGCGCCCATTTCATCGAGCTTTGCGACCAGCGCGACATCCCGCTCCTCTTCCTCCAGAACATCACCGGCTTCATGGTCGGCGTCGCCGCCGAGCGCGGCGGCATCGCCAAGCATTCCGC
>Ga0335075_10009791_pt1 | contig 14579 bp, 15 predicted proteins | sample Lox_Sample_24_FD_206723 | JGI IMG/M metagenome (GOLD analysis project Ga0335075, IMG submission 206723) | Soil microbial communities from Loxahatchee National Wildlife Refuge, Florida, United States - Lox_Sample_2.4 | ecosystem: Environmental > Terrestrial > Soil > Wetlands | place: USA...
CGCCGGCGCCCTCGTCCGTCCCACGCTGGCTCTCCGAGACCCGGCCCTCCCGGCGGCGGCCTCGGCCTGCCCGGGTCGCCGCCGGGAGGGCCGGGTCCCTTTGCGAGTCCCCGGCTTCGCCCGGGCCCCGCCAGCCCCTCGGCGTCGACCTCAGGTGCCCTGCAGTTTCGGCGGCATCGGGTCGTCGGGCGCGGGTGGCGCCTTCTCGCCGGGGGCCGGGCTCAGCTCCTGCTCCCAGACGTGGTTCAGCGAGACCTGCAGGTAGGCCCACATGGCGGGGGAGAGCAGCAGGTAGAGGATCAGGACGAGCCAGCCGTTGACCGGCTCGCGGTTGACGAGCGCCGAGGTGCCCTGGACGCGCTTGGTGCCGTTCCAGTAGGTGATCAGCGCCGGGATGACGATCAGCCCGCCCGGGAAGAGCGCGAGCAGCGAGTTCATCGGGTTGCGACCGAGGTCGTATCCCCGCGACTCCCCGAACGCCTTCATCTCCTTGTTGACCTTGTACCACCAGACCAGGTGGTAGATGCCGAGGGTGATGATCGGCAGCAGCGCTACCGCCCAGGGGTTGCGGACCTTGACCTTCTGGTCCGAATCCGGGATGTCCATCTCATATGCCACGGCGGGCTCCAATCGGGCGAGCGGGAATGGGTTTCGACCCTATTCGGTCGATCCGGCGCCGCGCTTGAATTCGGGGCGCGCCGACTAACCGAGCTTGGGGCTCTGCCAGGGCGATTCGAGCCGGCGGACCAGCTCGTCGCCGAGACCCTCGATCGGCACCCGGACCTGCTCCAGCGAGTCGCGGTCGCGCAGGGTGACGGTGTCGGTCTCCATCGTCTCGCCGTCGACGGTGATCCCCCACGGGGTCCCGATCTCGTCCTGGCGGCGGTAGCGCTTGCCGATCGAGCCGCCCTCGTCGAACTCGGCGGGAAGGCGCTTGCGCAGATCCTGGAAGATCTCGCGCGCCTTCTCCGGCATCCCCTCCTTGGAGACGAGCGGCAGGACGGCGACCTTGACCGGGGCGAGGCGCGGGTGCAGGCGCAGCACGGTCCGTTGGCGCCCCTCCACCTCCTCGACCTCGTAGGAGTCGACGAGGAAGGCCAGCGTCGCCCGGTCGGCCCCGGCGGCGGGCTCGATCACGTGCGGGACGTAGCGCTCTTTCGACTGCTGGTCGAAGTACTCGAGCTTCTCGCCGCTGAACTTGGCGTGCTGGGTGAGGTCGAAGTTGCCGCGGTTGGCGATCCCCTCGAGCTCCGACCAGCCGATCGGGAAGAGGTACTCGACGTCGCTGGTGCCGGAGGAGTAGTGGGAGAGCTCGTCGGCGTCGTGGGCGCGGACCCGCAGATGATCGGGCCGGATCCCGAGCTCGGTGTACCAGCGCTCGCGGATCTCGATCCACTCGCGGTACCACTGCTCGGCCTGCTCGGGCGGGACGAAGAACTCCATCTCCATCTGCTCGAACTCGCGGGTGCGGAAGATGAAGTTGCCGGGGGTGATCTCGTTGCGGAAGGACTTGCCGACCTGGGCGATCCCGAACGGCGGCTTCTTGCGGGCGAAGCCGAGCACGTTCTTGAAGTTGATGAAGATGCCCTGCGCCGTCTCCGGGCGGAGGTAGACCTCCGAGCCCTCGCCCGCGACCGGGCCGACGTGCGTCTCGAACATCAGGTTGAAGTTGCGCGGCTCCGACAGCTCGCCGCCGCACTCCGGGCAGCGGATCTCGCCGTCCGGGTCACCGCCCTCCGCCGCCACCGCCTCCCGCAGGTGGTCCTCCCGCCAGCGCTTCTTGCACTTGCCGAGGCACTGGACCAGCGGATCGGTGAACCCGGCCAGGTGCCCGGAGGCCTCCCAGACCTTGGGGCTCTGCAGGATCGCCGAGTCGAGCGCGACGATGTCGTCGCGTTCCTGCAGCATCGAGCGCCACCACTCGTTCTTCACGTTGGTCTTCAGCAAGACCCCGTAGTGGCCGTAGTCATAGGTGGAGCCGAGCCCGCCGTAGATCTCAGAAGAGGGAAAGACGAAGCCGCGCCGTTTGCACAGCGCGACGATCTCCTCCATCGTCACCTCGGTCACGGGCTCCTCCTGTGGGGTCGTCGCCATCCTCGAACCGTAGCGGCTGCGATAATCAGGGGTCCGTGCCGATCTACGAGTACAAATGCGACAACGGTCACGTCTTCGACGTGATGCAGAAGATGTCGGAGGAGCCGCTGACCAAGTGCGTCGAGTGCGGCGCCCCGGCGCGGCGCGTGCTGACCGCGCCCGCGGTCCACTTCAAGGGCTCCGGCTTCTACAACACCGACTACGGCAAGCGCAAAGGCGGCGGGTCGAACGGGAGCGGTGAGAGCTCCTCCGGCTCGGGCGCCTCGGAGTCGTCCTCCGGCTCCTCCGATTCGAGCTCCTCGAGCTCCGGCTCGGACTCGAAGGCCGCCGCGTCGAGCTCCTCCGGCTCCTCGTCCTCGAGCGACTAGCCCGCGCGCCCGCGCCGCGCCGGCCGCCCGCTCAACCCATCAGGCGGTGGACCGCCCGGCGGCGGACCGACTGCGGGACTTCGATCGAGCCCCCCGGCCCGGTGCCGATCCCGCACTTTTCCGCTTCCTTCCTGTTCGTGCCGCAGAGGACGTCGGTGCCGCCGGAGCCGCCGATCGCCGCGGCGAGGACCAGCTGCGGCATGGTGAAGAAGCCCATGTCGGAGACGAACGCTTTCGGCGCCTCCCAGCCGATGACCGGGCCCTTGATGAAGTTGTAGGGGATGCGGGTGATGCTGGTCAGGCGCCCCTTGATCCCGTTGATCACCGCCTGCTGGGCCTTGGCCCGGTCGAGGTCGGAGTAGCCGTAGGTGTAGGCGCTCTTGCCCTTGCCCGGGCATTCGCTCGGCTCGCGGATCCGCGCGTAGGCCAGCGCCTTTTCGCCGTCGAGCGTGTTCTCGCCCTTCTTCAGGTGCAAGGTGACGCCGCCCTGGCCGTGGCCCGCGCCGCCGGCGATTTCGGCGCAGAGCTTGTGCGGCAGGTCGACTTCGATCCCGCCGACCGCGTCGACCAGGTTTTCCAGCCCGGTGAAGTTGATGATCGCCACGTGGTCGATCTTGACGTTGAGGAACTTTTCGACCGTCTTGATCTGCAGTGCGGCGCCGCCGAAGGCGAAGGCGGCGTTGATTTTCTGCGGCGTCTCGCCGGGAATTTCGGCGTAGGAGTCACGCGGGATCGACAGTTTGTTGAAGGTGCCGCCGCCCGCCCGGATCACCATCAGCGTGTCGGCGCGGTATTCGCCGTCCGAGCAAGGGGGATGGGGAGCCTCCCCCTTTTCCTGCTGTTCGTAGCATTTCTGGTTGTGCGGCGCGCCCGGTTCCTTGGTGTTCGGCGGCCGCGCGTCGGTGCCCAGCACGAGGATGTTCTGGGCGTTCGGCAGGATGAACGGGTTGCCGTGCAGGGCGTCCGACGCTTCGCCCGCGAGCTTGAAGGACTGGAGCTGGGCGGAGACGGCGAAGGCGAGCAGGCTGACGACGATCCAGCCGACGATCGCCATCCCCAGCCAGAAGGCGATGCGCCGGGCCGGCGGCTTGCGCCGTCCCGACCGCGGACCGCGTTCCCCGCGCCGCTTCCACGGCATCTTGAGCGGCGGCAGATGGGGCCCTTCGCGGTGCCCGCGGCCGTAGTTGGTGCGCCCCGGTTCGTCGGGCCCGGCAGGCCGCCCCGGGCCGCCCCGCCCGCCGTCCCCGGCGCCGCGTCCACCACCGGCCCCGCCCCCGCGCCCACCGCCCGCGGCCCCCGCCGCGTCCTCGGAGCGCGGCAGATCGCCGCCCCGCAGGCGCGAGAAGATCCCCCGCCGGGCGCGGTACACCCGGTATTCGGGCTCGCCGGAGGGGCGCTGCTCGGGCGGCTCCTGCGGCCGCTGATCACCGTCGTCAGGCATAAAAAGGGTCCGAAACCGTAATCGAGGTTCCTAAGGAACAACGGACTTCGCCGAACGAAGCGATCCGCCTGCAAATCGGCCGGGAAGCGCGTTGCGACGCCACCCCGCTTCGGGCCGCCAAGGCGGCGGGACGACTAGCCTAGCCCGGATGAGCGAGGCCGAGACGATCGGAGTCGACCTCGGCGGGACGAAGATGCAGGTAGGCGTCCTCGCCGGAGTCGAGACCCTGTGGGAGAGTCGCGAGACCTCCCGCGGCCAGGACCAGGACGAACTGGTCGAGCTGCTGGTGCGCGAGGTGAACGACGCCCGCGCGGCGCGCCCCGACGTGGTCGCCGTCGGCCTCGGCATCCCGGCGACGATCAACCAGGAGCGCGGCGAAGCGGTCTCCGCGGTCAACCTGCCGCTGCTCGAACTGCCGGTGCGCGACGTCGTCTCCGAGCGGGTCGGCCTGCCGGTCTTCCTCGACAACGACGGCAACGTCGCCGCCCTCGCCGAGTACCGCTACGGCGCCGCCCGCGAAAAGCCGACGACGGTGATGCTGACGATCGGCACCGGGATCGGCGGCGGCCTGATCCTCGGCGGCGAGATCTTCCGCGGCGCCACCGGGGCGGGGGCCGAGCTCGGCCACGTCGTGATCCAGGTCGACGGCCCGCCCTGCCAGGGCAACTGCCCCAACCACGGCTGCGTCGAGGCGCTGGCCTCGGGGACGGCGCTCGGCCGCGAGGGCCGCGCCGCGGCCGAATCCGCCGCCGACTCGGCGCTCGGCCGGCTGCTCGGCGCGGGCGAGGAGGTCGACGGGCTCGCGGTCACCGAAGCGGCGCTGGCCGGCGACGAGACCGCGATCGGGGTCTTCGACCTGATCGGCAGCCGGCTCGGCGTCGCCTGCTCCAGCTTCGCCAACATCTTCGAGCCGGAAGTGATCGTGATCGGCGGCGGCGTGATCAAGGCGGGCGACCTGCTCCTCGACCCGGCCCGCCGGGAAGTCCGCGAGCGCGCCCTGCGGCCGATGAACGAGACCCCGATCGTCGAGGCGACGCTCGGCAACGACGCCGGGATGATCGGCGCCGCGGCGCTCGCCCGCATCGAGCTCGAGAAACGGGGCCAGTGACCGGCCGGGTGCTCCCACGCGCGTCTGGCGGCACCGCACGCACTTCGCCGCGCGTCCTCCGCGGTCGGCCAGGCGGCGCTGCGATCCGGCCTCCTCGCGTCCTGCCCGCGCTCGGTGCGGTCCCCGCCGGCCGCGGGCGCGAGCATCCGGGCAGTCACTGATGCCGGGCGCGCTCGTCATCTGCCCGACGCCGATCGGCAACCTCGACGACGTCAGCCCGCGGATCCGCGAGGCGCTCGTCTCCGCCGACTTCATCGCCTGCGAGGACACCCGCCGCACCGGCCAGCTGCTCGACCGCCTGGCGATCCGCCCGGCGCCGCGGCTGATCTCCAACCACGAGGGCAACGAAGGGGCGCGGGCGGTCGAGCTGACCCAGCAGATCGAGCGCGGCTACCTGGTGGCGCTGGTCTCCGACGCGGGCATGCCGGGGATCTCCGACCCGGGCTTCAAGCTGATCCGCCGCTGCATCGACCGCGACCTCGAGGTGACGGTGCTGCCCGGCCCCTCGGTGGTGCCGGTGGCCCTGATCGCCTCCGGGCTGCCGACCGACCGCTGGCGCTTCGAGGGCTTCCTGCCGCGGCGCGCGGGGGAGATGGAGCGGGTGCTGCGCTCGACCGAGACCGTCATCTGCTTCGAGTCGCCGCGGCGGGTGGGGGAGAGCCTCGGCGCCCTGGCGGCGATCGCCCCCGATCGCGAGGCGGCGATCTGCCGCGAGCTGACCAAGGTCCACGAGGAAGTCGCGCGGGGGACCCTCGGCGAGCTGGCGCGGCGCTTCCGCGGCGACGTGCGCGGGGAGATCGTCCTCGTGATCGGCCCGACGGCGAGCGCCGAGCACGGCCAGGACGTCGGCTTCGCCGTCGACGCGCTCCGCCACCTGGTCCAGTCCGGGGCGCGGCCGCGCGCCGCCGCCTCGGTCGTCGCCGCGCTCACCGGGACGCGCGCGAACGACCTCTACAAAGCGCTGACCGGCCGCGAGGCGCGGCGCTAGGCGGCCCGCCGATGCGCCTCCTCCTCTCCCTCGCCGTCTTCGGCGCCTGGCAGAAGGGGGTGCGGACGCCGCAGCTGCCGATGGAGGTGACGCTCGAGTCCTACGGCCGGTACCGCATCGACGAGCCCGACGACCTGCCGGAGGGCGTGGACGAGGTCGACGTGGAAGCGCCGCTCCCGATGGTCGCCGAACGGGTGATCGAGCGGCCCGCGGGCATCGAAGTCGTCGATGACTTCTTCATCGACGGGCGGGCCTACGAGGAGGAAGGCGTCGACCGACCGCGGCGGGCGCTGACCAGCGACGAGGTGGACGAGCTGACCGAGGGCGCGCGGCTTCTCGCCGCCGGCCTCAGCTTTGCGCTCGGGGTCCCGCTGGCCGCCCACCCCCAGCCCTTCGGCGTCAACGGCCTGGTCGCCGACGACGACGAGGACCGTCGCCTCCTCGGGGAGCTCGGCACCGAGCTCGTCCGGATCTCGCACACCTTCTCCTCCGGGGTCGAGGTGTTCGACTACTGCGAGGTCGACGCGGAGCTGGTCGGCGAGCTGGCGCGGCGCGGCGCGGTCGGCGTGTACGCCGACGCGATGAGGGTCGGCAGCGCCGTGGCCTGCTACCGGGAACTGTGGCGGACGCTCGAGATCGCCTTCCAGGCGCACGGGAGCGCGCTGACCGCGCTGCTCGCCGAATTCCCACCGGCGCTGGAGCTCGGCTTCGACCGCAAGGAGCTCGACGACTTCCTCGTCCTGCGCGGGCAGATCAGCCACGCCTCCTCCCGCCTCGGTGCCCGCGACGTCGCCCGCTTCGAGCGCGAGGCGACCCGGCGTCTGGGCCGGCTCTGGAGCCTGGTCGACCGGGTGCTGCTGACGAAGAAGGACTCCTCTCGCGACCTCGAGGTCGACGAGCTGCGCCCGCTGATCGCCCACGTGAGGCGCGACGGCGTCGCCATCCTCGACGCCGAGGTGGAAGAACCGGAGAGCTGGTTCGAGCTGTTCGGCACCCTCAGCGACCGCTTTCACTAGGGTGCCGCGCCGTGCGTATGTCGCTTCTCCCGTTGCTGCTCGGCGCCGCCCTGCTGCTGAGCGCCTGCGGGGGCGGTGGCTCGACCGGCGGTCCGGGCCCGGGCGATACCGCCACCGCCGCGAACGGCGGTGGCGGCGCCAGGCCCGCGGGCCCCGAAGGCGTCTGGGCGAAGGAAGTCGAAGCCGTGATGAGGCGCTTCGAAAACTCCTCCGCCCACTCGGTGGAAGCGATCCACACCTCGACCTCGCAGTTCCGCCTCGAACCCACCTACGCGACCTACTCGGACGAACTCGCCAAGCTCGCCGAGCGCCTCGAAGCCACCGTTCCGCCCGCCGGGTGTGAGCACCTGCGTGACGAGATGGGCGAACTCGCGCGCAAGCTGAGCGACGTGACGGGCGTGCTCGGTGACCAGCGCGAACTGAGCCCGGAAGAATTCTCGGCGCTGGCCTACCAACAGACCTACAAATTCTCCCGCGTCGGTCGCCGGCTGACCAACCTGACGATCCACCCGCACTGCTGAACGGCCCCCGCGGCCCGAACCCAGGCCCCCACGCCGATGCGTTCCCCGCCCGATGCGTTCGCACTTATCACCGCTATGCGGTGATAAGTGCGAACGCATCGGGCGGGCGGGCGCTGAGCGTCACGGGAGATGCCGGGAACGTCACGGACTGCGCGTACCTTGTGACGGAGACGAGACGCCCGGGCCCGCGCGGCGGCTCCTGGCCACGTGATCGGTGCCTCCGCTGACGTCGCTTCACCCGTGGGTTGGCTCGACGTTCTGAGTAGGGTCGGGGGGCGATGCCTGGCCCCGACAAGTTCTACGTCACCACGCCGATCTACTACGTGAACGCGGAGCCCCACCTGGGGCACGCCTACTCGACCCTGGCCGCAGACATCATCGCCCGGCACCATCGGCAGCGAGGTGAGGACGTGTTCTTCCTCACCGGTACCGACGAGCACGGGGAGCCGATCGAGATCGCGGCGGCGAAGGAGGGGATCTCGCCGGCGGAGCTGGTCGACCGGAACGCGGCCAAGTTCGAGGCGCTGGGGCCGATCATCGACGCCACCAACGACTTCTTCATCCGCACCTCCGACCCGCGCCACGAAGCGGCGGTCGCCGAGATCATGCAGCGCGTCTACGACAACGGCTGGGTGCGCAAGGGCTCCTATGAAGGCTGGTACTGCCCCCGCTGCGCCGACTTCAAAACCGAGCGCGAGGTGGCGGCGGGCAACACCTGTCCGATCCACGAGATCGCGCTCGACTGGGTCGAGGAGGAGAACTGGTTCTTCGAGCTCTCCAAGTTTCAGGACCGGCTGGAAGCCCTTTATGAGGAGCGGCCGGACTTCGTCGTGCCCGACTTCCGCCGCAACGAGGCGGTCGCCTTCATCAAGGGCGGGCTGGAGGACGTGTCGCTCTCGCGGCCGACGCTGAAGTGGGGCCTGCCGCTGCCCTGGGACCCCGAGCAGCGGATGTACGTCTGGTTCGACGCCCTCCTCAACTACGTCACCGCGCTGCGCTTCGCCCGTCCCGGCGAGGACCTGACCGAGCGCTTCTGGCCCGCCGACCTGCACGTGATGGCGAAGGACATCTTGAAGTTCCACGCGGTGATCTGGCCGGCGCTCTGCATGGCCGCGGGGCTCGAGCCGCCGCGCCGCATGGTGATCCACGGCTTCCTCCTGATGGGGGAGAAAAAGATGTCGAAGAGCCTGGGGAACGTGCTCGACCCGTTCGAGGTGATCGAGCGCTTCGGCGCCGACGCCCTGCGCTTCTACCTCTTCCGCGAGGTCAGCTTCGGCCAGGACGGCTCGATCTCCACCCAGGGCTTCGAGGCCCGCTACGAGACCGAGCTCGCCAACGACTACGGCAACCTCGCCAGCCGCACGCTGGCGATGGTGGCGCGCTACCGCGCCGGCACCGTGCCCGAGGCGCAGGTCGACGCGGTGCTGATGGAGGACTTCGAAGGCGCCGCCGAGCGCCTCGCCGGGCTGATCGACAAGGCCGAGCTGAGCCAGGCGCTGGAGGTCGTGTGGACGCTGGTCCGGCGCCTCAACCGCTACGTCGAGGAGACCGCGCCGTGGGTGCTGGCCAAGGACGAGGCCGACCCCGCCCGCCTCGACGAAGTCCTCTACAACCTGGTCGAGGGCCTGCGCGTGGTCACCCTGATGCTCGTCCCCTACCTGCCCGCGACGGCGGAGACGCTGCTGGCGACGCTGGGGGAGGAGGGGCGCGGGCTCGCCGAGCTGGGCTCGCGCGGCGGCGGCCAGGCGGTGGAGCGGATCCAGCCGCTCTTCCCGAAGATCGAGACCCCCGCCTAGCGCCCACGGGAAGGGTTCTTCGCCCCAAAAACTGTCGATGCGCGGCCGCCTCCGCGGTGGGAGTGTGCCCGCATGGGAGTCGGGAACCCGGGGAGCAGGATCGGCGCGCCGGCCTTGGCGCTGCTCATCGCCGCGGTGCTCTGCGCGGCGGTCGTCGGCGAGGCGAGCGGCGCGCTGGTCGGCAAGAACGGTCGCGTCTACGCCTGTTACAAGGCGAAGGGGAAGCACAAGGGCGCGGTGCGCCTGGTCGCCAAGAGCGCCCACTGCCGCAAGGGCGAGAAGAAGGTCTCCTGGAGCGTCACCGGCCCGTCCGGGGAAAACGGGTCGAACGGTGAAAACGGCACCCCGGGCGAAGGCGGGGCGGGCGGCGAAAAAGGCGCCGCCGCCACCCAGGGGCTGGAAAAACAGGTGCAGGCGCTGACCACCAAAGTCACCTCGCTGGAATCGGTGCTGAAAGGGATCACCAACACCGAACTGCTCGGGGCGCTGTCGAAACTGCAGGGCATCTCGGGCACCCAGCTGCAGGAAGCCGTCGCCTCGATCGCCGACGTGAAAGCGCTCTGCTCGCAGGCGAGCGTGCTGACCGAACAGGCGAACAAGCTCGGCAGCCTCTTCGGCGGCATCGAACTCGGCGGCACGATCCCGGCGCTGCTCAAGCTCGTCGTCCCCACCGCGCCGCCGTCGCTGGCGCCCTTCGGCTGCTGAGTCCCGAGCCACCAGCCGACGGAGGCGCACTAGGCTGGGGCGGGTGATCGACTCCCACGCCCACCTCTTCCTCTGCGAGAAGCCGACCGCCGAGCTGCTCGAGGCGGCCGCCGCCGCGGGGGTGAACCGGATGCTGAACGTCGGGCTCGACGAGGAGACCAACGCCCAGGTGGTCGCCGAGGCGGAGCGCAGCGAGCCGGTCTTCGCCGGCGTCGGCCGCCACCCCAACAGCGCCGCGGGCTTCGACGACGCGGCCCAGGCGGCGCTGGCCGAGCTCGGCGCCCACCCGATGGTGCGGGCGATCGGTGAGACCGGGCTCGACTTCTACCGCGACACCGCCGCGCCAGGCGACCAGCGGCGGGCCTTCGCCGGCCAGATCGAGGTGGCGCGGGAGCTCGGCCTGCCGATCGTCATCCACGCCCGCGACAAGGACGGCGAGAGCGCCGCGATCGACGAGATCTTCGCCACGCTCGACGCCCGCGCCGGCGGCCACACCGTGATCCTCCACTGCTTCTCCGCCCCGCGCAAGGTGGCCGACGCCGTCGAGCGCGGCTGGTACGTCTCCTTCGCCGGCAACGTCACCTACCCGCGCTCGGCCGACCTCCGCTTCGCCGCCGCGAAGGTGCCCGAGGATCGCATCCTGGTCGAGACCGACGCCCCCTTCCTCACCCCGCAGGCGCGCCGCAAGGAACGCAACGAGCCCGCCAACGTGGTCCTCACCGCCGCCGTGGTCGCGGCCGAGCGCGGCGTCTCGCCGGAGGAGCTGGAGCGCACGGTCGAGGCCAACGCCCGGGCGCTCTTCGGCTGGTAGCCGGCGGTGGTCCGCCTCGGCCAGAACTTCCTCGCCGACCCGAACCTGCTCGACGCGATAGTCCGCGACTCGGGGGTCGGGCCCGGCGACGTGGTGCTCGAGGTGGGGGCCGGGGAAGGGGTGCTCGGCGAGCGGCTGGCGGCGCGGGTCGCCCACCTGCACGCGGTGGAGATCGACCGCGGGCTGGAGGGGGCGCTGGCCGCGCTCGCGGCGCTGCCGAACGTCACCCTGCATTGGGGCGACGCGGTGCGGCTCGACTTCTCCGGCTTCGCGCCGCCGCCCGACGCGATGGTCGCCAACCTTCCCTACTCGGTGGCGACGCCGGTGATCCTGAAGACGATCGCCGAGCTGCCGAGCCTCCAGACCTGGACCGTGATGGTGCAGCTGGAGATCGCCGAGCGGCTGCGCGCGGCGCCGGGCAACAAGACCTACGGGGCGCCGAGCGCGATCGCCCGGCTCGCCTGCGAGGTCGAGCTGGTGCGCAAGGTCGATCCGGCGGTCTTCAAGCCGCGCCCGCGGGTCGACTCGGCGATCCTCCGGCTGCGCCGCGTCGGGCCGGGTGCCGACCAGGCGACCCGGGAGCTGGTCCGGGCGGCCTTCGCCCACCGGCGCAAAACGCTCGCCCGCTCGCTCGAGATCCACGGTCTGCGCGGCGTGCCGGCGCCGCGCGCGGCCGCGCGGGCGGCGCTCGTCGAGCTCGGCTTCCCCGAGAGCGCCCGTGCGGAGCAGCTGGCGCCCGCCGATTTCGCCGCCCTGTCCGCGATCCTGCAGGGCGCGGACTCCTGACCTCGCCGCGCCACCTCGCGATGCTCGTCCACGCCCCTGCCAAGCTCAACCTCGGCCTCTACCTCGGCCGCGCGCGTCCCGACGGGCTGCACGAGCTCTGCTCGCTGTTCGAGCCGCTGGCGCTCGCCGACCTGCTCCGGATCGAGGAGGGCGAGCGCGACGAGGTGATCTGCGCCGGGATCGAGGGCGAGAACCTGGCCGCGCGGGCGCTGGCGAAGCTGCGCGAGCGCGGCTGGGACGCGCCGCCGCTGCGGGTCGAGATCGAGAAGCGGACCCCGGTCGCCGCCGGCCTCGGCGGCGGCTCCGCCGACGCCGCCGCCGTCCTCCGCTACGCCGCAACCATCACCACCCCCCCCGATGGCGTTCGCACTTTTCCCCGGATACCGGGGAAAAGTGCGAACGCATCGGGGGGGCTCGCCGATCTTCCGGCGATCGCGGCGGAATTGGGGGCCGACGTGCCGTCGCAGCTGCGGCCGGGGCTGGCGTTGGTGCGGGGGGCGGGGGAGCGGGTCGAGCCGCTGCCGGCGCCGGCCGCGCACGCGGCGCTGCTGCTGCCGGGCGGCGGCGGGCTCTCGACCAAGGACGTCTTCGACGAGGCCGATCGGCTCGGGCTCGGCCGCGAGGAGTCCGAGCTCGACCGCATCGCCGCGGAGCTGCGCGCCGCCGCGGGCGCCGGCGCCTCCCCGCTCACCTATGCCGACCTTCTCGTCAACGACCTCGAGCCCGCCGCCCGCTCCCTCCGTCCCGACATCGGCGACGCCCTCGAGGCCCTCCGCCGCAGCGGCGCCCCCGCCGTCTTCCTCAGCGGCTCCGGCCCGACCTGCGTCGGCCTCTTCGGCTCCCTCCCCGAGGCCGAGCGCGCCGCCGCCGCCCTCGATCGCGACGACGCGATCGTCTGCCTGGCCGGAAGCGCCCCGCCCTCGCCCCCCGGGGCCCCCCGATGAGACTCCCCGGCACCGAGAGGCAACGCAAGTGGGCCTCCCGCGCCGCGATCGCCATCGCGATCGGCATCGCCTACTACCTCTTCACCCAGGTCCTCGACCTGGAGAAGATCCTCGAGGACGTCGCCAACGCGCTCGGCGCCTGGACCTACGCCCTGGTCGGCTTCTTCGCCTTCGCCGAGACCGGCGCCTTCATCGGCCTCGTCGCCCCCGGCGAGACCGTGATGCTGCTCGGCGGCGCCGTCGCCGGCCAGGGCTCGATCGACCTCTACGTGACGATCGCCCTCGCCTGGACCTGCGCCTGCGCCGGCGACGTCGTCAGCTTCTTCCTCGGCCGCCGCCTCGGCCGCGATTTCCTGCTCCGGCACGGCCCCCGCTTCGGCTTCTCCCACGAGCGCCTCCAGCAGGTCGAGGACTTCTTCTCCCGCCACGGCGGCAAAACGATCTTCCTCGGCCGCTTCGTCGGCTTCGTCCGCGCCTTCGCCCCCTTCATCGCCGGCAGCTCCGGCATGCGCTTCCGCCAGTTCTTCCCCTACAGCGTGCTCGGCTGTGGGATCTGGGTCAGCGCCACGATCGTGATCGGCTACGTCTTCTCGAAGTCGATCGACACCGCGATCAAGTACGCGGGCAAGGGCGCGGTGATCCTCGGCGCGCTGATCGTCGTCGTGGTCGGGGTGGTCTGGGCGACCCGCTACCTGGGCGAGGCGGAGAATCGGCGCGAGGCGGTGCGTTGGCTCGACTCGCACTCGTGGACCCGCTGGATCACCAGGCTCGGCCGCCGCTACGAGACCCAGTTGCGCTTCCTCGGCGACCGGCTCACCCCCGGCGGCACCTTCGGCCTCGAATTCACCTCGCTGATGGCGGTCCTCGCCGTCGCCCTCTTCGTCCTCATCGCCTACGTCGTCGTGATCGGCGAAGACCCCGGTCCGACGCCCGGCGATCAGACCGCGATCGAAATCGCCGAAGCCCTCCGCTGCGGCTTCATGACCGATTTCTCCAAGGTCGTCACCTTCCTCGGCTCGGGCGCCTTCGTCTGGCCGCTGGCGGCGGTCTGCGCGGCGGCACTCGCCTGGCGCCGGCACTGGACCGAGGTCTGCGTCCTGCTCGCCGGGATGGTCCTGATCCAGGTCGGCTTCAGCGAGATCAAGGCGGCCGTCGGCCGTCCCCGCCCACCCGACCCGCTGGTCGCCACCCACGGCTCCTCCTTCCCCAGCGGCCACGCCGCCCACTCGGTGATCTACGTCTGGCTGGCGACGACGATCGTCGTCCGCCTGCGCCGCGGCCTGACCCGGGCGACGCTGGTCGTGGTTGCCGGGGTGGTGCTCACCGCGCTGGTCGGCCTCTCTCGCGTCTACCTCGACGTCCACTACCTCTCCGACGTCAGCGCCGGCTGGGCGCTCGGCGCCGCCTGCTTCTCGATCTGCGCCGCGATCGGCCTCGTCGTCAGCCAATTGCGCCACAATCCCCAGCAGTGATCCCCTTCGCCCTCGCCAAGATCGGGCATCAGTACGTGCTCTTCGGGATCGCGGCGGTGATCTGCCTGATCACCTTCGTCTCCCTCATCCTCAGTCCCGCGCTCAGCGGCGCCGGGCGGTTCTGGGAAAAGACCGCTGCCGGCGTGCTCTCCCTGTTCGTCCTCGCGGCACTGATCGTCGGCGGCGTCGTGATCGGCCTGATCGTCGTCAAATACTGGCCCGAAATCCACGAATTCATCACCTGACGCCGTCCCCGCGTGCAGCTGCGGCGAGTGAGCGCGACGGTGACGAATGCCCGGCCGGCGTGAGTCGGCGATCCGAGCGCCGGGCTGGGCGGTGGCGGGGGAGGGTGAGGGACGGGTGAGGGACGCGGCGGCCCCGCGGCCGGCGGAGCCCGGGCGAGGGACGGGAAAGGGACGCGCCCTCTCGGCGTCACCGGGACGTGCGTATCGACACCGGGACGCGCGGAACTCCACCATCACGTGGCATCCGACACCGCTCCCCCACCGCTCGGCACCTTGCCGTGGAG
>Ga0335075_10009792_pt1 | contig 14578 bp, 13 predicted proteins | sample Lox_Sample_24_FD_206723 | JGI IMG/M metagenome (GOLD analysis project Ga0335075, IMG submission 206723) | Soil microbial communities from Loxahatchee National Wildlife Refuge, Florida, United States - Lox_Sample_2.4 | ecosystem: Environmental > Terrestrial > Soil > Wetlands | place: USA...
GATCGCTGCGTTGATCGCGGTCGTGATTATCGGTGCCGTGACGACGGTCGGAACCAGCCTGTCGGCGACGTTCCAGAGCGTCCAGAAAGGCCTGGCCGGCTCGTAATCGTCCGGCTCGCGCGCGAGCGTGTGACTGCGGCGGCCGCTTCATCAGAAGCGGCCGTTCGCTTTTCAAGAGAGACATGATGATCGCCGAACTGCTTGTCCTGTTCATTGTTCCGGCACTGCTTGCAGCATCTGCGGGCTGGGATCTGGCGAGCTTCACGATCCCGAATTTTCTTCCCGTTGCCCTGATCCTCGCTTTCGGAATCTTCGCCGCGGCCGCAGGCATGGCGCCGCACGCGATCGGCGGCCATGCGCTCGCCGGGTTTGCGGGCCTCGCCGCCGGCTTTGCGCTTTTCGCATTCGGCTTCATCGGCGGCGGCGATGCGAAGTTGTTCGCAGCCGTCGCATTGTGGATCGGCTTCACTTCGCTTTTCGAATACGTGCTGTACACCGCGTTGATCGGCGGCGGGCTCGCGCTCGCGCTGCTCAGCCTGCGCAGCCTTCCGATCCCGGCAAATCTTGCCGGGCAGAACTGGGCGATGCGCCTGCACGATTCGAAGTCGGGCATTCCGTACGGTGTCGCGCTCGCCGCCGCCGCGCTCATCGTCCTTCCGCACACGGACGTGTTTCGTCTTGCTGGCATGTGAAGAAACACGCGCGTGTAGCAATTGCGCAGTGTCTTCTTAAGCATTTTCTAAAGGGTTGCATGATCGAATTGGCGCAAAGGAGCCAATAGCATGAACACGCCGCGTCTCATCGTACTCGGTCTCGCCGCGGTCGCTGCTGGTGGCGCCGCATTCCTCGCCCGCGGTCTCCTGGGTGGCGGAACGCCTGCGGTGAAAGCCTCGCTTCCGCCGCCGATCACGACAAGCGAAGTCCTCGTTGCCGCAAGCGATCTTGCGCCGGGACAGAAACTCGCGCCCGAACAATTGCGCTGGCAGAAATGGCCGAAGAATTCCGTCGATCCGAGCTTCATGACTCAGGAGACGACGCCCAATCTTGAAACGGCGGTGAAGGGCACCGTCGTGCGCAGCCCGATCGTCACCGGCGAACCGATCACCGCGACGAAAATCGTGCACTCCGATGCAACCGGCTTCATGGCCGCGACATTGATGCCCGGCATGCGCGCCGTTTCGATTCCGGTTTCGGTCGCATCGCTCGCGGGCGGCTTCATTCTTCCCAACGATCGCGTCGATCTGATGCTGACCTCGCAGGTCGGCGGCGACACCAAGCGCTTCCGCGCCACGACGTTCCTGCACAATGTGCGCGTGCTGGCGATCGACCAGGCGTTCTCCGATGCGAAGAACCCGGACAAGAGTCAGAAGCCGGTCTCCGATGTGAAGACCGCGACTCTCGAATTGACGCCGCAGCAGGCCGAACGCGTCGCGCGCGCGCAGGCGAGCGGCGTGCTGTCGCTGTCGTTGCGCCCGCTCGCCGATCACCTCGCGGTCAACGCAGGCGGCGGACAGGATCGCGTCGCTGCGGCGCGGGCGAAATACAACAACGGGGCAGACTCGTCCGAAGTGGGCGAAGTGTCGGTCATCCGCTACGGCGTCGTGCATCCAGACGCCGCTTCGAGTGGGGAATAAGCAATGTCGAAGAGAATCCTTCTGGCAGTTGTGACCGCGGCGGGGTTCTGCTGCGGCACCGCCTATTCGCTCGCCGGCGACATGAACGACGACAGCGGCGCACGCGTCGTGAACGTCTCGGTGCATGACGGCAGCCACGCGAACCGCCGCATCGTTCTCGGCCTGAACAAGGCGACGGTCGTTCAGCTCGATGCCGATGCGCGCGATGTGCTCGTCTCCAGCCCCGATATCGTCGATGCGGTTGTGCGCACGCCGCGCCGCATCATCCTGATGGCGCAGAAGACCGGCCAGACGAACGCGTTCTTCTTCGATGCCGCAGGCAAGCAGATTCTCTCGCTCGACATCCGCGTGGAAAAAGACACCGGCGATCTCGGCGCGATGATGCACGCCAACATTCCCGGCTCGAACATCAAGGTGTCCGGCCTGAACGACAACGTCGTGCTGACCGGCACGGTCGTGAGCGCGAAGGATTCCTCGCGCGCGCAGGATCTGGCCGCGCGCTTCGCCGGCGATCCGGCGAAGGTCGTGAACATGCTGACTATCGGTGCCAGCGACCAGGTGATGCTGAAAGTCCGCGTCGCCGAAATGGACCGCAACATCGCCAAGCAGTTCGGCGTCAACATCTCCGAAGCCGCGGTCGCCGCGGGCGTTCCGATTGTCGCCTCTACGGGCAATCAATTCGGCCTTGTCGGCCACGCGCTGAGCGACGCCTCCGGCGCGCAGTTCGGTGCGGCCTGCGCAAGCCAGTTCATCCCGGGTTTCACCAAGCAGATCATCACCAGCACGAACCCGCTCCTTCAGCAGCCGGGCACGATCACCACGACGACGCAAGGCTGCTTCGGCCCGAACAATGTGCAGGGCGTGCTGTCGGCGCTCGATCAGATCGGCCTCGTGCACATTCTCGCCGAACCGAACCTGACGGCGGTGTCGGGCGAAACCGCGCGCTTCCTCGCAGGCGGCGAATTCCCGGTTCCGGCCGGCCGCGACAACCAGGGCAATGTCTCGGTCGCGTTCAAGGAATTCGGCGTGGGCCTTTCCTTCACGCCGGTGGTGCTGAGCGCCGGGCGCATTTCGCTGCAGATCTCGACCGAAGTGAGCGAACTCACGAACACAGGTGCCTTCACGCTGAGCGGCGGCACGACGACCGATCCGACGACCGGTCTGACGGTGACGGCGCCCGGCCTCACCATCCCCGCGCTCAACGTGCGCCGCGCGCAGACGACGGTGGAACTGCCTTCGGGCGGCAGCTTCGCGATCGCCGGGCTGATGCAGCACACGACCAAGCAGGTGCTCGAGGAATTCCCGGGCATCGGCAACATGCCGGTTCTTGGCGCGCTCTTCCGCAGCCGCGACTTCCAGAACAACGAAACCGAACTCGTCGTTCTGGTGAGCGCCTATCTCGTCAACCCGACGGCGGAAGCGAAGCTTGCGTCGCCGACCGACGGCTACGAAATCCCGACCGATCCGGAGACGCTCCTGCTCGGCCGCCTGAACTCTATCTACTCGCGTGACGCCAGCGCGCCCGGCCAGAAGACCGCTTCCGGCTCCGTTGGCTACATCGTTCAATAGGAGTGCGTTCCATGAGAACGAAAGACATCGTGCGCTTTGCCTCCATCGCGGCGCTCCTGCTGGCGGGAAGCTGTGCTGCGCCTTCGGACGACGGTCCGGGTCTCGTCACCGATCCGACGGCGAACCATCCGATCATGGTCGAGCCGTCCATGCACACGATCAAGCTTCCCTTCTCGGCCAGCGACGCGGGGCTGATGCCGGAAGACGCCGCGCATTTCAGCGTCTTCGTCGGGGAATATCTGAACAGCGGCAATGGCGCGATCTCGATCACCGCGCCGGCAGGCCCGACCGCCAATGCGGCGATCGGCTATTTCGGCGAGCGCCTTGCCTCACTCGGCGTGCCGCGCGACCGCATCCTCGTCGGCACCAAGCCGGGCGATGGCGATGGCCGCGTCGAGATCGGCTATGTCGGCTACAACGCGCATGTCGAAGGCTGCGCGCACGGCAACGACTGGTCGAAAGACTGGTCGGACACCTCCGACAACCAGCCGGCGCCGAGCTTCGGCTGCTCCGTGCAGAACAATATCGCGGCCATGGTCGCCGATCCGCGCGATCTGGTGCAGCCCCGCGACATGGATCCGTCGGACGCGATGCGCCGCTCGGTGGTCAACGGTCATTACGAGAAGGGTGAAGTCACCCAGGCCGACAAGCACACCGCCGACAAGGGCGTTGAGCAGTCCGGCGCAAGCTCCAGCGTTCAGTAACGGTCAAGCGGCCAGGGATTTGTCGATATGACGACGTTGCACGTACCTGAAACGGAAGCCTTCGGCGCCAAGCCGCACGAACGGCCCGTGCCGCGCATCTCGATCCACGCCTTTGTCGAGTTTCCCGACACAGGCGCGGCGCTGCAACGCGCGGGCGCCGACCGCAGGCTTTCGAAAGCGCATCTGAACGTCCAGCTCGGCGGCATCGCCGCAGCGGTCGATCACTATCACGGCTCGGTCACGCCGAACCTTCTGATCGTGGAGACGCGGCTTAACGGCCAGGCCGCGCTAGACGAACTCGACAAGCTGGCCCATGTCTGCGACGCGTCGACCAAGGTGATCGTCGTCGGCCGCGTCAACGATGTGGAGCTCTATCGCGAATTGATGCGCCGCGGCGCCAGCGAATATCTGGTCGCGCCGTTGAGCCCGATGCATCTGATCGAAGTGATCTCCGGTCTCTATCTGGAAGAGGGCGCCGCGCCGATCGGCCGCGTGATCTCCTTCCTCGGCACGCGCGGCGGCTCCGGTTCGTCGTCGCTCTCCCACAATGTCGGCTGGTGCATCAGCCATGAGCTCCAGATCAACACCACGATCGTGGATCTCGATCTGCCGTTCGGCACCACGGGCCTCGATTTCAACGACGAGCCCGGTCAGGGCGTTGCCGATGCGCTGTCCGCGCCGGAGCGTCTGGACGATGTGCTGCTCGACCGCTTGCTGATGAAGCGCGGCGATCATCTTTCCCTGTTCACGGCGCCGGCGGCACTGGAGCGCGAATACGACGCCACGCCCGATGCATATGAATCGGTGCTCGAAGCCGTGCGCGCGACGACGCCCTGCGTCATCGTCGATCTGCCCCATGCCTGGGCGCCGTGGGTGAAGGCCACACTGATCGGCTCCGACGAGATCGTCCTCGTTGCCACGCCCGATCTCGCTTCGCTACGCAACGCCAAGAGCATGATCGAGCTTCTGCGCCACAACCGTCCCAACGACGCGCCGCCGCGCCTGGTGCTGAACCAGGTCGGTCAGCCGAAGCGCCCGGAAATTCCGTCGAAGGATTTCGCCGAGACGCTCGGTATCGATCCGGCCTGTGTGATCGGCTTCGATCCCGCGCTGTTCGGTCAGGCCGCGAACAACGGCCAGATGCTGATCGAGCTGCAGTCGGCCGCGCCGAGCAGCGAAGCGATCCGCCGCCTCGCGCAGGTCGTGACCGGCCGCACGCCGCAGGCGCAGCCGAAATCGCAATCGTCGCTCCTTTCCTTCCTGAACAAGGGAAAGAAGAGGGCCTAAGAGATGTTCGGCAAACGCGACAGCGCCGCACCCGCCATTCAACGCCCGCCCGTCGCGAGCGCGCCGCCGCCCGTGCAGGCCGAGCGTATCGAGCCCACGGTCGCTGCGCCGCCCCGCGTCGAAGCAGCGCCCGCCAAGCCTGCCATTGTGCCGACGCCGGTCAAGGCGCAGCCGCGCGTGCAAGTCGACCAGCGATCCGAAGATTACTATCAGATCAAGACGCTGATCTTCAGCGCGTTGATCGACACCATCGACCTTGCCCAGCTTGCGCAGCTCGATCCGGATTCGGCGCGCGAAGAAATCCGCGACATCGTCAACGAGATCATCTCCATCAAGGCGGTGGTGATGTCGATTGCGGAGCAGGAACATCTGCTTCAGGATATCTGCAACGACGTCTTGGGTTACGGCCCGCTCGAGCCGTTGCTCGCGCGCGACGACATCGCCGATATCATGGTCAACGGCGCCAGCCGCGTCTTCATCGAAGTCGGCGGCAAGGTTCAGCTGACTTCCATACGCTTCCGCGACAACGCGCAGCTGATGAACATCTGTCAGCGCATCGTGAGCCAGGTCGGCCGCCGCGTCGACGAATCTTCGCCGATATGCGACGCGCGTCTCGCCGACGGCTCCCGTGTGAACGTGATCGCGCCACCGCTGGCGCTCGATGGTCCCACGCTCACCATTCGTAAGTTCCGCAAGGACAAACTGACGCTCGAAGACCTCGTGAAGTTCGGCTCGATCTCCCCGGCCGGCGCACGGGTCCTCGGCGTCATTGGACGTTGCCGTTGCAACATCCTGATCTCCGGCGGTACCGGTTCCGGTAAGACGACGCTGCTCAATTGTATGACGGCGTATATCGAAGCCGAAGAACGCGTCATCACCTGCGAAGACGCGGCCGAACTTCAGCTGCAACAGCCGCATGTCGTGCGTCTCGAAACCCGTCCGCCGAACCTCGAAGGGCAGGGTCAGATCACCATGCGCGATCTGGTCAGGAACTGTCTTCGTATGCGTCCCGAACGCATCATCGTGGGCGAGGTGCGCGGACCCGAAGCGTTCGACCTTCTGCAAGCCATGAACACCGGCCATGACGGCTCGATGGGCACGCTCCACGCCAACTCCCCGCGCGAAGCGATGAGCCGTCTTGAATCGATGATCACGATGGGCGGCTTCCAGCTTCCCACCAAGACTATCCGCGAGATGATCGTCGGCTCTATCGACGTCATCATCCAGGCTGAGCGTATGCGCGATGGTTCGCGCCGCATCACCAAGGTGACCGAGGTGGTGGGAACCGAAGGCGACGTCGTCATCACGCAGGATCTCGTGACCTATGAAGTGACCGGCGAAGACGAGACCGGCCGCCTCAAGGGCAAGCATCAGGGTACTGGCATTGTGCGTCCCGCCTTCTGGGAACGCGCGCGCTATTACAATCTCGAGCGCGAACTGGCCGAGGCGCTCGACCAGCTGAACAGTTGAGGCGGCGATGCTGATAGCCATCGTGGCTGTTTTGATGGTGCTGGCGCTGGGCGGCGGCGCGATGGCGTTTGCCGGCGGCGCGCGCGAACAGCAGCAGAAACGCATGGCCTCCGTCGCCAAGCAATCCGCGCAGCTGCGCGGCCAGTCGCCGGGCGACACCAATGCGCTGAAGCGCAAGAACGTTCAGCAGCTGCTCAAGCAGATCGAAAGCAAGAACGCGGAGCAGAAGCAGAAGCTCACGATGCGCCGTCGGCTCGATCAGGCCGGCCTGCCGGATGTGTCGGCCAACACGTTCTGGATCGTGTCGGGCTCGCTCGGCGGTGTGGCCGCGCTGGTCTGCTTCCTGACGCATCAGGGGATTTTGATCTGCCTCATGGCCGCCTTCACCGCGGGCCTCGGCCTGCCGCGCTGGGTCATCGGATTTATGAAGAAACGCCGCGAGAAGAAATTCACTGCGGAGTTCGCCAACGCCATCGACGTCGTCGTCCGTTCGGTCCGTTCCGGTCTTCCGACCAATGAAGCGCTGCGCATCGTCGCCAAGGAAAGCCCGGAACCCGTCGCCGGCGAGTTTGCACGCCTGGTCGAAGGCATGAAGGTTGGCGTCACGCTCGAGCAGGGCTGCAAGCGCATGTATGACAGCATGCCGACGCCGGAAGTCTCTTTCTTCGGCATCGTCATGACCATCCAGCAGAAATCGGGCGGCAATCTGTCCGAAGCGCTGAGCAACCTGTCGGGCGTTCTGCGCGACCGCAAACGTCTCGAAGGCAAGATCAAGGCGATGTCGTCGGAAGCCAAAGCCTCGGCCGGCATCATCGGTTCGCTACCGCCCGCGGTCATGGGCATCGTCTGGGTGACGACGCCTGCGTACATCGCGCTGCTGTTCACGGAGCGCACGGGCAATCTCATCCTTGCGGGCTGCGTGATCTGGATGAGCCTCGGCATCTTCGTGATGCGCAAAATGATCAACTTCAAGCATTGAGAGCGCCATGACCGCAGATCTCATGGACCTCCTTTTCGATCCGGCATTTCTGGCGACGCTGGCAGCGGCGATCTTCGCCTTCGCGACGATCGTGACGATCGGCCTGCCGTTTGCGGAGCGCGACGGCCTCGGCCAGCGCCTGAAGAACGTCGCCGAGCGCCGCGAGGAATTGCGCGCCAAGCATCACGCGGCGCTGAATGCCAAGCGCGGCTCGCTGCGCGTCGAGGCGGTCGGCTCGGTCAAGGTCATGAAAGGCATCGTCGAGCGCTTCGACATCGCGCGCCTCGTCGAATCCGAGGGCAGCAAGGAAAAGCTGGCGATGGCCGGCTATCGCGGACCGACGCCGGTGATGGTGTTCATGTTCTTCCGCTTCGTGATGCCGTTCGTCGTGTTCGCGCTGGCGCTGATCTATGTCTTCCTGATCGCGCATTTCTCCTATTCGACCATCACCAAGATCGGCATCGCGATCGCCGCCGCGCTGGTGGGCTATTACCTGCCGGACGTATTCGTCTCCAACGCGATCTCGCGACGCCGCCAGTCGATCATGCGCGCGTTCCCCGATGCGCTCGACCTGATGCTGATCTGCGTGGAATCCGGCATGTCGATCGAGCCCGCATTCACCCGCGTCGCTGCCGAGATCGGCCAGCAATCGCCGGAACTTGCCGAAGAACTCGCGCTGACCACCGCCGAGCTTTCCTATCTGCCGGAGCGCCGCATCGCGTTCGAAAATCTCGCCCAGCGTTGCGGCCACAATGGCGTCAAAGCGGTTGCGACCGCGCTGAATCAGGCCGAAAAATACGGTACGCCTTTGGGTCAAGCGCTTCGCGTCGCCGCCCAGGAAAACCGTGAGCAGCGCATGTCCGAAGCGGAAAAGAAGGCGGCATCGCTACCCGCCAAGCTCACCGTGCCGATGATCATCTTCTTCCTGCCGTGCCTCTTCGCCGTGATCATGGGGCCGGCGCTGATGAAGATCTCGCACTCCATGCACTGACAAAGGGCAAGCGGCTTCCGTTTGTGCTAGCATCGGCTTTCCAGTGGGGGAGCCATGCTTACGAGAAGCGCTATCGCCGGTCCGCTTGCCGGGCTTGTCCTTATCTGCCTGTCGAGCGGCGCCGATGCTCAGCTGATCGTTTCGTCCGGGCCAACCAAGGGTGTGACATGCTCATCGGGGGTGTGCACGACCACCACTGCGCGGGCGGTGCTGAACGTCCAGGATCTGCAGAACGAGCTCGCAGATTTCGACGTGCGGCTTGTGCCCGGCACGATGTCGAAATCGATTGCGATCAATGCGGATGTGTTCTGGTCGAGCCCGCAAAGGCTGACGCTCGATTCTTTCCAGGGCATCGCGATAGCCAGGTCGATCCAGGTGACGGGCACCGGCGCGATCACACTGACGACCAATGACGGCGGCAGCGACGGAAGCATCACTTACGCCGGCAAGGGCAATATCGGCTTTCTCGATCTGTCCAGCAGCCTGATCGTCGATGGCGTGGCCTACACGCTTGAGAGCAGCATCGCGGGTCTCGCATCCGCGATCGCCGGCAACAGCACCGGCCATTATGCGCTCGCCGGAAATTACGATGCTTCGGCGGATGGCTCTTATTCCGCGTCACCCATTCCCACCGTTTTCGGCGGAACGTTCGAGGGTCTCCACCATACGATCTCAGGCTTGAAGATCGCGGTTTCCACGACCGGCGGGAACGTCGGCCTGTTCAGCAGCACCTCGTCCTCGGCGGCGATCCGCGACCTTGTGCTGTACCGGATCGTGGTGGACGACACCGGAGGCCAGGGTCCCACGGTCGGTGGCCTTGTTGGTCAGAATGATGGCCTCATCTCGAACGTGGTCGTGTCCGGAAGCGTAGAGGCGCAGTTCGGCACCTATATCGGCGGCCTTGTCGGCCATGCCGTTTTCGACAGCCAGATCTTCAATGCAAAATCCAGCGCCGGCGTGTTCGGCATCACCGCGGGCAGCCTCGTCGGGAACAATCAGGGCGGCGTCATAAAGTTCAGTGCCGCTTCGGGAAGAGTGACGATGTCGCCGAGCGCCAGTTCGCGTTTCGGCGGTGGGCTTGTCGGCAACAACAACGGCGGTGATATCGAGCAGAGCTACGCCACTGGCATCGTGCGCGGACCGGATGCCACCGTTCTCGGCGGCCTTGCCGGGCAGAACGCCGATGGCGGAATCATCAAGGCATGTTTTGCGACCGGCGCAACGAAGGACGGCATGAACTCCGATGCTGCCGGCCTGGTGGGATACAATTTCGGCCAGATCATCGAGTCCTATGCGACGGGTGCACCCAAAGCGAAACGTTTTTCGCGCGTGGGCGGCGTGATCGGCGACGATTTCACATTCGGCGATGGATCGGTCACCACGACCTATTGGGATATGACGACCAGCGGTATCACCAATCCCGGCCAGGGTGCCGGCAATCCGTCGAACGATCCTGGACTCACGGGACTAACGGACGCGCAACTCACATCCGGTCTGCCCGGCGGCTTTGAAAGCGCGATCTGGCAACAGAACAGCAGCATCAATCACGGTTGGCCTTACCTGACCCAGGCTCCGTTGCCGCCGAAGAGTTGACCGCTGGCCGTTACGGCGACGCGGCGTCCGCCGTCATGCGCAGCGCCGGCGTCTTGTGCGCGTCGATCTTCTTGGGCGCGGTCGTCGCGACCTTTTTCGGTTCGGCTTTGACGGCCGTTCTCACCGCTGCTTTTTCCGCAGCGGGAGCGGCGTTCTTCGCGAGCTGATGCGGCGCGCCGTTCGCTTCGTGGACCGGGCCGGCTTTCGGATCGACCGGGACCTTCTGCGCCACGACATTGGCGGGCAGCGGCAGGGCGCGTGTGGTCACGGGCATCTGTTTCACGCCGGGCGTGCTCGCGGCAACGGTCGTCTTCGCAGGCAGCGGCTGCGTGGCGGTGTGCATAGGGGACAGGCTGGCGAGCAGGGCCACGTTCTGCGCGATCTTCGGATCGGCGGCGCCTGCCGGGGAAAGCTGCGCCATCAGTTGATGCGCGCCGGTGAGATCGCCGGCCTGCATGCGCGACAGCGCGAAATTGTTGAGCACGCTCGGATTCCCCGGCTGGATCGCCAGGGCCTGCTGATAGGCGACGCGCGCATTGGCGTAATCGCCACCCTGATCGTAGGCGACGCCGGTCGCGGAATAGATCGACCAGTCTCCGGGGGTCAGCTGCACGGCGCGCTTGAGGAACTCGAGCGCTTCCTTGGAGCGGCCCTGCTGCACAAGCGTCTTGCCGTATTCGGCGACGACGCGCGGATTGTCCGGTGTCACCAGCATCAACTGGCTGAGAATCTTCGTGGCGCCGGCGTAGTCGCCGGTCGCGCGTGCCGCCTGCGCATTGCGGACCTGCGCATCGACATCGGCCGCCATGCTCTTGGGCGCGGTCGTGCCTTTGCTCACATCCTTGGGCGCCGGATTGCCGGACGGCGTAAAGGTCGAGCAGGCGGTGAGCGCGGTGCCGAGAAGAAGAGCTGCGGCGAGCTTGGCGAACGAGCGGTCCATGGATGAGCCTTTGGCGGTGTTATCCATCGCCTAGAATGCGCATCCCGGGTCAATAAACCCTTAATCTCATTAGAAAATTAAGTAAAAAGCAGGGTTTCACGCCAGACCGGAATCGACCTCGATCCTGGAGGCCCGGCCCCAGTCCAGCATGGCCGGAAGCGCCATCATCCGCTCCATATAGGTGCGCACCTGTGCCGGAACCGCGATGCCGTAGGTCACGAACCGCGAGACCACCGGCCCGTACATGCAGTCCGCCACCGAAAACCGGCCGAACAGGAACCCGCCGTCCTTCGCATGACTGTCCAGCGCCTCGCTCCACGATGCGATGATGCGTGCGATCTGCGCCTTCGTCTCATCGCGCAGGGCGGGGGTGGGCAGGCGGCGCGCGAAGTCCATCGTCAGCTGCTGGCGCACATCGGGAAAGCCTGAATGCATCTCCGCCGCATAGGCGCGCGCGATGGCGCGGGTCTTCACATCGTCGGGCCAGAGCTTTGCGTCGGCATGGCGGTCGGCCAGGGTCTCGCAGATCGCGAGACTGTCCCAAACGATGTAGCGCGCGCCGTTTTCCGCGATCTGCAGCACCGGCACCCGGCCGGAGGGCGAATATTTGAGGATCTCGGGGCTCGTCGTCTCCTTGCGCAAAGGCACGACCTCTTCGTCGAACGCCACGCCGATGTGGCGCAGCGCGAGATAGGGGCGAAGGCTCCAACTCGACCAGTCCTTGGTGCCGACGAACAGTTTGTAATGCGTGCTCATGAGAGCCTCTCATTGCGAAGGGCGTGACGCGTTTCTAAACTCGCGCGCGTTTCGATGACAGGGTTTGTTATGCAGGTGAGCTTTGCGAAGAGTGCAAAGGGTGCGGTGCCGCTTCACGCGGTGCGCGCCGCCGATCTCAAGACCTGGCTCGCAAAGCGCCCGAAGCGCGAACAGGCTTGTCTGAAGAGCGTCGCCTTTGCAGCGAAAGACGGCGAACTCAGTCTCGTGACAGATGCGCAGGGTGCGCTGTCTTCCGCCGTGCTCGGTCTCGGCAAGGGTGAGGACATTCTCGCGCTCGCGACGTGTGCGGAACAGTTGCCCGCGGGCACCTATCGCTTCGCCGATGTGCCGGACGCGCAAGGCGGTGCAAACGGCGCGCTTGCCTGGGCGCTCGGGACGTATGAGTTCGCGCGCTACAAGAAGCCGAAAGCGAAAGGCGCGAAGCTCGTGCTGCCCGCCGGTGTCGATGGCGCTGAAGTGGCCCGCATCGCGGAAGGCATTTTCCTCGGCCGCGATCTCATCAACACGCCGCCGAACGACATGGGGCCGGAAGAACTCGCGGCTGCGGCGCGCGATCTGGCGAAGAAGCATGGCGCGAAATTCTCCGTCATCGTCGGCGATGCGCTGAAGAAGGCGGACTATCCGCTGGTCGCAGCCGTCGGGCAGGGTTCGGACCGCGCGCCGCGTCTGATCGATTTCACCTGGGGTCGCGCGAATGCCCCGAAGGTGACGCTGGTCGGCAAGGGCGTGTGCTTCGACACCGGCGGTTACGATCTGAAGCCGTCATCGGGCATGCTGTCGATGAAGAAGGACATGGGCGGCGCGGCCACGGTGCTCGCCATCGCCGATATGGTGATGGGCGCGAAGCTTGATGTGCGGCTGCGTGTTCTCATCCCTGCGGTCGAAAACTCTGTCTCTGGTCATGCCTATCGTCCGAGCGATGTGTTCAAGAGCCGCAAAGGGCTGACCGTCGAGATCGGCAACACCGATGCGGAAGGGCGGCTTGTGCTTGCCGATGCATTGGCCGAAGCGGATTCGGAGAAACCCGAACTCATCATCGACATGGCAACGCTCACGGGCGCTGCGCGTGTGGCGACCGGGTTTGAACTGCCGCCGTTCTTCACCGACGACGAAACGCTTGCGAGCGATCTGATGCGTCATTCGAAAGAGACGCAGGATCCGGTGTGGCGCATGCCGCTGTGGCGCGGTTACGAAAGCGCGCTGAACAGTTCGATCGCCGATCTCAATAACAATCCCAACTATGGCTATGCCGGTGCGATTACGGCGGCGCTGTTCCTGAACCGCTTCGTCACCAACACCAAAGCGTGGATGCATCTCGACATCGCCGCCTGGACGGATCGTCCCAAGCCCGGCCGCCGCACCGGCGCCGAAGCGACCGCGGCGCGGGCGTTGTATGCATTGCTGAAAGAGCGTTACGCGAAGGCTTAAGCGCGTGCGTTCAGTATTTCACGTCGCTGTAAACGCCGCCAAGGCCGCGCGGCAGGGATGCGCAACCGTTCTTCACACCGTTCCTGTTCATCGGCGTCACCCGCCAGTCGCCGCTATCCATGTCGTTGTGCGGCACGTTCGCAAAATAGAGATCGCAAGACATACCGGGAATGGAAAACGTTCCTTCATCCGATCCCGTCTTGGGGTTTATGGGAAGCACCGCGTGACCCGACAGGCGGAAGCAGCTTTTCTGTGGACAGGCGGAAATCGCGAAGTCCACATCGCCTTTCCAGCTGCCATTGACGAAGTTCTTCATGTTGAACTGCATCGTGAAGCCATGGGGATTGCGCGCGGTCTCCGGCATGACGGAATCTGCCGTCGCGATATTGTCGCTTGTCGCCAGGATGAACATCGCTGCGATAATCTGTTTCATCGAGAACTCCCGAGAAAATACGCGTCTAATATCCTCTGCCCATATCCACAGTATTGGGATGCCGCTCGCCGCGTTCGGCGCGGGCGATGCCGTCGATGACGAATTGGGCGGCAACGCGCGGATCGGAGATCGCGGCGACGTGCGGTGTCACGACGATCTTGGGATGCTTCCACAGCGGACTCGTGTCCGGCAACGGCTCGGTCTGGAAAACGTCGAGCGTTGCGCCGGCAAGATGGCCGCTGTCGAGCGCCGCGATCAGATCGTTTTCGATCAGATGCCCACCGCGCGCGACGTTGATGACGTAGGAATTCTTTGGCAGCATCGCGAAGGTCTTCGCGTTCAGGATTCCGCGCGTGTCGTCGGTCAGCGGCAACAGGCAGATGAGGAAATCGCTGGCACCCATGAACGCCGCGAACTCGCCCTCACCTGCGTAGCTCTTGATGCCGTCGACGCTTTTGCGCGAACGGCTCCAGCCCGAAACCGGAAAACCCAGATCGCGCAGGCGTTCGCCCGCCATCGTGCCGATCTCGCCGAGACCCAGGATGCCGATGCGCGTGTCCGCGGTTTTGCGCGGCAGCATCATCTGCGCCCATTTGCTCTGCTTCTGCGTCTCTTCGAACGCCTTGGCGTGACGGTGCTGGAGCAGCACATGCAGCACAACGTACTGCGCCATCTCGGTGGACAATTGCGGATCGACAAAGCGCACCAGCGGAATCTGTTTCGGGAATTCCGGATCGGCGAGGAAGCCGTCCACGCCCGCGCCGAGCGAAAAG
>Ga0335075_10009793_pt1 | contig 14578 bp, 12 predicted proteins | sample Lox_Sample_24_FD_206723 | JGI IMG/M metagenome (GOLD analysis project Ga0335075, IMG submission 206723) | Soil microbial communities from Loxahatchee National Wildlife Refuge, Florida, United States - Lox_Sample_2.4 | ecosystem: Environmental > Terrestrial > Soil > Wetlands | place: USA...
GCGGATACGGAATCCATGCGCGAACCGTCTTGCCCGCGGGCACGGCATCGGCATCGACAGTCAGGGATTGCGTCACCCGTACCCGCTGCGGCAGGACGCTCGCGCGACCCGCGATCCGCGCGCTCCGAATCACGTCCCGGTCGTAGCCGGTGATCTGCTCGGTGAACCGGTTCGAGAGGCCGCTCTCGGCAAACTGCGTCGGTACCGTCGATCGGGCTCGTGCCTCCGCGCTCAGATGGAACAGGTTGGCAGGCGCCCGACCGAAATACATCCGCTTGCCGTCGATGTCCATGTGCTCGAACAGTCCGTCGCTGTCCCAACGCTCGAATTGCGCGTGGGTGAGGTCGGGGATTTGCTTGCGCACGCTGGCCTCGACGTCACCGGCCGTGAGGTTGAAGTCCTCGCGCATGCGTTGCATGCGAACGCGCTGGAACGTGAGTGCCGCGACTGTCGCGGCCGACAATCCGGGCTGCTCGAGCGCCGCATCGATGGCGGCGCTGGCCTCACGGAATTGACCGGCTGTGACCAGCCCGACGATGGTCGGCAATTCGCCATCGGCTGGCGCAGCGGACGCAATGGCGGCCACGGCCAGCAACACCGCAAGCAACAGGATCGAGCTCGCGGCGGGCCGCCGCGATGTTCGCTCCACGGCGCCCGTCAAATGGAATGGGACCTTGTACACCGGCAGTCTCTCCCCACGCGTCGCCTTTGCGCGTGGAGCTTTACACGCATTCCAGCGCATATCAACGATCCAACCCGTTGCCGGACATTCCTCCACGGGCCGCCGCTCGTAGGAGGCCGATCGTGAAGAACATTCGGTTGCGGGCTCTGATCGCAACGCTGGGGCTTGCGGCGTTGCTGGGATGCGCGAGCGTCCCGAGCCCCCCGAATGCTCCCAGCGCCCGGGAGCCGGCGCCTTTGCAGGGCTTCGACGCCTACGTCCGACACTCCATGGCCGTCTGGCGCGTGCCCGGTCTCGCGATCGCCATAGTCGCCAACGGTCACGTCGTGATGGAGAAAGGCTTCGGTGTCCGGACGGTTGGGGCGTCCGAGAAAGTGGACGCGCACACGCTGTTCGGGATCGCCTCGGACAGCAAGGCGTTCACGACGGTCGCCCTGGGCATTCTCAAAGACCAGGGCAAGCTCGACTGGGACGACCCCGTCACGCGCTTTCTGCCGGGATTCCAGCTTCATGATCCATATCCGACCCGCGAGGTCACGATCCGCGACCTGCTCACTCATCGGACCGGTTACTGCGGCGCCGATTTTCTGTGGTACGGCAGCGCCGATACCTCCGCCGAAATCATACGCAAGCTGCGCCTGCTGAAACCGCGGTATGGCTTCAGGGCGCGGTACTGCTACAGCAACAACATGGTAATGGCGGCCGGCCAGATCGTCCCCGCCATTACCGGGGTTCAGTGGGGCGACTTCGTCGCGCAGAACATCTTCAGGCCGCTCGACATGACGGAGAGCAATACGTCGATCACCGAGTTCAAGCCGGACGGCGATATCGCCACGCCCCATGCCGATATCGACGGCAGGACGACCCCGATCCGCTGGGCGAACGTCGACAATGTCGGACCGGCGGGCTCGATCAACTCGAGCGTCCACGACATGGCCCACTGGCTCGAGATGCTGCTGAACGACGGTACCTATGGCGGCCGCCGCGTGGTCGGTGCCGCGGTGATCCACGAAATGGAATCGCCGCAGGTGGTGATTCCATCCAGTGTCGAGAATGGCGCCGGCGAGATCATCCAATCGTTTCCGCCGGCCCTGTCGCCGGCCTACGGCCTCACGCTGCGCACCGAGGACTTCCGCGGTGCGCGCATCGATTGGCACGCCGGCTCGGTCGACGGCATGGGCTCGGTGGTCGGACTGATCCCGGCGCGCCATCTCGGTGTCGTGATCCTGGCCAACAAGGACGACACCAACCTGCCCATCGCGCTGATGGACGTGGTGTTCAACGACTACATGGGGCCGCCACACATCGACTGGGGCGCGCGTCTGCTGGCGCTGATGGCGAAGGTGCAGGCGGACGAAAGCAAGTCTCGAGCGGAACACGAGATAGCGCGCCAGCCGCACCCCGCCCCGTCGCTGCCGCTGGAGGAATACGCCGGAGCGTATTCCGATCCGCTGTATGGCCAGGCGGTCGTCTCGCTGACCAACGGTCACCTCGTATTGCGGCGAGGCAATGAATTCGTCGGCGATCTGCAGCCCTGGAACCACGACACTTTCAGGGTGACGTGGCGTTACCGGTTCCTGGGCCAGGATTTCGTGCAGTTCGGCCTCTCTCCGGCGGGTAGCGCGGACACCCTCTATTTCCTCACCGGCGAGGGCGACCCGCCGCGAATGATCCTGCACCGCAACCGCCGCCGGCCCCGGCGATGAAGTGATTCGCGCCCGCTCACGCGCGATCCCCGTTGCTGTCGCGGTTGCGAGGCCTGCATCATGAGCTGGTGGGCAACTGAGCGGCGCGGCGGTCACGATTCATGAAGGAAATCGCGACCATCCATGCCGATGCGGCCAGCACCAGGTTCACGACCAGCTCCGACCATTGATGATCCGGGGGAAGCGCCCAGTTCGGGCGGGGCTGCGCGAAGAAACTCGGTACCCAGACCAGAAGGCCGAACAAGCTCATCATGACGGCTTCCAGGGTCGCCGCCATCAGGGGGAGCGTCCCGATGACGATCGCAATTCCCGCGGCGATGTGGCACAGGCCCGTGAAGTACGCGAGCTGCAGGTGTCCCGGCAGCCAGGCGGGAACCATGGTGGCGGTGTAGGCGGCGTAGGCGAAGTGTGACCCTCCGTAGAACACACAGGTGAGTCCGAACAGCACCTGTGCGGTGCGCACCGCGCCGTCGCTGGCGAGCGCGGTCGCCGAACCGCGCGACTGGCGCTGCAACAGCGCGTACAGGATCCAGGCGCCGGTCAGCGACGTGAGTGCTTCACAGACCGGATACCACGCCCCGATGCTCAGCGGTTGCGGGACGATCTGCGGCAGGAAGATGGCCGTCGAGATCGCCTGGTACACGGCGATCGTCGCCGCGCTCGGCAACGCGGTGCGCGAGAAGCAAAGACCGGCGCTTGCGGCCAACACGACCACCGCGGATCCGTACACCCAGGCTTCCCGCCATGGCACCCAGTCGGGCAATGACTGCGCCGCGAAGTGGGCGTACGCGAGGCTCCAGACGGCGAGGCTGGCGGAGGCAAAGGCGACTGAATTCTTGCCGAATCTGACAGCGCGCATGCGGGATCCTCGAGGGAAGAGGAAGTCGAGTGTGCTACTGTCGGAGCGCCCAGGCAATTGACGGCGACGGCCTGGGACCGTGGTCTGGCCGCGAATCCCGGCCGTGGTATCTGGGGCGACCAGTCGTTGTCGCGCGTTGCTCCTCGTGCGGTCGTTTCACTCTTCGGCGCGCAGGTTCTTGAGCTGCGCATCGCGCAGGTCCAACTCGCGCTCGATCCGGCGCCGCGCCTCATCCTTGAGTTGTCCGGCGCGAGACAGCTCGTTGATCCGCGCGCGCTCGGCCGCCAGCAGCTGCAACTCGATCTCCTCGTGCAGCTCGGTGAGCCGGCGCTCGGCCTCGTTGCGCCGCTCGAGGTGTATCAGTTGGTCGTGATAGCCGCCACGCAATGGCGCGACCAGCTCCGCGGTGAGCTGGCGCTCAGCGATCAGCTGCTCGAGGCGCGCCAGGGCCGCTTCGACGGCCTGGCGTCGCGCCACGAACTCCGCCTCGCGGTCGGCGCGGCGCTCGCGGTAACCGGCCCGGGCGAGTCCGAGCGCCCGCATCGCGGCCGGCATCGTCAGACCCTGACCCACGAGCGTCACCATGATCACGCAGAACGTCAGGAACAGAATCAGATCGCGCTGCGGGAATGGCGCCCCGTCCGGGGTCGTGAGCGGCAGTGCGAGTGCCGCAGCCAGCGAGACGATACCCCTGACACCGGTGAACGCCAGTGCAAACGGATACTGCCATGGCGGCGACGTGTCGCGGCGTCGGAGCGATTCCGACAGCCAGCGCGGCACATACGTCGCCGGAAACATCCACGCGAAGCGCGCCACGATCACCACTGCGCTGACGACGATGGCGGAGAGCACCAGCTCGCGCAGCGAGTACATCCGGATGCCCGCCATCAGGGCACGCGCCTGCAGGCCGGTGATCAGGAAGACCAGGCCTTCGATCGTGTACGTGAGGAAGTCCCAGAAGAAAACGCCCTGCAGGCGCGTTGCCGGGCTGATGAGCCGCGGGCCATTCCAGCTGACGTACAGCCCGGCCGCCACGGTTGCCAGCACGCCGGAGCCTCCGAGGTGCTCCGGCGGCCAGTAGGCGAGGAACGGCGTCAGCACCGACAGAGTGATTTCGACGGGAGGATCGGCCGCCCAGCGCCGCAGCCGCAGCATGATCCAGCCGACGCCGATGCCCCACAACAGCTCTCCGGCGACGATGACGCAGAACGAGCCGGCGGCGCGGCCCAGTGAAAAGGCGCCGAGGCTCACGGCCACTACCGCGAAGCGATACAGGATCAGTGCGGTCGCATCATTGGCCAGACCTTCGCCCTCGAGAATCACGAGGATGCGGCGCGGCAGCTTCAGGCGGCGGGCAATCGACAGCGGCGCCAGCGCATCGGGCGGCGAGATGATCGCTCCCAGCACGAATCCCTCGGGCCATGGCAGGCCCAGCAGCCAGTGCGCCGCCGCCGCGGCGGCAATCGTGGTGAAGATCACGCAGCCGACCGCCAGCATCGAGATCGGCAACAGGTTGAAGCGAAACTCGCGCCAGCTCATCGCCACCGCCGACCAGTACACGACCAGCGGCAGCACCAACAGCAGGACCAGCTCCGGTGAGAGCTGCAGCGTTGGCAGGCCCGGGATCAGCGCCAGCACCACGCCGGTGATGACGAGCAGGATCGAGGGCGGAGTCTTGAGACGCGCCGCGGCGACGCCGACAGCGGCAGTCACGGCCAGCAGCAGGACCAGGATCTGAAGGGTGCGAATCACGACAGGATTGCTGCGGCGTTGACCGTACAGTCCGGGAGTTGGGGTGGCGCTGCGCCGCAGAGTGGAGCGGGTGAAGGGAATCGAACCCTCGTCACTTGGTTGGGAACCAAGAGCTCTACCATTGAGCTACACCCGCGTCCGTGCCGATTCTACGAGAGTGCCGTCCTGCCCGGCAATCGACGGCGAGCGGGCCCGCATCGGCGCCCGCCGTTCTTGACAGCGGCAGTCGCTGCTGCCATCAATTCCCGATGGCTACCACTGGCATGGGCGATACCGTCACCCCGCAGAAGCCGCCGGAGCGGGCGGTGTGCGTCTATTGTGCGTCGAGCCGCGCGGCTCATCCGGAATACCGGGAAGCGGCCTTCCGGCTGGGTGCGACCCTGGCCGAGAACCGGATCGCGGTGATCTACGGCGGCGGCGGGAAGGGATCGATGGGCGCGCTCGCCGATGGGGTGCTCAGCAAGGGTGGACGGGTGGTCGGCGTCCTGCCGCGCTTCATGGACGACCTGGAGTGGGGCCACCGCGGACTCTCGGAGCTGCGGCTGGTCGAGGACATGCGAACCCGCAAGCACTTGATGCTCACCGGCGCCCAGGCGGCGATCGCCCTGCCCGGCGGCTGCGGCACGCTCGAGGAGCTGCTCGAGGCGATCACGCTCAAGCGCCTGGGTCTCTTCCTCGGTCCCATCGTGTTGGTCAATACGCGGGGATTCTTTCAGCCGCTGCTGGAGTTGCTTGCGCACGCCATCAACGAGCGCTTCATGGACGATCGCCATGCGCAGATGTGGCAGCTCGCCGCCCAGCCGGAGGAAGTCCCGCAAGTCATCGCGCGAGCGCCCGCCTGGTCGGTGGATTTTCGCAGCTTCGCCTCCGCGTGAGCGAGCCTCGAGGCCGGTGCGAGCTAACCGGTCTCCGCCGCCGCCAGCACCTTGCCGAAGCGGCGGTGGCGCCGGCCGTAATCGTCCAGCGCGGCCCTGAGCTCCGCCTCGCCGAAGTCCGGCCAGAGCCGGTCGGTGAAGTAGAGCTCCGCATAGGCGCAGTCCCAGAGAAGGAAATCCGACAGCCGCTGCTCGCCGCCGGTGCGGATCAGCAGATCCACCGCGCCGGTATCCGCCAGGGAGTGGTCGACGTCCGCGAGCAGGCGCTCGAATACTTCCATGCTGAGAGCACCGTCGCGCGGGGCGCGGCGCGCCGCCTCGAGGATGCTGTGCTGGGAGGAATAGTCGATCGCGATCCGCAGGTCCATGCGCCGGCAGTCCGCGGTCAGCCGCTCGCTGTTCTCGATGGCGCGCACCAGGCTCGGGCGCAGTCGATCGCGACGGCCAATGACATTGATGCGGATGCCCTGCTCGATGCATCGGCGGGTCTCGGTGGTCAGATAGCGCTGCAGCAGGCGCATGAGCGCATCGACCTCGACGCCGGGACGTCCCCAGTTGTCCGAGGAGAACGCGTACAGGGTCAGCGTGCGGATGCCGGCGTGCGCGGCCGCCTCGACTATACCGTTGACGGCCTTTGCGCCGTGGACGTGCCCGGTACTGCGCGGCATGCCCCGCCGCTGCGCCCAGCGCCCATTGCCATCCATGATGATCGCGACGTGCAGACTCATCGCGCTGCTCACGACCGCCGCGTCGCCTTGATGACCGCCTCGATGTGCTCGAGATAGCGGTAGAGGGCCTGACGGCCCACGGGTGTCAGCCGGTACTCCGATTTCGGCCGCCGTCCGGCGAAGGACTTCGAGCACTCGATGTAGCCGGCTTCCTCGAGCTTGCGCGCGTGCGCGCTCAGGTTGCCATCGCTGACATCGAACAATGCCTTGAGCTCGTTGAAGGTGAGCTGCGGATTCACGGCGAGCGCGCTCATGATGCCCAGCCGCACACGCTCGTACACCAGACGGTCGAACTTCGAATCCTCGCCGCCGCTCGGGCGCGCGGGTACCGGCGCCGGCGTGGGCTTGGGTTTGCCGGACTCGGGGGAGCGGATCACCGTCTCACGCCTTCTCGCGACCGTCTTCATGCTGGCGAGCGCTCCACAGCATCGATGCGTCCAATCAGGAATCCGAACACCAGGTGCAGCAGGCCGAAGCCACCGCCCAGGATCATGTTGTGCCAGTGCGGCGCGACCTCGAAGGCCGCGACTGCGCACATCACGAAGAGCGCCCCCATGGTGCCGATCAGGCGCATCATGGCGGGCGCCGTCACCAGGGTCGCGGAAAGCACCGCGCATCCGTACAGCAGCAGCCAGACACCGGGAAGGAGCTGCGCCTCGTTCGCCTGGCAGAGGACCAAGGTCAAGACGCCACCCGCCAGCAGAGCCGGGCAGAGACACAGCACGAAGCGCCGCGCCGGTCCCCGGTAAAGCGGCAGACCCACTCCCGAGCGATGACGGGCGACCAGGACCACGCCGAGGGCCGCCGCCACGGTGGCCGCGGCCAGCCAGATGATCAGCCAATGGGGGGCCAGCGCCGGAATCGAAGCCACGCCCGCGGCTGCCAGCCCGACCGCTCCCATTGCGATGCCTGCCGTGCCGGGTACGGCGAAGGCGCCGGCGGCATCGATCGAGGCACGAATGTAGTTGAGCGTCCCTAGGGCGTGACTGTCTATGGCAACGGTGTTGTTCGAGCGCATTTCCGCAATGGGTCCGGCCGCCGACCGTGCCCGGACTCTATGCAGATGCTCAAATTCCGTCAAGTACTCTGCCTTGCAAAGCGTGACGCGCGGCAAAATCGAGGCCGGCCGGATGAAAAAAGAGCGCCGGCGTGCGGGAAGCGTCGGCGCTCCGATTCCGGGCCTCCCCGGAGGTGCGCTTCAAAACTTCAGGAACAGTCCGGCGTTGAGGTTCCAGCTGGTGTTCTGCTGGTCGGCATCGCTCTCGGACTGCAGCCGGCTGAACTCGGCGACGAACAGCAGGTTCGTCGTGACATTCTGATAGAGGCCGAGCGACCACTTGTCGTTGCGCCGCACGAGGCAGCCGACGACGATTCCGACGGGGGTCGTGCAAGCCGTCGCGAGGTCGACCGACGTTCCGTCGAGATTGCTCTGACCGTAGTTCACGCCGACCTTGGTATTCCCCATCTTGTAGGTGACCTGGGCGATGAACCCATTGGAGTTGCGCGCCGTACCCAGCGCGTCATTGGAGTTCACGAACAGGCCCGTGGTGCCGACACCTTTACCCGTGTAGTACCACCCCATCACCTCCAACCCGCCGATGTCATATTTGCCGCCGAGATCGACCGCGGAGCTGCCGTAGCTCACATACGACCCCGCGGGCGATCCGAGGGCGCAGGCGCCGGCCGCCAGATCCCCGCACAGCACGCGTTGCTGCTGATAAAGCGCGCTCGCCGACAGGTAGAGGGGTCCGGCCGTGTAGGCGATCTTTCCCTGGAACCCGGGAGTGCTGTGATTGGCCGGGGTCTGGCCCAGCGTATTGAGCGGATCGAAGATTCCGACCGTGACCTTGGCACCGCCCATGTCGGGCGTGGTGTAGTTGATCTGCGAGAGCCAGTCGGTATAGATGTAACCGAGACCGATGGAGCCCAGGGAGGTATTCGCCGGCGCGGCATAGTCGCCGTTGCCCGCGCCCACTCCGAGCAGTGTCATGTCGTTCAGGATCGCGTCCGCGCCGAACAGGCCGATGTTCCGGCCCGCCATGATCGTGCCCCAACTGCTGCCCCAGGTCAGGAAGACCTGCCGGACGTCGAGGCCGGCCGTGCCGAGCGCCGTATGGCCGAGATCCGTGTTCGCTATGTCCTGCAGGTTCGGACTGCCGCCGTCATTGGTGCTGATGCCCGGATAGAGTCCGAAGGTGAATCCGAGGTTCTGGCCGTCCTGCGTCGTCGCGCCGCTGATGGTGAGCGCCGCGGGCAGCAGCCCGTTGCTGACCGAGGAGGAGTTGTCGGATGTCGTGTCGGAAACGCATGCGAGGCCGCCAGCGACGTCGTTGTGGTCCTGGCAATTGGAATAGATGTAATTCGCGTTGACGTTACCGTCGAAAGACAAGGTCCACTGACCTGCAGTGACGTCGATCGCATGGGCCGAAGGCGCTGCGACCGCGCCCAACAGGACGCCCGCGACGAGAAGGCCGATTCGTTGGTTGTTCATGGAAGCCCCTCCTTGAGACTCACCGGGTGCAACGCGCGTGCCAGAGTCCCGCTGCCATGTTGCGTGCGCGACACAGCCGGCGACGCGGACGTTATCCTGTTCCATTTTGCGGTACAGTCCGATACAGAGCTGTCACGCGCATGGAACGCTGCGCCGACCCGCGCCCCGCGCTTGCAAACTGACACGTCGCGGGGCCGTGAAAACATGGCTTTCGAGTCATTGCCGAGCTTGCAGTCGCCGCGCGGGCGTGTTTCCCTAGCGTGACAGTGTCACGACGGGGCGTGGCATTGCTGACGCACTCCCCGAACGACGGTCGGGAGGCTCGTATGACGAACGCAACGCGCGGTTGGCACGCTTCCTCGTTGGACGATTTCACGGTGACCGAGGTCGGCGGGCCGTCGCCGGCACGCTCGCTGCCGCTGACACTCGAGGAGCTCGCGGGCGAGGATCCGCAGATGCTGCGCAACATCCGCTGCGCCCACCGGATTGCCGACAGCAATGTCTCGGTGCTCATCCAGGGGCCGACGGGCTCCGGCAAGGAGGCGTTCGCCCATGCGATTCATCTCGCCAGCCGGCGCGCCGCACGTCCATTCGTCGCTGTCAATTGCGCCGCCATTCCGGAGACGCTGATCGAGAGCGAGCTCTTCGGATACAAGCCAGGAGCATTCACCGGTGCGCGGCGCGAAGGATTGCGCGGCAGGATCGTGCAGTCCTCCGGCGGTACGCTGTTCCTCGATGAGATCGGCGACATGCCGCTTGCCTTGCAGAGTCGCCTGCTGCGCGTGCTGGAGGAGCGCGAGGTGGTGCCGCTCGGCAGCGAGAGCGCGATCAGCGTCGATCTGCACGTGCTCGCCGCATCCCACCGCAATCTGCGGGAAATGATCGCGCGCGGCGCATTTCGCGAGGATCTGTATTACCGGCTGAATGGCATCACGCTCGAGTTGCCGGCCGTGCGCGAGCGCAGCGACAAGGAGCGCCTGGTGCAACACGCGCTCGCGGCGGAGACCGGCAACGGGCGGCCGGCGGCGATCGAGCGCGATGCCCTGCAGAGACTGCTTGCCTATTCCTGGCCGGGTAACATCCGAGAGGTGCGCAACGTCATCCGCACCGCGCTCGCCATCTGCGATGGAGGTGTCGTGCGCGCACTGGATCTGCCGCGCGAAATCCGCGACGGCGAGCCGCCGTCCCGCACGGACGGGAAGTCCTCCGGCTTCCCGGTGTCGCTGGCGGTCACCGAGAGCGGTCCATGCGACTCACCGGGGCCACCGCACAACCGGCTGCAGGCGGCGGAGCGTGCTGCCCTGGTGCGGGCCATCGAGGAGCTCCACGGCAATATGAGCCGGGTGGCGGCGGAGCTGGGCGTCAGCCGCAATACCCTCTATCGCAAGATCAAACGCCACGGGATCACGCCGGTCAGGCGCGCCTAGTTGTCAGGGGGCCGGCTCGCGAGCCCCCGCAGCCCCTCTCAGGAGATGGCCCGCCGCTTGCACCGCGGCAGGAGCCGCCCGCGTGCGGGCCGGCAACAACATGAGAGCAAAGCGCGCAACTCGGCGGCCGAAAGTCCGGCTCGCACCGGCGCACCGACTCCGGCAGCCGGCAGGGAGCGGCGGTCCTGTGCTCGTGACTCGCTCGGGGAGCGTTCGACTCAATGCGACGGCAGCGGCGATTCTCGCGCTGTGTGATGGCACCTGCACGCGGCTGGACATAGTCACCCGTGTCGCGGGGACGGCAGATCCGGCGCTAACGGCCGACGTGCGTGCATTCCTCGACGCGGCAAGGCGCAGCGGATGGATCATCGAACGCTGACGGGAACCGGCGCCGCAGCGTAAGCGTTCCGTTGCGATCCGTCGTAGGATGCGACCTCAACCGTGGAAACCTCCTCCGATACCTCCCGCCGCACCGCGCGGGTCGATAGCCCTCGTGCGGCTGACGCGCAGCCAGCGCGCGATGATGTGCGCGACAAACCCCGTGAGTCCGAGCAGGCGGCCGAGGCAAAAGCGCCCCGGAGGCAGGGGCAGCCCTGGTACCGGCGCCGCGGCGTCATCATCGGCGGGTTCATCGTGCTGGCGGTTCTGGTGGTGCTGATCGCCCTCTGGTGGTGGCACGAGAGCGGGATCGAGACGACGGACGACGCCTTCCTGGAGGCGCATGTCGTGGACGTCGCGCCTCAGGTGGCGGGGGAGGTCACGCGGGTCCTGGTGGACGACAACCAGCTGGTGCACGCCGGCCAGCCGCTCGTCGTGATCGATTCCGCCCAGTACCGCCTGGCTCTGCAACAGGCCTTGGCGGCGCAGCAGCAGGCGCAGACGGGGCTCGGGCAGGCGAGCGCAGGCGTCACCGTGGCGCAAGCCAGCCTGGCGCAGGCGAATGCCGACCTGGCAAGCGCCAGGGCGACCGCCATCCGGGCCCAGCAGGACCTCGAGCGTTATCAGACCTTGCGCAAGGTGAACGCGAGGGCGGTGGCCCGCAGCACGGTCGATGAGGCCGTGGCCAACGCCCGCAGCGCGCTCGCGCAGGAGCGCGCCGCCGAGCAGCGGGTGCAGAGCGCTCAGGCGCAGATCGCCTCCGCCCGAGCTACCGTGGCCGGCGCGCGGGCCCGCATCGATACCGCGCAGGCAGGCGTCGGACAGGCCCAGCTCAATCTGGGCTATGCGGCGGTGACGGCCAGGGTCGACGGCCACATCGCGAACCGTACGGTGGCGGTCGGGACGTATGTCACGCCGGGCCAGCAGATGATGGCCATCGTGCCGCTGCACCTCTGGGTGCGGGCCAACTTCAAGGAGAACATGATCGCCCGGCTCAGGCCCGGGCAGAGCGTGCAGATCCACATCGATGCCTGCCCGCAGGCCGATGCCAGCGGCCACGTGGTCTCGATCCAGCGCGGCGCCGGCGAAGCGTTCGCGCTCCTGCCGCCGGAGAACGCCACCGGCAACTACATCAAGGTGGTGCAGCGGGTGCCGGTGCGGATCGCGCTCGACTCCGTGCCCACGGGCTGCGTCCTGGGTCCCGGCATGTCGGTCGAGCCGACCGTCAAGGTGCGCTGAGTGGCCGATGCTCCGGCCGGCGGCCGCTCCGCCCGGGGGTGGACGCCGGCGCGCTCCGCGGCCGGCAACCGCAACCCGTGGCTCATCGCCACGGTCATCTCCATCTCCGCCTTCATGGAGGTGTTGGATACTGCGATCGCCAACGTGTCGCTGGCTCACATCGCGGGCTCCACCTCCTCCAGCTACGACCAGGCGACCTGGGTCCTGACCAGTTATCTCATCGCCAACGCCACCATCATTCCGATGAGCGGCTGGCTGTCGGATGTCTTCGGGCGCAAGCGCTACTACATGGTCAGCGTGGCGCTCTTCACCTTCGCGTCGTTCTGCTGTGGTCTCGCGCCGTCGTTGACGATCCTCATCCTCGCCCGCATCGTCCAGGGCGTTGGCGGCGGCGGCCTGCAGCCCGTTACCCAGGCGATGCTGATCGACACCTTTCCGCCCGCTTCGCGCGGCAAGGCGATGTCGGTGTATGGCTTCACGGTGATCCTCGCGCCGATGCTGGGGCCGCTGCTCGGCGGCTGGATCACGGACCAGTTCTCCTGGCACTGGATCTTCCTCATCAACGTGCCGGTGGGACTGCTGTCGCTCTTCCTGGTCGAGACGATGGTGGACGAGCCGCCGCTCATCGTCGAGGAGCGCCGCCGCCGCTGGGAGCGCGGCGTGCGTTTCGATTTGCCGGGCGCGCTGCTCATCGCGCTGGCGCTCGGCGCGCTCGAGGTGATGCTCGATCGCGGCGTGGAGGAGGATTGGTTCGCGAGCCCGCTCATCCGTGGCGCCGCCCTCGTCTCCGCGGCATGCCTGATCGCGTTCGTGCTCTGGGAGCTGGTGACGCGCGAACCGCTGCTCGACATGAGCCTGTTCAAGTATCGCAACTTCGCCGCCGCCACGGTGATCATCATGACCGTCGGGGTGGTCCTTTTCGGCACCACCCAATTCATTCCGCAGATGGTCCAGCAGGTGCTCGGCTACACCGCCGAGCAGGCGGGGCTCGCCCTGACGCTCGGCGGCATCATCACCCTCATCAGCATGCCGCTCGCCGGCATCCTCTCGAGTCACGTGCAGCCGCGGGTCATGATGGGTCTGGCGTTCGCCGTGGAGGCGGTGGCCATGTGGAACATGACCCGATTCGATACGACGGTGACGTTCGGCGGCATAGCCATCGCGCGCATGTGGCAGGGCGCGCCGATCCCGTTCCTGTTCGTACCGCTGATCAGCGCCGCCTACGTCGGTCTGCCGGGCGAGAAGACCAACAGGGCGTCGGCGATGATCTCGGTGGGACGCAACATCGGTGGCAGCATCGGCATCTCGCTGGTGCAGGCGCTGCTGGCGCGGCGGCAGCAGTTCCACCAGGCGCGTCTGGTCGCCAGTCTGCAGCCGCTCAATCCGGTCTACAGGCATGGCGTGCACGCGCTGGCGCAGGCCCTGACGGCCCGCGGCGCACCCCCCGGGGCCGCTTCCCGGATGGCGGTCGGAGCGCTCTACCAGATGGTGCAGCGGCAGGCGAACATGATGGCCTTCATCGACGTTTTCTGGGCGTTAGCCATCTTCATCGTCGTCATTCTGCCCATCGTCTTCCTGCTCAAGCCCACGCCGCTCGAGCGTGGGCATTCCCGCGGCGGGCAGCCCGCCGCCTCGCACGGCGGCTGATACAATCCCGCCATGAGCACCAGCACACCCGATGGCGTGACCGAGTACGACCCTGAGGAAGTCCAGGCGCTGCTCGAGCAGGGCCGCGTCCTGCTGGTCGACGTCCGGGAGCCGATGGAGTTTGCGGCGGAGCGGATTTCCGGCGCCTTGCTCTATCCCCTCTCGACCTTCGATGCAGCGCACCTGCCGCCGGACGGGGAGCGAGCAGTGGTCTTCCACTGTGCCGCCGGCGGACGCTCGCTCACGGCTGCCCGGATGCGACAGGCGGCCGGTCAGCCGGCGGCGCACATGGCCGGGGGCATCTCGGAATGGAAGTCCCAGGGGCTGCCGACCGTGCGCCTCGGCGCGCGGCCCGCTTGAGCGACGCCGATCACCCGCGCGCTATCCGCTCCTTCGTCACCCGCAGCGGACGCATCACATCCGCGCAGGAGCGAGCTCTCGAGGAGCTTTGGCCGAAGTACGGCGTGGAGCCCGGCGCCGCTGAGCTCGATCTCGACGCGCTGTTCGGTCGTCATGCACGGCATGTCGTCGAAATAGGATTCGGCAACGGCGACAACCTGCTGGCCCTCGCCTCATCCCGGCCGGCCGAGGATTTCCTCGGCATCGAGGTGCACAGGCCGGGTATCGGACGCCTCCTGCTGCAGCTGCAGGAGCGTGGGCTCGGCAATGTACGCGTCGTCTGTCAGGATGCAGTGGAAGTGCTGGAGCGTCACCTCGGCGGTCCCTGCCTGGACGAGATTCTGATTCTCTTTCCCGATCCCTGGCCGAAGAAGCGTCACCACAAGCGCCGGCTG